>WBZT01001695.1_pt1 | contig 15937 bp, 12 predicted proteins | sample 5204241 | NCBI WGS metagenome assembly WBZT01 (sample SAMN12344358, study PRJNA552823) | activated sludge metagenome | biome: Activated sludge suspended growth; feature: Nitrification reactor; material: Wastewater; isolation source: activated sludge from nitrification reactor of wastewater... | reverse complement strand
ATGCTGCGCCGACCAGGCGGAAAGCTGCTCGGCGGACAGTCCGGCCTGAAACTGCTCCGCCCCAGACGAACGGTCCGTCGGCGGGCGGGCGGTGCGCGCGGACGCCGCCGCGGGCGCCGCGCCGCGAACCGCCGCCACGTAGAGGTGATGCGAAATGAATGAGTTCGTGCCCATATCAATTCATCGGGTTTCCAACGTTCGCGCCGAAACGGTTTTCACCGGTTGACGCCCCGCCTCGGCAGTCAGGGTTTTCGCCACGGTCGGATCAGCGTCATTCAAGTCCGGCCGGATATTGAGATAGTTCGCGGCCCGTTCAGCCACTTGCTTGAACACGGGGGCCGCCGTCCGTCCGCCGTAATAGCCTTCGTGCTTCGGCTCGTCCATGACGATGGAGATGCACAACTCGGGATTGTCCGCCGGGAAGAAGCCGACGAACGAGGAGATGTACTTGCCGGAAACGTACGTGCCGTTTTCCACTTTTTGAGCCGTGCCCGTCTTGCCCGCCACCGTGAAATTTTCCAACGCTGCCAGCGGCGCGGTGCCGTCCTTGGAAACGACAGTCTTCAGAGCGATCAACATTTCCGCGGCTGCAGGTTCGCTGATCACCCGGCGTACCGGCTCGGGCGCATACCGCACCACCACCCGACCATCGCGATCTTCCAGATGATCCACCAGCATCGGGCGCATGAGGACGCCCTTGTTGGCGATCGCCGCCATCGCCATCGCCATCTGCAACCGCGTCACCGCCACCCCATGACCCATCGGGATCTGGGCGATGGAAACCTTCGACCAATGCTTCGTCGGATAAACGAGGCCACGCACTTCGCCGGGCAACGGAATGCCCGTCTTCTCGCCAAAACCGAACTCGCGCATGTAATCGTAAAGCCGGTCCGGCCCGAGTTTGATCCCGATCTTCGCCGCGCCGATGTTCGAAGACTTGGTGATGATGCTCTCGACGGACAGCGGCCCGTACGACTCGTGGTCGTGTAGCACGCGCCCGGCAAACGCGAAGTGCCCGTGCTCGCAATCGAACTGGTCCTTCAGCGTCACCACCCGCTCGTTCAACGCGCCGGATACGACCACGATCTTGAACGTCGAACCCGGCTCGACCACGTCGGTGATGATACGATTGCGACGGGCGTCCGCATCCGCGCCGGGCTTGTTCGGATCAAACGTGGGCAGCGTGGCCATCGCCACGATCTCACCGGTGCGCGGCCGGATGGCCACGCCCGATATGCTGATGGGTGAATGCTTGGAATACCCCTCGGCCAGGGCCGTTTCCAGGATGTGCTGGATGACGGAATCAATCGTGAGCACGACGTTCAACCCATCGCGCGGCTCGACATCCTGGTCGCGCAAGGCCACGACCTCGCGGTCGCGCGAATCCGTCTCGGATTTACGCCAGCCGCGAACGCCGGAGAGTTTCGAGTTCATCGTGAACTCGATGCCTTCCCGGCCCAAGGACTGAACGATGGCCTGGCCGTCCACCGTCTTTTCCTCGGTGTTCACGAAACCCAGCACATGAGCAGCGAGCGCGGCGTTGGGATAAACCCGGAGCTGATCGTTCAGCGGTTCGGCGAAGATGGCTTTGGCCTTCAAATCCCGGCAGAAGCTGGGAAATTGCCGCGCGGCGACCTTGACCTCGTTGGTGTTGAATTCGAGCGCGTTCATGGCCGCGCGAATCTGCTCCCACGTCTCCAGCGAAACCTTGCGCTTCAACACCACGTACCGGTTGGTGATCGTTTCCCCCTTCTCATTCTGGCGCGTGCGGGGCAACAGCCGGTTGTACAGTTCGCCCTCGCTCATTTCGAGCAAGGGCGCAATCGCCCGGGCCACCTTCGTTTGACTGTCGCCCAGCAGTACCGGGTCGGCGCAGACGGTCTTCACGAAGACGCTGGTCGCCAGCAGATTTCCCCGCGCATCGAGGATGTCCCCGCGCCGCGGCTCGCGGAGGACTTTCATTTCGGTCTGCCGCGCGGCCATGGCACTCAATCGTTCATGCCGCAACACCTGCAGGTCCACGAGGCGGAAGCCCAGCGCAATGAAGGCGACGCCCAGCATCACCACCAGGGTCAGCACCCGTTTGCATTGTGTTCGCTTCGCCATACTGTTTCCAAAGCTACCAACCGCCCATGCCGATCGGTTCCTCTCCGACGGCGTCACGGGCGGCGGTAAAATTCATCCGCCGGGCCGCCCGCACGCTACGCGGCCCGTGAGTTTTTTGCGCGCCGCCCGCGGCGATCGGTTCCTCTCCGACGGCGTCACGGGCGGCGGCAAAAAATCAAAAGTTATCTCGGCAGTCCCTGCCCCGGCGCCTGCCGGGCGGCATACTGACCGCTGCCCGGGCGCACGGCGGGTCCGGGATTTGCCGGCGGCTCCGGCAACCGCCAGATGTTCGCTGGCAGCGGCTGGCCCAGCCCCAGATTCAATTCGCGCGCGCGCTGTTCCAGCCGCGGCGCGGAGCGCAGCATCGCCAGTTGGTCGCGCAGCTTCTTGTTGCCATCCTGCAACTCCATCAACCGGCTCTCGCGCTTGCGAATCTGCTGGCCCAGTTCGTAAATCTGTTTCTTCTGCCAGACGTAGCCCACCGCCGAGCCGGCGAACACGACGCACAGCAACAGCGCTTTCACCGCCGGTCCGAACCGGATCGCCGCCGGCTGATTCTTGCGATTCTTCGCCATCTAAATTGTCTCCAGCACCCGTAACTGCGCGCTGCGCGCGCGCGTGTTTTGCTCCACTTCCAACGCGGAGGGCGGCACCGCCTTCCGCGTCACGATTCTTACTTCGGGCGTGCGCGGGATGCGTAACTCCGGCACATCGGTTCCTCCCGGACATTCGTAGTCCCGCGCCCGCGCCCGCCCGAATTCCTTCACCACCCGATCTTCAATCGAGTGGAAAGTGATGACAGCCAACCGGCCGCCCGGCCTGAGAATCTTCAACGCACCTTCCAAGCCGCGTTTCAAAGAGCCTAACTCGTCGTTCACCGCCAGGCGCAAGGCCTGGAAAACTTTCGTCGCCGGATGCGTCCGGTGGTATCCCGGCGTCAGCCGCTGGATCAGCTCGGCCAGTTGCCGGGTCGTCCGGAACGGATTTTTCTCCCGGTCCTGAACGATGGCCCGCGCATACCGCCGCGAATTCCGTTCATCCGCCAGCTCCCAGAACAGGGTCGCCAGTTCGTCTGCGCCGGCGCGATTCACCAGTTCCGCGGCTGTCAACTCCTGCCGCGTGTCCATTCGCATATCCAGCGGCCCGTCCTGCATGAAACTGAAGCCGCGTCCCGGCTCGTCCAATTGCGGCGAACTCACGCCGAGGTCCAACAGCACGCCCTCGCAACTGCCCGCCGGCACCCAGTCGGCCAGTTCCGCGAAATTCCCGCGCCGCAATTCAAAGCGCCCCGCGAACTCCGCCAGCCGCTCGTTCGCCGCCGCCAGCGCGACGCCATCGCGATCGCAGCCATACAGCCATCCAGTCGGCGCGCTCGCAGCCAGCATGGCAGCCGAGTGCCCAGCCCCACCCAACGTCCCGTCGGCATACCGCCCGCCCGGCCGCGGCTTCAGCGCTTCCAGCACTTCCGCCAGCATCACCGGCCTGTGGGCGAATTCCGACACTTTGCATCTTCGGTTCAGGTCGGATCCGAGCCGGTGAATTTCGTCGCCAGCCGGTCCCACGCTGCGCCGACCGGCTCCAGTTTCCCCAGCGTCGCAGCCACCACCGGAATTCCCGGCTTGGCGCCGACATTGGTCTTGGCCTTCGCACCATCCGCGTCGCTCAAATCGTTTCGCAATACCCGCACGCGCTCCAAGGTGAGTTCGCCTTGCTTGGGCTTGGCTTCCGCCGACGGCAAGGGGGCCGCACTGGCTCGCTCTTTGCGACCGCGGAACGGATTCACCTTCGTGCTCAAACTCCCAAACCATGCTCCCGCCCGGACCAGCAACGAAGATCCGCGCTTCGCCGGGGTCGCCGGAGTCGCCGCTACCGAACGCGCCGTCGCGGATACCGTGACCGGCGGCGCCACGGTGACCTGCAATTCGGAGTTGTCATCGCCCGACGCAAAGGGATTCTTTGGCGAAATAAATTTCGGCAGGCGCACCTGCTTGCTCTCGCGGTAACGCGATTCGCCGTTGCGCAATCCCACCAAACTCCTGCCAGTCGCCAGTAATCGTCCCAAGCTCATGTTCATTCCATCATTCTCAGGGCCTGCTGCGCCATGACGCGGTCCGCCGCTTTGACCCGGTCGTACACCGCCGGATTCCAAATCTCAAAACGGTCCAGCAAACCCACCAGCACCGCTTCCTTCTCAATCCCCGCCGCCCGGACCATTTCCTCCGGCACGCAAATCCGCCCCGCTTTGTCGAGCGTCACCTGCACTGATTCGCTGCCGATGATGCGTTTCAAAACCGTCTTGTTCTCCGGATCGTTTGGCATTGCATCCAACGATTCCATCAACTGAGCCAGTTCTTTCGGCGGCAACACGCGCAAACACGTTCCTTCCCGATGCTGCGGCCAGACAATCATCGTAAACTGGGTGCTGGGTTCGGAAGGCCGCCATATCGAGGGAATCTGAATACGCCGCTTCGCGTCCACCCCGTGCCGGTGGACCGCGTTAAAGACCTGCGTTGTAATACTGCCACTCGACATCTATTCACCGACCTTTCCTACCCCTGTGCCCCACAACACGACACTGTTAAACACTGTCCCCCACAAGGTGTCAACTGCATTCCCCTCCATTTATTCGGAAGTTATTCACACCCCACGTTACCCCTCTGAATTGCGGTTTCTCGTCACTTTCCCCACTACAAGTTGGGCCGGCAAAAAATGCGATTCGTTGTCCTCAAAAAGTCAGCCTGCTACCTTCCTTGCGCATGCTGACCGCAGATTTCGATTACCATCTGCCACCAGAGCTGATCGCGCAGCGCCCTGCTCCCCGGCGCGACGGCTCCAAGCTGTTGGTATTGAACCGCGCTCAAGGGTCACACGAACACCGGCAATTTCAGGATCTGCCGCAGTTCTTGCGGCCCGGCGACGTCCTAGTCCTTAACGACTCGAAGGTGATTCCGGCTCGTCTCCGGGGGAGAAACGCAAAGTCCAGCGGCGCCTTCGAACTGTTGTTGCTGGACGAGAACGCGCCGAATGACTGGTGGGCGATGGTCAAGCCGGGCAAGCGGGCCCGCCTAGGAACGCAAATCCAGCTCCGCAACCATGAGCAACAAGACGCGACGTTCCTTGGAACGGTGATCGCCGCCAACGAGGAAGGTCATCGGCGGATTCAGTTCGCGGGCCCGGGCAACTTGTTGGATGCGCTTACAGAACTCGGCGAAATTCCGCTGCCACCTTACATTGAGCGCCATGGTTCCGCGGAAATGCGCGAGGATCAGGAACGTTACCAGACCATATTCGCGAGCGCCGCCGGCTCCGTCGCCGCGCCAACGGCCGGGCTCCATTTCACGAATGAAACCCTTGCGGCACTTCGCTCGCTGGGTGTCAAAGTTCATTTCGTGACGTTACACGTCGGCCTGGGAACGTTCGCTCCGGTGAAAGCAGCAACACTCGCGACACATGTGATGCACGAGGAACGATACGAAGTGAGCGAAGCCACCGCGGGCGCAATCAACCGCGCGAAGGCGGAGCATCGCCGTGTCGTTGCGGTGGGCACCACCAGCGTGCGCGTGCTGGAAAGTGTCGCCGGGGCGAACGAAGGGCGGTTGATTCCCGGGCGTGGCCAGACGCGCATCTTCATCCACCCGCCCCGGCAATTTCAGATCGTGGACGCGCTGCTCACCAACTTCCACCTCCCCGGCTCCACCTTGTTGATGCTCGTAAGCGCGTTTGCCACGCCGGGCAAGACGCGCGGTCGGGAACTGATTTTGTCCGCCTACGCCGAGGCCATCCGCGAGCGTTACCGTTTCTTCAGTTACGGAGACGCCATGTTGATTCTCTAAAGTTTTCAGTTTCCAGTTTATCGTTTTCGGTGGAACAATCGCCCGCACGCTGGTTGATCGCATTCCGGCCAATCACTGAACACTGACTACCGACGACTGAAAACTCCTCCGCCAAACCGCCCGTTCCTGCTGGTGAACATGGCGATGACCGCCGACGGCAAGATTGCCACCGCCAATCGCGCGGTGTCGTCGTTCGGCAGCGCGCGCGATCACGAGCACCTGCTGGAACTGCGGGCCACCGCCGATGCCGTGATGTGCGGCGCCCGCACCGCCGACTTGAATGCGATCAATCTCGGCCCCGGCCCGGTCCGGTTTCGCCGCGCCCGACTGCGGCGCGGACTGGCGGAATACAATCTGCGCGTGCTCGTCAGCGGGAGCGCGACGATCAACCCCGCCGCGGAAATCTTCCGGCATCGCTTCTCGCCAATCATCATCCTGACCACTGGGCGCGCTCTATCCGCGCGGCTGAAGGCGCTTCGCCGGGTCGCGGATGAAGTGAAAGTATTCGGTGAACGGGAGGTCCATTTGGGCGTCGCGCTCCGCTGGCTCAAGCGAACGCGCGGCGTCAACCGGCTGCTCTGCGAAGGCGGCGGCGAGTTGAACGACGCCTTGTTCCGCGCCGGATTGGTGGACGAATTGCATCTCACGGTCTGCCCGAAAATCTTCGGCGGACGGCACGCCCCCACGATTGCCGATGGTCTGGGCTTCCCCAATCTCGCCACCGCCACGCGGTTCGAGTTGCAGTCTTCGCGCCGCGTTGGCGACGAGATGTTCCTGGTGTTTGGCCGCCGGTGACTCCCCATTGCGCACTGAGCATTGACGGTCACCCCGGATTTCCCAAGAATTGTGGGCATGAAACTGGATTGCGCGCTGCGCCAATTGCTCATCCCGTCGCGATGAGCCACGGACTACAAGTCTTGCCCCTCTCACGAGCGGCGCGTCACGTCAATCGCTTCCTGGAAGTCAGCTACGGCATTTACAATGGCGATCCGCACTGGGTCGCCCCGCTGCTGCTCGACATCCGCAAGGTTTTCTCGGACGCCAATCCGCTGTTCGAACACGCGGAGATGCAACTCTGGGTCGCCGTGCGTGACGGCCGCGACGTGGGGCGCATCGCCGGCATCGTGGACGAAAATCACAATCGGATGCATCATGAGCGCGCGGCCTTCTTCGGTTTCTTCGAGTGTGAACATGACGCCGAGACGAGCCGCCAGTTGTTCGCCGCCGCCTTGGACTGGGCGCGGCTGCGCGGCGCGCAGCATCTGCTCGGACCGATGAATCCGACGACGAACGACGAGTGCGGCCTGCTGGTGGATGGCTTCGATTCACCGCCGCGTTTCATGATGACCTACAACCCGCCGTACTACGAACGCCTGATCCAGGGGGCGGGTTTCAGCAACGCCAAGAACCTGCTCGCATTTCATCTGGATGTGGCGCAATGCCCGTTGGAGCGATTGCAGCGCATTGCCGACCAAACCCGGCGGCGAAATCCTGAATTCAGTTTCACACTCGTCCGCCGCCAGACGCTCGCGACCGACCTCGGCAAGATCAAAGACGTCTATAACGCCGCGTGGCGGAAGAACTGGGGTTTCACGCCGATGACGACGGCGGAAATTGATTTCATGGCGTCGCGGCTAAAACCGTTATTGAAGGAGGGGCTGGTCTGGATCGCGGAGAAACCGGGCGAGGCGGTGGGCTTCATGCTCACGCTGCCGGATTACAACCAAGTCCTCCAGCCGTTGCGCGGGCGATTGTGGACGCCGAAACTGCTGAGCGTTGTGCCCTACGCACTCGGCCGCAAAACGCCCGCCGCTTGCCGCGTGGTCACACTGGGCGTCAAGGAGCAGTATCGCAACCGCGGCGTGGAAGCGGTCATGCTCGCGGAAGGCCTCATCACCGCGCGGCGACTGGGCATCAAGGACGCCGAGGCGTCCTGGGTGCTGGAGGACAACCTGCCGATGCGCCGGTTGCTCGAACCGTTCGGCGGCAAAGTGTACAAGACCTACCGAATCTATCAGCGCGCGGTGTGATGGGTTGATGCTTCGGCAACAACCGCTGCCGTCCCCAATTCCTCGACATCGCCGCCGCACTTGCGATACAGCCAATTCCCCAGCGGCACGAGGATCGCCGCCAAACTGATGCCCGCCGCCACGTCCACCACGTAATGGTAACGGCCATACACCGTCGAAACGCAGAGCAGCAGCGCGGCGACGAGATGCGCGTAACGCATACGGCGGAGATAACGGAACGAGAAATGCACCGTGGTCAGCGCCACCGCCACGTGGCTGCTCGGGAACGCCGCGCCCGCCGCCTCGAAGTGATCGTAAATCCAGCCCATCACCCGGAACATCACCGCGCCACGCACGGACGCCGGGGCTTCCGTGCTCACGGCGGGCACGACATCCGGCGGCAGCGGTTCATCCACCAAGCCGCGATACACGATCCGCGGCCCGACCACCGGCACGAAAATGTAGATCGTGTAGCAGACGTAGAACACGAACGACACCAGCGAGACGAAATGCGCGAATTGCCGGCGGTCGCGCCACAATAGCACCAAGCCCACCCCGCCGATCATCAGGTAGTAGGAGAAGTAAGCCGCGTAAAGCAGTTCCGCCAGCCAGCGCGACGGATAACGCAGCATCAATTCCAGTCCGGGCTGCATCCCGAATAGCTTTGGCTCCAGCCGCAGAAAATGCGCGTCCAGAAAGCCCGCGTGAAACATCTGGTTCAACAACTCCGTTTCCCGATAGAACGCGGTGTAGAGCAGGATCGGATAGAAGTGCCGCAGGAAGGTCAGCGCCGGATTTCTCGGAAAGCGCGCCGCGAGTTGGATCAGCAGATGGATCAAGCCGAAGCCGACCGCGTGGCCCAACAACACCCAGCGCCAGGCCGCCAACCGCTCGCCGTGAAACACCAGCACCAGCAACGCCACGAACGCGACGTAACCCTGCGTCGCGTAATCCACGAACTTGTAACGATTCATACGCGCCCAGTCGGGAATCAATCACTTCACTTCAGCGCCTGGTAGTAGCCGGTCTGGAACGCGGCGAAGAAACCGTGCTGGTTGAACGGGAAATGTTGCGCTAGCGCGATAGCCACCAGCTTTTCCTTGGGATCAATCTGGCAATACGTCGTCGCCGCGCCGTACCAGCCAAACTGCCCGACTGACGACGGCATCGCAAGCTGGCCAAGATCCGTCGTCACCTCCACGCCGAGGCCAAATCCCTTCTGCCGCGACGCCGCCTGATTGTTCGGCAGCGTCACCGTATGATTCGCGGTCATCAACTCGACCGTCTTCCGGCCGAGGATGCGTTTGCCCTCCAGCGTGCCGCCGTTGCAAAGCATTTGCGCGAGCCGCGCGAAGTCGCCCGCCGTCGAAAAAATCCCCGCGCCGCCCGCCTCAATGCCCCGGCCCGGCTCCGGCCACGTTTCGAGGATCGGCTTGTCTTCCACAAGCTTCCCGTCCTGCCCGTTCTTGTAAGTCTTCGCCAGTCGATGCCGCTTCGCCTCCGGCACATCGAAGCCAGTGTCCTTCATTCCCAGTGGACCAAAAATCCGTTCCTGCAAAAACACGCCGAATGTTTTTCCGGAAACCCGCTCGATCAACGCGCCGAGCACGTCCTGGTTCACGCCGTATGTGTACGCGTCTCCGGGCTGATGCTTGAGCGGCAGCTTGCCCAGCTTGGCGGTGAAATTGGTCAGGCCTGGCCCGCTCCACAAATCCGCGTCGCGCCACAGCTTCGTCAACTCGTCGTTGCCCACGAAATCATAGACCAGCCCGCTGGTGTGCGTGAGCAGATGTTTGATCGTGATCGGCCGCTTGAGCGCTTCAAGCTGCGGCGCCCCCTGCGTGCCGCCCGTCCAGACCTTCATGTCCTTCAACTCGGGCAGATAATTTGCCACCGGATCGTCCAGATTGAATCGCCCGTCCTCGAACAACGCCAGCGTGCCGACGCACGTGATGATCTTCGACATCGAATACACGCGGCAGATCGTGTCCCGCTCCATCGGCAGGCGCTTTTCCAGATCGCGATAGCCGTAGGTTTGGAAATCCACGAGCTTCCCATTCCGGGCCAGCAGCGTGATGATGCCCGCGTGCTTGCCCTCGTCCACGAACCGCTGCGTCGTCGCGTGCAACACCGCCAGCCGCGCCGGATCGAATCCCGCCGCTTTGGCCGAGGCCACCGGCAATTGCGCCCGCGCCGAAACCGTCACGAGCAACGAGAGAGAAAGCACCAAGGTTTTCATGCTGGCGGGCATTTAAGCGGAAACCCACGAAGCCGTCCCGAAAAAACTGGCGCGCGCGCTGCCATCTCGACGAGGAAGCCGCCCGTGCGGCTGCGGGGTAGCGCATCCGCGCTGAAGTTCCGGCCTACCGAGGATTGTCTGGAACGTGATTCAACTGACCGACAGCCGGCGGTCAGAACCACCGCATCGCCCTACGATCCTCCGCCTCATGGCCCGCGCGGGTTCCAGTAGCGCACCAAGAGATTGGGCGGTGAGGGGAGTATTTGCGTTTTCGCCATCGGAGGAATCAGGTCGTAATCTCAACCCTAGCTTCCGCTTCAACTGGGATTGCACTCTCGATTAGGGAATAGATAGGCACTTCGCCTTTCATCACTTCAAAGGAAACTGCGAGGCAATAGCGAGCCTTGCCCGCGCCTGGCAAGTGATTCCACCCGATATGCGAACGCACAGCGATGGCAAATTCCTCTGGCAGATCGAACGAATCAAAAATCGCCCAGTCTTTCTGCACCGTTCCGCGGTTGCGGCAGGTGTCGTCCGCCTCACCCGAGCCTTCCCGCTTGTGAAGCGTCCACGGAAATTCTTCGTAGGCCGACGCGCCGCCGTTCTGCATTCGCGTCAAAAACTCATCCTGTGGCTCGCTCAATTTGCTCGATTCCCAATCGAGCCAGGTTTCCAAGTAACCCGTGCGACGGGCGCGGGTGCGGCGAGGCAAGGCCGTGTAAGCCAGCGTCACATCAACGCGAATCTTCGCTTCCAACGCCGCGCTCCGCAGTTCCTCGGGAATCCGAATCGTGTAAAGGTGTAGTTGCTTGCTGGGAATGATTTCGGCATCCGGCGTGATCAGGGTGACACGCCTTTGGGAATTCGACGTGGCCCGTTCTAATGAGGGAACGCCGTAGCCGATGAGGCGGAGCACCTTATCTTTGTCGCCTTCGTTTTCAGCCCAGCCGGGCCAGCGGGCGCTTTGCACAATCAACGCGCGATAGAGCAAAGGCGACGCAGCGGGGAAAAGATTTTGCAGATACGCGGCGACGTGCGCCACTTTTGGCGCTGCGAACGACGTGCCAACGCCATCCTTGGAGTAGGCCGGTTCGCCGTGCATCGTCGAGTTAAGCAATTCGACTGCGACTTCGGATTGAACACGAGGCAGCCGGGGCGGAGTCTTGGCATAAACCAAGTCGCCGCCGACTTCGACGACCTCGGGTTTCACGACCGACCACGGCTCGCCATAGCCAGTGCGGCTGAAACCTGAAGGCAGATTTTCGCCGGTCGCGAAGGATCGCCAATTCGCATCCTCAAAAGCTCCAGGGCTGACCGAACCCACCGTGAGCACATGAAGACTCTGCGCGGGATTTGCGACGCGCATTGAAGCCTCCAATTGATGAACGGGCGGCTGTTTGCCGGCATCCAAATGGGCGCTCAAGCCGGGATTGGCGTAGTCGCCATTGCCTCGGCGGTCTTGGTTGCCCGCCGACTGGATGAACAACACTTCCTGCTCGTGCGAAAGTTGATCCAACTTGGCTGCCCATGAACTCATGCGTTGCTTAGGGCAAGGCACGTTCGCGTTGATTGAATGGTTGAAAATCTTTGTGAAACGCGGCGCAACATGAAAATGAGATACAACCTCGTGAAGGTATTGCTCCGGCGTCAGCGCGGCAGGCAATTTGTTGGTCGCGTCCAGAACGCGAGCGTTTTGAATCCATGCGACTGGCTCGACTTCTCCGGTTGCGGGGATCATGCCGGGGTAGAGAACCGCTCCGGCGACACGTGTGCCGTGTCCCCGCGGATTGACGTAATCGGCCACGTCGTCTGGCGCGACGCCCGGCATGAAGCAACGGCTCGTATCCGAATCAATTGCCGGTTCAAGCCAGCGATGGCCTTCCTCGATGCCGCTGTCTATCACGCAAACGGTGGGCGCATCGTTCGCTGGTGGACGCACGATCATTTCCGGCTGGACTGGCTGCCCGTGACTTTCGGCGGTCGACTGTTGCAGTTCCGGCGGCAAGGCGACCTCGAACAGGTGGGCAAAATTCAAAATCACGTCGCGGAAGCCTGTGCCGTTCATGCACACGCGCACCTGCACACTGTCGGGAAACACCATGCCGTGTTCGGTTTCGTGAGCCGGATCGGAGATCATCCCTGAAATGATTTCTCCGCCGTAATACTTGATGAAATCCTGAAGTTCTTTCACGCGCGCTTCGGCCTTCTGCTGCCATTCCGTGTCAGCTTCAATCCACGCTTCCCGGCGCTTGATCTCCCTCCGTTGTTGAAAGTCGGCATCCGATTCGCCTCCGCGTTGGATGACCCGTGGCCACTTCACGTCGCGCGTGCTGGTTGCAGTCTGGATGCCGAGATCAAAAGTGTAGGTCGTGGCATCGGTCAAAGGCCATTGGTCGAAAATCTCCGGTGCAAGGATGTTCTTTAGCCGGCGCTGGTCGTCTGGCTGTTCGTAAATGTCCAATAGCGATGATCCCGCGACGAGTCCACCTGCGCCGGTTTCAAAATCCTTCAAAACCTCTTCCAACTTGGTGAACTGAAGGTCCACGGAAGAAACCAACATTAACCCCTCCGCTGTTTCCGCAACCAGTTCCACTCCGAGAGCGCGGACAATTTGGTCAACATCCACGCCCTCGGGCAGGCGCAAAAGGAAACCCTTGTCGGCGGGAATGGCAGGCTGGCCGTGTTCCATCCGCAACTTACGAAGCTGATCGTCGTATTGTCGGATACGACCGAGAATGCCTCGAATCCGGTTCGCGTGGCCTTTGGGGTTCGCCCGGTTCGCGTCAATCTCGGGGTTCTCGCGCGGCCCGCCGTGAAAGTGCGGTTCGTAAGCTCCTCTGAGTGTCAGATGGAGATGCGGAAAGTCTGGAGGCGTGGGCATAAAGTTCAAGGCGCTTGATGGCGCTCCTGAACCTCGGCGAGCGCGTGCCGGATGTCTCCTTCACTAACCCGCCGCCGGCCTTCCAGCACACAATGTTTCGCGGCGCTCTGTGCGATGTGGACAACTTCTGAACCAGACATGCCATCCATCGCTCGCGCAATCTCCTGCCAGCCGATTGTAGAATCTTTTTCCATCGGCGAAAGCGTGGTTTGCAACAACCGGCAAATCTCGTGAATGCCGGGCAGCGGTACTTTCAACACTTCGTCGAACCGACGGAATAAGGCCGTGTCTAGTGCCGAATCAAGATTGGTGGCGGCAATCACGAGCCCATCGCCCCGGTAATCTTCCAACATTTCCAGCAAAGCGTTGGTGATGCGTGTGACTTCACCAACATCGTTCCGTTCCGTGCGTGAGCGTGCGAGTGAATCGCACTCGTCAAGGAACAACGCGCACGGTGATGCTTGCGCGGCGTCAAAAACCCTCCGCAGATTTGCCATCGTCTCGCCGAAGTAGGACGAGAGCAACGTGTCGAACCGCACTTTGCGGAGCGGCAAGCCCGTGGTCCATGCGAGACGTTCCGCGCCGAGGCTTTTGCCGCAACCGGGCGGGCCGTAAAGCAGGATGCGATGACGTGGCCGCAATCCGTGTTTGGCCAGTCGTGTGCGCGCCGCAAATTCCTTTTCGACCCGATGAAACCGTCGTTCCACGCTGTCGGGCAAAACCATGTGATGCCGCAGCTTGTCCACAGGAATTTCCAGCACGAGTGGCGCGGAATCGCGGCGGCTGGTGGGCAGTCGGTGTAGCGTTCCGGTGGACGGTGCGATCTTTCCAGTGGGTTTTTCCTTGAGGATGCGCTCCAGCTCCTTGGCCACGCGGCCATGCCCCTGCTTTTTCTCTTCCTCGATGACGCGACGGCACAACGTATCCACGTCCGCACTTGAGCCTGACTGGATCACGCGGAACAAGCGTTTCATGAGTGTCGCATTCATCTTGCAGTGAAACTTACCGATTTTCGTCTGAATTGAAACCTATGTCTTGGTGGTCGCATCGCGAGAGAACCGTTACGCCGCATACACCAGCGATTGGAGCTGGTTCACGGCGGTGCGGAGTTGGTCTGCGCCGCCAAATTTGCCGATGATTTCGTTCACGTCGCCGCGTTGGGAAATGGGCGGAACTTTTAGTACGGCGGCCAGCGGTTGTGGTGCGCTCGTCCCGGCTGCGCGTTCGTGGGGCGTCCTGCCCCAGTCACTGCAAATGCCCGCACCGCACCCGATGGCACCTTCATCGAAAGCGACAGCTTGCGTTGGTAAGTTCCCATCCATGAGGCTGACGCGGAGTGTGCGTCGGATGGTTATCAGCGTCAATTTCCGCTTTCCCCCCCGAGCAGCACGGCTTGCAATATCCGGGACGCGCGCGTCCCCGCAAGCCGGGTTTCCCGGAGACTCACCGCGCCAAACGACACGCTCCCTCTGAGCAACGGGATTGACTTCATTCCGCCGTCGTGACGTAATCGCCCCGACCGCTGAAAACTGCGGCGCCGGCGCACGTCGCCGCCGGTCATTCACGTTGTACGATCGGCAGGGATGCGATTGTCTATGAGCACACCGAAAAATGTCCGCCTTCATTCCGCATTGATTTTCCTCGCCCTCGCCGCAGCGACGTTCGCGCCGCCGGCCCGCGCGGCGACTTTCACCGTCCTCAACACGAACGTCACCGGTGCGGGCTCGCTCCAGCAGGCGCTCTTCGACGCCAACACCAACGCCGGGCCGGATGTCATCGCTTTCGCCATCACGAATCTCAGCCGCACCATCACACCCACCAACGCGCTGCCGGCCCTCACCGAGACGGTGACGCTGGACGGCGCGAGCCAGCCGGGTTTCGCGGGCGCACCGCTCGTAGAACTCAACGGCACCAGCGCGGGCACGCTCACCGACGGCTTGCGCGTACTCGCGGACAATTGCGTCGTCCGTTCCCTCGTGATCAATCGCTACAACGGCGACGGCATCGAGGCCACGAACTGCCGCAACCTCCTCGTCGAGGGCTGTTACGTCGGCTTGGGCCTCGACGGTGTGACCTTGCGCGGCAACGCCCAAAACGGCATCAACCTCACCAACGCCCCCGGCAACACGATTGGCGGCCTGAACGCCTCGAACCGCAACTTCATTGCCGGCAACTCGGTGAACGGCATCCTCATCGGTGGCGCGCTGGCGACCAACAACTCCGTTCTCGGCAACGTCCTTGGCCTCGATATCACCGGCGTGGACAAGGGCAACAACCAGGATGGGGTGCGCGTCTTCTCTTCGGCCAATGTCATCGGCGGCAGCAACGCAGGGGCGCGCAACGTCATCTGCGGGAACGGCGGCGACGGCATCGAAGTGAACGGGCTGGATGCCACCTTGAACCAGGTTTACGGCAACCTGATCGGCACGGATGCCAGCGGCACGCTGATTCGTGGCAATTCCGGGAACGGCATTCTCATTACAACCAGCGCGCGCTCGAATTATTTTGGCGACATCACCCCCGGCGCGGGCAACGTCATCGCCTACAACACGGGCGATGGGATTTCCGTGAGCGCCGCCAATGCCAACACGAACAATCCGTTTCGTGGTAACGCGGTCTTTCTTAACGGCGACCTGGGCATTGACCTCGCCGCCAATGGCGTCAGCACGAACGACGCGGGCGACCTGGACGTGGGCGCGAACCAGATGCAGAATTTCCCGGTGCTTATGACCGCCACGAACACCCCGTCGGAGGTGCTCATCGCGGGCACGCTCAAAAGCCGCGCGAGCACCACGTTCCAGCTCGATTTCTACGCCAACGCCCAGCGCGACCCCACGGGCAGCGGCGAAGGCCAGTTCTTTATCGGTTC
>WBZT01001690.1_pt1 | contig 15972 bp, 9 predicted proteins | sample 5204241 | NCBI WGS metagenome assembly WBZT01 (sample SAMN12344358, study PRJNA552823) | activated sludge metagenome | biome: Activated sludge suspended growth; feature: Nitrification reactor; material: Wastewater; isolation source: activated sludge from nitrification reactor of wastewater treatment... | reverse complement strand
GTTCGAAGGCGTCTCTGTGTAGTTCCAGCGCTGAGCCGGGAGGTGCTGCATGAGTTTTTTAGCACCACTAGCCTTCGCCTTCGCGGCTTCCATCCCTGTCGTCATAGTTTTCTACCTCCTGAAACGGAAACGGGTCGTCAAATTGGTATCGAGTACGCTCCTGTGGCAAAAGTTCCTCGCCGACACCCAGGCCAGTGCGCCATTTCAGAAACTCCGTAAGAACTGGCTGCTCTATCTGCAAATCCTCCTGCTCGCGCTGGCGGTCCTGGCGCTAACACGACCGTTCTTTGCCACCACAGCCAAGCCGGCGCAATTGCGCGTGGTCATCCTCGACGGCTCGGCTTCGATGCAGGCGACGGATGAATCGCCGTCGCGCTTCGAGCGGGCCCGCACCGAGGCGCTCAAGTGGGTGGACAGCCTTGAACCAACTGACCAGATGGTCGTGCTGTTCGCAGGCGCGAACACTGAAGTCAAACAATCCGCCACGAGCGAAAAGGCCGCGTTGCGCCGCGCGTTGCAGGCGTGCGCGCCGTCGGATTCGCCCACGCGACTCGTCCCCGCGCTCAAGATGGCCGAGTCACTTGTGCGCGATCGCCGCAGTGCCGAGATTCATCTGTTCAGCGACGGCGCGGTGCCGGAGCTCGCCGAATTCGAGAACAAGGCATTGCCACTCGTCTATCACAAGGTCGGCCAGCGCGCGGACAATCTCGGCATCACTGCGCTCGACGCGCGCGCGAATCCCGAGGACGCCACCCAACGTGCCATCTACGCCAGCGTCGCGAATGTTTCGTCGAACACCCTGAGCGCCGATCTGGAGCTTTATTTTCAGAGCAGCGGCGGTGACTCGCGCAGTCTGCTCGAAACCCGGCCACTGACCGTTCCCGGCCAGCAAACCGCGCCGCAAGTTTTCAAAGCGTCGCAGGCCAAAGACGGGGTGTTCACCGTCCGCCTCACGAGTAAGGATGATTTGGTCGCCGACAACGAAGCGTCCATCGTGAGTCTGTTACCCAAACCAGTGAACGTACTGCTTGTAACGCGCGGAAATCGGTTGCTCGAAAAAGCGTTGCGCGCGGTGGCGAACGTGCAGTTGGCCGTGGCGAATGATTTGACCGACGCGGGCGCAGGATTTGATTTCATCGTGCTCGACGGCGTCGTGCCGACCGCGTGGCCCAAGGGCAACGTGCTTGCGTTTCGCACCGTGAACACGAACTGGGTCGAGAGCGTCGCCGCCGTGGAAGCGCCGGTGATCGTGGACTGGAAATCCACCCATCCGCTGTTGCGCTACGCCGGGTTCGACAACGTGCAGATCGTGCAGAGCCTCACCGCGCGCGCACCGACGTGGGCGGTCTCGATCCTCGAAGCGCCGCAAGCACCGCTCATCCTCGCTGGCGAGCTGGGCCGGCAACGTATCGTGTGGGTGGGCTTCGATCCGCTGGAGAGCAACTGGCCGTTGCGCGTGTCGTTCCCGATCTTCATTGCCAACGCCGTGGACTGGCTCAATCCCGCCAACGCGAAGAATTCCCAGCTTCTCGTCAAGGCCGGCGATCCGTTCCGCCTCGCGCTCGCCGAACCGGTGAAAAGCGCCGAAGTGAAATTGCCCGACGGCAAATCCGCCACGCTGAACGTCGAAGGCGCGAACGAACTCGTCTTCGGCGACACCGCGCGACAGGGCGTTTATCACCTGCGCGCCGGGACCAACGAAGTCACGTTCTGCGCGAACCTGCTCGATTCTGCCGAGAGCAACATCCGTCCGCGGGACGAATTGAAATTTGGCGAATACACCAGCGTCGCCGCCACGACCGTGCAGCGCACCAATATGGAACTTTGGCGCACGCTGGCGGCCATCGGGTTGGTCGTGCTGTTGTTCGAGTGGTGGTGGTATCACAGGAGGACGGTGTAGGGATTTATGATTTACGATTTACGATTGACGATTGGTAGCAGCCGACGTGAGGAGGCGGACTTATCTGGCCTCTCATTAGCACCGGGCTTCAGCCCGGTGAACTGTGCGCACACGAATGGGAAACCGCTTAAGCGGTTTCTTCTCCATGCTACATCTCACACCAGCCTGAAGGCCGGTGCTAATGAGAGAATACCTTTCAGCCGGCGCGTGCAGCCGAGGAGGACGGTGTGAGCGAGAAATGGTATGCAAGAAAAGTCCCGTGGTGGCTGATGCTCCTCGCGTGCGTCGTGTGCATAGTCTTGGCGCGAATGATTTTTCCCACTGGCAGCGGACCTGGAAGGCCGAGGCTCGTCATCATCTACGCCGCCCAAGACCAAATCTATGCCGAGCCGATTCTGCGCGAGTTCGAGAACACAACCGGCATCAAGGTCAAAGCCGTCTATGACAGCGAGGCGGTGAAGACCGTCGGTCTGGCGAATCGGCTGCTGGCCGAACGCGATCATCCGCAGTGCGACGTGTTCTGGGGCAACGAAGAAATGCGCACGCGCCAACTCGCCGCGCACGGCGCCTTCCGCGAAACCAACGGCTGGGCCGCGTTCGGCTACCGCAGCCGCAGAATTATCATCAACACGAACTTTGTTGTGGCGGCAGGCATCCTGCCTGCCGTAGAGCCGGGCTTCCAGCCCGGCGGCAAGAACCTCACGCATAACGAGAGTTCAAGTAATTCCGATGTCTCCAATACTTCCGGCGCAAATCCGGGCGGCAAGATGCCGCCCTCTACGGCAGGCAGGATGCCCGCCGCTACATCGCTGCTCGAACTCACGAATGAAATCTGGCGCGGCAAGGTGGCGCTGGCCTTTCCGCAATTCGGCACGACGGCCACGCACTTTCATGCGTTGAGACAACTTTGGGGCGAAACCAACTGGCTCGCGTGGTGTCGCGCGCTGGCAGCGAACAAGCCGTTCGTGGTGGATGGCAATTCGGTCGTGGTGAAATTTGTCGGGCGCGGCGAGGCGTGGATTGGCCTCACAGATTCGGACGATGTGTTCGCCGGGCAACGAGAAGGAGCGCCGGTGTCCATGTTGCCCCTCACCCCGTCCCTCTCCCCATCGGATGGGGAGAGGGTGGCCGAAGGCCGGGTGAGGGGTGAGATGTTGCTCATCCCGAACACAGTGGGCGTGATCCGCAATGCGCCGCATTCTGCCAACGCACAAAAACTTTTTGAGTATCTCCAGCAGCGCAAGGTGGCGGAGAAGCTGGTGGCGGAGGATGCGCTGGAGGAAACGACTTATGCGACGAATGCGGCGGCTCTGAATCCGGATTGGGATGCGCTGCTGCGCGATTTGGAAACGACGACCAAACAGTTGAACGAGATTTTTTTGAGATGAAGTACGCCATCATCGCCGACATTCACGCGAACTTGCATGCGCTTCAGGCGGTGCTTCAGGACATGAGACTGCAAGGCTGCACCCATGCCGCCTGCCTTGGCGACATTGTTGGTTACAACGCAAACCCCAAGGAGTGTCTTGACCTCATCCGCGGTATGAACATCCCGTGCGTGAAGGGGAATCATGACGAGTATTGCAGCAGCAATGACGTGCTAGATGGCTTTAATCCGACCGCGGCGGAAGTGATCAGATGGACGCGAGCGCAATTAACCGCGGATGATCGGACCTGGCTAGCTGCGTTGCGGTATACCCAGGATGTTGCCAGTTTCACCATTGTGCATGCGACTTTGGATCAGCCAAGTCGTTGGGGATACGTGTTCGACAAACTCACCGCAGCGGCCAGCCTTGCCTATCAGAAGTCGCCCGTTTGCTTTTTTGGTCACACGCATGTCCCGGTTGTTTTCTTCCAAGATTCCACCGTACGGGGCGGCAGTTATCAAAAGTTCCGGGTCGAGTCTGGAAAGAAATATTTCGTGAACGTGGGGGCGGTTGGCCAGCCGCGAGGCAACAATCCCAAGGCCGCTTATGTAACATACGACTTGGATTCCCAGTTCATCGAACTGCGGCGGGTTGATTATGACATTCCCGGTGCGCAAGGCTCGATCATCGCGGCAGGCCTGCCGAAAAGGTTGAAGTGAACTGGCCGCTGCTCCAAAACAGTCTGCTCGTTGCCGGGACAGCCACGGCGCTGGCGGTGGGATTTGGCCTCGTCGCGGCGCTGTGGCTGGCGACTTTGGAAGCGCGCTGGCGGAATGGGTTTTTGGTCGCTGCGGTAATGGCCTTGGCCCTGCCGCCGTTTCTCGTGACGAATTGCTGGATCAGTTTGCTCGGTGAAACCGGTCTGCTGCGCGCGTGGCTGCCGTTCAAAATATACTCGCTCGGCGGGACGATCTGGATTCTAGCGCTGTTGCTGTGGCCGATCACGTTGTTCGCGGTGCTGGCGGCGTGGCGGCGTTTAGAGGCGGCGCAATTCGAGTGTGAGCCGGCGCTGACGGGTGTCGCGCTGCTGCGCTGGCTGTTGATTCCCGTAGCCAAAGGCGAACTCGCGCTGGCGGCGGTGCTGACGTTCGTGCTCGCGCTGAACAATTTTGCCGTACCCGCCATCCTGCAAACGAAAGTTCTGCCCGACGAGATGTGGGTTCAGTTCAACACACAGTTCGACACGCTGGGCGCGCTGAAGTTGAGCGTGCCGCTGGTGATCGCGCCGGTCTTGCTGCTGGCGTGGGCGGCGCGGCGGGGCGTGAGTTGGCCGCGGGTGCAGGGAACAGTTTCGGCGCGGGTGTTGCGTCGGCAACTGGGATCGGCGTGGCGAACTGGCTGCGGCCTGGCGGCGATGCTGGTTGTCCTGCTGTCAGCCGTTTTGCCGCTGGCCCAGATCGTCACGGCCAAGCGAACGTGGGCGGAATTAGCCGGTGCGATTGAAGCCAGCACGGGGACGATTTGGAATTCGTTCTGGTTCGCGGCGCTGGCGGCGACGCTGGTCGTGGGAGTGGCAGTGGGTTTTTGTAGCCGCCGACGTGAGGAGGCGGAACGGCGCGGTCCGGGGAAAATCCGCCTCCTTACGTCGGCGGCTACGGGAATCGGTTGGTTGCCGTTCTTTATTCCGGGCGTGCTCATCGGCATCGCGCTGATCAAGGTGTTCAATCGCCCGGTGTTGGTGGCGTTTTATCAAAGCGCCGGCATTTGTTTGCTGGCGCTGGTAATCCGGTATTTCGCGCTGGCGTGGACGGCGACGCGGCATGCGGTGGCAAGTGTGGACGCGGACCTGGTTGATGCGGCGCGGCTGGAGGGAGCGTCCGGGTGGCAGATGTTTCGGCTGGTCGTATGGCCGCAGATTGCGCCGCAGATGTTCGCGGCGTGGTACGTGGTTTACCTGCTGTGCCTGTGGGACGTGGAGTCCATCGTGCTGGTGCAACCGCCCGGCGGCGAGACGCTGGCGCTGAAGATTTTCAATTTGCTGCACTACGGTTACGCGGCCCAGGTGAATGCGTTGTGTATGGTGTTGCTGGGACTGGCGGTGTTGCCGTGGGTGGGTTGGTGCCTTTGGGGGAAGTGCCGCAGCTTACTCGGCAAGAGGACTGATAGGACCGATGCGACAGATGGGGCGTGGCGATTGGCGGCACTTTGGATTTGTGCGCTGACGGGATGGTGCTTTTGTTCGGGGTGCTCACCGGGCGATCGGGCGCGGGAGGCGGCGTTGCCCAGCAAAGTCTTTGGTCGCGCTGTCGTCATTGGTTCGCGCGGCGTGGGGATTGGCGAACTCAACAAGCCACGGTCGGTGGCGTGTGACACGAATGGCAATGTTTATGTGGTGGACATGACGGGGCGGGTGCAGAAATTCTCACCCGAGGGCGAGTACCTCCTGAACTGGCAGATGCCGGAAACCACGCTTGGCAAACCAAAGGGCATGGGATGCGACCACGATGGAAACATCATTGTTGTAGAGCCGCATTATCAGCGGGTGAATCATTTCACGCCGGCCGGACGACTCGTGGCGCAGTGGGGTTGCCAAGGAACGAACGAAGGCTGCTTCATGTTGCCGCGGGGGATTGCCCAGAATTCCCACGGCGATTTCCTCGTGAGCGAATACATGGGGGCGGAGAGGGTGCAGCGGTTTGCGGTGGGAACGAATGAAACATCCAACGCCCAACGTCCAAAGTCCAACATCCAGAGCAGTCCCCCCACCCCTTCCGAAGGGGAGAGGGGGAATACGAACTGGCCTTACGTCAGGTTGGACTCGCCGCTCAGTGCGCCGGCTCAGAATCGCGCCGGGTCGGAGACCGGCGCTCCACGAGCCGAGGCAATGCTGCTTCAGGTAATTGGCCGGGCGGGCACCGGTCCGGGAGAATTCAATCGCGCGGAGGGCGTCTGCGTGGATGCGCAGGACCGGCTTTATGTGGCCGATTCGTGCAATCATCGGATTCAGGTGTTCACGCCGGAGGGAAAGTTCCTGCGGGAGTTTGGCAAGCCGGGGACGAAGTTGGGGGAGTTAAGTTATCCCTACGACGTGGCGGTGGACAAGGCGGGGAACATTTTCGTCTGCGAGTTCGGGAACAGCCGGATTCAGGTATTTGACACGAATTGTCAGCCGCTGGAAATCATCGGCGGCGCGGGCAGTGAGCCGGGGCAGTTCAATAATCCGTGGGCGATTGCGCTGGATGCACACGGTAATCTTTACGTGGCCGACGCGCTCAATCATCGTTTGCAGAAGCTGCTGCGAAAGAAGTCCGTAGTCAGGGGGCAGGGGGCAGGGGCAAGAAACCTCGCGGGCGCAGCGGCCCCGGGCTACGGACGACGGACCACGGGCTAAGATGCAATTCACGCATCCATACTGGTTGTTCGCCCTGTTGCCGGCGCTGGGATGGATTTTCTGGCTCGGCTTCAAGACGGAGGCGCAGCTCTCCCGCTGGCGCAAATGGATTGCCTTGACGATTCGCATCGTAGTGACGTTGTTGATCGTGTTTGCACTGGCCGGCGTACAATGGCGGTTGCCGATCGAGGGCATGAACGTGTTCTTCATCCTGGACCGCTCTGACAGCATTCCAACCCCGCAGCAGGACGGGGCGCGGACCGTGGTCAATCGCATGGCGGCCCAGCGCAAGAAGGACGACAAGGCGGGCGTGATCGTCTTTGGCACGGACGCGAGCATTGACCGGCTGCCGAACGAGAAGATTGATCTGCAAAAGATCGAAGCCATCGTGGACACCCAGCGCTCCGATCTCGCCTCGGCCATCCGGCTGGCGACGGCGGCGTTTCCCGAGACCGGCCTAAAGCGCATCGTCCTGATGTCCGACGGCAACGAAAACCTGGGCGACGCCATCTCGGCCGTGGCGGGCGCGCGGGCGCAGGGCGCGACGGTGGACGTGGTGCCGATGGGGGTTTCGCGCGGCAACGACGTGTTCGTGCAGAAGGTGCAAGTGCCGGCGAAGTTGAAGAAGGGCCAGCCCTTCGAGGCGAAGATTTTCGTGCAGGCGGACCAGGCGCAGCAAGCGACCGTGCGGCTCTATCGCAACGAAACCTTCCTCGGCGAACAAAAGGTGCAGCTCACCGCGGGGAAAAACCTGTTCACCTTTCCGCAAACGCTGCCGGAGCAGGGATTCTACAATTACGACGTGCGCGTGGACGCGATAGGCGATCCGCTGCCCCAGAACAATCGCGCCGTGGCGTTCACCGGCGTCAAGGGCGATCCACGCGTGCTGCTCATTTCCGGCGAGCCGGATCAGGATCAATCGCTCGCCGTCGCGCTCCAGTCGGCGCGGCTGGATGTCAAGATGGCCGGCGTCAACGGCCTGCCGAACACGCTGGCGGAGATGGACAGCTACGACGCGATTTTCATCAGCAACCTCAGCGCGGGCGATCTGGGGCGCGACACGATGGCCTTGCTGGAAAGCGCGGTGCGCGATTTCGGGGTCGGGTTGGTGTGCGTGGGCGGCGACAACACCTACGCGGCGGGCGGCTACCGGAACACGCCGCTCGAAAATACGCTGCCCGTGAGCATGGAACTGGACAGTAAAAAGGTTTTGCCCAAGGGCGCGGTGGTGTTGGTGATGCACGGGATGGAATTTGCGAACGGCAACCAGGTCGCGCGGGATTGCGCGTTGGGCGTTTTGAACGCGCTCGGGCCGGATGACGAGTTGGGCGTGGTCCTCTGGGACGGCACGGATCAATGGCTGCTGCCGCTGCAAAAGGTCGGCGACAAACGCGAGGCGGGCCGCACCATTGCCGGGATGAATCAGGGCGACCTTGGCAGTTTTCAGGGCGTAATGTCCAAAGGGCATGAGGCGCTCAAGGCTTCCAAAGCAAATCTCAAGCACATGATCGTGTTCAGCGATGGCGACCCCGCGCCGCCGTCGCCATCATTGATGGAAAACATGGTGGCTGATCGCATCACGGTCAGCACGGTGCTGATCGCGGGCCATGTCGGGCCGGAAACCATGATCAAGATCGCCGCCGACGGGAAGGGCCGGTTCTACAACGTCACCTCGCCCAGCATTCTGCCGCAGATTTTCATCAAGGAAACCTCGGTTATCTTGAAGTCGGCGATTTACGAGGAGCCGTTCAAGCCGCAACTGCGTTCCTCCAGCGAAGTCATCCGCGGCATTGATGCGACGGCCTATCCCAATCTGTTCGGCTATGTGGCCACCACGCTCAAGCCGCGCGCGGAAACGCCGTTGCTGACGCACAAGAACGATCCGTTGCTGGCACACTGGCAATACGGCCTGGGCCGCGCGGTGGCGTTCACGTCGGACGCGCGCGCCAAGTGGGGGCGCAACTGGTTGAACTGGGATCAGTACCGGCAGTTCTGGTCGCAGATCGCGCAATGGAGTTTGCGGCGCATCGAGAATGCGGACTTCGTCAGCGACGTGAGCGTGGAAAACGGCCAGGGCGTCATCAGCGTCGAGGCGCTCGATGCGAAGGGCAACTACCGGAATTTTCTCGATCTGCAAACCACCGTCGTCAGTCCGAAGGGCGAGCGGATGAACGTGCGGCTCGAGCAGACCGGGCCGGGCCATTACGAGGCGAAGTTTCCCACCAAGGAAGTCGGCGCGTATCTGCTCAACCTGATGCAGATGGAAGACGGCAAGCCGGTCGCGGGCCAGGTGGTGGGCGCGAGCGTGAATTACTCGCCGGAATTTGCCGCCGGCGAACCGAACCTGAATCTGCTCAAGCGCATCGCGGAGGCCGGCGGTGGCTTGATGTTCGATCCGGACGATCGCGGCGCCAGTCCGTTCACGCACCACCGGCTCAAGACGCATCAGCCGATGGACCTGTGGGAATGGCTGCTGAAATTTGCCGTGATCCTGTTCGTGCTGGATGTCGGCGTGCGGCGCATCCAGCTGGACCGCGAGGAATGGCTCAAGGCCACTGCCACGCTGCGCAAATTGATCTTCTTCTGGCATCCCGCGCCGGCCAAAGCGGAATCGGAGGAGTCGCTGGCTTCATTGCTCTCGCGGCGCGAACAGGTGCGCTCCGTGCGGACCGCCGCGGGCGAAGCACGGGCGGAATTGTTCCGGCCCGAGCAACCGGGACAGCCGGTGGACTTGTCTTCCGGTGGCGTGCCACCTCCCGCGGTGCCGCCTCCCGTCATTGCCGCTACCGAGGCGCCGCCCAGCGAACCGGAGAAATCCGGCACGACCAGCCGGTTGCTCGAAGCCAAGAAGCGCGCGCAGAAACGGCGCGGGCCTTGATCAGCGTTGCCCGCGGGCGGCGATGTGTTCGACCGCAAGGCCGGCCGGGAGGGCGGTCAGGTCCAGCCATGCTCGCGGGGCGTACTTGCGAAACCAGGTGAGCTGGCGCTTCGCGAACTGGCGCGTGCGGATTTTTACCAGCTCCCTCGTTGCCTCCAGCGAGCGCTCGCCGCGCAGATGTTCGACCACCTGCCGGTAGCCAATCGCCTGCATCGCGAAAGGATTTACCGCCAGGCCGCGTTCCAGGAGCCGGCGCGTTTCCTCCACCAGCCCGCGATGGAACATTGCGTCCACGCGGGCGTTGATGCGGGCGTGCAGATCGGCGGCCGGACGGGTGAGGCCAAAGAAGAGTTCCGGGTTCCGGGTTCCGGGTTCCGGGTTCCAAAGGGCTCGTTGTTCCGAGAAAGGGCGGCCGGTCATGCGGATCACTTCCACGGCGCGGATGACGCGGCGCGGATTCTGCCGGTCAATCGTCTCGAACGTGGCGGGATCGCGTTCCCGCAGTTCGTTCAGCAAGGTCTCCAGTGGCGCGGCTTCCAAAGCGGCCCGCAACGTGGCATCGGCCGCCGGTGCTTCGCCGAGGCCGTCGAGCCAGGCTTTGAAATACAATCCCGTGCCGCCGCAAAAAATCGGCACGCGGCCGCGCGCGACGATTTGCGCTTCCGCGACGCGCGCCAGCATGACGAATTTCGCGGCGTCGAATGGCTGGTTGATTTCCACCACATCAATCACGTGATGCGGCACGGCCGCGCGTTCCGCCGCGGTGGGTTTGGCCGTGCCGATGTCCAGCCCGCGATAGACCTGCATCGAATCCACCGAGATGATTTCGCCGCCGAGTTTTTCCGCCAGCCGCAGCGCGACCTCGGATTTGCCGACGGCGGTCGGGCCGGCGAGGAAGACGGGACGAGGATGGAGGATGGAGGATGGAGGATGGAGGTCTTGCGCGCGGGCCATCTTCGATCCTCCATCCGCTATTCCCGCCGCGGCGCGGTGCGGCGCAGCAAGGCGAACAAAATAACACCCGTGGCAAAAATCCCGATGCTGACAAGATGCGCCGGCGTGAATCCGGCGTGGCGATGCGTTTCATTGTAGTCGCCGCGGAAGGTTTCGACAATCGAGCGCGTCACGGCGTAACACAGCAGGTAAACGGCAAACACCTGGCCGTCGAATTTCTTGCGCCGATAAAGCCAGGTCAGGCCGAGGTAGAGTCCGAGGTTCAGCAGCGAATCGTAGATTTGCGTCGGGTGCAAAGGCACGCCGGCTGGCGGTCCGCCATTAACATTCGCGGGGAACTTGATGGCCCACGGCAGTTCACAAGCGCGGCCAAAACAACAGCCGTTCATCAGACAGCCGAGGCGGCCAAACACGTAGCCCAGCGCGATGCTCGGCGCGAAAATGTCCGCGACCTTCCAGAGCGCAAGCTTCTGGCGCCGGCAAAACAGGATGCACGCCAACGCGGCGCCGATCAATCCGCCGTAATAGACGAGCCCGCCCTTCTGGAGCATGAAGATTTCCCAAATCGGTTCGCCGGCAAAGCTGTCCCGCCAGTAGGTGACCACGTACAGGATGCGGGCCCCGAGCACCGCGCCGACGATCAGCCAGACTCCGGCGTCCGAGATTTTTTCCGGCGCAATCCCCACGCGGGGCGCCCGCAGCCCGGCCGTCCACAGCCCGGCCAGAAAGCCCACGGCCAGCAGGATGCCGTACCAATGGATTTTCAGCGCGCCGAGTTGAAAGGCGATTGAATGCACGACGAGAGTTTAGAAAGTTGCCGCGAAGGTGGAAACTCAAATACCCAACGCCCCAATCACTCACGGCGCCGTCGCTGCCGGCGGGCGAATTTAGGGGCGTCAGAATTCCGGCGGTGAGGTCCGGCCCGGACGCATCTTTTCCGCCTCATAAATTGCGATCATGTGGCGCAGGTCGTCCGCAATGGATCCGCTGGTGATCAGGTAATCAAAATTCTTCCACTGCCCGACTTCCTGCTTGGCCACCGCCAGCCGTTTTTGGATCACGGCGGGCGAATCCTTGCCGCGTTTGCGGAGCCGTTTCTCCAGCGTGCCCAGCGAGTCCGGGGTGAGGAACACCGTTACCAGCGCGCGCTTCAATTCCGGGTCTTCATCCGCGCACTTGCGAATGGCGGCGGCGCCCTGCACGTCCACGCTGAGCAAGACATCCTTGCCGGCGCGCAATTTGCCGAGCACCTCGGACTTCAACGTGCCGTAGCTGTGGCCATAGACCGTGGCGTGTTCGAGAAAATTTCCGGCCTGCACCCGCTTCAGGAACGAGCCGGCGTCGAGGAAATAATAATCCACGCCGTCCGTTTCGCCGTCGCGGGGGTCGCGGGTGGTGCAGGTCACGGCGCGGGTGATTTCGGGGCGGGCTTTGAGGAGTTCGTGTTGCAGCGTTGTCTTGCCCCCGCCGGAGGGGGCGGAGATCAGGATCAGCAGCGAGTTGCCAGGCCTTTCCCCGCTTTCGCCCCGCGCCTCTCGTCCGTCGGGCTTCATTCGACGTTTTGCGCCTGCTCGCGGAATTTTTCCAGTTCGGCCTTGAGCGTTACGACTTCGCGCGAAATTTCCGCGTCGTTCGCCTTCGAGCCGATGGTGTTGATCTCGCGGTTCATTTCCTGCGCGAGGAAGTCCAACATGCGGCCCACGGGTTCGTCGGATTTCGTACAGTCGTCGAACTGCTGGAAGTGGCTTTGCAGGCGCGTGATTTCCTCTGAGATGTCCGAACGGTCGGCGAAGAACACCACTTCCTTCAACAGCCGCTCGTCTTCCTCCAGGGGTTTCTCCAGGCCGGCGTTCTTGATGCGCTCGATGAGGTGCTCGCGATAGCGCTCCGTGGATTTGGGCGACTGCCGCTGCACGCGCTCGGTGCATTGGCGCATGATCTCGATGCGCTTCATCAGGTCCTGGGCGAGGTGGTCGCCTTCCCGGGAACGCATTTTGAGCAGCGCGGCGAGCGCTTGCTTGATGGCCTTCTCCACCGCGGGCCAGAGGTCTTCCGCGTCCGCAAGTTCTTCATCCGTTTGAAACACGCCCGGCGCGCGCAGTAATTGATCCAGCGTCACCGGCCCGTCGAGTTTGAGGTGCTTGGCGAGCTTTTCCAGTTCCTTCGCGTAGGCTTTGGCGAGATCGAGATTGATGTGCATCCGGGCCGATGATTTGCTCGCGGAGGTGTGCAGGGAAACGCGCACGGTCAGCCGTCCGCGTGAGACGTTGCGGTTGATCAAATCGCGGATGGGCGCTTCGAGCGCCTCCATTTCGCGCGGTAGATTGACCGAGATTTCCGCCTGCTTGCGGTTTACGGAACTCAACTCGGCTGTCACTTTGAAACCGTCGCGCGCACATTCTCCGCGACCGTAACCCGTCATGGATTTCATCGCTGGATAATATGCGAAATGGCGGGAACGCAGGCGAACAAAAAATGCCCGAAAGGAATCAGTCACGCCGTCACAGACGCCAAACGCTCCCCGGCCCGCTCCCCCGACTCACCGGGCGGAAACCATCCGGCGATGGGAGTTCCGGGCCGGACATCCACGCCGGGCTGGCTCAAGAATCGAGCTTCTCGCGAACCAGTTTGGCCAGCTTGAGCGTCTCGTAGGGTTTGCTGATGAAGTTGACGCCTTCCTCCAGGGTCAGGTCCTGGCCCGCGACCTCGGCGCTGTAACCGCTGGTGTAGATGACCTTCAATCCGGGGCTGTCCGCGAGCAGACGCTCGGCGAGTTCGCGGCCATTGACACCGTCCGGCATGACCATGTCGGTCAGCAAGAGTTTGATTTCCTCGCGGTGTTGGGCCCACAGGGCAATCGCCTTGGCGCCGCTGGGCGCCTCCAGAATTTTGTAGCCCAACCGGGTGAGGACCTTGCGCACCAACGCGCGCAGCGCCGGTTCGTCTTCGACCACCAGCACGGTTTCCGTTCCGCCCCGGACTTCCTTCAAGGACTCCACCTTCGGGGGCGGCGCCGCGGGCCGTTCACAATAGGGCAGGTAGATGCGGAACGTCGTTCCCTTGCCCGGCTCGCTGTAAACGTTTACCCAACCGTCGTGCTGCTGGACGATGCCATAGACCGTCGCCAGCCCCAGCCCGGTGCCCTTGCCCACGTCCTTGGTGGTGAAGAACGGTTCAAAGATCCGCGGCAGAATCTCGGGGGCGATGCCGGCGCCGGTGTCGCTGACGGCGATCTCGACGTAGCGATCCGTGAAGCTCTCGCGACAGCTCGCGGCGAGCACGATGAAATGGCCTGGGCGGCCCTGGGGCATCTGGGTGGACATGCGTTCATCCAGCGTGGCGTGGGCGGTTTCGATGACGAGCCGGCCGCCGGTGGGCATGGCGTCGCGCGCGTTCACAACGAGGTTGAGCAATACCTGTTCGAGCATGGTGGCGTCGGCCTTGACCACGGCCGCCTGCGGCGCGTAGTGCAACTGCATGGTCACGTCCTCGCCGAGGATGCGTTTCAACATGCGGGTGAGGTTGGCGACCACTTCGTTGAGGTCGAGCACGGCGGTTTGCAGCGTTTGCCGGCGGCTGAAGGCGAGCAACTGACGCGTGAGGTTGGCGGCGCGTTCGGCGCCCTGGCCGATTTCGGAGATGGACTCGCGCGCCTCGGGCGCCAGTCCGTTTTGCGCGAGGAGCAGGGAGACGTGGCCCTCGATGACCGTGAGGATATTGTTGAAGTCATGCGCCACGCCGCCGGACAACTGGCCGATGGCGTCCATCTTTTGCGATTGCCGCAGTTGTTCCGCCAGCCGCGTGCTCTCGGTAATGTCGCGGGCGTTGACGATGATGCAGCCTTCGCCGCCGCCATCCGGAATGCTGCGCCGCACCGCGTCCACCAGCCGCCAATCGCCGTTGCGATGCCGGATCCGGTAGGTCACGCTCACCGGCGTGCCGGGCGACGCCATGGACCGTTCAATCGCCGTCTGGACCCGGACCCGGTCATCCGGATGCACCAGGTCCAGCCGCCGTTGCCCAATCACCTCCGCCGCCGGATAACCGAGCATCCGTTCGACCGAGGGACTGATGTAGCGGATCACGCCCACGGCGTTCATCACCATGATCAGGTCCGAGGCGTTTTCGATCAACGAGCGGAAATGTTCCTCGCGCCGATGGAGTTCAACTTCCGCCCGTTTGCGCTCGGTGATGTCGCGCACGATGGCCTGGAGGTAGGCTTTGCTCGCCAGTTCGATGCGGTTGAGGCTCACCTCGGCGTCAAACGTAGTGCCATCCGGCCGGCAGTGCTGCCATTCAAAAAACTGCGGCTGGCCGGCGAACGCCGCCTGGATTTTTTCCACGGCCTTCTCGGTCGAGGCCCGCCCGTCCGGTTGTCGGGCCGGCGAAAACGCCACCGGAGAATGGCCGAGGATGTCCTGTTTCCGGCAGCCGAACATTTTCTCCGTCTTGGGATTGCACGAATGGAACACGCGTTCGTCCATGAGAAAGATCGCGTCGTTGGCGGTGTCAAAAAGCGTGCGGAATTTCGCCTCGCTTTCGCGTACGGCGGCCGCGGCGCGGTGGCGTTCGATTTCCGCGCCGACCCGGCCGGCGAACACCTTGACCAGCGCCGCCGCCAGATTGGCGTCCGCCAGCGGCCGGCGCGACAGGATCACCATGATGCCGAAAGTGAGGTTGGACCGGTCGAGCAACGGCACCCCGACATAGCTTGCGATCTGCATCTCCACGAGCAAGCGATCGCGGGGGAAGACGGCCTGGACTTGGTCGGGATAGACGCAGACCTCCTGGTTGGAAGTTATTTCACACGGCGTGTGTGCGAGGTCATAGGCGAAATCCTTGAGCGGCTGACCCAGCGCCCACCCGCCGAGCACCGTCGCCCGGCCCTTGGCCACTTCCGCCACATAGGCATAGTCCACCCCGAGCGTCGAAGTGAGGTATTGTGCGACGCGTTCGCAGAATTCCTTGGCGGAGTCGCTGGGCATGGCGGTCGCCAGTTGTTCCAGCAAGTCGTCCCGCTTCTTGCGCCCGGTGATGTCGCGCACGATGGCCCACATCCCCACCGGCTGACCGGTTTCGTTGGTGAGGAGTTCCGTCCGCAGTTCGACCGGAAAGATCGTTCCGTCCTTGCGGCGATATTCCTTCTCGTACACTTCCGAGTAGCCGCGCGCCAAAACCTGCTCCGTCACGATGCGCGCCTCCATGGCGTGCCATTTCTCCGGCGTAAGGTCGCGATAAGTCAACTGGCGCAGTTCCTCGGCGGCGTAACCGGTCAGTTGTTGGAAGGCGGCGTTTGTCTCTATGATTTGCCCGCCCATCTCCGCATGCGCGTAGGCGTCGGTCATGCTTTCGTACAACCGCCGGTAGCGGCGCTCCGAAAGCCGGAGCGCCTCTTCAGTTCGCTTGCTTCCGGAGATGTCGCGGGCAATGGTGGAAAGGAACTTGATTTCGCCGGCGGCGTCCTTGTGCGCCACGATCACCT
>WBZT01000120.1_pt3 | contig 15972 bp, 11 predicted proteins | sample 5204241 | NCBI WGS metagenome assembly WBZT01 (sample SAMN12344358, study PRJNA552823) | activated sludge metagenome | biome: Activated sludge suspended growth; feature: Nitrification reactor; material: Wastewater; isolation source: activated sludge from nitrification reactor of wastewater... | reverse complement strand
CTTTTTTCCGACATCCTTACCATTCCCGACGCGATGGGCCTGGGGCTGTATTTCACCGACGGAGAGGGACCGCGCTTCGAGCGTCCATTGCGCGAGGAATGGGCAATTCGCGATTTGACCGCACCAGACCCCTGGGATCACCTGCGCTATGTGACGGACGCCGTCGCCGAGATCAGGCGGGCGCTGAACAACTCGGTGCCCTTGATCGGCTTTTCCGGCAGTCCCTACACGCTTGCGTGCTACATGGTCGAAGGCGGAGCGAGCGGCGATTACCGCCGCATCAAGAGCATGCTCTATGACCGGCCAGACCTGCTCCACCATATCCTGTCGGTAACCTCCGACGCGGTGAGTGCCTATCTCAACGCGCAGATCGAATCCGGGGCCCAGGCGGTGATGATCTTTGATTCCTGGGGTGGTTCGCTTTCGGCCGCAGCGTATCAGGAGTTCTCGCTTGCCTATCTGCGACGCATCGTCGACGGGCTGATCCGCGAGCGATCCGGTGAGCGTGTGCCATCGATCGTGTTCACCAAAGGCGGGGGACTGTGGCTGGAAGCGATCGCCGATGTCGGCTGTGATGCGATCGGCCTCGACTGGACGATCGACATCGGGGAAGCTCGCAGGCGCGTCGGTCATCGCGTCGCCCTGCAAGGCAACCTCGACCCCGCGGTGCTTTTCGCATCGCCCGAACGGATCGCTTGTGAGGCGGGAAAGGTGCTGGATAGCTACGGCTTGCACGATAGCGGCCACGTGTTCAATCTGGGTCACGGCATCTCGCAGTTTACGCCGCCGGAGCACGTGGCCGCACTGGTGGACGCAGTGCACAGCCACAGCCGCCTGCAACGCGGCAAGAGCGCATAAATTGGCCTCCGGCTCTTGACTTATTCACAGAAACGACCCTCATTTTCGCGCGCCAACGGAAGTCCCTTGTAAATCAGCAAGGTAATTGCAATACATTGATTTTTATACAAGTTTTGTGGCGCCTATTTTTTCGGCAATTGCCGGAAACCCTTGCGACATGGGGCTTTGCGACGTTTTCAGGCAGACTCATCCACAGATTTATCCACAGAAATGTGTATGACTGGAAAAGCCGAAACGAGTGAATGCCTTAGCTCTCATAACCAGAAGTAGCACGAGCTCTTGCCGCTAACTGGGCGACCTCCATTCAAAAGGAATAATCGACTCTTGCCCGGATGGCCCTCCTGCAGATTGCTCGCGTCGCTCTCGACCTGCCACTTCGCCGTCTCTTCGACTACCGGATTCCCGAAGGCGAATCGCTGACACGGCAGGACATCGGCTATCGTGTACGGGTCCCTTTTGCCCAGCAGCAAAAGATTGGTGTCCTCGTCGATGTGCTGGCGGACACAGAGCTTGCGCCGGCGCAGCTCAAGACTCTCGGTGACGTCTTGCGCGATCTGCCGCCCCTGCCTGCCTCCTGGTTTCGCCTGACCGAATTCTGTGCCGCCTATTATCACGTCCCGCTTGGACAGGTAATGCTGTCCACGTTGCCGGCAGGACTGCGCACCCCGATGCCAAGAAAGCCAACGCGACGACGGCAGGTACCGGCGACCGGGCGGACCGAGCAGGTGCCCGTGCTGACGGGCGAGCAGGAGGCATCGCTGCAGGCGATCGCCAGTGGCGGAACGGGATTCCGTGCCTATCTGCTGCACGGTGTCACCGGTAGCGGCAAGACCGAGGTCTATCTCCGCCTGATCGAACGTGCCCTGGCGAGTGGGCAGCAATCGCTGCTTCTGGTGCCCGAAATCAACCTGACGCCACAGCTGGAAGCGCGCGTCCTGGCGCGATTCGCATCAGCCCGACCGGTCAGTCTGCACAGCGGACTTGGCGAGGCAGCTCGCGCGCGCAACTGGCGGGCGGCGCTGACCGGCGAAGCGCGCATCGTTCTTGGCACCCGGCTGGCAGTATTCGCCCCCCTGCCGGAACTCGGCCTGATCATCGTCGATGAAGAGCACGATGCGTCGTTCAAGCAGCAGGACGGCATCCGCTATTCGGCGCGCGACCTGGCGGTCTTCCGCGCTCGCGATGGTGAGCTCCCGATCATTCTCGGATCGGCCACCCCCTCTCTGGAGAGCTGGGCGAACGCCCAGCGGTCAGGTGGTGGGCGCTACCAATTGTTGTCGCTACGCGAGCGCGCGTTCGTGGGTGCCCGACTGCCGCTTGTGCGCTGCATCGACACGCGTGTAGACCGGCCACGGGACGGACTCTCTGCCGCCGTGCTCGCAGCCATCGAGCAGCGCTTGGCACGCGCCGAGCAAAGCCTCGTTTTTCTCAACCGTCGCGGCTACGCGCACGTTCTCGCCTGTGTTGCCTGCGGCTGGACGTCGTCCTGCCAGCGCTGCGCGGCCAATCTGGTCGTGCATCTCGCTGACCACTGCCTGCGCTGTCACCATTGCGGATTTGCGGCGGGTGTTCCCAGGCGCTGTCCCACCTGCGGCAATCAGGACCTCGCCACATTCGGGCGTGGCACGCAACGGCTCGAGGCGAGTCTCGCCGAGCACTTCCCGCAGGCATGTATCGTCCGTGCCGATCGCGATTCGGCGAGCAACCACAAACAGTGGGAAGCGCTGCAGGCCAGAATCGAGAGCGGCGAGGCTCAAATCCTCGTTGGTACGCAGATGCTCGCGAAGGGCCACGACTTCCCCCGGCTCACGCTGGTCGCTGCCGTTGCTCCCGATGCCGCGCTGGTCGCCGCCGACTGGCGCGCGCCGGAACGACTCTTTGCCCAACTCATGCAGGTGGCTGGTCGCGCAGGTCGTGCCGAGCGGCCGGGCGAGGTCCTGCTGCAAACACAGTTTCCCGAGCACCCGCTGTACGCTGCGCTGCTTCGACAAGATTATCAGGCGTTTGCCACCGCTCAGCTCGCGGAACGCCGCCAGGCCGGCTTCCCGCCGTACGCGTTTCAGGCGATGCTGCGCGCCGAGGCCGGCCGCATGGAGGATGCGCTGACCTTTCTCGCTGCAGCGAGAGCTTTTCCGCCCTCGCTGGCCGAACCGGCGGTAAGCTGTTACGATCCCGTGCCGATGCGACTGTCCCGCAGAGCAAGCCTGGAACGGGCACAACTGCTGATCGAGTCGCCGTCGCGGCGCGCCTTGCAACGTTTTCTCACGTCCTGGGTGGTCTGGCTGGAAGCGGTGCGGGCTCCCTCGCGACTGCGCTGGCACCTCGAGGTCGACCCGCTCGAATTCTGAACTGCGGTTCATCCGCCAGCACAGGCAATGGACATGGCTTTCCGCCCGGCACGGGGCCGAGCGGGGTGTCGAGCGCAGCGATATACTCCCGTTGCCGACCACCATGTTGCCGACCGTGCGGCATTTCACGGCACGCGGGCAGTATCGGGGCGAAGATTGCGGGCGCCGGGAGAGCTGCCTCGTGCTTGCCGCAACAGTGCCGGCCGGCAGGAAGGAAGGCGAGGCTCCCTCCCGGCGCCATCACGACCGTTGGGCGGCGTCCGACGGCATGACCTGGCGACGGCTGGCAAGGAGCTCGCAGCGTACTCAACCCTATCGAGGAATTCTCAAATGTCTTCGGATTTTGTCGCGGCGATCGACCTCGGTTCGAACAGCTTTCACATGATCGTTGCCCGCATCGCCAACGGGCACGTGCAGATTCTCGACCGCCTGCGCGAAATGGTTCAGCTCGCCGCGGGTCTCGACAGCCATCACCGGCTGTCGGCTGAATCGCAACAACGGGCACTCGACTGCCTCGCGCGTTTTGGCCAGCGACTGCGCCACATTCCGCCTGCCCGTCTGCGTATCGTCGGTACCAATACTTTGCGGCAGGCACGCAACAGTGCCGAATTCGTTGCTCGAGCCGAGCAACTCCTCGGGCACCGGGTGGAAATCGTCAGCGGTCAGGAAGAGGCGCGCCTGATCTACCTCGGAGTTGCGCACAGCGTCGGCGACGTTGCCGGCCAGCGGCTGGTGGTCGATATCGGCGGTGGCAGCACCGAACTGATCATTGGCGAACAGTTCGACCCGGTGCACCTGGCGAGCCTGCGCATGGGATGCGTCAGCATGACCCGTGGCTGCTTTGACGACGGCCGGATCACTGCGAACGGCCTGCGCGAGGCTGAATTGCTGGTCCAGCTCAATCTCGAACCGGTTCGCGAGGCCTACCTGGCCCGTGGCTGGCAAGTCGCCACCGGCGCATCGGGATCGATCAAGGCGATCCAGGATGTCATCGTCGGCGAGGGCTGGAGTCGCGAGGAGATCACTCTCGACGGATTGCGGCGCCTGCGGGCGGCGCTGCTCGAGGTGCGTGACACCGCGGGAGTTGCCAGCCGTTGGCAGCTCGAACCAGCCCGGGCGCGCGTCTTTGTCGGTGGTTTCGTGGTGCTGCATGGCCTGTGCGAGGCGCTCAACGTCGAGCGCATGGAAGTTTCCGAGGGAGCCCTGCGCGAAGGTCTGATCTATGATCTGCTCGGCCGCATTCGGCACGAAGATGTGCGCGACCGGACGATTGCCGACGTTACCCGTCGTTTCGGTCTTGACGAGGCGCAGGCTGGCAGGGTAAGCGCCGTGGCACTCGATCTCTTGCGCCAGGCGCGCGTGAGTTGGGGGCTGGCGGGGAAGGAGATGCGCCATGTGCTCGAACGTGCGGCACGCCTGCACGAAATAGGCCTCCTGCTGACGCACGACCAGTACCACAAACACGGCGCCTACGTGCTGGCGCACTCCGATCTGCCGGGCTACTCGCGCAACGATCAGCAACTGCTTTCCGCACTGGTCAGGCGCCACCGGCGGTCCTTTCCCGCCGATGCTTTTGCCGATTTGCCCAAGGACTTGGCCCGACCCGCGCGTCGTCTATGCGTCCTGCTGCGCCTGGCGGTGGTGCTGCACCGCGGGCGCAGCAACGAGCCGCTGCCTCCGATCAACCTGCGCGCGGATCGGCAACGGGTGCATCTCACTTTTCCCGAGGGGTGGCTGGCCGAACATCCACTGACCCGTGCCGACCTGCAGATCGAGGCCCGTCTGCTGCGCAGGGCGGGTTTCGAGCTGCGCGTCGGCAGCCCTGTGCCGGCTGTTTGAGCAGAGGCCGGGCCGCGTTGGCGGGGGGCGGTGGGCGCCGACGAGGTCCGTTGCGCTGATGCGTTGCCTCGTCTGGCTCGCCTTGTTGCCGGTGCTGATGACGGCAGTCGTGCTACTGGCCGTCTGCGAATCTTCGCCGCTCGTCCGTCGTGGCGAAGCCATTTTGCCGGATTCGGTGGCCGAAGCCAGACGATTGCTGACCAGCAACGATCCGCGTCGGCTCCGCCGCGGAGAAGAGCGCACGGCCTCGATCCCGGCAACTCTGGTCGATACGCTGATCGATCACCTCGCAAGCCGCCGCTGGCGCGGACGGGGCGAGTTCCAGCTGGGCGAAAATGCTGCCGAAGTGCGCGTCACAGTGCCGATCGAGAGCGTTCCTCTGCCGTGCTACGTCAACCTCACCGTCGTCGTCCAGGCGATGGCTGGCGAACCACGGGTGCTCCGGGCATCGATCGGTCGTCTCCGAATCCCGCCGGCGTTGGCCGAACTGCTGATCGCCTCGACCATCAGATCGAGCGGATATGCGCCGCAGTGGCAAGCGGCCAGACAGGCAATTCGCCGGCTGGTTTTCGCGCCGGAACTCGCCAGCGTCGAGCTGACCTACGTGTGGGAACCGGGCTTGCTCGATAACGCCCGGGCGGTGGCGTTCACCTCTGAGGACATCCACCGCATGCAGCGGGCACAGACCGAACTGGCCGTTCTGCTCGATCACTATACCCCACGCGTCGCGGTGCCGCTGGGCAGGATTCTCGCGCCCCTGCTCGCAAATTCCGGTAATCCGACGCCGGCGGAGGGGCGTGCGGCCCTGTTCGTTCTGGCGACCTATCTGGCAGAAGCCAGTCTCGCGAACCTCCTACCGGAAGCGAACAGCTGGCCACGGCCACGCCGTGTGAAACTGACTCTGCGCGGCCGCTACGACAGCGCCCAGCATTTCGGGATTTCAGCGGCACTTGCTGCCTGGGTCGGCGAACCGGCTGCGGATGCGATCGGCTTGTACAAGGAAATCGAAGACTCGCGCGGTGGCAGTGGCTTCTCGTTTGCCGACCTCGCTGCCGACCGCGCCGGGACACGCTTTGGCGAGCTGGTGATCGGAGCGTCGCCTCGACTGTACACAGCTCTCGCGGAGCCACTGAGCGACGGCGATCTTGTCGGCTCGTTCGACGGCCTCCCCGAGTCCCTCTCGGAGTCCGAGTTCGCGCGGCGCTTTGGCGGGATGGACAGCCGGGCCTATCGCGAACTGACGGACGAGGTCGAACGTCGTCTGGCTGCCCTGCCCCTTTACCGCTGAACGCTGTCGTCGCGGCGCGGCCTCCGTCGCTCAGCGCGAACGATGGCTGGCTAGCAGAAACCAGGCATAGGCTGCCACCTGGCTCGTGAGCAGGGCCAGGAAAGCGCTTCGGTATGCCAGCGGTACGCTTTGCCCGTGCGCCTGCAACAGGTCGATCAGCACACCGAGTCCCCATTGGACACCGAAAGCGCCGAGAAAGACCATGAGGTTCAGGGCCGTATTGACCCGGCCCGAAAGTTCCACCGGGAATCCTGCCGCAGTCTGCGAATAGACCAGCGTTCCGAAGCTGGCAAAGCTGCCGTAGGCGATCCACAGCAGACGGGTTTGTGCGACTGCCTCGGTGACGATCAGGGTGAGCGCCGCGAGGGACAGCGCGAGCCCGCCGGCAAGCAGCATCACGGGCCGGATTCCACGGCGCGCCAGTCCGGTCGCCAGCAGGCCGATCAGCAGGTAGACGAGCAGCATCGCGACGCTCATCCCCGCCAGGTGTTCGGCCGCAACGGCGCGCGAGTAGCCATTGACCTGCATCAGCCAGGAAATCGACCACAGGCTTTGCACCGCCATGAAGCCACCGGTCAACATCATTCCGAGCGGCACGAAACGCCAGAAGTGCGCGCTGCGGAAGATGCTTCTGACGCCGGCAAACTGCGCCGCAAGTGGCTCGGGCCTGAGCTGGGCGCGCTGCTCGGGGACGCTGTAGAACAGCCAGAGGGCGACCGCCACGGTCAGCGCAGCGAGGGCGAAAAAGATCTGTCGCCAGTCGGCAAGCTGCAGGGCCGCTTCAAGTGGCGTGCTGGCGGCCAGCGCCCCGAGTCCGCCCGAGGTCATGATCCAGCCGGTCAGCGAAGCCTGCCGATGCGGGGAGAAGGAAAGGGAAAAGGCCTTGAAAGCGGCCATCAGGCAGGCGGAAACGCCCAGTCCGATCAGGCCGCGACCAAGCGCGAGTTCGAAGAGGTCCTCACCGAGGGCGAAAACGCCGGCCCCGGTCGCAGCGACCAACAGCAACCCCGATTCGACGCGCCGCGCTCCGAAGCGGTCGAGGAGCATGCCGAGTGGCAACTGCGCCGCCGCGAAGGCGAGAAAGTACGCACTCGTCAACAGACCGAGAGCACCCGCGCCGAGCGCCATTTCGCGTGTCAGGAGCGGCCCGACGACGGCATTGACCGTCCGAAAAAGGTAGGAAAGAAAGTAGGCGCCGGCGAACGGCAGGAAGAGTTTCCACCAGAGCACGACCTGCCGATACCCTAGTCGCGGCCAGTGCGCGAGGCTGGCGCCAGAATCGCTGCTGCAGCGTTGCGCAGCCAGCCGGATCGATCCAGCAGCTTGCGGCGCCAGGCGGCAGTCAGCCCGGGCGCCGCGGCAACGCGTGCGAGTTCCGCCGGGTCGGGGCGATGCTCGCGCCAGAGTCGCCAGAGCTCCTGCAGCGAAACGGCGCCCGTGAGGCGTTCGCTGAGTTCGAGTTCCTCGCCGCTGCAGACGGCGGCTGGCTCGAGCACGCGGTAGTACCAGCCGGTCAACCCGGTTTCTGCGATCAGCCGGGCGACGCCATCGCAGGCGTAGCGGTGGTCGATCTTCCAGCATGGGCTGCGGGGTTGGCTGACCTGCAGCACGGCACGTCCGAGAACGAAAATGTCGCCGATACAAACGCCGCTCTCGTCGAAACCGGTGGTCGAAACGTTCTCGCCGATACTTCCGGGAACGAGCTGGTCTGCGATCGTCGGCAGTCGCGCGGCGAGCAGCGGATAATTCTCGGCGGCGTAGTGATGGACGGCCTTGTCCGGCCCGCCGTGCACGCGGCGATCGGCCTGCACGTCACCCCGCAGGCCGTCTGCCGCGAGATCCAGTGGCCCGGCGACGGTGCACTTGTAGATGCCCGTCGATTGCCCGTGCTCCGGAATTCTCGTCAGCCCACCGATGAACAGCTGGACACTTGCCATCGTCAATCCTCGTTCCACAGCCAGGCGGCGCCGCGCACTCCGGACGAGTCGCCGTGGCGGTTTGGCAGCAGTCGTGTATGCACCGTGTCCGAGAAGACGTGCGCGCACCACAGTTTCGGCACCGACCGATACAGCCGCAGGACGTTCGACAGCCCGCCACCGAGGACGATCACGTCGGGATCGACGATGTTGATCACCTGCGCCAGCGACTTGGCCAGGCGCCGCTCGTAGCGTCCGAGGGTGGCGTCGCAGGCGCCGTCACCGGCTTCGGCACGCGCCCCGATTTCTTCCGCAGTCAGCGACTCGCCGCCGTGCCGTTGGTGGTCTGCGCAGAGGCCCGGGCCCGAAAGCCAGGTTTCGATGCAGCCGAAACGCCCGCAGTAACAACGCCCTGGTGGCAGACTTTCCTCGTTGATCAGTGGCAGCGGATTGTGGCCCCATTCCCCGGCGATGCGATTGACTCCGGTCAGCACGCGTCGGTGGGCGACAATGCCGCCGCCAACGCCGGTACCGAGGATCACTCCGAACACGACCGCGGCGCCCTCACCGGCACCGTCGATCGCTTCGGAAAGGGCAAAGCAGTTGGCATCGTTGGCCAGACGAATCTGGCGCTGGAGGCGCGCCTGCAGGTCGCGGCGCAGCGGCTGGCCGATCAGCCAGGTCGAGTTGGCGTTCTTGATCGCGTCATCCGGGGCGGATTCGGCGCCGGGGATGCCGACGCCGACACTGCCGCGCCGGCCCAGCTCGTCTTCGGCGCCTTCGATCAGCGTGGCGATCGCCTCGACGGTCGCCGCGTAGTCGCCCTGCGGCGTCGATTTGCGCCGCCGCAGGAGAATCCTGCCCGACTCGTCGAGCGCCGCGAGTTCGATCTTGGTCCCTCCGAGGTCTATTCCGATACGCAAGGGCGCTACTCCAGTAGCCATGGTCCGCGAACCAGCACGAGCAACTATGGCCTCCCGAGCATTTCCGCCAGGCCGTCGGCGAGCGAGATCTCTGCCCGCCAACCCAGTTCGCGCTCGATGCGCGCCGGAGAATACCAGGCCGACTTCAGCAAGCGATGCAGCACTTCGTGGTTCAAAGGCATGCGTCGCCTGGTCAGCATCTCCAGGAGATCACCGCCAGTTGCTGCAAGCTCCAGCACGAATCGCGGCACTTTCCAGGTACAGGGTCGCATGCCGAGGGCCTTGCGCAGCGCGTCGAACAGCTCCCGGCCGGAGGGCGCTTCGTTCGCCGCGACGATATACGTCCGCCCCTTGGCTCGAGCATCGTCGGCAACCAGCCGCATTGCTGCGACGACATCCGCCACGTGGATCAAGGAGCGATGGTTGCCGGTCTCTGGCAGCGGCGGGAAGAGGCCCCGTCTGATGAGGCTGCCCATGCGCTCGAGGTTGCCTCGCCCGCCCCTGCCGAAGACCATCGCAAGGCGAAGATTCACCACGTGCATGGCATGCTTCTTGCCCAGTGCCAATACCGCATCCTCCGCTGCCCGCTTGGCCTGGCCGTAAGCAGTCTCCGGCTCTCCCGGGAGATCCTCGTTGGCACAGGACTCACCCGGATCGGCCATGGCCTTGACGCTGGAAAGAAATATGAAGCGCTTCACGCCGTTCTCCGCCGCCGCTTCGACCAGATTGCGGGTTCCCTCGAAATTCACCTGCCACTGAAGCCTGTCGTCGTCGTGTGACAAGGAGTGGAATGCATGCGCGTGGCCAGCACAGTGAAACACCGTTGTCACCCCCGCGCATGCCGTATTGAGCACTCGTCTGTTTGCCAGGTCGGCCACGAACTGGTTCGGGCAAGCATTCGGTCTGCGTGCAAGGGTGCGGCAAGCGAAGCCATCGGCGATCAATGCATCGAGCAGCCGCTTGCCGATGAATCCGGTCGCGCCGGTAAGCAGATTCATCGAAAGCCGTCCGTCACTTTGGGCAGGCGGCCCCAGTACTTCCACAGAAAGCGTCCCAAGCTGGTCAGGTGCCAGCGCAGGTGACGCAAGCCCGCACGGCTGGCGCGTCGCGCATCGTGAATCACGCTGACCTGCGGGAAAGCCAGTACGCCCATCCCCTGCCGCCATGCCCGGAGGCAGATATCCACGTCCTCGTAGTAAAGGTAGTAGGCTTCGTCGAAACCTTTCAATGCGTCAAAGTCCCGGCTCTTGAAGAGCATGAACATTCCTCCCACCCATTCGGGAAAAAAGGCCGGTTGTCCTTCCTGGACAACGTAGCGGCCGTCATTCCTTCCCAGTGCCTTGCGCAGCAGCGAAGATGGCGTGGGGAAGCGGCGGATGCTGTCTTCGATCTCTCCCTGCGGAGATTTCACCAGTGGTGCGATTACCGCCGCCCCACTACGACAAAGAGCTTCCAAGAGAACGGGAAAAGGATTCTGATCGAATTCGATGTCGGGATTCAAGGGGCAGAAGTACGGCTCGGCGCATTGGCGGAAAGCTGCATTGTGGTTGGCCGCGAAGCCTTTGGGGAAAGCATTTTCCACGACCTGCACGCGGCTGTGAGCTGGCAATGCCATCAATTCCGGGATATTCAGCGTCACCACTATGCGGGCGATCTCGGGGAAACCCAACAGCGTCCCGACGAGGTTGCTCACCATGGCCCCATGCCCGTGACTGACGATGGAAACGGCTATCAATCAGCACCACCGCTCGCAAATGGGCAACCGGAAGCAGAAGCGCACACGGCAGCAAGGGACCGTCCGCAGCAAGTGCTGGGGGGAGATATTCCGCTTCATGCTGATCCAGCAAGTCGCGCATAAAGCTTCGCATACTGCTCGCGGCGACTGAATGAAGAAACCAGTCGATCATCCAGCAGACCGGGATACTGCCGGTGCTTGAGTGATGCCAGTGCTTCCAGTGCACGCTCCGGCGTCTGTGAATCCAGCCATGCACCCACCTGAAATCGCTCGGCCAGACGCACTGCCTCGGCGTCTCTGGGCATGAAACACAAGATCGGGCGCCGTGCCCTGACGTAGTCGAAAAATTTTCCGGTTATCACCTCGTCGCTGTTGCTCGGATCCGTGTGCAGGATGAGAAGGTAATCCATTTCGCGCATGATATCGAGTACCTGCCCATGTGGCACGGAGCGATGGACCTCGACAAAGGGGAAATTCCGGATGTCGATGCGCGACAGCCGCAATGAGCCGTAGAAGACCAACCGAATCCTGAGTCCTGCGGCCACCCCAAGAGCCATGACATGCAGTAGCGGCTGGACATTGCGATAGCCTCTATCGTCGTCATTGGCCATGCCGAAATAACCGATACGCAGTTCCTCGGCAGCGGTCGGCGCGGCCATCGGGCAGGGCTGTTCGGCATAGCCATTCATCATCAGCAGACACTTGTCATCGAGGGTCCGATCGGGAAACAAGCGGGTCAGTTTGGCCAACATGGGTTGCGATGCGCAGGTGATGATGTCCGCTCGGCGCACGGTGAATTCCTCGAGCCGGCGCGCGATCCGCGAAGTAAATCGCCCCTTTCGCGCGAATATGGTGCTTGCGTTCCAACTGTCCCGATAATCGACCACCAATTCGATTCGTTCGCCAAATCGCTGTTTGAGCAGTCCCCCGACGAGCTGCATGCTGTGCGGTGGCGTAGAAACGATGACCGTATCGATCTCCTTCGATTTCGCGAGCGTCACCGCCGTACGATAGTACTTGGGCACCATGAAAATGCCCAGGTCGGGGAGGATGAATGAATTCAGGAAGCGCTTCACGGCTCGCAGCAAGGACAGTCCGCCGCTGGCTGAGCCGGTGGGGTCATCTCCAATCCGCAACAGACGTTCCTGCACCGATTTTTTCAAGGGATCACTCAGGTAGGTGATGTTCAGTTCGCTGAGAAAGCCGCCAAGGCCAAGATCGCCGAAGTCCGCGCCGTCGGATGTGAGAATGTGTACCTCGCATCCGCAATCGTTCAGGAACCGCGCCAGATGAACCACGCGCGCGACCACACCCACCGATGCTGCATAGGGAACGAAATACTGGCAAATGATCAGTATCTTTCGTGGCCGCGAGCAACGATCATTGGCAGACATCGACCGTCCTCCGACTAGCCGCAGACGAGTGGCGTCCGCCGTCCCGGTGGAGTTCGCGCGCAACTCGCCCGGAGACGTCGGCTATGGAACAAGTCTTTGAATTTCATGCCGCAATGCCTTTCCGACAACGCCAAAATTCAACTCGGCGGCAGCGCGGTCGACGGCCAGCTTGTAGGTCATCAAAGACTCGTCGGTCAGTTGCCGCAGCATGGCTGCCAGAGCCTCGGGTTGAAAGGAGTCTGCGACGAGCCCAAGCGAGTACTGGTCGACCAGGGCTGCCATCTCGGGGGACGGTCCGATGGCAATCACCAGCCGAGCCTGAACGAATTCGAAAAACTTGTTCGGCAGCGCATGGCGATAGTTGAAGTTGACCGGTGGCAAGAGAAACAGTCCCACATCGTATTCGTTGATCCGCTGGCAAATCTCCTCCAGGGCAACGGGTTCGACGAATCTGATGCGGCGGTCGCCACGGGCCATGGCGCGCAATTCCATCATATGGACGGGATCCGTTTCGACCAGCATCAGGTCCAGCGTAAAGCGCTCGTCCAGATGACGCATCAATTCGATGGTCATGCCGAGATGGCGGGAACGGATAGCCGCGCCGTGATGAATCAGGCGCACTTGGCCCGGTATTACCCGAGATGGTCGGAGGCTCTGCTCGATGGTGGCATTGTAGATTACCTGCGGCGTCACGCCGTAATGCTTGCCGTATTCGTCAGCGATCCCCTTGCAAACCGTGGTCATGCACGCCGCGCGCGACAAATAACGGGCGCACAAGGAATCGTAATGCGGCGCGAACAGCAATCGCCAGACCCATTTGTCCTCGAATTCCAGCGGCGAGTATTCGTGCGCATCAACGAGCACCGGCTTGCTGCCCGCCAGTCTCAGTCCGACCGGTAAGGTGATGATATCATTGGCAATCAACAGCTCGAAATTGAGGCCGGTCAGCAAGTCGAGAGCTTGAAGGACCTGGGGGAGGCTCCAGTAATAGCTTTCAGACAGTCTCAAGGATAGCTTGGCGGCCCACACCAGCTTTTGCAGAGGGCGCAAGCGCGGATTTTCAAGCGCGAGAAACCGGATATTCGCGTCCGGCTTGGAGCCGAATCCGGAAACAGCCAGCTGGTAGTCCTTTTCCAACAGCCTGATTTGTCGCATCACTCTGGGATCGTTGCGGATCACGGAGAAGGAAAGTATCAGGATGCGCTTCACGCTGGATGCCCCGGATCAAGCGACAAAACAAGTGTGCCAGCGCGAGAAGTTGATCCATCGCCATACCTGCCACGAAAATGGCTTTCGGCCACTCGTGATCCGATCGAATTCCTTGAGAACTTCGCCTTGATTGAAGAAGGGCAAATGGAGATCGACGCTCAGCCATTCACGGACGGTATCGGCCATTCCCAGCAGCCATTCCTGCTCGGGAGTGGCAAAGCCGATCTTGTCGCGTCGATCGAGAACGTCGTCGGGGACGATACCTCGCATTGCCGCACGAAAAATGCGCTTGGTTTCGCCGCCGGGAGAAATCAGGTAAGCCTCCGGCAGTGAAAGCAGAAAATCTGCCATTTCGCAAGTCAGGAAAGGGACACGGCTCTCCACCGAAAAGCGCATCGAGTTGCGATCACCGTGTCGCAGTAGCGCGGGAAGTCCGCGCTGCGTGAGCGAGAGAGCCAGTTCGGCAACCAGTCTTCTACCGAGATCTTCCCGGCTGCGTTGCGACTGGACCTGCGGATGCCGGGACAGGATTCCTCTGTCTCGCAGCGGTGCTGGGGTGATCCAGGCAGGCAACGCCCGAATCCCGCCGAGTCGCCGGAGAAGATCGTTGAGGATCGTTCCCCGAGTCAATTCGCCTATCGCTCGCTTGACTCCGGAAGACCGGCTGCGACCGGGCCATCTCGCCCACTGGTCAAGAAAATGCAGGGCTTCGCCGAATTTCCCCTGCTCGACCAGGCTGCGTATTCGCTGTCCTGGATAGCCGTGATAACCTGCCAGCATCTCGTCGGCCCCCTGGCCATCAAGGGTTACCGTGACCCCGTGCTCCCTGGCCAGCCGGAACACCCGATACTGTGCATAGATGCTGGTACTTCCGAAAGGCTCGCCCTGAGCACGGATCATTTCATCCAAATCGCTGGCGAGCTCGCTGGCGCTGACCACTACCTTGTGCGGTACTGCGCCGACATGCTCGTTGATGCGGTCGACCCAGGACTCCTCGGAGACCGCACTTCCGCGCGCGACGTAGCTGAAGGTGTTGATCGTCAGGTCTGGCGCCACATGCCGCATGGCGCATACCACCGCGGACGAGTCTATCCCCCCCGACAACGCCGCCCCGAGGGGAACGTCGCTGCGCAGGTGCAGACGAATGCTATCCAGGAAGCTCTCGCGTAGACGTTCGGCGGCCTGTGCGAATGGCAAGTCATGCCTTTCGGTGACCCGTGGGCTCCACCAGCGCTCGGCTTCTGCCAGGCGCCCACTGGCGACATCCAGTTCGAGGAGATGACCCGGCTGCAGGTGAAACACCCCTTCGAGGAAGCTCCGCGGGCCGCTGTCGTAATCGCCATGCACCAGATAGTCGTACGCGCGCTGCCAGTCGAGTTCGACGCGCTCCTGCTTCAAGCTCCGGATTGCAGGGATTTCCGAAGCGAAGAGGAAATCATCCTGTTCCCGCGCGTAGAACAGAGGCTTTATCCCAAATGCGTCGCGTACACAGGTGAGTGTGCCTTTCGCCCGATCGAACACGACGAATGCGAACATTCCTACCAGACGCGTCAGGCAGTTGCGTCCCCATTGACACCACGCCGCGAGCAGCACTTCGGTGTCGGAGTCCGACACGAACTGATGCTGCAGCAGTGACAGCTCGCTGCGCAATTCCCGATAGTTGTAGATCTCCCCGTTGAACACGATGGAAACTGCGCCATCGGCCGACTGCATGGGCTGGTGACCTCCGGGGCCAAGGTCGATGATCGACAACCGTGTATGTCCCAGTGCCAGCGTCGCAGGGCCAAAATGGATGACCTCCTGTCCGTTGTCGTCTGGTCCTCGAAAGCGCAGCGCTCGGCTGGCGTCGCTCACTGACCGTTCGAGATGCCGGGGAGCTCTGCGCCAGACGCCACCAAATATGCCACACATCGATTCAGTCGTGCCGCAAGGCGACCAAGCGGTGTCGAGGAAAACGGCGATCTTCGTCCCCAAGCAGGAAACACGAGGACGTCATCAGGCAGCCTTGCGGTTCCTGCTCGAGTCCTGCTCGGCAAGAACCCGATACAAGGAAACGAGTTTGGCTCTCTGGCTTTCCCAACCATAGGATGCGACGATTGCCGAGATTTGCTCCGGCGTCGGCCGATATTTCGCAGCATCTTTGGCGAGCACTCGCATCGCCAACGCGATGCTCTCGGGAGAGCTCTCATCCATCGCAATGCCGACCGGAAACCTGTCGAGAAACGACCGCAGTTCCTTCAACCTGGCGATTGCGACCGGCAATCCACCGACAACGCTCTCAAGCAATTTGTTCGGCATACAGTAATAATAACTCAGGCAGACGTTCTGGATCGGGATGACGCTGAAATCAGCCGACTGGATGAAGGAAACCACTTCCTTACCGGGAACGGGGTCAACCAGGTGGAACCTTTCCGCGACGGCAAACTGATCGGCAAGGCGTTTGAGCAGTTCCTCGGTCACGG
>WBZT01001689.1_pt1 | contig 15974 bp, 17 predicted proteins | sample 5204241 | NCBI WGS metagenome assembly WBZT01 (sample SAMN12344358, study PRJNA552823) | activated sludge metagenome | biome: Activated sludge suspended growth; feature: Nitrification reactor; material: Wastewater; isolation source: activated sludge from nitrification reactor of wastewater... | reverse complement strand
GGCGCTGGTGGTGCTGCTGGTGGCCCGACGCGTGGTGTTCGGGCCGGAAGAGGGAGGCCTGTTCACGCTGTTCGCGATCGCCTTCCTGCTCATCGGCCTCGCCCTCTTCGGCATCGGGCTGCTCGGGGAATACATCGGGCGCATCTACCAGGAGGTGCGCGCGCGGCCGCGCTACGTCATCAGCGCCGTGCTGGAGCGACGGCCGTGACGCGCGCGCTCGTCTTCGCCTACCACGATGTCGGCGTGCGTTGCCTGCAGGCCGTGCTGGACGCGGGCGTCGAGGTGCCGCTGGTCGTCACGCACCGCGACCAGCCGGGCGAGACGATCTGGTTCGCGAGCGTCGCCGAACTGGCGCGCGCGCGCGGCATCGCGTGCATCATGCCCGACGATCCGAACACCGACGAGGTGCTCGCCGCCTGCCGCGCGACCGCGCCGGACTTCCTCTTTTCGTTCTACTACCGCCGCATGCTCGGCGCGGCGCTGCTTGCGCTGGCGCCGCGCGGCGCCTACAACCTGCACGGTTCGCTGCTGCCGCGCTACCGCGGGCGTGCACCGGTGAACTGGGCGATCCTGAACGGCGAGCGCGAGAGCGGCGCCACGCTGCACGTGATGGATGCCAAGCCCGACCATGGCGCGATCGTCGATCAGGAGGCGGTGCCGATCGGCGCGGACGACACGGCGCGCCAGGTGTTCGACCGCGTCACCGAAGCCGCGGCACGCGTCGTGGCGCGCAGCGTGCCCCGGCTGGTCGCCGGCACGGCTCGCCTGACGCCGCAGCAGCATCTGGGCGGCCAGTATTTCGGCGGCCGCAAGCCCGAGGACGGGCGGCTGGGCGTCGGCTGGCCGGCGCGGCGCCTGCACGACCTGGTGCGCGCGGTCGCGCCGCCCGAGTATCCGGGCGCCTTCCTCGACGCCGCCGGCGCGCGCATCGGCATCGCGCGCACGCGCGTCGTGCGCGATGGCGCGGGGCGGGGCAATGGGCCCGGTGCGACCCGGGCCGGGGGCGAGGCCGGCTCGGCCGACGCCCGCCTGGCGCTGTACGCGCGCGACGGCGCGTTGTGGATCGCCGCGGCCGACGGCGGGCTGCTGCAGGTGCTGCAGGCCACCGTGAACGCCGAGCCGCTCGACGCGCGCGCCTTTCGCGCGCGCTGGGGCGACGCACGGCTGCACCCCGACCGCTGAGCCCCATCGTTTCCGCCCACACACCTCACCTCGGAATCCACGCTGTGCGCAAGATCCTCATCCTCGGTGTCAACGGCTTCATCGGTCACCACCTCACGCAGCGGCTGGTCGAGGCCGGCGACTGGCACGTCTTCGGCATGGACATGCAAGCCGAGCGCGTCGCGCCCTGGCTCGGGCATCCGCGCTTTCACTACTTCGAGGGCGACATCACGATCAACAAGGAGTGGATCGAGTATCACGTCAAGAAGTGCGACGTCGTGCTGCCGCTGGTGGCGATCGCGACGCCCGCCACCTACGTCACCGATCCGCTGCGCGTCTTCGAGCTCGACTTCGAGGCCAACCTGGCGATCGTGCGCCAGTGCGTCAAGTACCGCAAGCGCGTCGTCTTCCCGAGCACGAGCGAGGTCTACGGCATGTGCCGCGACGACGCCTTCGACCCCGAAAGCTCGCCGCTCGTCTACGGCCCCATCAACAAGCCGCGCTGGATCTACGCCTGCTCCAAGCAACTGCTCGACCGCGTGATCCACGCCTACGCCCAGCAGCACGGGCTCGCGTTCACGCTGTTTCGCCCGTTCAACTGGATCGGCCCCGGCCTGGACAGCCTGCACGCGGCCAAGGAAGGGTCGAGCCGCGTCATCACGCAGTTCCTCGGCCACATCGTGCGCGGCGAGCCGATCCAGCTCGTCGACGGCGGCGCGCAGCGGCGCTGCTTCACCGACGTGAGCGACGGCATCGAGGCGCTGTTTCGCATCCTCGACAACGAGGGCGGGCGCGCCGACGGCGGCATCTTCAACATCGGCAACCCGGCCAACGACCTGTCGGTGCGCGAGCTGGCCGAGCTGATGCTGGCGATGGCGCTCGAGCGTCCCGAGTTCCGTGAGCAGGCACGCCGCGTGCGCCTGCTCGAGACCACGGCCGGGGCCTACTACGGCAGCGGCTACCAGGACGTCGAGCGGCGCGTGCCGGCGATCGCCAACACGCAGGCGGCGCTGGGCTGGACGCCGCGCGTGTCGATGCGCGAGGCGCTCGCCCGCCTGTTCGACCACTATCGCGGCGAGGTCGAGGCGGCGCGCCAGCTCGTCGACGGCGGCGCGTGAACGACGCCATCGTCCTCAAGGTCGACGTCGACACCTGGCGCGGCACGCGCGAGGGCGTGCCGGCGCTGGCGCGGCTGCTCGAGCGCCACGGCGCGATGGCCACCTTCCTGTTCAGCCTCGGCCCCGATCACACCGGACGCGCGGTGCGCCGCGCGCTGCGCCCCGGCTTCGCGCAGAAGGTGGCGCGCACCTCGGTGCTCGAGCACTACGGGCTGCGCACGCTGCTCTATGGCACGCTGCTGCCGGGGCCCGACATCGGGCGGCGCGAAGCCGCGACGCTGCGCGCCGTGGCGGCGGCCGGCTTCGAGACCGGCGTGCACTGCTGGGACCACGTGCGCTGGCAGGACGGTGTGGCGCGTGCCGACGCGGCCTGGACCGACGCCGAGATGGACCGCGCCTGTGCGCGCTACGTCGAGGTGTTCGGCGCGCCAGCGCGCGTGCACGGTGCGGCGGGCTGGCAGATGAACGCGCATGCCTACGCGGGCGAACTGCGCCACGGCTTCGCGGTCGCCTCCGACTGCCGCGGCCGCACGCCCTTCGTGCCGGTGGACGCGAGCGCCCGGGTGCTCGGCCCGCCGCAATGGCCGACCACGCTGCCCACCTTCGACGAGCTGATCGGCCGCGATGGTTGCGACCGCGACAACGTCGAGCGCGCCGTGCTCGACCGCGCCGCGCAGGCCGGCGGGCCGCAGGTCTTCACGCTGCACGCCGAGCTCGAAGGCGGCGCACTGCAGCCGGCGTTCGGGCGTCTGCTGGCCGCCTGGGCCGCCGAGGGCCGCCGCTTCGTCGGCCTGCTGCAGGCGCAGCGCGAGCACGGTGGCCTGCTGCCATCGTGCACCGTGTCGGCCGGCAGCGTGCCGGGACGCAGCGGCACGCTGGCCGTGCAGGGCCGCGCCGTGCGCTGATCGCGCGGCGGCCGCTCGGTTGCGCGGCGTGCGGCGTGCGGCGTGCGGCGTGCGGCGTGCGGCGTGCGGCGTGCGGCGTGCAAGCGTGGCGTGCGGCGTGCAAGCGCGGCCGCATGGGCGCGATTCGGCCTCAAGCATCGCGTGCCGGCGGCCGATACCGGTCGCAGCGGCCCGTCGGCTGCTCGATTCACATGCTGAGAAAGATCCCCGTCAACCAGCTCCGTGTCGGCATGCACCTGCACGCCTTCGAGGGCGCATGGATCGATCACCCGTTCTGGCGCCGGCGCTTCGTCATCTCGAGCGACGCCGAACTCGATGCGGTGCGGCGCAGCGGCGTGGCCGAATGCTGGATCGACCCGCGGCTGGGCCGTGACGTCGAGTCCGAGCGTGCGCGGCCCGAAGCGCCGCCTGCCGTGCCCGCCGCGGTGCCGGTCGCTGCCACCGCCGCGTCGCCCGAACAGTCACGCGCCTTCGCCTTCGAGCTCAAGGAGGCGGCTGCGATCTGCCGGCGCGGCCGCGATGCCGTGGCGTCGATGTTCGCCGAGGCGCGCATGGGCCGCACGATCGACGCCGAGGGCTGCCTGCCGCTGGTCGAGGACATCTCGCGCTCGGTGGCGCGCAACGCCGGCGCGTTGGTCAGCCTGGCGCGGCTCAAGACGCGCGACGACTACACCTACATGGACTCGGTGGCCGTATGCGCGCTGATGGTGGCGCTGGCGCGCCAGCTCGGGCACGACGAGCAGGCCTGCCGCGCCGCCGGGATGGCCGGTCTGCTGCACGACATGGGCAAGGCGCTGGTCCCGGTCGAGGTGCTGCAGAAGCCCGGCCGTCTCACCGACGACGAGATGGCGCTGATGCGCACCCATCCCGAGCGCGGTCACGAGCTGCTGGCGGCCTCGCGCGCCGTGCCCGAGACCACGCTGGACGTCGTGCTGCACCACCACGAGCGCGTCGACGGGAACGGCTACCCGCACGGCCTGGACGGTGAGCACACGACGCTGCTCTCGCGCATGGGCGCGGTGTGCGACGTCTACGATGCGGTCACCTCCAACCGCCCGTACAAGGCGGGCTGGGATCCGGCCGAATCGATCGCGCGCATGGCCTCCTGGCAGGGGCACTTCGACAAGGCGGTGTTCGCGGCCTTCGTGCACAGCCTGGGCATCTACCCCACGGGTTCGATCGTGCGCCTGCAGTCGGGGCGGCTGGCGGTGGTCGTGGAGCAGACCGCCGGCGCGCTGCTGGCGCCGGTGGTGAGTGCGTTCTTCTCGACCAAGTCGCAACTGCACATCAGCCCCGAGCGCATCGACCTGTCGCGCCGCGACTGCGCCGAGCGCATCGTCGCGCGCGAACCCGGCGCGGCCGGGCAGTTCGGCCATGTCGACGAACTCTGGGCCGATCCGGACGTGCTGCGCAGGGCGCGTGGCTGAGGCCTGCTGCGCGCAGGGTGTGTTGCCGGCGGCGGTCGATGCGCCGTGCCGCCGATCAACGCTGCCCGAGCGCCGCCATGTACAGCCGCGCCGAGCGCGCGCCCGAGCGGCAGAACACCAGGATCGGGCGTGGCAGCTCGGCCATCAGCCGGGCGAAGGCGGCGATCTGTTCGGGCGACTGGCGGGCCCCGTCCACCGGCAGGAAGCGGTACTCGAGCCCGGCGGCGCGCGCCGCGGCCGCGATGGCGGCGTTGGTCGGCTGCTCGGGGCCGTGCTCGAAATCGGGCCGGTTGTTGACGACGCTGCGAAAACCCACCCGTGCGGCCTCGGCCATCGCCTCGGGCGTGAGCTGCGGCGCCACGCAGACGTCGGGGCCGACGGCGCGCAACGGCAGGCTTGTCGCGTTCACCGCGCCGCAGCCCGAATGCGCGCGCGCGTCCATCACCGTCCGGCGAGTGCCTGCTTCACGGCGGCACCGACCGCCGCCATTTCGGCCTGGCCCCCCAGGCGTGTCTTGGCGACCTGCATGACCCGGCCCATGTCGCCCGGGCCCTTCGCGTCGAGTTCGGCGACCAGTGCCTGCACGGCCGCCGCGACTTCGGCCGTCGACAGACGCTGCGGCAGGTAGGCCTCGAGCACCTGCACCTCGGCCGTCTCCTTGTCGACGAGGTCGGTGCGGCCGGCCTGGGCGAACGCGGCGATCGAGTCCCGGCGCTGCTTGATCGACTTGTCGACAATGCCGACGACGGCCGCGTCGTCGAGCACGATGCGCTCGTCGACCTCGCGCTGCTTGATGGCGGCCAGCAGCATGCGGATGGTGCCCAGCCGATCGGACTGCCGGGCGCGCAGGGCCGCCTTCATGTCTTCCTGGATGCGCTCCTTCAGGCCCATGGCGCGGATGATCGGTGTGCTGCGCAGACAACGAAGCCCGCAGGGCGAACCCGACGGGCTCGTCGCGCAGGCCGGCGAGAGATCAGTACAACTTCTTGGGCAGCTGCATGCTGCGCACGCGCTTGTAGTGACGCTTGACCGCCGCCGCCTTCTTGCGCTTGCGCTCGGCGGTGGGCTTCTCGTAGAACTCGCGCGCCCGCAGTTCGGTCAAGAGGCCGAGCTTCTCGATCGTGCGCTTGAAGCGGCGCAGCGCCACATCGAAGGGCTCGTTTTCTTTGACGCGGATCGTGGTCATGGGCGGCGGGGTGTGCGGAAGTTGGCGGATCGGGGCCTGGTTGGACGGATCCAACCGAAGACGAAGCCGTCCATTATATGCCGATGGGCAGGTGCGGCCAGATGGCGCGTGACAGCGGGCGGCGCACGCGCGGCAAAGGTATCCAATCTAGGGGCTGCGGCGCCGAACAGACTTGCCGCGCCGCTGTCGGCCCACCAAGATGGCGCCCCACGCACGGCAGGGCGCGGTTCGAGTCTGCCTGCGCGTGCGCACGCCGCGGGCATCAACAGCCTTCCTGATCATGACCGTCACTTCCGCCATTCCCGCCACCCAGTCCACCGGAGCGCCGGCGGACACCCTGCGCTGGCTGCTGGGCACGGTCTGCGAACGGTTGCTCGCAATGCGCGGCGACGGCCTGGCGGTGCAGGATGCGGCGACCGGCCGCTATCTGCATGTGAGCGTCGAGTGGTTGCGCTGGGTCGGGCTGGCGGCCGAGCAGGTCGTCGGCCGCACGGCGGCCGAGTTCCTCGAGCCGTCGCTGGCGGCGACGCTGCGCACGGCCGAGCAGGCGGCGCTCGCCCAGGCCGAACCCGTGGCCAGCGAGCACCGCTTCGAGTGGCGTGGCGCGAAGTGCAGCTTCGGCGTCCTGCGCATCGCGGGGCCGCCCGATGCCGCCGGTCGGCGTTTGCTGGTCAGCGTCTGGAGCGACCGCAGTGCCGAGCGTGCGCGCGAGGTGCAGCTCAAGAATGCGCTCGAGCAGATCGAGCAGCAGCAGCGCGCGCACGACGCGCTGCGCGGCGAACTTGCCGACCAGGGCTTGCGCGACGTGGCCTCGGGCCTGTCGACGCGTGCCCACTTCGACGACCAGCTGCGGCGTGAGCTCGACCTGTCCACGCGCGAGCACCGTGAGTTCGCGCTCGTCTTCGTCGAGCTCGACGAGCCCGACGACGCGATGCGCGCGCTCGGCGCGGCCGCCCAGCAGGCGATCCTGGCGGCGATGGGGCGGCTGCTGCGCGGTGGCACGCGCGCGATGGATGCGTCGTGCCGCTACGACGAGCGGCGCTTCGCGGTGCTGTTGTCGGGCGTCGGCCTGGCCACGGCGCATTCGCGCATGGAGGGCCTGCGCCGGCGCTGCGCGACGGAGATCGTCATGCACGGCGGGCAGGAGCTGGGCTTCACGGTGTCGATGGGCGTGGCGAGCTTTCCGCACACCGCGCAGTCGCAGGTCGAGCTGTTCGCCGCCTGCGAAGCCGCGCTGGCCGAGGCACGGCGCCGCGGCGGCAACCACGTCACGCTGGCGGCGATCCGCTTCGAGCGCAACTTGCCCGCGCCGTGAGCCGGGGCCCGGGGCTTCAGGCGACGGCCTTCCAGGCCATGTAGGCCGCCAGCGCCATCAGCAGCAAGGCGAAGATGCGTCGCAGCCGTTCGACCGGCATGCGATGCGCGGCCCGCGCGCCCAGCGGGGCGAAGGTCACGCTGGCCAGCGCCACGGCAAGCACGCCGGGCACGTAGATGAAGCCGAAGGCGCCGGGCAGCGCCGGCGGCAGGTTCCAGCCGCCGATCACGTAGCCGGAACTGGCGGCGAGCGCGATCGGAAAGCCCAGCGCCGCGCTCGTGCCCACCGCCTGTCGCAGTGGCACGCCGCACCAGACCATGAACGGCACCGACAGGAAGGCGCCGCCGGCGCCCAGCAGCCCGGAGACGAAGCCGATGCCCGCACCCGCGCCCAGCAGCGCCGGCGTGTCGGGCAGGCTGCGTCGTGCGCCCTCGGTCTGCGCGCCGCGCAGCATGCGCCACGAGACGACGGCGTTGACCGCGGCGAAGACGATCGCCAGCCAGCGCCCGTGCACCAGTGCCAGCACGCCCGCGCCTGCCGCCAGGCCGCCGAGCACGATGCCTGGCGCAAGGCGCACGACTAGGCCCCAGCGCACGGCGCCGTGCCGATGATGCGCCGTGAGGCTGGACAGCGAGGTGAAGAGGATCGTCGTGCCCGAGGTGGCGATCGCCATCGTCACTGCGCGTGACGAATCGACGCCGCTGCGCGAGAGCAGGAACGTCAGGAACGGGACCAGCACCATGCCGCCGCCGATGCCCAGCAGCCCGGCGAGGAAACCCACCGCGACGCCGAGTGCGGCCAGCTCGGCGACGAGCGCGAGGCCGATGTCCAAGCGGTGCTGCGCCGGCGGCGCCTCAGGCGCCGAGCAGCTCGCGCACGGCCTTCCACTCGGCGGCGCTGACGGGCGTGATCGACAGCCGGTTGCCGCGCTGCAGCACGCGCATCGATGCCAGTTCGGGCCTCTGGCGCATGCGCGCCAGAGGCAGCAAGGGTGTCTTCTTCACCAGCTTGACGTCGACCAGGACCCAGCGCGGCGCCTCGCGCGTGGCCTTGGGGTCGAAGTACTCGCTTTGCGGATCGAACTGCGTCGGGTCGGCGTAGGGCACGCCCGCCACTTCGGCCAGGCCGGCCACGCCCGGCTGCGGGCACGACGAGTGATAGAAGAGCACCCCGTCGCCGGCGCGCATGTCGTCGCGCATGAAGTTGCGCGACTGGTAGTTGCGCACGCCGCTCCACGGCATCGTCTGCTTCGGGGCGCGCGCCAGATCGTCGATCGAGGCCTCGTCGGGCTCGCTCTTCATCAGCCAGTAGCGGGGCATGCGCGCGTCTCGAGGCAAAGGTGTCCGCCACGCACCGCGGACCGGATCCCGAACCCTCAGCAGAGGATCAGGTGGGCGAGGTCAGCCGGGCCTCGGGTTCATCTGACGCGAGACGATCGCACCAGCCCGGAGATGTTCCAAGCCCTTGCTCAACGAGCATCGGTTCGAAGACATCAAATGGCCCGCGACGCGCAACGGACCGCTTCAGTATAGACCGCGGGTCCGGGCGGCGGGTCGTGCCGGACGTCACGCGGCGCAGCCCGTGCGCGCCGGCCGCCGCGGCATCGATCGATACGGCAATCGCCGCCGATCAGGGCAGCTGCCCGTCTTCGGCCAGGGCGTCGTCGACGCGCGCGAGCAACGCGTCCAGGTCGACGTGCGTGCCGGCGGCAGTGGCAGTCGATGTGGCCGCGGACCGGCTGGCGCCTTCGCCGTGCTCTGCATTCTGGTAAGCGAGGTTCAGTGCGGCGAGCACGGCGATGCGCTCGCGCGCCTTCACCTTGCCGGCTTCGCGGATCGCCGTCATTTCCTTGTCGACGGTGCCCACGGCAGCCCGCAGCAGCGCTTCGCCGCCTTCGGGGCACGCCAGCAGGTAGACCTGCCCGAGGATGGAGACTTCGATCTGCTTCACCCCAGGCTCCGTGGCGATGCGACATCGGGGACGTCGGGTGCGGTCGCCGTGACGGGCGCAGCCGCTGCCGCCGCCGCGCCAGGCGCGGCGGATGTGTGCGTCGCGGCGGCTGCAGCGGCCGTGGTTTCGGCCGGCAGGCGCAGCAGCAGCGCATCGATGCGCGCACGCGCGGCGGCCAGGCGCGAACGCAGGCTGTCGCGCTCGTTGCTCAGCGCCGCGAGCTGCTGAGCCATCGCCTGCGTTGCGCGCTTGAGCTCCCGATGGCGCAGCACCAGGCGATCGACCCGTTCGGCTAGATCCTCCAGTTTGGCCATCTCAACGCTCGTCCCGCTGCTTTGCAGTCGACGACTGCGCGCGGATTGTAGAAGCGGCGTAGTCGCACCAGGCGTTCACCGCGCAGGTGCTGCAGTGCGGCGCGCGGGCCGTGCAGACGTAGCGCCCGTGCAGGATGAGCCAGTGGTGCGCGTCGCGGCGGTAGTGCTCGGGGACACGGCGTTCGAGCCCCTGTTCGACTTCGAGCGGCGTGCGCCCGGGCGCCAGGCCGGTGCGGTTGGCGACGCGAAAGACATGCGTGTCGACGGCGATGGTCGGCGCGCCGAAGGCGACGTTGAGCACGACGTTGGCCGTCTTGCGCCCGACGCCGGGCAGGCGCTCGAGCGCTGCACGCTCGCGCGGCACGTCAGCGCCGTGCCGATCGACGAGGATGCGACAGGTCTCGAGCAGGTGCGCCGCCTTGCTGCGGTACAGACCGATCGTGCGGATGCGCTCCTGCAGGCCATCGAGCCCGAGTGCGAGCATCGCCTGCGGCGTCGGCGCCTCGGCGAACAGGCGCCGCGTGGCCTTGTTGACGCCGACGTCGGTGGCCTGCGCCGACAGCAGCACCGCCGCCAGCAACTCGAAGACGCTCGTGTACTCCAGCTCGCTGCGCGGCTGCGGGTTGGCTGCCGCCAGCACGGCGAAGAACGGCTCGATGTCCTCAGTCTTCATCGGCAGGCCGTGGCTGCAGGCGCTCGCGCGCGCGGGCCAGGGCGGCGGCAACGGTTGCGCGTCGGGGGTCCGCGGCCGCGGCTTGCCGGGCGTCTGCGCGGGTGAACGCGCCCGCCGTCGAAGGTGTCGGCGACCCCGCTGGCGCTGGCGCTGGCGCTGGCGCTGGTGTCGATGCCGCCGCGCGGGCCCCGGCAGCGCGCAGGCGCTCGTCGTCTTCGTGCGCCTGGCGCTCCAGGCGCCGGCGGCGCTGCTCGTGGCGTGCGCGCGCCGCCCCGGCTTGCGCGGCACTCCACGCCGCCCAGCCGGTGTGCGCGCCGGTGACGGCGCGCATCTGGATGCAGTCGACCGGGCACGCCGGCACGCACAGCCCGCAGCCGGTGCACTGCGCGTCGATCACGGTGTGCATCGCCTTGCTCGTGCCGACGATGCAGTCGACCGGGCAGGCCTGGATGCACAGGGTGCAGCCGATGCACCATGCCTCGTCGATGACGGCCAGCGCGCGCGGGCCCTCGGCGCCGCATGCGACGGCCACCGGCCGCGGCGCGCGGCCGGTGATCGCGGCCAGACGGCGCACGCCCTCGGCGCCGCCCGGCGGACAGCGGTCGATGTCGGCCTCGCCGGCGGCGATGGCCTGTGCGTAATGCCGGCAGTCGGCATACCCGCAACGGCGGCACTGCGTCTGCGGCAGCGCGGCGTCGATGCGTTGGGCGAGCCGGTCTCGATCCGGCGTCTCGCGCCTGGGCGACGCCGCCGGTGCGGCGCGCGCCGATGCGCGAGACGGGGGCGGTGGGGTGGCGGCGCCTTGCACCGCCGGATTATCGGGTGGCGCTGCCGCGTCGCGGCGCCGAGCGGGCGAGCGCCGGACGCCGCAGCGCCTGCGCCGTCCGCGCGGGCTTGCCGGCCGCTGTGGCGCCTTGCCCGGGATGGTCGTAGCGCGCGATGAAGGCCTTGACCTCCGGGTAGACGTTCTCGCGCCAGCGCCGCCCCGAGAAGATGCCGTAGTGCCCTGCGCCCTCGACGTCGTAGTGGAAATGGTGCGCTTCGGGCACGCCCGTGCACAGCCCGTGCGCGGCCGCGGTCTGCCCGGCGCCCGAGATGTCGTCGAGTTCGCCTTCGATCGTCAGCAGCGGCGTGTCGGCGATGTCCTGCGGCCGCACCGGGCGCCCGTCGACGCGCCAGGTGCCGTTGACGAGCGCGAAGTCATGGAACACCGTCTTGATGGTGTCGAGGTAGTACTCGGCCGGCATGTCGAGCACGGCGTTGTACTCGTCGTAGAACTGGCGGTGCGCCTCGGCGCTCTCGCCGTCGCCGCGGATCAGGTCCTTGAAGTAGTCGTAGTGGCTCGAGACGTGGCGATCGGGGTTCATCGCCACGAAGCCGGCGTGCTGCAGGAAGCCCGGGTAGACGCGCCGCCCGGCGCCGGGGTAGTTGGGCGGCACGCGGAAGATCACGTTGGCCTCGAACCAGCCCGCGCTCTTGTTCGACGCCAGGTTGTCGACCGAGGTCGGGCTCTTGCGTGCGTCGATCGGGCCGCCCATCATCGTCATCGTGCGCGGCGTGAACTCGCCGCCGCTGGCCATCAGGCTCACTGCGGCCAGCGTCGGCACCGTCGGCTGGCACACCGAGATCACGTGCACGTTCGCGCCGATGTGGCGGATGAACTCCTGCACGTAGGCGACGTAGTCGTCGAGATGGAAGGGACCGGCCGCGAGCGGGACCATGCGCGCGTCCGTCCAGTCGGTGACGAACACCTTGTGCTCGCGCAACAGGCTCCTGACCGTGTCGCGCAGCAGCGTCGCGTGATGCCCCGACAGCGGCGCCACCACGAGCACCGTGGGCTGCGTCTTCATGCGCTCGAGCGCGCGCGGGTCGTCGGTGAAGCGCTTGAAGCGCAGCAGCCGGCAGAACGGCCTGGTGATCGGCACCTGCTCCTGCACCGCGACGGCGACACCGTCGACGCGCACCGAATCGATGCCGAACGGCGGCTTCTCGTATTCCTTGGCCAGCCGCTGTGCCAGATCGAACGCCGCCGACACGCGCTGGGCCATCGGCAGTTGCGCGAACGGCGACAGCGGGTGCCGGTACAGCTTGGCCGACGCGCCGGCGAATTCGGAAAAGGGCGCCAGCAAGGCGCGCTGGGTTTCGTAGATCTGGTAAAGCATCGGATCGTGCCCCTCGTGTCGCGCACCATGCCCCGGATCCTGCGGCGGCTCCGGTCGCGCTCATGCGCGCCAAGTGCGGACGATTCCGCACTGCAGCAAAAGGTGTGCGGGCGACGGATGGTGCGCCGCCGACGCGGTGTCCGATGATCGGGAAAACCCGTGATTCGCGTCCCAGTTCGGGCGCGACGACCCGACGCGACGCTGACGATCAGGCCATCACGGCGGCGATCGCCGCGGCCACGCGGTCGATGTTGCGGCTGTTGAGCGCGGCCACGCAGATGCGGCCGGAGTCGACACCGTAGACGCCGAACTCGCCGCGCAGGCGCTGCATCTGCGCGGCGCCGAGGCCGGTGTAGCTGAACATGCCCTTTTGCCGCGTGACGTAGTCCAGGTCGCCCTGCACGCCGGCGGCGCGCAGCCTGGCCACCAGCGCCTCGCGCATCGCGCCGATGCGCTGGCGCATGCCCGCGAGCTCGTGCTCCCAGGTCGCGCGCAGCGTCGGCGTGCCGAGCACGGTGGCGACCAGCGTGGCGCCGAAGGTGGGCGGGTTGGAGTAGTTGGTGCGGATCAGCACTTTGAGCTGAGAGAGCACGCGCGCGGCCTCGTCGCGATCGTGGCAGACGACGCTGAGCGCGCCGACGCGCTCGCCGTACAGCGAGAAGCTCTTGGAGAACGAGGTCGCGACGAGGAAGTCCATGCCGCCGTCGACGAACTGCCGCAGCGCCGCAGCGTCTTCGGCGATGCCGTCGCCGAAGCCCTGGTAGGCCATGTCGAGATAGGGCACGAGGCCGCGCGAGCGGCAGGCCTCGACCACCTGCTGCCACTGCCCGACCGTGAGGTCGCAGCCGGTGGGGTTGTGGCAGCACGCGTGCAGCACGACGATGGTGCCGCTGGCAGCGGTGTGCAACGCCGCCAGCATCGCCTCGAAACGCACGCCGCGCGTCGCGGCATCGTAGTAGGGGTAGCTGTGGACCGCGAAGCCGGCGTTGGTGAAGAGGGCGCGGTGGTTCTCCCAGCTCGGGTCGCTGATCAGCACCGTGGCCTGCGCATCGACGCGCCTGAGCAGGTCGGCGCCGAGCTTGAGGCCGCCGGTGCCGCCCAGCGCCTGCACCGTGGCCACGCGGGCGGCGTCGAGCAGCGCGCGGCCGCTGGCGAAGTGGCCGAACACCAGTTCCTGCACCGCCCGGTCGTAGGCGGCGATGCCGTCGATGGGCAGGTAGCCCCTGGGCTTCGAGCTGGCCAGCAACTGGCGCTCGGCCTCGGCCACGCAGGCCAGCACCGGCAACTTGCCCTCGTCGTCGAAGTAGACGCCGACGCCGAGGTTCACCTTGTCGGCCCGCGCATCGGCGGCGAACTGCTCGTTGAGGCCGAGGATCGGATCACGCGGCGCCAGTTCGACGCCGGCAAACAGGCTGGAGGACATGGGGAGGGGGCTTCCTTGGCGGGCGGGTGGCGGCGCGACCGCAGCGCCGCTCCCGGCGCAGCGCGGAACTTCGGCTACGCTAGGCGATTCTACTTTTGGCGCCTTGCCACCACGATGAGCGAACTTGCTGCCGCGCCTGCGCAAACCGCTGCCGAGTTTGCCGTCGTCGAGACGGCCGAGGCAGGCGACGGCGCGGCCGCGGGCGAGTGGGTGACGTTTGCCGGTTCGCCGTTCCGGCTCTTCCAGCCCTACGCGCCGGCGGGCGACCAGCCCGAGGCGATCGAGCGCCTCGTCGAGGGCGTCACGGACGGCCTCGCCTACCAGACGCTGCTGGGCGTCACTGGCTCGGGCAAGACCTACACGATGGCCAACGTGATCGCCCGCCTGGGCCGCCCGGCGATCGTGTTCGCGCCCAACAAGACGCTGGCCGCGCAGCTTTACAGCGAGTTCCGCGAGTTCTTCCCGAGGAACGCCGTCGAGTACTTCGTCAGCTACTACGACTACTACCAGCCCGAAGCCTACGTGCCGCAGCGCGACCTCTACATCGAGAAGGACAGCGCCGTCAACGAGCACATCGAGCAGATGCGCCTGTCGGCCACCAAGAGCATCCTCGAGCGGCGCGACGTCGTCATCGTCGCCACCGTGAGCGCGATCTACGGCATCGGCAAGCCCGAGGACTACACGCAGATGCGGCTCATCGTGCGCGTTGGCGACCGCATCGGCCAGCGCGAGGTTATCGCGCGCCTGGTGACGATGCAGTACACGCGCAACGAGATCGACTTCGGCCGCGGCACCTTCCGCGTGCGCGGCGACACGATCGACGTCTTCCCGGCCGAGCACAGCGAGCTGGCGCTGCGCATCGAGCTGTTCGACGACGAGATCGAATCGCTGGCGCTGCTCGACCCGCTCACCGGCCGCGTGCGCCAGAAGGTGCCGCGCTTCGTCGTCTACCCGAGCAGCCACTACGTGACGCCGCGCGAGCAGGTGCTGCGCGCGATCGAGACCATCAAGGACGAGTTGCGCCGGCGCCTGGACGAGCTGGTGCGCGCCGGCAAGCTGGTCGAGGCGCAGCGCCTCGAGCAGCGCACGCGCTTCGACCTCGAGATGCTGCAGGAGGTGGGGCACTGCAAGGGCATCGAGAACTACACGCGCCACCTGTCGGGCGCAGCGCCGGGCGAGCCGCCGCCGACGCTGGTCGACTACCTGCCCGACGACGCCATCATGTTCCTCGACGAGAGCCACGTGCTGATCGGGCAGTTGAACGGCATGTTCAACGGCGACCGCGCGCGCAAGACGGTGCTCGTGGAGTACGGCTTCCGGCTGCCCAGCGCGCTCGACAACCGGCCGCTCAAGTTCGCCGAGTTCGAGCGCAAGATGCACCAGGCGGTGTTCGTCTCGGCGACGCCGGCCGAGTACGAGAAGCAGCACGCCGGCCAGGTGGTCGAGCAGCTCGTGCGGCCCACCGGCCTCGTCGACCCCGAGGTCGAGGTGCGGCCGGCGACGACGCAGGTCGACGACGTGCTGCAGGAGATCCACGAGCGTGTCGCGGCCCGCGAGCGCGTGCTCGTCACCACGCTCACCAAGCGCATGGCCGAGCAGCTCACCGAGTATCTGTCGGACAACGGCGTCAAGGTGCGCTACCTGCACAGCGACGTCGACACCGTCGAACGCGTCGAGATCCTGCGCGACCTGCGCCTGGGCGCGTTCGACGTGCTGGTCGGCATCAACCTGCTGCGCGAGGGGCTCGACCTGCCCGAGGTGAGCCTGGTGGCGATCCTCGATGCCGACAAGGAGGGCTTCCTGCGCGCCGAGCGCAGCCTCATCCAGACCATCGGCCGCGCCGCGCGCAACGCCAACGGCAAGGCCATCCTGTACGCCGACCGCGTCACCGACTCGATGAAGGCGGCGCTCGGCGAGACCGAGCGCCGCCGCGCGCGGCAGCAGGCCTACAACGAGGCGCACGGCATCACGCCCAGGAGCGTGCGCAAGAAGGTGCGCGACCTGATCGACGGCGTGGTGAGCGACAGGACGGCGCGCGACGAGCTCGAGGCCGCCTCGGCTGCCGCCCAGGTCGAGGCGATGGCCGAGAAGGACCTGGGCAAGCGCATCAAGCTGCTCGAGCGCCAGATGCTCGAGCACGCGCGCAACCTCGAGTTCGAGAAGGCCGCGCGCGTGCGCGACCAGTTGGCACTGCTGCGCGAGCAGGCCTTCGGTGCCGCGCTGCACGACGACCATGCGGTGCCGATCGAGGCGGCGGGTGCGCCGGCGCGCGGCGGCGCTGCCGGAGCCTCCCGATGATCCTCGAGCGACTGCTCGGACGTCGCGGCGCCGACGCCGGCG
>WBZT01001687.1_pt1 | contig 15977 bp, 17 predicted proteins | sample 5204241 | NCBI WGS metagenome assembly WBZT01 (sample SAMN12344358, study PRJNA552823) | activated sludge metagenome | biome: Activated sludge suspended growth; feature: Nitrification reactor; material: Wastewater; isolation source: activated sludge from nitrification reactor of wastewater... | reverse complement strand
CCGACGCGCAAATGGTCGGCCAGCCATTGTTTGCGGGCAGCAGTTTTCATTTGCGTCGCTTCGAGATGTGTGCCAATAGCCTCGCCATCGGCCAAACGCACCAAGACATTTGACTCCCGCCCAGATGCGATAATGGTGTGTGCGCCACTGCGCGCAGCGCGCTTGGCCGCAAGAATCTTGGTTAACATACCACCCGTACCGATATTCGTACCGGCACCGCCCGCCATCGCTTCCAGCTCCGGCGTACCGGCGATGGCATGATGAATAAACTGCGCGTTCTTATCTTTGCGCGGGTCAGCGGAATACAAGCCTTGCTGGTCAGTCAAAATCACCAGCGCATCCGCCTCGATCAAATTTGCCACCAACGCACCTAGCGTATCGTTGTCACCCAAGCGGATTTCCTCGGTTGCAACCGTATCATTCTCGTTAATAATTGGAATAACGCCTAGTCCCAGCAATGTACGCAACGTACTGCGCGCATTCAAGTAACGCGTCCTGTCTGCCAGGTCTTCATGCGTCAGCAGCAGCTGTGCGGTGTGTAAATCGTGTTCGGCAAAGCAGCTTTCGTACATCTGCACCAGGCCCATCTGGCCCACTGCCGCAGCAGCCTGCAATTCGTTGACGGCTGTTGGGCGTTTTTTCCAGCCCAAGCGCTGCATACCTTCCGCCACTGCGCCGCTGGAAACCAGTATTACCTGATTGCCTTGCTTGACTAGCGTACTGATTTGCGCCGCCCAAGCTGCAATGCCAGCACGGTCTAGGCCCTCACCATTATTGGTGACTAGGCTGGAGCCCACTTTGACGACGCAAGTTTTGCTATGTTGCAGCAGTGATTTCATGCTCGGTCTTTTTAACAGTTTCCAAATGCTCCATGATGGCATAAGTCAGCTCTTTGCAGCCCATGCCGCTGATGGCAGAGATGGCGAACACGCGCCCTTTCCATCCATATGCTTTCACAAAATCCGCTACCACCTGCTTCGGATTCTCGACCATATCGATTTTGTTCAGCACCAGCCAACGGGGTTTGTTGTACAAATCCTCGTCATATTTTTTCAGTTCATTTACGATAGCCTTGGCTTCAGCAACCGGATCCACAGCCGAGTCAAACGGCGCGATATCGACCAAATGCAACAATAAGGATGTGCGCGACAAATGGCGCAAGAACTGGTGCCCCAAACCGGCGCCCTCCGCTGCACCTTCAATCAAACCAGGTACATCGGCAATGACAAAGCTGCGATTCGCGTCTACGCGCACTACGCCCAAATTGGGGTGCAAGGTCGTGAATGGATAATCCGCCACCTTTGGCTTGGCCGCAGAAACACTGCGGATGAACGTGGACTTGCCCGCATTCGGCATGCCCAGCAGGCCGACATCTGCCAATACTTTCAATTCCAGATAAAGCTCAAATGCTTCGCCGGGCTCACCTTGCGTACATTGTTTTGGCGAGCGATTGATACTGGACTTGAAATGGATATTACCCAAGCCGCCATTACCGCCTTTGGCAATCATCACTTTCTGGTCATGTGTATTCAAATCAATCAGCACCTGACCAGTGGCTTTATCGCTGATGACCGTGCCTACCGGCACTTTCAGCACCATGTCGTCACCACCCGCGCCATAGCAATCCGAGCTGCCGCCATTCTCACCGCGCTGCGCGCGGAATGTGCGGGTGTAGCGGTAGTCCACCAGTGTGTTCAGGTTACGGTCGGCCTGCACATAGACACTGCCACCCTTACCACCGTCCCCGCCGTTGGGGCCGCCCATCGGCTCGTATTTCTCACGACGAAACGTGGCAACACCGTTCCCGCCATCTCCGGCATAGACTTTAATGGTAGCTTCGTCGATAAATTTCATATGGGAAACACTATAAATGAAAAAGCCTCATCATGCGATGAGGCTTTTTGCGTCAGTTTCGCTTAAACCGCGACGATGTTCACTGTATGGCGTTTGAGTGCGCCTTTAGTTGTAAAGGTCACCTTGCCGTCGATCTTTGCATATAGGGTGTGATCTTTACCCATGCCTACGTTGTCACCGGCGTGCATTTTGGTGCCGCGTTGACGTACGATGATGCTGCCTGCTGAAACAACAGTCTCGCCAAAAGCTTTCACGCCCAGACGTTTGGCCTGTGAGTCACGACCGTTGCGGGAACTACCGCCTGCTTTCTTGTGTGCCATGTTGAATTACCTCTTATTTAGCTGCAATCTTGTCAATTTGAATTTCAGTGTAGCTTTGGCGATGGCCTTGTGTCTTGCGATAGTGTTTACGACGACGCATTTTGAAGATCATCACTTTATCGCCACGACCGTGAGAAACCACGGTTGCATTCACCTTAGCGCCAGCCACCAAAGGCGCGCCAATCGTCACGTTGTCACCATCGGCTACCAACAACACTTTGTCGATCACCACTTTGCTGCCAACATCACCAGCCAGTTTTTCCACTTTTAACTTGTCACCAGCGGCTACTTTATATTGCTTGCCACCTGTTTTAATCACTGCGTACATAATGCGCCTTTAAACCATGCGTTTTAGTAAACCGCGCATTATACGCAATTTTCCTGATAAAGCAAACCAAAATAATACATTTTTAAATGTGAAAATGTTGCCAGAACAACGCATAGCCCTGGCTAGGGCTATGCTAAAATGCGCGCATATTTTTCAAACGGTTTCTTGCGTGACTCTTCAGAACATCCAAACCCAGATCGCGGCCGATATGCAAGCCATGGATGCAGTAATTCGCAACTCGCTGACATCCGAGGTAGTGTTGATCAACACCATTGCCGAACATATCATCGGCGGCGGCGGCAAGCGCCTGCGACCAGCATTGGTGCTGCTTTCTGGTGGTTTGCTCGGTGGCGTCAATTCGCAGCATCATCAACTTGCAGCCATTGTCGAATGCATCCACACTGCAACGCTGCTGCACGATGACGTGGTGGACGATTCGCACATGCGCCGCGGCCAAAGCACAGCCAATCATTTATTTGGCAACGCGGCCAGTGTATTGGTTGGCGATTTCCTTTACTCGCGCGCTTTCCAGATGATGGTGAAGCTGCAGAACATGCGCGTGATGGAAGTGCTCTCCGAAGCCACCAACACCATTGCCGAGGGCGAAGTGTTGCAGTTGATGAACGTACACAATGCCGACATCACCGAATCACAATATATCAAAGTCATTCATTTCAAAACCGCCAAACTGTTCGAGGCCGCGGCCAGGCTGGGCGCCTTGATTTATGCGGATTGCAGCCGAGCGGAAGAAGAAAGCCTGGCGCGCTATGGCATGCACTTGGGCACGGCGTTCCAACTGGTGGACGATGTGCTGGATTTGAGCGGCGATGCTGAATCCATAGGCAAAAATCTGGGTGACGACCTGAACGAAGGCAAACCCACCTTGCCGCTGCTATATGCCATGCAACAAGGCGATGAAGCTACGTCCAGCCTGATTCGCCAAGCCATTTTACATGGTGGATTGGACAATCTTCCGCAAGTCTTGGCCGCTGTAAACAACTCCGGCGCCAAGGATTACGTACTGACCTTGGCCAGAAAAGAATCTCAAGCAGCTTGTGACGCAATTGCAGGCTTTGAGAACAACGCCTACAAGCAAGCGTTAGTCGCTTTGGCAGAATTCGCCGTCAACAGAAACTTCTAGCGTTCATTGCTAAAGCCACTGCCCTGCAAGGCTCATTCTATCTGCCTTACAAGGCAATGCTTTACATAATGAACGCGCGCGACCGCACAAGGGATTTAGTTAAGCAAAATCTGTTCGCCACTATCAGCGTTGTAGTAGCTTAGGTGCGCACATTGGCTGGTGCCGGTGGTCAGGCTTCCATCAAACAGCGCTTTACCATCCACATTTACCACTGCATAGCCGTTATGATATAGCGTGACTTCCGCCAATTTTGAATTGGCAGGTTTTGAGTGCGCATGCGCTTTTTCACGCATGGCAAAACTGATGCAGGTTTCTTCTTCCTCTTCATCGAACACTTCCCAATCACCCTCGCCGGTGAGTTGGTTAAGCCAGCCGGGCAAGTCTACCTCCACACGGCAGATAATCGGTGTGTTCCATGGGTCCTGGCCAGAGGCCTCTACGTCGAGCAACTCTTTCAGTTCTTCAGGTAATACAATCGAGTCGGTCATATACATCACTTTCTTTAAGCACATGGCTTACGATTTCCATGCTACTCCAAGATGGAGACGCTGCAATGATTTTCAAGCAAAATTTACGCCAGACAATTAAAAAATTATTGCAAGTTGCATAGATGTAACAACGATGCGATGATACGGGCGGTTTACATCAAATCAGGAGATACTATGCTGGAGTTTTTCACACCCATCTCGGAAGTACTACGTAGCCAGCCTAGCACTTTTGTAGTGCTTTCCATCATTTTGGGCTTAATGATTGGTAGCTTTCTCAATGTAGTGATTCACCGCCTGCCCAAGATGATGGAGCGCGAATGGCACAGCAACTGTCTGGAACTGCAAGGTAAGGAAGTGCCTGAACAACCGAAATACACACTCGTATCGCCACGCTCTGCCTGCCCCAAATGTGGGCACCAAATCAGCGCGCTGGAGAATATCCCTATCATCAGCTGGCTGATACTGGGTGGCAAATGCAAAGGCTGCAAGACTCCTATCAGCATGCGTTATCCGCTGGTGGAAGCCTTGACCGGCATACTGCTTGGGCTCGTAGCGCACAAGTTTGGGTACACTGGCGTCACGCTTTTTGCCTGGATTTTCACCCTGGCCTTGATTGCACTAACCTTCATTGACTTCGACACGCAACTTTTGCCGGACGACATCACGCTACCTCTATTATGGCTAGGTTTGCTGTTCAACCTCAATGGCGGCTTCACCGACCTGAAATCCGCCATTATCGGCGCGATGGCAGGCTATCTGGTGCTATGGAGCGTTTACTGGCTGTTTAAGCTGGCTACTAGCAAAGAAGGCATGGGCTACGGCGACTTTAAACTACTAGCTGCTATCGGCGCATGGTTCGGCTGGCAATTGCTGCCTGCCGTTATCCTGCTCAGCTCTGTGGTCGGCGCAGTCATCGGCATCGGTCTCATCGCGTTCCGCGGCAAAACCGGTGGCACCGCGATTCCATTTGGCCCGTTCCTAGCATTGGGTGGCATTGCTGCATTGTTCTTCGGGCAATATTTGCTACGCTTTTATTTACCAGCCTAATGTATATTGTCGCACTCACCGGCGGTATTGGATCCGGGAAATCCGAAGCTGCCAACATCTTCGCCAAGCTCGGCGTTCCAGTGGTGGATGTAGATGCAATCTCGCACGCGCTCACCAATAAGCCAACCCCGCTCACTGCCAGCATTGGTGCGGCGTTTGGCGCAGATTACCTGACGCCACATGGCACCCTGGATCGCGCTAAAATGCGTGCCTTGGTATTTTCGGATACTGCTGCACGTGAAAAGCTCAACGCCATTCTGCATCCAGCAATCTATGATGAAGCGCTCAAGCAACTACAAACCAACACCAATGCGCCCTATCAGGTTCTGGCGATCCCTTTGCTATTCGAGAATTCGGGCTATCTTCCGCACGTACAGCGGATTCTGGTGGTCGATTGTGATGAAGCCACACAAATCAACCGTGTGATGCAGCGTAGCCAACTTAGCGAAGCCGAAATCAAACAGATCATTGCCGCACAGATACCACGCCAAGAACGGTTACGTCGCGCGGATGATGTGTTGGAAAATAACGAAAATCTGCAAAAACTAGCAAAAAAAATTGAACAATTACACAAAAAATACCTTAAGTCTTGCATAGTTAGCAAAACTACCTGATAATCCACCGCAACTTACTACGATAACGTGGCAATATCATTACAGAATGCCCAGCTACGAATTTCCTTTCAATGAGCGGATTCGCACGCTTTTGCGTGTAGAAGACCTATTTAAGAAAGTGCTGTTGAATGTAGAAAACAGCCATCCGCAGCACCACCAATCTGCTCTCGTCTATTTATTCCAAACCATGGATATCATAGATCGCATTGATATCCGCATCGATCTGCTACAGGAACTGGATAAACAAAAGCAAGCCATGCAGGCACTGCGCGGCAACCCTGTCATCGCAGAGAAGGTGCTGGAATCCGTCATCAGTGAAATCGAAGCGGCTGCAGGTGCATTGCGACAGGACAGCAACCGGCTCGGGCAACATATCCGTGACAACGAATGGATCACCAGCATCCGGCAGCGCGCGTTAATTCCCGGCGGCATGTGTGAATTTGATATCCCATCCTACCACCATTGGCTCAACCACCCGGAAGCCCGCCGCAAAGCGGATTTCGAGCAATGGCTGGCACCACTCATGGCCATGCACAACGCCATCAATACCATATTGCACATCCTGCGCGGCAGCGGCGAATCCGTGCAACGCCAAGCGCAAAACGGCTTTTTCCAGCAAATGTTAGGTGGCGCAAAACCCGCGCAGATGCTGCGTGTGGAAATACCCGACAACTGCCCGTGCTTCCCAGAGGTCAGCGCCAACAAATACGCCATTAATGTGCGTTTTTATGACCTGGATTACGTGCAAAAACCCAAACAGTGTGGTCACAATATTGATTTTGTAATGACACTTTGCAATCTTTAAACAACCCCTTCACCAAGTCGCACATGGCAAAATCCCGCATGGTAGCTTGCCCGCAATGCGGCGCACTCACCGAATTCTTACCGAAAAACCGCTTTCGCCCGTTTTGCTCGCAACGCTGCAAACTGATAGACTTGGGCGCATGGGCGAACGAAGACTACAAGATTCCCGACCAGCCGCCGCCCGAAGATTTTGAAACCGACCAAGCGGAATAAAGAATGCGTTACTTTGTATTGCTATTTTTCATTTTACTGACCGCCTGTAAAGCCAATAATGGCGCGGAGACTGGCGTGGGCATTTCGGACGCATGGGTACGCGCTAATGTCCCGGGGCAAAGCGTCGGCGCTGCCTACATGACGCTCACTAGTCCGCAGGAAAGCACGCTGGTATATGCCGAGACCGAATCCGCCGGCTCGGTGGAAATTCACAGCATGACCATGGACAACGGCGTGATGAAAATGCGCATGCTGGAAGAGCTGACACTTAAGGCCAACCAGCCGGAAAAGCTTGCCCCTGGTGGCTTTCACCTGATGTTGTTCGACTTGCCCAAACCATTGAAAGCAGGCGAGCAAGTGAAATTTCGATTATGTTTTAAAGATTCAGCAGGAAAAATTACCGATCAGTTTGTCACTGTGCCGGTGAAAGTAGCCGCTGAATAACTACCAAATCGCACGCTGCATCGCTACCCCGCGCGCGCCTGCCGCCCAAGCACCTTCCAGATGATGCGGCCTCATGCCGCCTAAGGCATAAACAGGGATCTCAATACCTTGCAGCATCGCACCAAAACGCTCCCAGCCAAGCGGCGTCACGTCGGGATGGCTTTGCGTATTGAACACCGGCGAGAGCGTGACAAAATCCAGATCCAGCTTTTGCGCTTGTGCCAGTTCAGCAAGATTGTGGCAAGAAGCCGCCACAATCAACCCGTTGGGCTTTTCGGTTAGCTGCATCAAAGCAGCGCTTGGCAGATGCACGCCATTCAGCCCAAGCTCGCGCGCCAGTTCCACATCCGCATTCAGCAGCAATTGGGCGCCATAAGGTTTAGCAAGCAACTGCACATGTTGCGCAAAACGCCTCAAATCCGGCAAATCAAGTTGTTTTTCGCGAATTTGAATGAGTTTGCAGCCCTTATTGCATGCGGCTTCCAGGGCATGCAAAAAAGCTGTTTCGCCCATTTCCTGCATGTTGCTAATGGCATAAACCGGTGGCAAATTCAGTGCTTTCATAATGGGCGCATTGGCGGGCAACACGGGTGAAACGGTAAGCTGATTGGGCGACTGCCAGGCAAATCGCTGACCTTCATGCGGTGTAAGTTCACCCTGCCAATCGGTAACGAAATAAAAGTGCAAATGTACTGCTTTGGCAGGGGAGTCGTCCATTTCCGGATAATCATAAACCCGCTGCAGCCAAGGATAGATGCGGGTTGGCGTGACGCCCAATTCTTCTTTTAATTCACGTGCCAGCGCGTGTTCAGGCGTCTCACCGGCTTCAATTTTCCCACCCGGAAACTCCCACCAACCCGCCCATGGCTTGCCTTGCGGACGGCTTGCTAATAAATATTCGCCGTTGGGTTTAATGAGCACACCAACGGCAACGTGCGTGATTTTGGTCATTTTTTAAGCCGCTATTTCAACCCCAGCTTGCCTGCGTAGTCGCGCGCAAACTGGTAAGCCACCCGCCCGCTGCGCATGCCACGCAAATGTGAGAAATGCAGCGCGGCGCGGCTTGCAGTTTCATCCCATGGCACATTGAATATTGCCAGCCAGCCTTCGCAAATCTTCAGGTATTCGTCCTGATCGAAGGGATAAAACGACAACCACAACCCAAAGCGCTCAGCCAACGCAACCTTTTCATCGATAGTTTCAAATGGCCGAATTTCGCCATTCCCACTTAAATTCGGCTGATTATCCTCCATCAGTTCTGGCATCAGGTTTTTGCGATTGGAGGTTGCATAAATCAGCACATTCTCCGAGCCACCCGCAATTGAGCCATCCAGCGCGACCTTGAGCGCCTTGTAGCCAACATCGTTCGCCTCAAAGGTCAGGTCGTCACAAAAGATAATGAATTTTTCCTGGCGACTCCTGACCAGATCGACAATCTGATCCAGATGCACCAGATCCTGTCGTTCCACTTCAATCAAGCGCAGGCCATCTTTGGCATATTTATTCAATAACGCTTTGATTAAGCTGGATTTCCCTGTGCCACGCGCACCGGTCAGCAGCACATGATTAGCTGGCAAGCTTTGTAAAAACTGGCGTGTGTTGCGCACGATCTCCGCTTTTTGTGCATCGACGAATTGAATATTGTCTAGAGAGATTTGATGTGGGTGTGAAACCGCCTGCAAATAACCATGATTCCCCAGCATCACCCAGCGCCAGGCAACCGCTTTCCAATCCACCGCCCCGGAAGGCGCATGGAATAAGGCTTCCAGCTTGCCAATTAGAGCCTCGGCGCGTTCAAGCAATCGGTCAGCTTTGCTCATCAGCTGCTACGCTTTAACTTCTATAATCGGCGTTGATTTTGACGTAGTCATATGAAAAATCACACGTCCACACCGTACAGTCGGCCTTGCCGCGGTTCAGCACCACGCGCACCAAAATGTCCGATTCTTTCATAATCGCCGCGCCTTGTTCTTCCACATAGCTTGATGCACGCCCGCCTTTTTCCGCCACCAGCACATCGCCCAGATAAAGCTCCATGTTGTTCACGTCTAGGTCATCGATACCAGCGTAGCCAATGGCCGCCAGGATACGCCCAAGATTCGGGTCGGACGCAAAGAACGCGGTTTTGATGAGCGGGGAATGGGCAATCGCATAAGCCACCTTGCGACATTCTTCTTCGCTCTTGCCACCTTCCACCCGTACAGTCATGAATTTGGTCGCGCCTTCACCATCACGCACAATCGCCTGCGCCAATTCAATGGCAACTTCAGTTAATTTGTCGCGAATAGCAGCGAAATATTGACTATTTTCATCAATCACCACATTTCCCGCTTTGCCAGTTGCCATCAGAATCAAGCTGTCATTGGTGCTGGTATCGCCATCCACCGTGATGCAGTTGAACGACTTGTTGACTGCATGCTGAATGATTTTTTCAAGCGCAGCCTGCGTAATATTAGCGTCAGTCGCGATATAGCCGAGCATGGTCGCCATATTGGGGTGAATCATGCCGCTGCCCTTGCTGATGCCGGTAATGGTCACGGTTTTACCGTCAATCTGAAATTGGCGTGACGTACCTTTGGCGACAATATCCGTCGTCATAATCGCTTCGGCTGCATTCAGCCAGTTATCCGCTTTCAGGTTATCTATCGCGGCTGGCAAACCGGCAATAACCTTATCCACCGGCAATGGCTCTAAAATCACGCCGGTAGAGAATGGCAGCACCTGATTCGGCTGAATATTCAGCGCCTTGGCCAGCGCATCGCAGCTTTGTTTGGCGCGGTTTAAGCCATCTTCGCCCGTACCCGCATTGGCACAACCGGTATTCACTAGAATCGCGCGTATGCCTTTGTTTACAGCCAAATGCTCCTTGCATACCGTCACCGGCGCGGCGCAGAAACGATTCAGCGTAAACACGCCCGCCACCGTCGTGCCTTCTGCCAGTTTCATCACCAGCACATCCTTGCGGTTTGGCTTGCGCACGTGCGCCTGGGCATAACCCAATTCAATACCGCTGACAGGCAATAGGGATGCGGGGTTTGGGGCAGTCAACTTTACAGGCATATGTGTATCCTCACAAAATGGCTGCGCTTGTGAATACTGTGTTAAAAACCGACTCAAAATCCTCATTTACACCCAACGTAAATTCCGGTTTTTCGTCTATTTTTGCCTTGTCTTCACCACGCTCGCTGCATTTTGCTTTGCGGTCTCCTTAACATTTTTAAATTTCTAAGCACGACGCCAAGTCGTGCCTTGCGGCGTATCTTCTAAAATAATTCCCTTGTCCGCTAAATCCTTACGAATACGGTCAGCCTCAGCGAAGTTTTTAGCTTTTTTGGCCTCTGCACGCAACACTATTAATTCGTTAATTTGTAGATCTGAAAGGTCTACATGACCAATAGCGTGGGCTGTATCTGAGCCCGACGCTATATTTGCATATCCCACCACGCCACCTTGTAAAAACACATCTGCATCGCGCTGCAATAAGCCTACAACCGCGCCTAAACTTCTTAGCAAATTCAACGATTCATCGCTTTTTTCTCGCGCCAAATCAAACAACACCGCCATCGCTTCCGAGGTATTAAAATCGTCATCCATCGCTTCTTTAAAACGTGCCGCATAAGGCTCATTCCAGTCGACTTTGTGAGCGCCCACTTCGCGCCCACGCAGCGCGGTATATAAGCGCGTGAGCGATGATTTGGCATCGTCCAGATGTTTGTCGCTGTAATTGAGCGGGCTACGATAATGCGCGCGCAGGATAAAGAAACGCACGACTTCGGCATCGTATTTTTTCAGCACTTCGCGAATGGTGAAAAAGTTGCCGAGCGATTTGGACATCTTCTCGTCATCCACACGCACAAAGCCGTTATGCATCCAGGTGTTGGCCATTGTGCAGTCGTGCGCGGCTTCGCTTTGTGCGATTTCGTTCTCATGATGCGGAAACTGTAAATCCATGCCGCCGCCGTGGATATCGAAATGGTCGCCAAGATGCTTCTCGCTCATCACCGAGCATTCAATATGCCAACCCGGACGCCCCGCGCCCCAAGGCGAATCCCAGCTTGGCTCACCGGGTTTGACGGATTTCCATAGTACGAAATCCATCGGGTCTTTTTTGAAATTATCCACTTCCACACGTTCGCCGGCACGCAAGTCTTCCAGCGATTTGCCGGAAAGCTTGCCATAAGGCGCAAAGCTGCGTACGCTGTAGAACACATCGCCGTTAGCCGCTTGATAAGCGTGGCCTTTCTCGATGAGCTTGCTAATCATATCCAGCATGCCTTGCACGTGATCGGTCGCACGCGGCTCGATGTCCGGGCGAATGATGCCCAACGCATCCGAATCCTCGTTCATGAAATCGATATAGCGCTGCGTCAGCGCGTTGATGGTTTCGCCGTTTTCGTTGGCACGTTTGATAATCTTGTCGTCAATATCGGTGATATTGCGCACATAGGTCACATCGTATCCGCTGGCACGCAGCCAGCGCGAAACCATGTCAAACACCACCATGACACGCGCATGCCCTAAGTGGCAAAAATCGTAAACCGTCATGCCGCATACATACATGCGGACTGTGCCTGGCTGGATGGGAACGAAATCGTCCTTGCGACGTGTGAGCGTGTTGTAGATGCTTAACATGGATAAAAACTATGGGAAAAATTAACAATAAACATCAAAGTTTTTCCAATAAAACCAAATATATGCGCTTTAAAGCTGATGGACTATTGGATGTTAGCTAAGCAATTGGTAGAATTGGCTTTTCTTAACAAGAATCAGTATAACATAATGACCATGAAGAGCGTTTTACTCAAAAAACTATTGGCGCCAATTTTGCTGCTGGGTGCATTGACTGCAGTAGGGGCTGCAGCCGATGAATTGAAAGACATTTCGCAATTGGCTGAACAAGGCCAGCAGGCACAAGCGCTGGAACGTATCAACGCATATCTGGCAGCCAACCCAAAAGATGCGCAAGGCATGTTCATGAAAGGCATCATACTCGCCGAGAGCGGTAAACGCGATGAGGCGATTAAAGCCTTTAACGACCTGACACAGAAATACCCCAGCCTGCCCGAGCCATACAACAACCTGGCGGTGCTATATGCAGAAGGCGGCCAATATGACCAAGCCAAAAAAGCGCTGGAAACCGCAATCAAAACACACCCAAGCTATGCCATTGCACACGAAAATTTGGGTGACATTTACGCGCGCATGGCATCGGAAGCCTACGACAAAGCGTTACAGCTGGATAACGGTAACTCACGCGCCCAAGGCAAGCTGGCTCTGATCAAGGACTTATTCGGTACCGGCAACAAGACTGTCGTGGCGGCAAAAGCCGACCCTGCGAAACCTATCAAAGCCAGTACACAGCCGATTCGCCCAGCGGATAAAAAACCTGAAACTGCAAAAACGGATGCTGCGCCTGCCAACGATGAAGCTGCAGTTACCGATGCTGTGAACAATTGGGCCAAAGCCTGGTCTAGCCAGAATGTAGATAAATATTTGGGCAGCTATGCCGATAGCTTTAAACCAGCGAAAGGCCAAAGCCGCAAAGCTTGGGAACAGACACGCCGTGAGCGCATCAGCAGACCGAAAAATATCGCCGTGGAATTGAACAATGTAAACGTAGCCATGACTAGCCCGGACAGCGCCAAAGTAAACTTTAAACAAAGCTATCGCGCTGATGGTAAGCCGATTCGCACCGACAAAACGCTAATAATGAAAAAAGTAAATGGCGCTTGGCTGATTGATGAGGAGTTTGCCTCCAACTAAACCGGGGGCCAATAAGCGAGCAATGTTGTACAAGCGGCTATCCAGATCCATCAAATACTGCATTATTGCCGGTAGCGTGTTGTTGCCATGGAACGCGACTGCGGTCAACCATGGCAACTTGTCCAGCAAAGACTTGGTGCGTCAGCTTGGGCGCGACATGATTGACAGCTTACTGGTAAAGAGCCTGCAGGAAATCTCCCAGGGCAATACCAGGCAAGCACTGAACACCATCAACCAGCTCATCATCCAGGTGCCCAATTTCAAGCTGGCCCACTTGATTCGCGGCGACTTAATCAGTTCGCAAGGCCAAGCTCTGCAAGCGTTTGGCAATCCAAGTCCGGACATGAGCCCGCAGCTTTCACAGGATAAAATTGAAGGACTACGAGAAGAAGCGCGCACGCGTATCAAACATTATTTTTCTAACGAAGCGCCTCCCGAAACGCCGAACCTGCTGGCCTTGCTAGACGATTCCCAAGCACACCTGATCGTAGTGGATACCACCCAATCACGTTTATTCGTGTATCAAAAAACCGGACAAGGGTTGAAATATGCCGCAGATTACTATGTCACCATAGGCAAAAATGGTGCCGGTAAAAATGTCGAAGGGGACAAACGTACGCCGTTAGGCCTGTATTTTGCCGGATCAAAACTCAAGCAATCGCTGGATGATTTCTATGGAGATGGTGCATATCCGCTCAATTATCCGAACGAGTTAGATCGGCGCCATAACCGCAGTGGATCCGGTATCTGGCTGCATGGCACCCCCAGTGATACCTACAGCCGCCCTCCGCGCGCCAGTGATGGCTGCGTGGTGCTCAGCAACCCGGATTTAAATGCGCTAGCACCCATCTTGCAGCATGGCAACACACCTGTGATCATCGTAGATAGCCAGTCTTGGCAAGGGGACAATCACGAACAGGATGACGTCAAGAAATCACTACTAGTCGAATTGGAAGCATGGCGTAAAGACTGGGCATCCCAGGACACCGACGCCTATCTGAGCCACTATTCCAGACAATTCTTCTATAACGATGGCAATTTGCAACGATGGGCGGATTACAAACGCAGCATCCAGGCCAGCAAGCCCAAAGTCAGTATCAACCTCGACAACATTAGCATGTTTGGTTATCCTGCAAGTGCACAAAATAATGCACAGCAAATCGTCGTGGTGAATTTCGAACAGGACTTCCGAAGTCCCTCCCTGCAAAACAAGATGCGCAAGCGCCAATACTGGGTCTATGAAAACAAGCAATGGAAAATCTTTTACGAAGGCGCAGCGTAATGCCTTTTAAACATGTCTTGATCGCCGCATATTTATTGGCTTATACAGGCACAGCACTTGCGGGCCCGCAAGTGGAGTTTCAAACATCTCAAGGTAGTTTTACCGTCGAGCTATACCCAGAAAAAGCACCTAAAACCGTAGCCAATTTCTTGCAATATGTGAAAGATGGGTTTTATGAAAACACCATTTTTCATCGCGTGATCAGCCGCTTCATGATACAGGGCGGCGGGTTTGAGCGTGATTTGACAGAGAAATCCACACGAGCTCCGATTGTTAATGAAGCTGACAATGGCCTGCTGAATCAGGCTGGCACTATTGCCATGGCACGTACCATGGATCCAAACTCTGCGACTGCACAATTTTTCATCAACCTGGTGGATAATGGCTTCCTTAACTACCAAGGTCCAGAACCGGAACTGATCGGCTATTGCGTGTTTGGCAAAGTCACAAAGGGTTTCGATGTCGTGAAGAAAATCGGGTTTAGCCCGACTGGCAATGCAGGTGGCTTTTCGGATGTACCCATCAGGCCTATCGTGATCAAACAGGTGAAGCTGATTACAGAACCTGTGCAATAACTTTCAACTCAATACAAGGATTATTCGTGGTTAAACTAACGACAAATTTTGGTGACATTACAATCGAACTGGACGCAGAAAAAGCGCCCGTCACCGTCAAGAACTTTTTGGATTATGTAGAAAAAGGCTTTTACGATGGTGTCATTTTTCATCGTGTCATCAACGGTTTTATGATTCAAGGTGGCGGTTTTGACAGCGATATGCGCCAAAAAAGCACGGATGCGCCTATCAAGAACGAAGCCAATAACGGCCTGAGCAATGACAAATACACCATCGCGATGGCACGCACCTCCATTCCGGATTCCGCCACCGCACAATTCTTTATTAACGTGGCAGATAATGATTTCCTGAATCACACCTCTCCCACGCCAAACGGCTGGGGCTACTGCGTGTTCGGCAAGGTTGTTTCCGGCATGGATGTAGTGGACAAGATTAAAGCTGTTAAAACTACCAGCAAAGCCGGGCATCAGGACGTGCCTGTAGAGCCGGTTGTCATTGAAAAAACGGAAGCGTGCTAACTTAAGTAAGCCCCTTCAAACTTTCCCGCATAGCCGTGCATCACACACTATTCATCTCTGATTTGCATCTGTGTGATACACGGCCCAGCATCACCTTCGCATTCTGCGAGTTCTTGGCAAGAACGGCATCCCAAGCTGATGCGCTTTATATTCTGGGCGACTTGTTTGAATATTGGCCCGGAGATGACTGCATAGCAGCCGGCCATTATGCCAAAGCCATAACCAGTCTGCACATGCTGACGCAGTCTGGCATACCCGTCTTCTTCATGCATGGCAACCGAGATTTCCTGATTGGAGAAACTTTTGCTCAAGCCAGCGGTAGCCAGCTATTACCGGATCCTTGCCACATAATGCTTTACGGTGCTCCGGTGCTCCTGAGCCATGGCGATATATTATGCACGGACGACTTAGCATACCAGCAGTTCCGCCAGCAGGTACGCGAGCCAGCCTGGCAAACCGAATTCCTGGGAAAACCTCTCTTTGAACGTATTACTATCATCGAGCAACTACGTGCTGCCAGCAACAGAGAGAAATCTGTCAAAGCCATGGCCATCATGGATGTCAACCAGGGCGCTGTCAGCAGATT
>WBZT01001686.1_pt1 | contig 15979 bp, 12 predicted proteins | sample 5204241 | NCBI WGS metagenome assembly WBZT01 (sample SAMN12344358, study PRJNA552823) | activated sludge metagenome | biome: Activated sludge suspended growth; feature: Nitrification reactor; material: Wastewater; isolation source: activated sludge from nitrification reactor of wastewater... | reverse complement strand
TCCGCCGCGGACGCCGTCGAACTCGGCCAATACCGCCATTACATGCAGAAGGAAATCTTCGAGCAACCGAACGCTCTGGCCAACACCCTCGAAATGATCGGTGCGGCGCGCAGCATCCAGCCCGGCCTGTTCGGTGCCGCCGGCGAAGCGACGCTGAAAGAAGTCCGGCAAGTGCTGATCATCGCCTGCGGCACCAGCTATCACGCCGGTCTGGTCGCCCGTTACTGGCTCGAATCGATCGCTGCCATTCCCTGCACGGTTGAAGTAGCCAGCGAATACCGTTACCGCGAATCGGTCCCCGACCCGGAAACGTTGGTGGTGACCATCTCGCAGTCGGGCGAGACCGCCGACACGCTGGCCGCCTTGCAGCACGCCAAAGGACTGGGTATGCAGCGCACCTTGTGCATCTGCAACGTTCCCGAATCGTCGCTGGTGCGCGAAAACACCCTGCGTTTCATCACCCGCGCCGGCCCGGAAATCGGCGTCGCATCGACCAAGGCCTTCACCACGCAACTGGCAGCGCTGTATCTGCTGACGCTGGTGCTGGCCAAATTGCGCGGCCGGCTCGACGAAGCCGCCGAAACCGCCGAACTGCACGCCGTCCGCCACCTGCCGGTCGCGGTCAGCAAGATCCTCGAACTCGAGCCGGCGATCCGCCAGTGGTCAGAGCATTTCTCGGCAAAACAGCACGCGCTGTTCCTCGGCCGCGGCCGTCACTACCCGATCGCCATGGAAGGCGCGCTGAAGCTGAAGGAAATTTCCTATATCCACGCCGAAGCCTATCCGGCCGGAGAACTGAAACACGGCCCGCTGGCGCTGGTCGACCGCGACATGCCGGTGATTGCCGTCGCTCCGAACGACGCACTGATCGAAAAACTGAAATCCAATCTGCAGGAAGTGCGCGCGCGCGGTGGCGAGCTGTACGTCTTCGCCGACGCCGACAGCGAGATGAAGGAATCAGATGGCATCCACGTTTTGCACCTGCCGGAACATTACGGCGCGCTGTCGGCGCTGCTACACGTCGTTCCACTGCAACTGCTGGCCTACCACGTGGCAATCGTCCGTGGCACGGACGTCGACAAGCCGCGCAATCTGGCGAAGTCGGTGACCGTGGAATAACCTGGAAACGCCACGGACTAGAAATATTCACGACAATTTAAGTCGAAAACTGACTGCCCTGCAATAACGCCCAGCTTGCCGGGCGTTATTTCTTTATTCTGATGTGTCAACCGGCTGGGCTGAATGCTAGGCGCAGTCGCTGCGGTACGCCGGTTCGTACGCTGACATTGTCTCGTTATCCAGCCCATCAACACGCGCCAGAATCGTCCGCTTTTACTGATCGCCGCCTGTCGAGGTGCGCCATGCCCCGATTGAACGAAGCGACTTTCGCTATCCGCTCGCGGCGGACCGGCAACGTGCGTTGCGAAGCGGTGCCCGATTCTGTCCCGCCCGGGCGGCTTGTCGTCGGCGGGCGTGCCGGTGGCTTGGTCGTTCACCGTGCGACCGCGCCCAGTATTTCCGGATCGAACTTCCAGTCATGACGCTTCCCCGTCTCACGCGCTCGCCGCGCCGGCTGATCGTCGTCGGCGTACTGCTCCTGGCCGGGCTGTTGCATCTCTGGACTGGGCGTTACGAGGTGCTGTCGATCCAGGCGCGGCACGAGGTACGGCTGTTCGCGGCGGAGGACGCGGCGCGCGACGACTGGCGCGGCGCGGCGCCGCTCGGCCGCCTGTCTGCCGGCGAGGAAGTTTTTGTGCGCCGATGCCGCACCTGGCACGGCGAGGTAGTGCTCGAAGTCGATTACCAGGGGCTGCCGGCGATCGTCGGCAGCGATGCGTCGACCTTCGAACTGCGCCGCCGCCGTGCCGTCGTACGCCAGCCGCGCTATGCTACCGCTAGTTGTCTGGGCTTTTTTTGTCATCTGGCGCACTGCTGGTAGGCGCTTGCGGCGCGTCGTGACTGGTGGCTCCCGCGTTCGATGTCAATAAAATCACTTTTTCACCAAGCCGAATCGTTAAAATTCCGCTCTCGTTCCACTTCTGCCAAATCGCCATGAACGACGCCATTCTGCTTCCCGAATTGATCGCCCGTGCCGCCGATCGCACCCCGGACTCGCCGGCCCTGACCTACGCGGCGCAGACGATGAGCTACGGCGCGCTCCAGCGGGCCATCGCTGCCTTCGCCAGCGGCATGGTCGGACTCGGTCTGCAACGCGGCGAACGCATCGCCATCTATCTCGAGAAGCGTTTCGAAACGGTGATCGCCAGTTTCGGCGCCGCCGCCGCCGGCTGCGTGTTCGTGCCGGTCAATCCACTGTTGAAAGCCGAGCAGGTGGCGTACATCCTGCGCGATTGCAACGTGCGGGCGCTGGTCAGCTCGAGCGAACGGCTGGCGTTGCTGCAGCCGACGCTTGCCGCCTGTACCGATCTGCGTTTTCAACTGACGGTCAATCGCGAAGCCGCCCCGGCCGACGACGCGCCGACGCCGATCGCCTGGCAGGATTTGCTGCAAGCCGGCGCCAACCCGGCGGCACACCGGGTGATTGATGGCGACATGGTGGCTATCCTATACACCTCGGGCAGCACTGGCAGGCCGAAAGGCGTCGTTCTCTCGCACCGCAACATGGTCGCCGGCGCAAAAAGTGTCGCCAGCTACCTGGAGAACAACGCCGACGACACGCTGCTCGCCGCCCTGCCCTTGTCGTTCGACGCCGGTTTCAGCCAGCTGACCACCGCCTTCCATGCCGGCGCGCGCGCGGTGCTGCTCAATTATCTGCTGCCGCGCGACGTACTCAAGGCGCTGGTGCGCGAGAAAGTCACCGGGCTGACCGCCGTACCGCCTCTGTACATCCAGTTGGCCGAACTCGACTGGCCGGCGGAGATCGACGCGCATCTGCGTTATTTCGCCAACACCGGCGGCCGCATGCCGCGCGAAACGCTCAACGCCTTGCGTGCGCGCCTGCCACGCAGCAAGCCTTTCCTGATGTACGGATTGACCGAAGCCTTCCGCTCGACTTTCCTGCCACCGGAAGAGGTTGATCGCCGGCCGGATTCGATCGGCAAGGCGATCCCGAACGCGGAAATCATCGTCCTGCGCGACGACGGTTCGCCGTGTGCCGCTAACGAGACCGGCGAACTGGTGCATCGCGGTGCGCTGGTCGGCCTCGGCTACTGGAATGATCCGCAAAAGACCGCCGAGCGCTACAAGCCGCTGCCGGCGAAAACGCCGGGGCGCGACAGCGGGCTGGTGTTGCCGGAAATCGCCGTCTTTTCCGGCGACAGCGTGCGCATGGATGAGGAGGGTTTCCTGTACTTCATCGGCCGGCGCGACGAAATGATGAAAACTTCCGGCTATCGCGTCAGCCCGACCGAAGTCGAGGAAGTGCTCTACGCGACGCGCATGGTCGGCGAATGCGTCGCTTTCGGACTCGATCATCCGGCGCTCGGCCAGGCGATCCAGGCGATCGTCACCCCACCGGCCGGCGGCGACGTCGATCCGGCAGCGCTGCTGGCCGAATGCCGGCAGCGCATGCCGGCATACATGGTGCCGGCGGGTATTGCCGTGCGCCAGGGTCCGCTGCCGCGCAACCCGAACGGCAAGATCGACCGCAAGCTGCTGGCCAGCGAATTCGTCGCTGCCAACGAGACCGCCGCCAGTTGATCGGCGTTCGCGGTCGGCTGCCGGTGCATCCGTTTTCTGCACCGCCAATTCGTTCTCATCTTTCCGCCCGAGGTTCTGCAGGTGAATAAACCCGAACGCACGCCACCCAGCCACCCGCCGATGAGTCAGTTCCCGGTTCGCGACGGCGAACTGCAGGTCGGCGGTCTGCCGCTATCCCGTCTGGCCGCCCGCGTCGGCCAGACGCCGTTCTACGCCTACGACCGGCAATTGCTCAGCGCGCGCGTCGCCGAACTGCGCGCCGCGCTGCCGTCGTCGCTGAAGCTGCACTATGCGATGAAAGCCAATCCGATGCCGGCGCTGGTCGGACATATGGTGCCACTGGTCGACGGCATCGACGTCGCCTCCGCCGGCGAACTGAAAATCGCCCTCGACGCCGGCGCCGATCCGCGCGAGATCAGTTTCGCCGGACCCGGCAAGCGGCGCAGCGAATTGCAGCAGGCGGTCGCCGCCGGCATTTTGATCAACATCGAATCGTTCCGCGAAATCGGCGAATTGGCCGCGATCAGCGCCGACAGCGGCTTGCCGGCGCGCGTCGCCGTGCGCGTCAACCCCGATTTCGAACTGAAAAGCTCGGGGATGAAGATGGGCGGTGGCGCCAAGCCGTTCGGCGTCGATGCCGAGCAGGTGCCGGCGCTGCTCGCCGAGATCGGCCGCGCCGGCATCGCTTTCGAAGGCTTCCATCTGTTTGCCGGTTCGCAGAATCTCAAACCGGAAGCGATCATCGACGCCCAGCAGAAGAGTTTTGCGCTCGCCTGCCGGCTGGCGCAAGCGGCACCGGCGCCGGTGCGCTTTCTCAATCTGGGCGGCGGTTTCGGCATTCCCTATTTCCCCGGCGAACAGCCGCTGGCGCTGGCGCCCATCGGCGACAATCTGGCGCGCATCGCCGAACAGGCGACCAGTGAAATGCCGGCTGCCGAACTGGTCATCGAACTCGGCCGTTATCTGGTCGGCGAAGCGGGCGTCTACGTCGCGCGCATCGTCGATCGCAAAGTGTCGCGCGAGCATACCTTCCTGGTCACCGACGGCGGCCTGCATCACCATCTGTCGGCCTCGGGCAATTTCGGCCAGGTGATCCGCAAGAATTACCCGGTGGCGATCGGCAACCGCATGCCGACCGAGGCCAGCGAACGCGAGACGGTGTCGGTGGTCGGCCCCTTATGCACACCGCTCGACCTGCTCGCCGATCACATGTCGCTGCCGGCGGCGCAAACCGGCGATCTGGTCGTCGTTTTTCAATCCGGCGCTTACGGATTTACCGCCAGCCCGCAAGCCTTTCTCGGCCACCCGGCGTGCGTCGAAGTGTTGGTGTGAGCGATCCGCTGCGCCCCCTTTTCCGCGGGATGAATTGCCGATGAACGTTCAACCTCCCCTGCCCGAAGCAGCCCAACGCGTCGCCAACCATTTGCAGGCGCTCGGCCACGACCAGCCGGTGACGCTGTTGCCGGCGACCGGCCGCACCTCGGCCGAAGCCGCCGTCGCGCTCGGCTGTCAGATCGCCGAAATCGCCAAATCGATCGTCCTGCGCCGTTTGGCCGACGATGCGGCGGTGATGGTCATCGCCAGCGGTGCCAACCGTGTCGACGAAAGCAAGGTTGCCACACGGCTCGGTTCGGTCGGCAAAGCCGACGCGCGCTTCGTCAAGGAACGCACCGGCTATTCGATCGGCGGCGTCTGCCCGGTCGGCCATCCGCAGCCGCTGCTGATGCTCATCGACAGCGACCTGCTGCAATACACGCACATCTGGGCGGCGGCCGGCCACCCGCACGCCGTCTTCCGTTTGACACCGCAACAGTTGCTGGCCATGACCGGCGCGCTGGCGGCCGACGTCGCCCTGCGCTGAGCGCCGGCGGCGCGGCGGGGTTTCGGCGCCAACTATGTCGCGACCCAGACGCTTCCTGATACCGGTTCGTCTTACAAGCTCAACCGCACCTTGGCGATCGACCAGATCAAGCGACAGATCGGTCGTTGGCTGCGCACGGCCTCCACCAGCACGCGCTGCCGTAAACCATTTTTGAGGAAATCGCTTTGAATTTCCAAAAGTTTGTCTCCGATCCACTCTCGACTGCGAAACCGCAGCCGAAGCCGCACCTGCCTACAAGTCACCAAGACAAGAGGCTAACTTGCGAGAATTGATTCAACCCAAAAACGCAGTTGCGACCTGCCATCCAGTATAAGTCATTGACAAAAAAAGATTTTCGATACTACGGCATCACCCATTTGGAACTGCTCCGTATTTAACCAAGCCCGTCGTAACCCATTGCCGAAAATAAATTTTCGCGTTACTGGCTCTTATGAACTGCAGCTTCTAGGCTCTGTTGATATTTTTTCATCCCTTAGCGAGTGTAGACAAAACTAACTGACCAAACGGTGAACCAGCAAGCGAGCTTCAGTCCGCCAGACTCAAGCCTCAGAAACTCCGTTCAAGCGGTCGTGGTGCATCGCCAGTCGTTCGGCGCGTTCGTTCCAAGAGTGCGTGCGCTCAACGACCCAGCGTTTAGCCAATGAAATGAAACCGTCTGGACGGGTTTCGATGAAAACAATCTCTGCCTGATCAGTGTGTTGCCAACGTTCAACATTACGGTTTGCAGGGCTTCGAACAACGCTGACATTGATGCTGCGCGGTACACTCATCGCCCGCTGCCATCCGCCTGCATCGGCCGAATCGACATGGGCCTTGGCGATGCCGTTGTACTTGGTCACGGCCTGCTGCAGGGCCCGGGTTGCCGCGTCGTGATCCTGTAGCCCCGCGCTGGCAACCGTCACCGCCAGCAGCAACCCGCAGGTGTCGACGACCAAGGTCCGCTTGCGCCTTTTGACCTTTTCCCCCGCGTCATAGCCTTGCTCACCGCTTTGCGGGGAGTGGCGCGTCGATTGGGCGTCCAAAACCGCAGCCCCAGGTTGCTCATCGTGCCCTTGACGTTCGCGCCATTGGCCCCGCAGCCGATCATGCATCTGTTCAAATTTGCCCTGCTTACTCCAGCGCCGAAAAGTTTTGTACACATTGTCCCAGTGCGGAAACTCTTGTGGAAGCATCCTCCACGAGCAGCCTGTCCGTACAACGTAGCAACAGGCATCTAACATCTCACGTCGGCCATGTTCCGGCGGTTTGCCTCTTTTATTCTTATTATCAAAGAGATCTTTGATCAGAAGCCACTCTGCATCCGTCAGGCTGCCCGGATACCTTTGCTCCGGCGCCGCTTTTCGATGGGCCTGCGTGTGTTCGTATCTTTTGGCGCCACCGCTACTCCGCGAATTCACTTTCAGCGTCGGCTTACCTCGTACCATGCCCGCTGCTCGAAGAGCCTTGTTCAGCGTGGCCTGATGCGCTTGAACTCCCGTGCGTTCACTGAACGCCTTTACAAGTTCTGCCCATGTCCCATCCGGCTTGTCTCGTAGCAACGCTAATAGCGCCGCTACCTTCGCCCAGCTTCTCCGGCCGGCCTCGCTTCGACACTTCTCAGTCCCGTGATATGGTTCCGTTAGACTGATATTGTATTAAATTTTGTCTACACCCTCTTGGAAAGGTTTCACCATGCAGCGACGTATATTTCTCGGCCTGTTTCTGGCGATGCCGCTATGGGCAGCAGCGGAGTCGATACCGATCAACCTCGACATCGGCACGCCGCCGGTGGTCATCGTCAAACACAGCTTGGCGCAGCGCGCGTCAAGACTGGTCCGTTTTTATGATCCTGGAATCGTCGGTCTGGGCTACGATGGCATGGTCAGGTTGCGCGATGGTAGCCGTTTGACGCTGGTACAAAGGCAAATTGCCGAAAAATTGATCGACCAGGAAAACCCCGAGCGCAACTCGCTGATCTATGCCTTGGCAGAAGCGCACGGCGGTCCGCATGTCGAACCGTCGGCACGCGCGGCACAGGTCAAACGCTGGAAAGAGCAATTTCATTCTGGCTGGTGGATGCAGGACGAGCAGGAACGCTGGTTTCAGAAACCGTGAATCCGAGGTGCCGATCGACTGCAGTGGCTGCGACAATCTGTCGCAGACCGTATCGCCGACAGCTTCTTATAATCAAAGGACTGTTCTTTTTCTCGGGAGATTGCATTGCACAAGAAGCAGATGATCATGTCGCTGCTGCTCGGATTGGTGTCGGCGGCGGCCTGGAGCAGCGATATCGAAATCAAGGCCCCCTGGGTACGCGGTACGGTCGTGGGTCAGCAGGCAACCGGCGCGTTCATGGAACTGCGCAGCCAGGGCGGATCGGCTCTGGTCGGCGCCAGCAGTCCGGTCGCGGCGATCACCGAAGTGCATGAAATGAAGATGGAAGGCACGGTAATGAAGATGCGGCCGATTGCTCGTCTCGATTTACCTGCCGGCAAGCCGGTGAAGTTGCTTCCCGGCGGCTACCACGTGATGTTGATCAATCTCAAGCAGACGCTCAAGAAAGGTGACACGGTGCCTCTGACTTTGCAGTTCGAAGGTCCGGACAAGAAAACCAGCGAAATGCGCATTAGTGCGCCGGTTCGCGATCTGACCGCGACGGCGTCCGAACATGCGCATTGAGTGAGGCTGGCAAGCAGACGGCTATCCAGGCCCGTGCCGCCTGATCGCATCGCTTGCCGTAGGCATAGGCCAGGACAGCGCTGAACCTGTTTTGGCCCGCTCAAAGCTGGGCCAGAAGGGCCTTGGCTTCTTCGATTTCAGGAAATTTCTTGTCTGTTTCAACCAGTGTGCTCAATTCACGACGCGCATCGGCTTTTTTACCTTCCTTGGCCAACGCGACGGCATAGTGGTAGCGCACGGAGGGCAATTCGGTCAGCTTGGTCGCCGCTTTGCCCAGCAGCTCGATCGCCCGTTGGTACTGTCCAGCTTCGACCAACAGCCAGCCGAGAGTATCCTGGACGCCGGGATGCTCGGGTGCCAGACGGTAGGCGCTTTCCGCCGTCGCCAGCGCGCGAGAGTCTTTCGCCCGCTGATACAGCCCGGCCAAGTTGTTTAACGCAATGACATTGTTCGGTGCGCTCTTGAGCAGCGCTTCGTACTGGGCGATGGCCAGGGCTGAACGTCCAGTGTTGAGATAGATATCGGCCGCGTAGGCTCGCGCCGCCAAATCCTCCGGATGATTTTTCAGCCATTCGCCGAGATGCTTTTCAGCGCCCTGGCGATCGCCGGAAACGACCAGAGCACGGTGCAATTTGACCATACCGGCCGTTCCGGCGCCTTTATTCAGGGCTTGCTGATAGGCGGCAAGCGCTTCCGGATAGCGTTTCTGTGCGAACAATAGATCGGCTTCGCGTTCGAAACCGACAGGTGAACGCGGTTGTTGCGTCTGCATCTGGCGCGCGATCTGCAGTGCCGCTTGCGGATTTTTTTCGACAGCATCGAGACGCAGCAAGGCTTCCTGCGCAGGCTGGAAGCCGGGTTGCAGGCGCAGCGCTTTATCGAGCGTTTCCCGCGCCAGATCCGACTTGCCATCGGCGATTTGCGCCAGTGCCAGAGCCAGCAAGATTGGCGGCGAGGGCGTGACCTTCTGACTGATCGCCTGGTAGGCATTGACCGCTGCCGAAGAGTTGCCGGCGCTCAGTTGCGTGCTGGCCAACAATTCCAGAGCCATCACACTCTCGGGATTGGCTTCGCTGTAGTCGCTGGCCACTTTGACCGCTTTTTCCTTGTCACCCTTTTTCAGGTAGTAATGGATAAGCCGCGTACGCGGTTGGACAGATTTTTTGTCGATTTCGCCGGCTTTCTCGAGCCAATCGACATAGTCCTTGTCGTTTTTTTCATAGGCCGCCAGATCGGCCAGTGACAACATCGCTTCCTGATTTTTTGGGTCCTGCGCCAGGACGCCGGTAAATCGTTTGCGGGCGAGATCGGGCTTTTTCTCCAGTACGTCGAGACGAGCAAGACCGAGGATCGCCGGGAAAAACCCAGGTTGGCTGGTCTGCGCGCGTTCGAGCGCTTTCCGGGCGCCGGCCAAATCCTTTTTGCCAATCAGCGCGTCGGCGCGCAGTCTGTCTGTCAGCGGATTGTTCGGCAGCTTTTTTTCCAGTTGGTCGATACTGAGCAGTGCCTGGTCGTATTCCTGACGCTGCAGATGCATTTTGACTAGCATCAGGTCGGCTCGACCAAGCTTGTTGCTCATGGTGGCCGCCTGTTCAAAATCGGCCAGGGCCTGTACGCTGTTGCCGCCGAAGAGGTGACCACCGGCACGGGTGGTGCGAATGGCGGCATCGTCGGGTGCTAGCTCGGTCGCTTTGTCGAAATAGCGCATTGCCCGGTTATAGTCCTTGTTCTGCAGGTAGGCTTGGCCAATCGATGCCGTCAAGCGGGCGTCTTCGGGGAATCTGGCCAGCAGAGGCTCGAGTATCGCCAAGGCTTCCTTGCTGGCACCGGTTTGCAGCAGACTGTCGGCAAGCAACTGGTTGGCCAATTTGTTGTCCGGCTGGCTGCTGAGAACTTTCCTCGCTTTCTGTATCGTCTGTTCGTAACGACCGGCGCCAAAGCTGGTCAGCGCGTAGCCGAGCAAGGAGCCGATGTGTTCGGGGGAAGCCAGCAGGGTAGACTGGAATGCACTGTCGGCCGCATCCAGATTGCCGCGACGATATTCGATAATCCCGCGAGCGAAGTGCACCAGTGGTGCCTTGGGAGCCAGCTTTTCGGCCGCCTGTAACGCCTGATCGGCCGTTTCGAGTTTGCCTCTGTACAGTTCGAGCTGGGCTATGCCCAGGTGGGCGCGAAACTGTGTGGCATTGATGCCGATGATCTGCCGATACGTGGCGACTGCCTCATCGAACTTGTTGCCCGCCTGTTGAACTTCTGCTTTCAGGTAAAGAAGTTCGGTCGATTTTGGCTCGGCACGCAGCGCCTGCTCGAGGATGTTTGCCGCCTGTTCGATTTGCCTGGCGCTGAGTGCCAGCGTTGCCTGTGCCATTTTCAACGCCGGTAAGGACGCGTCGAATTTTTCGGCCGCAGCGATTTCGCGTTCAGCCTCGGTACGCTTGCCCAAGGCAAGTTGCGCTTCGGCGCGGATACTGTGCAGCTTTGCCAGGGCATTGGCACTCAGTCCGCTGACGGGAACACCTAATTCCAGGGCGCGCAAAGGTCGCAAGGTTTTGACATACACCTTGGCCAGTGCCGGTAACCACTGTTCGGCCGGTGCGCCCAACTCGCGTGCCTTGCCCAGCTCGGTTTCGGCATCCTGATATTCCTGCGTGACCAGCAAAGCCTGTCCCATCAGCACGCGTGCGCTGGCGTTTTCCGGCTGGTCCTTAAGAACGTTTTTCAACTCGACGATCGCTGCGTCGTAATCCGTTTTTTCCAGCAGCGTTTTCGCATTCTGAAAATGTTCTTCGGGAGATTGCCCACAGGCAGCGAGAGCGATCGCCAGCAGCACGATTCGGGAATTGGGAAATTTGGAAAAAATGGGAAAGCTCATCTGGTCACATTCCTGTGAGAGGTTGCCGCAGGCCGAAAAATGCGCACACACGTATCCAGGGATTTTCGGCACAATCCGATTGTGCGCCAATTCTGGTTACCATGCACGCGCAGCGACGGGTAGAAACGCGGTGTTTTCTGGCTGGCCAGAGGAGATTTCCACATGAGAATGAACGCCTTGGTTTTGATCAGCAAGCTTCAGCCGTGATAACAGGCGTAATTTTGGCCGGTGGCCTGGCGCGCCGCATGGGTGGTGTGGACAAGGGCCTGCAACTGCTGCAGGGACGACCTCTGCTGCACTGGGTGATCGAGCGCTTCCGACCTCAGGTCGACCGGTTGCTGATCAATGCCAACCGTCACCAGGAACAGTACGCTGCCTTCGGCTGTGAAGTGATCAGCGATTTGTTCCCGGGTTTCGTCGGACCATTGGCCGGCTTGCACGCGGCTTTGTCGACAAGCCGCGACGATCTGGTAGCCTGTGTTCCCTGCGATTCTCCCTTTTTGCCGAGCGAACTGGTGCCGCGCCTGCTCGATGGGTTGCGCACCTCTGGCGCGTCGGTGGCGGTTGCGCGAACCGCTCAGCGCCGACAGCCGGTGTTCAATTTGTGCCGGCGCGACGTTTTACCCGGCTTGACCGATTTCTTGATCCGCGGAGAACGCAAGGTCGATCTCTGGCTGTCGTCGCTTCCAGTCGTCGAGCTGACTTTTGCTGAGGCAAGTACGTTCGAAAATCTCAACACCCACGAAGATTTGTCGCGCGGCACGTTGCGAACTGAAGGATCGTGACGTCAGCCGATTTGTTCTCGAGGCTGTGGCTGCCGCCTATCCTCAGGCGGCTTTCATCGTCCTTCACATTTGATACGAAAGATGCGAAACGCCATGCCGAATTCCATCGTACCACTCGCCTCGAAACTTCCGGCCATCGGCACCACCATCTTCACGGTGATGTCCAGGCTGGCCGCCGAATACGGTGCGATCAATCTTTCGCAAGGTTTTCCCGACTTTCAGGCAGAGCCGGAATTATTCGCAGCGACCATGCAGGCGATGCACGACGGTCACAATCAATACCCGCCGATGGCCGGTGTGCGCGAATTGCGCGCAGCGATCGCCGCCAAAGTCAAGGCGCTTTACGGTCGCTCGTATGACATCGACGATGAAATCACTGTTACCGCCGGCGCCACCCAAGCCATTTTTACCGCCATCGCGGCTTTGGTCGGTCAGGGCGACGAAGTGATCGTTTTTGAGCCGGTCTATGACAGCTATGTGCCGGCGATCGAGACGGTCGGTGGCAGGGCGGTTTATGCCCGTCTGCGTTTCCCTGACTATCGTCCCGACTGGGAGGCAATGCGCGCCCTGCTCAGCCCACGCACACGGATGATCATCATCAACTCGCCGCACAACCCGACCGGTTCCTTGCTTAGTGCCGACGATCTGTCGACGCTGGCCGAACTGATACGTGATACGCGAGTGATCGTACTCTCCGACGAGGTTTACGAGCACATCGTTTTCGACCGGGCGACGCACCAGAGCGTCGCCAGCCATCCCGAGTTGGCGGCACGCAGCCTGGCCGTTTCTTCTTTTGGCAAGACATATCACATCACCGGCTGGAAGATCGGCTATGTTCTTGCCGCCGCCGAGTTGATGGCCGAATTTCGCAAAGTGCATCAGTTCAATGTATTCACCGTCAATACCCCTTGTCAGCTGGGTATAGCAGCGTATATGCGCAATGCCTCGCGTCATCTTGGTTTAGCAGCGTTTTACGAAAACAAGCGCGCCTATTTTGGCCAACAATTGAGTGGCTCGCGTTTCGAGTTATTGCCCACTCGAGGAACTTATTTTCAATTAGCACGTTATGACCGTATCGCCGACTTACCAGATCGTGAATTTGCCTGCTGGCTGACCGAACATGCCGGTGTGGCGGTGATTCCGCTCTCGGCGTTTTATGCCGACGGTCACGACGACAAAGTGATTCGTTTTTGTTTCGCCAAGCGCGACGAAACTCTGGCAGCAGCGGGAGAAAAACTGTGCGCCTTGTAAGTTTTTTGACCTGATTGCATTTGCTCTTATAATCGCCGCCGGTGGTGGAAGACACCAGCCATTTTTCAAATTTTTGTGCAAGGAGACACTATGGGCATGATGCAGGAATTCAAGGAATTTGCCATGAAAGGCAATGTGATGGATCTCGCCGTCGGCGTGATCATTGGCGGCGCTTTTGGCAAAATCGTCGATTCGGTGGTTGCCGATCTGATTATGCCGTTCGTTGCCTGGGTCATGGGCGGCAAACTGGATTTTTCGGGGATGTTTCTGGTGCTGGGAACGATTCCGGAAGGTACGGCACGTACTCTCGATGCGCTTAAAAAGGCGCAGGTGCCAGTTTTTGCCTATGGCAATTTCATCACCATCCTGGTGAATTTCATCATTCTCGCCTTCATCATTTTCATCATGATCAAGCAGATCAATCGGCTGAAGAAGGAAGAGCCGGCACCGGAACCGACAGCCGATCCGGAAGAAATCGTGTTGTTGCGTCAAATCCGCGACAGTCTGCGCAAATAAATTAGCGCTGTTTTTGCCAGATTTACTGAAAACGCCCCTCACGGGGCGTTTTATTTTTCTGCTGTTTTACGGATGTCGCCGGCAATGACGATCGACAGTTGTTCCGGTTCGATGTATTTACGAAAAACGGCATTGATCTGTGCGGGAGTCGCCGCCAATACCCGAGCTTCGAAATCCTTGGAAAACTCCCAGTCGCGCTGTTGATCCATCAAAGACAGCCAGCGGGAAGCGATGCTTGTATCCTGCGAACGGGTGACGGCACGGGCCTCGATGATTCCCTTTTTGGCTTCTGCAATTTCGCGCTCGGTGAAACCATCTCGTCGTACACGCCGCAATTCTTCGTTGAATGCCTGTTCGGCGCGAATGATGTTTTGCGGCGCCGCCATGATATCGACGCTCCAGTTCGAGAGATGCTGGCGCGTACCCATGCTCAGAGTTGATCCTGCGTGATAGGACAGGCCGTCTTTCTGACGCAAGCGATCAATTAGCCGGTTGGATAGTCCCCCATAGCCACCGAACAGATTGTTGGCCACGTACAACGCGGCAGCATCGGGGTCGTCGTCACGCAGCCTGAAATCGATGCGGGCGCGGAAATAAGCGTTTTCCTTGTCCGGAGTATCGATGATTTGCCGCTGCGGCGTGACGGCGCGGAATTCGCGCTCGAGTCGGCGATAAGGCGCCGGAGAGATATAGCCAGCAAACTGCGGGCCGAATTCCTGTTCGATCATGGCTGTGTCGAAATCGCCGACAACGGCCATTTCGCCACGTGCGGTCCCGATCAACTGCCGGTGATAAAGAATGAGATCATCAGATGTGACCGTTCGCAGCTGTGCGATACGTTCACCGAGCGAAGCGTAATGGCGTGGATCGCCGGCAGGATAGGTGTTGAAGTGCATCAGCAAGGCATCGCTGGACAAAGCCTCCGGATTGTCCATTTGTGCTTGCAGGCTGGTCAGCTGTTCGAGCTTCAGTGCGGCGAATTCGCTCGCCGGGAAACTGGCCTCGCGCCATAGATGGGCGACCAGGCGCAATGCCTCCGGCAGTTTCCCGCGTGTCGTTTCGAAATGCAGCAAATGGCCGCGCATCTTCAGGCGGGTCATCTCGTCGGCGATTTGCTGGCGAGTGTAGCGCGAAGTACCGCGGCCTAGCATCGCGTAAGTGAGCGCGCCGGCCAGATCGCGATTTTTGAGCGACTGTTCGTCGCCCCAGTGGAAAGAAAAAGCGACTTGCACGGTCTGTCCGCGATTTTTTTTCGGCAACATTGCTACTTGTAGGTCGCCAAAACTCCGCCGTAGTGAGCGACGAGTGATGTTGTCGTAGGAAGGATCGAATGTTTCGCCGGCATCGCCGGCCGTCTGCGCGCGATAGCCGGCCAGCAGTTGCGCCGCACTCGGTGCGCTGGGAATTTCGGCGCGCTGCGGGGCCTCCTCGGGAATGAACATTCCCAGTACGCGGTTGTCACGCACGAAGTACTTGTCGGCAGCGGCATCGATCTTGTCTCTCGTCATCTGGTCGAGCTGATCGCGTCCATAGAAGAACAGGCGCCAATCGCCGAGGGCGATGAATTCGGACAGCATCACTGCAAAAGCTTCTGGATCGGTCAAGGCGCGTTCATACGCCGTGCGCGCTTGTTCGACGGTGCGCTGCAGTTCATCCACCTGAACTTTTTTGCCGTTGAAACCGTTCTCGATCGTTTCGATCATCCTGTCGCGCACTGCATCGACCGGCTGACCTTTGGGTACCACGGCACCAAAAACGACGAAACCTGGCTCACGTGTCTCCATGGTGTATGAAAAGACCTGTGCAGCGAGTCCGTTGGGAACCAGTTGACGATAGAGACGACCATTCGGCGTATTGCCAAGAATTTCGCTGGCCATACCGAGGGCGTCAGAATCAGCGTGTAAGGTGGACGGCGTGCGGTAAGCCAGAGTGACCAACTGCACTTCCCCTTTGCGTCGCACGACGAAGTGCCGCTCGCCATCGGCCGTCGGCTCAACCGTCCAGGATTCGGCGAGTGTACGTGCCGGTTTGGGTAGGCAACCGAAGGTATTGACGACCCAGCGGATCGCCTGTTGCTCGTCAAACTTGCCGGCTAGCGTCAGAACAGCATTATCGGGCTGGTAATACTTGCGGTAAAAAGCCTGCAGGTTCTCGATTCTGACGTTCTCGATATCGCTGCGCGCGCCAATGGTGTTGTTGCCGTAGTTGTGCCAGTCGAAGAGCAATGATTGCATGCGCTTGAGCATGACGCTGGTCGGATCGTTCTCGCCCATTTCGAATTCGTTGCGCACGACGGACATTTCGCTATCCAGATCCCTGCGCGAGACATGCGAATTAACCATCGCGTCGGCGACC
>WBZT01001684.1_pt1 | contig 16006 bp, 11 predicted proteins | sample 5204241 | NCBI WGS metagenome assembly WBZT01 (sample SAMN12344358, study PRJNA552823) | activated sludge metagenome | biome: Activated sludge suspended growth; feature: Nitrification reactor; material: Wastewater; isolation source: activated sludge from nitrification reactor of wastewater... | reverse complement strand
CGCGTCGCAGTCCCAGCCGCTCGCGAGGTGCCGCCACGCGCGTGGCGAACCGGCGGCGCGGTGCAGCGCGTCCGGATCGACGATCCACTCCGCGTCCCATTCCGCCATCGCGTCCTCCCCCGCGCCGCTCGCCGCGACGCGAACGCCGCCCGCGCGGAGCGCGAGCGGCGTGGCGTGCGTCCGTTGCGCCGGCGTCAGCCGTTCTTGACGCTCAGCGACTCCTGCGCCTTCTTCAACTTCTCGAGCGTCTCCTCGAGCTGCTCGAGCCGCGCCTTCTCGCGCTCCACGATCTCGGGCTTGGCCTTGGCGAGGAAGTCCTGGTTGCGGAGCTTCTTCTTCACGCCCTCGAGGTCGGTGAGCAGCTTCTCGGCCTCGCGCGCGAGCCGCGCCCGCTCCTCGTCGAGGTCGACGAGACCCGCGAGCGGCAGGAACACCTCGGCCCCGCTCACGACGGCCGACGCCGCGACCTGCGGCCGCGAGCCGTCGCGTGCGAGCGTCAGCGACTCGATGCGCGCCAGCGGCAGCAGCTGGCCCTGCAGGCGCTCGAGCAGGTCGAGCTGCTCGTCCGAACCGCGCACCACGACCGGCACCGACTTGCCGGGCGCGATCTTCTGCTCGGCGCGCAGGTTCCGCACCGCGACGACGACGTCCTGCAGGAAGCCGACCTCGCGCTCGGCCGTCGCGTCGAACCACGCCTTCTTCGCCTTGGGCCAGCTCGCGAGCGCGAGCGACTCGCCGTCGTGCGGGATCGCCTGCCAGAGCTCCTCGGAGACGAACGGCATGAACGGGTGCAGCAGTCGCAGGATGCCGTCGAGCACCTTCCACGCGACCCAGCGTGCCGTCTTCAGGTCCACGCGCTCCTGCGGCGTGAGCGCGTCGCCCTTGTCGGCGAGCGCCCAGCGCGGCTTGGCCATCTCGAGGTACCAGTCGCAGTACTCGTTCCACGCGAAGTGGTAGATCGACTGCGCGGCCTCGGCGAAGCGGTACGTCTTCAGATTGCGCGTGACGTTCTTGGTCGCGTTCGCGAAGCGCGACAGGATCCACTTGTCCGCGAGCGTCAGCGTGAGCTGCGACTCGCGCACCGCCGACAGGTCGTCGTCGCCGATCCGCATGAGCACGAGCTTGGTCGCGTTCCACATCTTGTTCGCGAAGAACTTGCCGGTCTCGAGCCGTTTCTCGTCGAACAGCAGGTCCTGACCCGTCGGCGTCTGGATCATCGTGAAGCGCACGGCGTCGGCGCCGTACTTGTCGATCATCGCGAGCGGATCGGGCGAGTTGCCGAGCGACTTGCTCATCTTCCGGCCCTGCGCGTCGCGCACGATGCTCGTGAAGTAGACGTGCGCGAACGGCGCTTCGCCCAGGAAGTGGTAGCCGGCCATGATCATGCGGGCGACCCAGAAGAAGATGATGTCGCTGCCCGTGACCATGAGGCTGTTCGGGTAGAAGCGTTCGAGGTCGGGCGTCTTCTCGGGCCAGCCCAGCGTGGCGAACGGCCACAGCCACGAGCTGAACCACGTGTCGAGCACGTCCTCGTCCTGCCGCCAGCCCTCGCCCGGCGACTCGAGCGACACGACCATCTCGTCGCCGCGGTACCAGACGGGAATGCGGTGGCCCCACCACAGCTGCCGCGAGATGCACCAGTCGCGGATGTTCTCGAGCCAGTGCAGGTACACCTTCTTCCACCGCGCCGGGAACATCTTCACGCGGCCCTTCTTCGCGGCCTCGATCGCGGGCGCGGCGAGCGGCGCCATCTTCACGAACCACTGCCACGAGAGGTACGGCTCGATCACGGTGTGGCAGCGCGAGCAGTGGCCGACCGAGTTCTCGTGCGGCTCCACCTTGTCGAGGTAGCCGGCGTCCTGCAGCGCGGCGACGATGCGCTTGCGCGCCTCGAAGCGGTCGAGCCCGCGGAAGTCGCCCGCGTTCTCGTTCATCTTGCCGGCCTCGTCCATCACGACGAGCTCGGGCAGGTCGTGGCGGCGGCCGGTCTCGAAGTCGTTCGGGTCGTGCGCGGGCGTCACCTTCACGGCGCCGGTGCCGAACTTGGGGTCGACCATCGTGTCGGCCACGATCGGGATCTCGCGGCGCACGAGCGGCAGCACGGCGGTCTTGCCGACGAGCTTCTTGTAGCGCGTGTCCTTCGGGCTCACCGCGACGCCGGTGTCACCGAGCATCGTCTCGGGACGCGTGGTCGCGACCACGACGAACTTGTCGCTGTCCTTGAGCGGGTACTTGATGTGCCAGAGGCTGCCCTGCGAGGTCTGGTGGTCGACTTCCTCGTCCGACAGCGCGGTCTGGCAGCGCGGGCACCAGTTGACGATGTAGCGGCCGCGGTAGATCAGGCCCTCGTCGTAGAGGGACTTGAACACGTGCAGCACCGCGTGCGAGTAGCCCTCGTCGAGCGTGAAGCGCTCGCGCGACCAGTCGGGCGAGGTGCCGAGCCGGCGCTCCTGCTGGAAGATCAGGCCGCCGTACTGCTCCTTCCACTTCCACACTTCGTCGAGGAAGCCCTGGCGCCCGAGGTCGTGGCGGCTCTTGCCGTCGGCCTTGAGCTTCTTCTCGACCACGTTCTGGGTCGCGATGCCCGCGTGGTCCATGCCCGGGATGTAGAGCGTCTCCCGCCCTTCCATGCGCTGCCAGCGGATGATGCAGTCGCGGATGGACTCGCCCAGCAGGTGGCCCATGGTCAGCGAGCCGGTCACGTTGGGCGGCGGGATGGCGATGACGAAGGGGTCCTTGCCTTCGGTCGCGCGCGGCTTGAACACGCCCAACTGCTCCCAGATCGGGTAGCGGGCGGGCTCGATGCGCGTCGGATCGTAGGGTGCGGCGAGCGCCTCGGGATTCCCGGGACGCATGGGTGGCCTCCTTGGAAGGAACGGCGGCGTGGCTGCGGGGCGCGGGCGGAACTGCGCGGAACCGGCCCGCCCACCACGCCGGAAACGAGGCGCGCGAGCCTAAGGGCGACCTCTCGGCGCGGTCAAATACGCTCCCGATCGCTCCCCGCGGCCCCGTGAACGTGCTCCGCCAGCAGCCATCGCAGCGCGTCGGCCCGGTCGGAGAAGACGCTGGCTTCGACCCCGACCTGCTCGATCAGCATCTGCCACATGCGGCACAAGCCGAACACCGCCGGGCCGCGCGCGACGAGGGCGACGCGGTGCTCGCCGGGCAGCTGGCGCACGAATTCGCCCGTCATCTGCACGCTCGTGCGAATCGCCTCGGTGCTGAGCACGAGCTCGGTCACCTCGGACCAGTCGGCCAGCACGCGACGGGACAGCTTCGGGCTCGACGACACCGCGAAGAACTCCGTATGGGCGCGGTAGTACTCCTCGTCGGTGACCACACCGTGCCCGCGGACCTCGAGTATTCCGTCGGGCTCGCACACGCTCCACTGCACCGGCATGAGGGCGCTCCGGTCGAGAGGGTGGAATGCACGTGAACGTCGTATCGCCGTCCGAGGTCGTGACAGGATGCCGCAGGTCGAGGCCACGGTCGAGCCCGCTTCTCGCTCGTGCCCGCTTCTCGCTCGGGTGACGGATGCCGATCCGGCGCGGACCCGCTAGCATGCGCGCCCATGCGTCGCGCCCTCCGCCTCGTGCCGCTCGTCGCGCTCGCCCTCACGGCGTGCGTCGCCTCGGCGTCGCCGCTGCGATTCGTTCCGGTCGACGACCCGCTCGTGTCCGAACTGCGCGTGCTCGACCTTGCCTTCGGCTCCGGCGCGCACGACGGCTGGCGCCTCGTCCACCTCGACGCGGGCCCGTGGCAGGTGCTCGAGCTCGCGGACGAGGGCGCTCCCGCCCCGCCGCCGGGCGGCGCGCGCGGCATCGCGCTCGCGCGACTCGCGCGCGCGCTGGCGATCGATCGCGACGGCGCGGACGCGACATTCCGCGGCGCGACGCCACGGCTCTGGCAGCGCGCGTGGCCCGGCGACGAGCGCGCCGAGCTCTCGCTCGGGCTCGAGGGCGCGGGCACGTTCGCGCGCGCCGGTGACGCGCGCACGTCGCGCTGGGCGGACGGCTCCGGCGTGCACGCGCGCGTCGGCCTGCAGGCGGATCGCTGGCTGCTCTACTCGCACCTCGTGTTCGGCCAGTGGCGCGGCGTGCGCACGTTCAGCGACGCGCTCGTCGCCAACACCGACCTCGCCGCGAGCACCGAGGAGAGCTACATGGCGTACGCGCCGGGCCGCGCCTGGAGCGTGCAACTCGGCCGCTCGCGCTGGGCCTGGGGCCCCGGCGAATCGGGCTCGCTGCTGCTGTCGCGCACCGGGCCCGCGATGAACGGCGTCATGCTGCACCTGCGCCTCGACGCCCTGCGCGCCGACGTGTTCGTGCTCGACGCCACGGTCGAGCCCGGCGCGGGCGAGCAGCTCGCGGCGCACCGGCTCGAATGGCAGCCCGCCGACGGCGTGCGCCTCGGGCTCGCCGAGGCGGCGCGCTACCATGCCGGCGGCTGGCAGGGCGTCTACCTCGCGGGCGTCATCCCCTACTCGGTCGCGCAGCGATTGCTCGACCACGAGCACGCCGACAGCGCCGGCCCGCTGCGCAACAACGTCATGGTGGCCGCCGACGCTTCGGTGCGCGTGGCCGACGGCGTGCGCGTGTACGGCGAGCTGCTGCTCGACGACGTGCACGCGCGCACCGCGTCGGTGCCGAACAAGTACGGCGGCCAGCTCGGCGTGAACGGCGCCGGCGCCATCGGCCGCTCGCGTGTGACGTGGACCGCGGAGACGACGTGGCTCTCGCGCTGGGCCTACACGTCGTTCTTCGGGCGCGACTACGAAGCGCAGGGCGTTCCGCTCGGCTATCCGACGGGCCCCGACTCGCGCGCGTTCGTCTCGCGTGTCGCGTGGGACCCGGGCGCGGACTGGCAGTTCGCGCTCGCCGCGTCGCGCACGCGCCTCGGCGAGGCCGGCTTCGCGCACCCGTTCGTGCCCGGCTCGCCCGTGCCGGACGTCGCGACGCTCGCGGGCGTCGTCGAGCAGACGCGCGCGCTCGAAGCGAGCGCGCGCTGGTGGCCCGCGCGCGGCGTCGACGCGCGCGTGCGCGTGGCGCGCGAGTGGACCGCGAACGCCGGCCACGTCGCCGGCGCCGACGTCCGCCGCTGGCGCGGCACGTTCGCGCTCTCGCTCGTGCGCTGACGTCGCACTCGGCATCGCTCCGGGTGCGCTCGTGATCTTCCTGCCCGCCCTCCGCGCGCGGCGGCCCTAGCCTGCGTCCGCCGCATCGGCCGGGCGCAGGTCGCGCTCGGCCTCCACACCCCCGTCGAGGTCACTCCCCGATGAAGATCCGCCCGCTCCTTTCGATCGTCCTCGTCGCGCTCGCGTTCGCGTCCGTCGCCAGCGCCGCCGCGAAGCCGCGCGTCACCGTCTTCGATCCCGCCAATTTCGACACCACGTGCCGGCCGTGCGCGGACTTCGACCAGTACGCCAACGGCGGCTGGACGAAGACGCACACCATTCCCGGCTCGCAGGCGTCGTGGGGCAGCTTCAGCGAGCTCGCCGAGCGCAATCAGGCCGCGTCCCATTCGATCCTCGAACGCGCCGCCGCCGACCGCACGGCGAAGCCGGGCACCGACACGTGGAAGCTCGGCACCTACTACGGCACGTGCATGGACTCGGCGGCCGCCGAAGCGGCGGGCGCGACGCCGATGCAGCCCCTGCTGTCGGCCATCGACGGCATGAAGGACAAGAACGAACTCGCCACCGAGGTCGCCTGGCTGCACCAGCACGGCGTGCGCGCGCTGTTCATGTTCGGCGCCTTCCAGGACGTGAAAAACAGCGACCGCATGATCGCGAACGCGGGCCAGGGCGGACTCGGGCTTCCCGAACGCGACTACTACTTCAAGCGCGACACCGTCTCGGCGGCGACGCGACAGCAGTACGTCGACCACGTGGCGCGCGCGTTCCAGCTGGTCGGCGCCGGCGAGGCCGACGCCAGGGCCGCCGCCGCGCAGGTGATGGCGGTCGAGACCGCACTCGCGCGCGCGTCGTACACGAACCTCCAGCGCCGCGACCCGAACGCGAACTACCACTTCCTGCCGGCCACCGAGCTCGCGAAGCTGACGCCCTCGTTCGACTGGACGACGTACCTCGCGAAACGCGGCGGGCCGAAGTTCGACTCGCTGAACGTCGCGCAGGTCACGTTCTTCCAGGGCATCGACTCGCTGATCGCGGCGACGCCGCTCGCCGCGTGGCAGGCGTACCTGCGCTGGTGCGTGATCGACGACGCGAGCCCGACGCTGAGCCGCGCGTTCGTCGAGGAGGACTTCCGCTTCGCGCGCGTCCTGTCGGGCGTGACCGAGATGCAGCCGCGCTGGAAGCGCTGCCTGCGCGCGACCGACGGCGGACTCGGCGACCTGCTCGGCCAGGCGTACGTACGCGAGCACTTCTCGCCCGCGGCGAAGGAGCGCGCGCTGCGGCTCGTGCACAACCTCGAGGCGGCGCTCGACGACCGGCTCGTGAATCTCGAGTGGATGAGCGCGGCGACGCGCGCCGCGGCGCGGGTCAAGCTCGCGGCGTTCTCGGAGAAGATCGGTTACCCCGACAAGTGGCGCGACTACTCCGGCGTGTCGCTCGCGAAGGGCCCGTTCTACGCGAACCGGATGTCGGCGCGCACCTACGAGATCGCGCGGCAGCTCGGCAAGATCGGCCAGCCCACCGAGCGCGGCGAGTGGCGCATGACGCCACCGACGGTGAACGCGTTCTACAGCCCGACGCTCAACAGCATCAACTTCCCCGCCGGCATCCTGCAGCCGCCGTTCTACGACCCGGACTGGGACGACGCCGCGAACTACGGCGCGATCGGCGCGGTGATCGGGCACGAGATGACGCACGGCTTCGACGACCAGGGCCGCCAGTTCGATCCGAAGGGCAACCTGCGCGACTGGTGGGCGCCCGAGGACGCGACGAACTACCAGTCGCGCGCGGCCCGGGTCGTGACGCAGTTCGACGGATACACCGTGCTCGACTCGCTGCACGTCAACGGCAAGCTCACGCTGGGCGAGAACATCGCCGACCTCGGCGGCCTCGCGATCGCGTACGCGGCGCTGCAGAAGGAGCTCGCGGGCAAGCCGGCGCCGGCCCGGATCGACGGCTTCACGCCCGAGCAGCGCTTCTTCCTCGCGTACGCGCAGATCTGGCGCCGCCTGCAGCGGCCCGAGGCCGCGCGCACACAGGTGCAGACCGATCCGCACTCGCCCGGTCACTGGCGCGTCGACGGTCCGCTCTCGAACCTCGACGAGTTCGCGAAGGCGTTCGGCTGCAAGGACGGCGATCCGATGGTCCGCCGCCAGGAGTTGCGCGCGCGCATCTGGTAGGCGACGCGAGCGCGTCACGAGGCCGCGCGGGCGAACCGCCCGCGCGGCCTCGCGCGTTCCTAGCGCTCGAGCTCGCCCGGAATCGCGAAGCGTTCGCGCACGCCGTCACCCGGCACGGTCGGGCGCATCGTCCGCGCGTCGAGCGGGCACCACAGCGTGCGCGCCGCCACGAGCACGCGCCGGTCGCGCACGCGCAGGATCTCGACGCGGCGCTCGAACAGGCTGCGCGTCGCCGGCCCGACCCACGTCTCGGCGACGAGCTCGTCGCCGAGGAACGCGGGGCGCTTGTAGTCGATCTCGTGCCGCACCACGACCCACACGAGCGCGGCCTGGTCCTCGGGCGTCGCGCGCGCGCGCCAGTGCGCGGTCGCGGCTTCCTGCACGTAGCGCAGGAAGACGACGTTGTTCACGTGTCCCTGCTCGTCGATGTCCTCGGGCGCGACCGTGATCGGCAGCGCCCAGCGTTCGGGTTCGCTCATGCCGCGCATGCTAGCGGCACGCGCCGCGGGCTGGCCAATGGCGCGCCCGCCGCGGGGCGCGCGCGGGCCGCAAGCGACGGCGCCCGGGGCCGCGTGGCCCCGGGCGCCGCGAAACGGAGACGCCGCGATCAGTGCTTCGTCGGCAGCGGGTTGTGCTTCGACCACTCGACCGTGCGGCGCAGGCCCTCGGCGAACGTGACCTTCGGCGCCCAGCCCAGCACGCGCTTCGCTTTCGAGGCGTCGAGGTAGATGCGCTGCACCTCGCCCGGCCGCGCCGGATCGTAGATCGCGCCCTCGGCGAAGCCGGTGATCTTCTGCAGTTCGCGCACGATGTCGTTCACGCTCGTGCCGACGCCGGTGCCGATGTTCACCATCTCGCCGCTGCCCTTCTCGAGCGCGAGCACGTTCGCGTCGACGACGTCCTCGACGTAGAGGTAGTCGCGCACCGCCTCGCCGTCGCCGAAGATGTGCGGCCGCTTCCCGGCGAGCATCAGGCCGATGAAGATCGCGTTGACGCCGGCCTCGCCGTGCGGGTTCTGGCGGATGCCGTACACGTTCGGGTAGCGCAGCACGGTGTAGTCGAGGCCGTGGAGCAGCTTCCACAGGTAGAGGTAGTGCTCGACCGTGTGCTTGCTCGCGCCGTACGGCGCCTCCGGGTTCACCGGGTGGTCCTCGGTCGCGGGCAACTGCCGGCCCTCGCCGTACAGCGCACCGCCCGTGGAGGCGTAGACGAACTTGCGCACGCCGTGTCGCGTGCACGCCTGCATCAGGCCGATCGAACCCAGCACGTTCACGCGCGCGTCGAACACCGGGTCGGTGACCGATTTGCGCACGTCGATCTGCGCGGCGTGGTGGTCGACGATCTCGGGACGGAAGTCGGCCACCGCGCGATTGACGGCGTCGGCGTCCGCGAGGTCGCCCTCGTAGAAGCGCGCCTTCGGGTTCACGAACTCGCGGAAGCCCGACGAGAGGTTGTCGAACACCGCCACCTCGTGGCCGAGCGCGACGAAGCGGTCCGCCACGTTCGAGCCGATGAAGCCCGCACCACCGGTCACCAGGATCCGCACGCTGCCTCCCCATCTGGTTGCTCGTGCCGGCGCGGCCTCGCGCCGGATGCGGCCGCGCACGCTAGCCGCGGCGCGGCCGATCTGCAAACGCGGCCCGGAGCGGCCGCGACGCTGTTCCGCTCCCCCACGCTCACGCCGCCCGACGCTGCGACGTGTGCGACCGCAGCGCGTCCGCGAGCCGCTTGCCCAGCGCGTTCGCGCCGTGCGCCGCCGCGGCCTGGCGCCCGCGCTCGCGCACGGCCGCCACCTCCGGCGCGCGGCGCAGCGCCAGCGACAGCGTCTCGCCGAGCGTCGCCACCGCGGGCACCCACGTCAGCTGCGCGCGCTCGAGCCACGCGGCGATCGGTTCGGCGCCCGTGCCCACGGCGAGCAGCGGGCAGCCCGCCGCGAGCGCGCGCAGCACGAGGCCGCCCGAGATCGGCGCGTCGCCGGCGAGCAGCGCCACGGTGGCGGTGCCGAGCCACGCGTGCTCCGCTTCGCGCGGGGCGGGTCCGACGAAGTGCACGCGCTGCGCGACGCCCGCGGCGCGCGCGAGGCGCTCGAAGCCCTCGTCGGGATGGTCGAGCACGACGAGGTCGACGCCTTCGGCGCCTTCGGCTTCGTTCGCGAACGCGTCGAGCAGCCGTTCGGCGGTGCGCGCCGAGGGCAGCGTGGGCACGAGTGCGAACGGTCCGTCCCAGAGCGAGAGCCAGCGGCGGTGCGCGTGATCGTCGGCGATCGCCGAGCCGCCGACGGGCGCGAGGCGGGTGTCGAGCGGATGCAGCGGACCCGGGCGCAGCGTCGCGGGCGCGTGGCCCGTGGGCCACCAGTACGCGAGCACGTCGTCGGGCAGCACGCGCGCGGCCTCGCCTCCGCCCGGCGTCGCGCTCGCCCACAGCACGCATGCGGCGGCGCTGGCGCGCACGCGGGCCGCGAGCGCGTGCAGGCCGTCGTGGCCGTGCACGTCGAATCCGGACACGTGGCGATGCGTGCGCGAGGGAAACAGCAGGTCGGCGCCGTGCGAGTCTTCCAGAACCAGTCCTTCGACGTCCCATCCCGCGGCGCGCAATGCGGCCGCGTGCAGCCGCGCGTCGGACGCGGCAGCCCCGGTGGCGTCCAGGTGCTCGACGAGCAGGACGCGCGGATTGCTCGGCAATGTGGCCTCGTGCGTGCCGCCGGCCCGCGTCCGGTGGGACGGGCGAGCCGCGCATCGAGCGCGATGCCTCGCTGGCCACTCGCGACGGTGGACGCTCCGCGCCGCCGTCGTGCACCGGGCGAACCGACGCGCTCCGTTCCGTGGAGCGGGTCGCTTCACCGACGCGGCGCCGGGACGGACCTACTGCAGCACGGTCTCGACTGCGGACTCGGCTGCGGACTCGGCCCGGCGTCGCTCCGACTGCACCCGGCGCATCCACGCCAGGAAGCGCAGTCGCTGACGCATCTGCAAGTCGCAGTCCAGCACGAGCGGCTCGGCGGGCACCGCCACCGGCTCGGCCTCGACCATGGGCGTGGGCAACTCGGCGAGGGGCTCGGCCGGCTCCGGATGGAGCAGCGCGAGCGCCCGGGCACGGCCCGAGAGGGTCTCGAGCGATACCTGCGGCACGGCGCTCAAGTCCATGCCGGAAAACGCGATTCCGAGCCGCTCCGTGAGCTCGACGGCGGCTTTCGGCAGCCGGCGGGCGGCCTCGGCCCACCACCCTTCGAGCGAGCGACCGAGCAGCGACTCTCCCAGCTCGCGGGGCACCGATCCGTCGATCGCGAGGATGATCCGGCCGAAGTGCGGCCGGGCATCGTCCAGCCGCTGGCCAAGGGCTGCCCAGCCGCTCGAGCGCGAGGCGTTGCCGTGCGCGAGCAGGTAGAAGCCGGGCCGGCCGCCGTACTGCACCAGCCCGATCACGGGCATGTCGGCCAGCAGGCACTCCATGAGTCCCCAGCGCGCCTCGCGGCCGAAGCGCTCGTGCAGCTTGAGCCGCGTGCTGCCATCGACCACGAGCACGCGCTGGCCGCGCGCGAGGGCGTGCGCGGCGACCTCGAGGATCGCACGCGAGGTCGCGGTGCCGGTCGGGCCGGCGACGACGTGCAGCCACGCGTCGGCCGCACCGGGATCGCGTGCGGCCACGAACATCTCGGCGCGCGGCGCGCGGCGCATCGCGAAGCCGAGCACGACGAGCGCGAGGAAGGCGGCGATCGCGGCGCCGACGAGCGCGCCCGTTCCCGCCCAGCGCAGCCACGCTCCCGCGATCGGCATCGCGACGGGCGCCCACGCCGGACGCAGCGAACGCACGAGCGCGTCGTACGGCCGCGGCAGCCGGAGCGCGAGGTCGAGCACGGCGCGATCGGTGCCGCGTTGCGCCAGCGTCACCTGCGCGGGCGCCAGCGTCGCCGCGAGACGCGCAGCCATCGCGTCGAGCGAATCGGCGCGCGCGCGCTGCCACGCCTGCCAGGCGGCGGCGCGGTCGCGTTCGCCCGCGGAGGCCGACGGCACGCCGGCGGCGAACCACTCGTCCTCCGCGCGCGCTTCGTCGACGAGCGCGACACCGAGCGCCGAGTCGTTCGCGGAATCGACGGCGACCGCGACCGCGTGCATGCGGTCGTACAGCGGATCGGACGGCACCGGCGGCGTGGCAGCAGGCGCGACGTCCCACGGCGAGGGCACGGCCGTCGCGACGTCGCGGCGCTGGCGCGCACGTGCCGCGAGCAGCGACGCGCAACGCGCCGCGGGCTCGGGTGCGATCACGCGGCCACCGGCCGAGGGCGCGAGCGTCATCGTCGGCGGCGCGGGCAGCGCGGCGCCCCAGTGCGAGGCGAGCGTGTCGCGCGCGGCGAACAGCGCGCGCAGCGACTCGGAGCGGCGGGCGACGAGCGACTCGGCGAGCGCGTGCGTGCGCGGCGCTCGCGCGGCGCGGGCGACGAGCACGGTGCCCGCGTCGGAGCGCTCGAGCGTCACGCTCTCCCCCGCCGCGAGCGGCGTGGCGAGCGCGCGCACCTCGGGTGCGCGGCCGGTCCACGCGACGCGCGACTCGAAGAAGGGGCGGTCGGCGGGCGTCACGAGCAGGGCACCGACGGAGCCGACGGCGGCACCGGCGACGATCGCGAGCGCGATCGACAGCACGTGGTGCGGTCGGAGACCGAACGTCCGGGAAGCGTCGTCCTTGGCGCTCATCGAGGGGGTGAAGAGTCCGCGGCGATCGAGGGCGTCGCATCGTGCGGCGCCGAACGCAACTTAAGCACGCGACCGCGTGCGGTCAAGGCCGCACGCGGTCGTTCGTACGATTTCGTCGCGTCGTGATCAGGCGGCGGCGGCCGTCTTCGTCGCCGCGGCGGCCGGCACCGTGAACCAGAACATGCTGCCCTCGCCCGGCGTGCTCGTCACGCCGACCTTGCCGCCGTGCTGTTCGACGATGCCCTTGCTGATCACGAGTCCCAGTCCCGTGCCGCCGGCCTTGCGGGTCGAGCTCGAGTCGATCTGCTGGAACTTGCGGAAGAGCTTCGGCAGGTCCTTCGCCTCGATGCCCGCGCCGTGATCGCGCACGGACACGCGCACGCACTCGCCCTCGCTTTCGCTCTCGGCGACGACGTGGATCTGGTCGCCGGCCGGCGAGAACTTGATGGCGTTCGAGAGCAGGTTGGTCAGCACCTGCGCGACGCGGTGCGCGTCGGCCATCACGTCCGGCAGGTCGTGCGGCAGCTGGATGTCGAGGCGGATGCGCCGCTCCTCGATCAGCAGTCTCAGGTTGTGTGCCGCCTGCTCGATCACCGGCTCGAGGCGCTGGCGCTCGATCACCATCGACAACGACGCCGACTCGAGCTTCGAGAAGTCGAGGATGTCGTTGATGAGGAGCAGCATGCGTTCGGCGTTCGCGTGCGCGATCGTGAGCAGCTTGGTTTGCTGCTCGTTGTTCTGGAAGTAGCGCTCGTCCGAGAGCAGCTCCAGCGCGCCCTTGACCGACGTGAGCGGCGTGCGCGTCTCGTGCGAGACGGCGGCCACGAAGTCCGACTTCATCCGGTCGAGGCTCTTCGTGTGCTCGAAGAGCTGCGAGTTGCGGATCTGCACCGAGGCCTGCGAGGCGAACAGACTCAGGAACTCCTGCTCGTCGGAGCCGAAGCCCGCGGGCCGGTCGATCGCGACCAGGACACCGAGCGCCTTCTCGCCCTGCGGCAGCGGCACCGCGAGCAGCGCGCGCGCGTGGTCCTCGGTCCCGGGCACCGGGATCGGCTCGCCCTCCGGCACCTCGCGGTGCGACGGTGCGAGCTCGAACGCGGCCATGCCGACCGGCCCCGAGCCCTCGATCACCGGCGCGGCGGCCGGGCCCGTGGTCGCGAGAGCCGTGCCGTACGCCGCGCAGGCGCGGTACTCGCCCGTTTCGTCCTGGCGCAGGTAGACGACCGAGCCGCGCGCGTCCATCAGCTGCGCGGTGGTCTCGGCGATGCGGCGCAGGCGGGGTTCGAGCTCGAGGTCGGCGCCGATCTCGATCGCCACCTCGTACAGCTTGCGCATCTGCGACGTCGCGCGCTCGACGCGTTCGCGCAGCTCGAGCTCGTGGCGCTGCAGGCGCTCGTTCTTGATGCGCAGCTCCTCGAGCAGCGCGCGGTTCTCGGCGCGAAGCCGGCGGTTGCCGAGCCGCTTTTCGACCATGGCCGGCAACTCGGCGATGTCCTCGAATGGCTTGGTGACGTAGTCGTCGGCGCCCTGGCGGAGCGCGTCGATCGCGGTCTGCACCGACGCGAAGCCGGTCATGAGGATGACCGCCACCTCGGCGTCGATCGAGCGCGCGTGGCGCATCACGTCGAGACCCGACTTCCCGGGCAAGCTGATGTCCGTGAGGATCAGGTCCGGCAGCGACGCGTCGATCACCTGGATCGCCTGCTCGGCCGACGACGCGAACCCGAGCTCGAACGGCTGGTCCTGCAGCACCTCTCGAATCACGTCGGCGACGGTCTCGTCGTCCTCGACGACGAGCACGCGCGGCAGCGGCCGCGGCGCGGCCGCGACTTCTTCGCGCGGCCGGATCGCAGCATCGTCACGACGTTCGGGGTCTCGCATGGGGCTCCATCCTCCGTGCTGCATTCCGTTGTTCAGTGCGTGTGGGCCGGGCCGTTGGCGGCGGTGCGATGGCGGCCGGCCTTCTTCGCGAGACCGAGCGCCTGTTCGGCGGCGGCGAGCAGTTCCGTCGCGTCGAGCCCGTCGCGCGGCGTCGACGCCACGCCGGCCGAGCAGCTGAGCTTGCCGACGCGGGCGAAGCGGTGTTCCTCCACCGCGTGACGCAACCGCTCGGCCAGGCGCCGCGCGGGCGCCAGGTCGCAGTCGGGCAGGATGACGCCGAACTCGTCGCCGCCGAGACGCGCGAGGAAGTCGCCGTCGCGCAGCGCGACTTTGAGCACGAGCGCCACTTCGGCGAGCACTTCGTCGCCGACGGTGCGGCCGTAGCGGCCGTTGAGCGCGTCGAAGCGGTCGAGGTCGATCGTCACCACGGCGAGCGGAGCTCCGCCCCGCTGCGCGCGCGAGAACTCCTCGAGCAGCCGGCCGTGGAACGCCTTCGCGTCCGCGAGACCGGTCGTGGCGTCGCGGCCCGGCGCACGGCGCAGGCGGTCGAGCTCGAGGCGCGCACCCATCGCGGCGCCGAGCGCACCGGCGGCGGTGCGCACGAGCGACTGCTGGTCGGGGCGCCAGCGCTGCGCCTTGCGTCCGCGCAGGTCGAGCGCGCCCACGCGCTCGCGGCCGCGGAAGAGCGGCACGCCGATGCACTCGCGCAGGTCGCCGACCTCGCTCTGCCAGTCGCCGCGGGCGCACCAGGGTTCGAGCTTGCCCTGCGGCCCGATCGCGTGCAGCGCGACGCCATCGCAATCGAACGCTTCGAGCAGCGAATCGAGTGCGCGCGGCAGAGCCTCGGGGTCGGCATGCGACGCGAGCAGCGCTTCGCACGCGTCCCACAGGCATCCCGACGCGGCGCGGCGGTCGTGCACGCGCGGCGTCGCGGCGCCCTCGCCCCCGTCGCCCTTGCGGTCGAGGGGCGTCGGGTGCGCGGCACGCTTGCCGCCCTCAGGCGGCGCGGGAATCGGGAGCCGGGACACGGTGGCTCGCCTTGAGTTCGCGGAGACGACCTGCCGCTTCCTGGATTCGGCCTGACTCACGGAGCACCACCTCCAGACGTTCACGGATGCCCGACTGCTGCATCGCAGGGTTCATGAGGAGCAGCTGGGCGTTTCCACGGATACCGACCAGCGCGTTGTTGATCTCGTGATGCGCGCCCAGCGCGAAGCTCAAGCGATCGTTCCAGGCGCGTTGCTCGTTCCACCACTCCCGGGCCAACTCGCGCAACTGCTCGGCCAGTTCGGGATCGCCGCGGGACTCCGCCGCCTCGGCCACCGAGGCGAGCCGGTCCTGCATCGCCTCCCAGGGCGTGATTCCCTCTGCCGGTCTCGGGTTCACGCGGCCTCTTCCCGCAGGTTCATCGCCTTGTGCACGCGCAGGCGCAGGCGCGCCATCGCACGCGTGTGGACCTGCGAGACGCGCGACTCGGAGATGCCCAGCGTGCGCCCGATCTCCTTCAGCGTGAGGTGCTCGTAGTAGTACAGCGCCACGACGAGACGCTCCTGCTCGGGCAGCTGGTCGATCGTGTGCAGCAGCACGCGGCGCTGCTGGTCCTCCTCGAGGCGCGCCTCGAGGTCGGGCGCGGTCGGGTCCGCGAGGTGATCCGCCAGCGTGCCCTGGTCCTCGCCGTCGCTGGTGCGCGTCTCGTCGAGCGACACGAGCACGGCACCGCGGACGTGGTCGAGCAGGCGGTAGAAGTCGTTGCGCGTCATCTTCAGCTCGCGCGCGACCTCTTCCTCGGACGCGGCACGGCCGAGCTTCTGGTCGAGCTTGCGCGTGACGCCGTCGAGGTTGCGGGCCTTGCGGCGCATCGAACGCGACGCCCAGTCGAGCGCGCGCAGTTGGTCGAGCACGGCGCCCTTGATGCGCCACACGGCGTACGTCTCGAACTTGACGCCCTTGCCGGTGTCGAACTTCGCGTGCGCGTCGAGCAGGCCGAGCACGCCCGCCGAGTACAGGTCCTCGTGATCGACGTTGCGCGGCAGCGTCGCGGCGACGCGTTCGACGACGTGACGGACGAGCGGCGCGAAGCGCTTCAGCAGGTCGTTCTTGCCGTACGTCACGGGCGCGGGAGCCGG
>WBZT01001683.1_pt1 | contig 16006 bp, 13 predicted proteins | sample 5204241 | NCBI WGS metagenome assembly WBZT01 (sample SAMN12344358, study PRJNA552823) | activated sludge metagenome | biome: Activated sludge suspended growth; feature: Nitrification reactor; material: Wastewater; isolation source: activated sludge from nitrification reactor of wastewater... | reverse complement strand
AGAATATTGTTCTTACTCAGCGATTTAGATGATGGAGGTTCGCTTGAAAGGCTCCTTGCTGAGTTGGATAGATTGATTTCTCGAAAAACACGTATCCAATGTATACCTGCTTTAAATGACGAGGGTAAACCGGTCTATAATAAAAAGATCGCAGATTTATTTGAGACCTTTGGAATTCCCGTATATTCTTCAAAACCAGATGATTTTCCAGAAATTCTGTGCAAGCAATTGGAAAAATTGAGTTAAAGAGTTCAAATTTGAAACAATTCAGAGATAATTAGCTCATTAATCCATTCGAAAGACAGAAACCTACTAAATTTTGAAACTGAAACTATAAAAAATGTTGGGTTCAAATGGATATAAATATTGAAAAAAATATATATGATTGAAATACAGTAATTTATAATTCAATTTATGTATTCAAACATAATATTCTTCTTATTATTTTGTAATTTTGCACACCTTTTTAGATTACCACATAATGACGCAGGATAATAAGAGTAAAATTCTTTATATAACTCAAGAAATAGACCCCTACTTAAATATAAATGGAATTGGAGCATTGATTCAGAAATTGCCATCCTTTGCCCAGCAAAGCGGTATGGAAATTAGGATATTAATGCCAAGATTTGGCACCATCAATGAAAGGAGGCATAGGTTACATGAAGTAGTAAGGTTAAGCGGAATGAATATTATCATCGATGATGATGATTTTGCGCTGATAATAAAAGTTGCTTCATTACCTGGTTCCAGAATACAAGTTTACTTTCTGGACAATAATGAGTTTTTTAAGCGAAAGTTTGTTTTTGAGGATGAGAGCGGAAAGCCATTTGAAGACAACCAGGATAGAATGATCTTCTTTTGTAAGGGAGCTATTGAAACTGTTCGAAAATTTGGTTGGCCGCCAGATCTTGTTCATTGTCACGGATGGATGACAAGTCTTATACCTTTTTATTTAAAAACTGTATATAAAAATGACCCGGTTTTTAAACATTCAAAAGTTATTTTTTCAATTTATGAAAATGAATATCAAGATTCTTTCAGTGATAGTTTCTACCAAAAAGCAGCCATCAATAATTTGAAAAAAGAGCAATTACAAATATTTAAAAATGATGAAAGAGTAATGTTAGAAAAAGGAGTAATACAATTTGCAGATGGTATTATACAAGGTAGTGAAGAGCTTGCGGAAAATATTAGACTTGCCATAGAAGAATCCAAAAAACCATTTATTGAAACACCAAAAGAAAACTATCTCCCAAATTATATTGACTTCTACAAGACTTTTTTGTCTTAAGCAACGTTGGAATACAATGAAATTCAAAACTTTTAACACATCGGTTGTTTGGAATCTTTTTATCTATATACTTTTTGTAATAGTATTGCATACATCTTGTAACAAAAGTTCGACTCTGGGCTCTGATTTAATTTCTGATGAGTGGATAAAAGCTTCCGGAGTTGACAGTTTTGATCTAAGTATGTCAGGTTATTCAGAAGATAGTCTGATTTATGCGAGTGCTGGATTTCCTTCGACATTCTATACAGGGAAATTGTCCGATCCATTTTTTGGAAGATATTCCTCAGAAATTTATTCCCAACTTTATTTTGCTATAACCAATGATCTTACTTTTCTACACAGTAAGATTGACTCTGTTGTTCTGAGTATTAAATATGACACAGCTGCATTTCTTGGCAATCCCAGGGAAATTCAGAACATTCATATTTATCCGTTAAGTGAAGCATTGGATCTTTCAAAAAATTACTACAATGATGTCAAACTAAATTATTCCAAAACAGACGAACTTGGATCACTTACTAATTATTTACCGAATTTGCAAGATTCAGTTAAGTTTAAAATAAAAGACATCGAATATGCATATTCCCCTCAGCTAAGGATACCAATTGACAGTGGAAAATTCATGGGATTACTACGCTCCTTTCCAGATTCAGCGTTTATAAGTTTAAATTATTTTAATGATGCTTTTAAAGGAATAGCCATTGTTTCAGATGCAACCAATTCAATGCTTGCGTTTGCCTTAGCAAATCTGGATACCAAATTTAATATTTATTACAATGTTGATGATACTACAAAAAGTATTTTTTCAATCAACCTAGGTCTCTCCAGGGTTTCAACAAATCAAATAGATAATCAAGGTAGTCTTGTAGAACATTTTATTAAAGACACAGACCCTACTTTAAGAGATAGTTTAGGATTCGTTCAAGGGTTTGGAGGTACGGATCTTCGAATAAAAATTCCTTATAACGATGTTTGGTCTACAAAACTTGTCAACCACGCAATTTTAGAATTGATTAGTCCGAATTTAGTGGGAGACGATCCAACACAATATAAAAGGATTTCGTTAATGACCATTAAGGAACTTAGTACGGGCAAACCTATAAGTATTGTAGATGCAGCTTTTGCCTCTTCTTTTGTATCAACGAGCGATTACATCAGATATTTTGGCGGAAATCCAGTTCAGACAAGTATTAATGGAGAGCTTGTATATAAATATAGATTTAATATCACGGGATATTTTACTCAGATGAAAAAACAGAAATCAGGACTTGATATGGTATTAGCTCCTGTTTCTAAAGTACAGAATGGATCGAGATTAATTGTAGGTGGGCACAAAAACACAAAATACCCGGCTAAATTGGTTTTGGTTTTTTCTGAATAAAAAACATATTATATTTACACTTAATATGTGTGGAATAGTTGCATATATCGGTCAAAAAAGGGCTTATCCTATTTTAATAGAAGGACTTCAACGCCTTGAATACAGGGGCTATGATAGCGCAGGAATCGCCCTAATGAATAGCACGATTGAAATCTTTAAAAAGAAAGGCAAAGTTCAGGAACTCATTGATTTTACTTCCAACCTCGAGTTAAATTCTCCGATTGGTATGGGTCATACAAGATGGGCAACCCACGGTAAGCCAGATGATATTAATGCCCACCCACATTTTTCGAATACTAAGGAACTTGCAATCATTCATAATGGAATAATTGAAAACTATGCTACGCTGAAAGAGGCATTAAAAAGGTATGGATGTGAGTTCACCAGTGAAACAGATACAGAAGTGTTGGTTCAATTGATAGAAACCATACAGAAAACAGAAAAATTAAAACTTGTCGATGCCGTTAGGTCAGCGCTTTCTAAGGTTGTTGGGGCTTATGCTATTGTTGTAATGGATTCAAAAGAGCCGGATGTGATTGTTGGGGCACGAAAATCTAGTCCATTGGTAGTAGGAATAGGCGATGGAGAATATTTTATAGCATCAGATGCAACACCTATAATTCAGTATACCAACAAGGTTATATATCTCAATGATGAAGAAGTAGTTGAAATTTCACTTCAAAAAGGAATTCAGGTCACAACCATTGGAAATGAGCAATTGTACCCTGAAATCCACGAATTAGAAATGAGTATAGACCAATTGGAAAAAGAGGGTTTTGCTCATTTTATGCTGAAGGAGATTTATCAGCAACCTATAACCATTGCCGATTGCATGAGGGGAAGATTAAATGCAGTAGAAGGATGGGCAAGGCTGGGTGGACTTGAAGAATATGCCAATAAGATTTCCAATGCACGAAGAATAATTATAGCTGCTTGTGGCACAAGCTGGCATTCAGCATTGATCGGTGAATATCTGATCGAGGAATTGGCCAGAATTCCGGTAGAAGTTGAATATGCCTCGGAGTTCAGATATCGTAATCCTATCTTAGGACCTCAAGATGTTGTCATTCTAATTTCTCAGTCTGGAGAAACTGCAGATACATTGGCGGCAGCAGAATTAGCAATAGAAAAAGGAGCTTTTGTTTATGGTATCGTAAATGTTGTAGGTTCATCTATTGCAAGACTCTGCCCTTCAGGTTCATATATACATTGTGGACCAGAAATTGGGGTGGCTTCTACAAAAGCATTTACGGGTCAGGTTTCCTTATTGACCTTAATTGCCATTGTATTAGGCCAACGCAACGGATCTTTAAGTAATTCTTATTACCATCAATTGATTGCTGAACTGGCACAAATTCCAGCCAAAGTATCAGAAGTTCTTGCATTGGATCAAAAAATTTCATTTCTTGCCAGTGAGATAAAAGATACCAATAATGCACTTTATCTTGGAAGAGGATATAATTTTCCTGTTGCACTTGAGGGAGCATTAAAACTAAAAGAGATCTCTTATATACATGCGGAAGGATATCCTGCGGCAGAGATGAAACATGGACCCATAGCATTAATTGACGAGAAGATGCCAGTCATTGTTATTGCAACCAATCAAAGTGCTTATGAAAAAATTGTTTCTAATATACAAGAGATAAAAGCTAGAAAAGGCTTAGTGATAGCCATTGTTGCACAAGGAGATAAAGAAATAATAAAAATGGCAGATTATTACATAGAGATTCCTTCAACGATAGAACCACTTACGCCCTTATTGTCCGCCATTCCATTACAGTTATTGTCCTATCATATAGCAGTAATGCGAAATTGTGATGTTGATCAACCGAGAAATTTAGCTAAATCAGTAACCGTAGAATAAAAAAATGGGAATTCATCAAATTAATTTTAATTACAACACAGAAGGCAGTGAATTAATAATGCCGGAATATGGCAGAAATGTTCAGATGTTAATCAATGTCTGCAAAACTATTGAAGACGATTGGGAAAGGCAGGGTTTTGCAGAATCTATCATTGAGTTAATGCAAATAATTACCCCATACAATCGAAATTTTGAAGAACACCGTAAAAAACTTTGGCATCATTTTTTTAGAATTGCAAAGTATGATATAAAGGTCAATCCACCAGTTGGAATGGAGTTTTCCAAAGAATTAGATTTTGTCAAACCTGAAAAAATTTCTTATCCCTTAAATGCAGAAAAATTCAGACATTATGGTTCCTATGTAAGTGAAATGATTTCAAAAGCAAAATCACTGGATGATCCAGAAAAGAAAAAAGCATTTGCACTCATTATTGCAAGTTATATGAAAACTGCGATCAGAAACTGGAATAAGGAACATTTTATCAGTGACGAAAGCATAAAGGAAGATTTGGCTAATATGAGTAAAGGAGAATTGAGAATTTCAGATGATGTAACATTAGAAGTGAATCAGGGAACCCCGAGACATTTAAGAAATCGAAATTTTCAAAAAGGTGGCCATAGGGGAAAATTCAACAACAATAAAAACAAATTTAAGAGAAATAATAGAAGACCATAATTACAAATTATATCTATTTTTATATTTTAATAATATAAGGAATTCGAAATTTTTAAATTAGGCTTCATATTTATTTTTCATTAAATAATTAAATTCTAAATTTATCTGTATGTGTAAAGTTCCAGGGAAAGTTGCATTGGTTACCGGGGGTTCAAGAGGAATTGGTACAGCAATAGTTGAAAAATTAGTAAAGAATGGTGCAAAAGTTGCTTTTACCTATTTAAATTCTCCTGAAAAAGCTCAAGAACTTGCAGACAGGTTAAATTCAACGGGTGCTGATGTACGAGCATACCAATCTGATGCATCTAATCACCAGCAAAGTAAGGAGTTGATTCAACAGATCGTTACTGATTTTGGATCTTTGGATATACTCATTAATAATGCAGGAATAACTAAAGATAATCTTATCATGAGAATGACAGAAGAACAGTGGGATCAGGTAATAAACGTTAATTTAAAGTCTGCATTTAATTTGTGTAAATATGCTGTAACTCAAATGATGAGACAGCGAAGTGGAAGCATAATTAATATTACATCAGTGGTTGGGATTTTTGGAAATGCCGGACAATCAAATTATTCAGCCTCAAAAGCTGGAATGATTGGTTTTACAAAATCGATTGCTAAAGAGGTTGCATCAAGAAATATTAGATGTAATGCAATTGCGCCAGGGTTTATTGAAACTGAAATGACGCATGTATTAGATGAAAAAACCAAAGAAAATTTTTTAAAAAATATCCCGCTAGGAAGACTGGCACAAGGATCTGAAGTTGCCGATGTGGTCTTATTTCTTGCCTCTGAACAATCCAGCTATATGACTGGGCAGGTTCTTAGCGTCTGTGGAGGATTAAACATGTAATATCTTCTAGTTGTTGATGTGCTATGCTAAAGAAGAAAGAATATTTATTAAATAAATATATTGAAAGATTACGAGGGTTAAACCCAGATACATTGCCTCAATGGGGTAAAATGAACCCATTTCAAATGGTAGAACACATGGCATATTCTTTTCAGCTTGCCAATGGAAAGATCATAGTTGAAGATCTGATTACTCCAATAGAAAACATAGCAAAAATTCAACTTTGGATTTTGAGTAGCAGACCAATGAAAGAAAATATTCAAAATCCGCTTATTCCAGAAACTCCCCCTATTCCAAAAAACGCTGATTACGATATGGCGATTGATGAGTTGGTAAATGAGATGAAGGATATGTTTAATTTTTATGATCAAAATCCTCACATTAAATTACTTAATCCTTTTTTCGGCGAACTGGATATAGAATTAAACACAAACCTACTGTATAAACATGCCATTCATCATCTTAGGCAATTTGGCATTACGGAAGAATATATTGAAGATTAACATTATTCCTTATGAGATTAAAGTCTTTTATTCGAAACAGCTGGATCGAAGGTTCAGGAAGTGGAAAGGTATTAACTAATGCAGTCAATGGTGAAGAAATAGCTTCCATTAGTACTGACGGAATTGATATGTCGATTCCTCTTGAATATGCCAGAAGTGTAGGCGGTCCTGCACTTAGAAAATTAACCTTTCAGGAAAGAGGTAGAATGCTCAAGGCCCTTGCATTGCATTTATCTTCAATAAAATCAAAATATTATCCATTAAGCTATAAAACAGGCGCCACCAAAGCAGATTCATGGGTAGATATTGATGGAGGTATAGGAACTTTATTTGCCTATTCAAGCTTAAGAAGAAAGTTACCGAATCAGAGTTTTTGTCTGGACGGAGAACTTGCTCCCTTATCGAAAGCCAATTCATTTATTGGTCACCACATCATGACTCCAAAAAAGGGATGTGCAATACATATCAATGCTTTTAATTTTCCGGTTTGGGGAATGCTGGAAAAAATATCAGTAAATTTATTGGCAGGTGTTCCGGCCATTGTAAAACCGGCCTCTGTCAGTTCTTATTTAGCTGTTGCGGTATTTGAGGACATTATTTCTTCTAAAATTTTGCCGGAAGGTTCGCTGCAACTGATTTGTGGATCCGTTGGAGACTTGCTTAATTATGTAAATTTTCAAGATGTTGTAACGTTCACTGGATCGGCATCTACAGGAAAAAACTTACGATCTCATCCTACGATCTTGGCGGAAAATGTACCCTTTAATATGGAAGCAGACTCACTGAATTGTTCCGTACTGGGTATGGATGCAAAACCTGGTAGTTTGGACTTCGACATTTTTATTAAAGAAGTTCATCGTGAAATGACTTCTAAAAGTGGTCAAAAGTGTACAGCAATTCGAAGAATTATCGTACCTGAAGATTATATTGAAGACGTTCAAATTGCACTTGGCACAAGACTTCAAAAAACAGTAATTGGTGATCCACAGGTTGAAGAAGTAAGAATGGGTTCATTAGCTGGAAAGGAGCAGTTACAAGAAGTTAAAGAAAAACTTACGCAATTATCTAAGATTACCCCAATTGTTTATGGAGACTTACACCAAGTTAAAACCATTGGAGAATTTACAGAAAGAGGATCCTTTATTTCGCCTATACTTATGCTTAATGATAAGCCGCTAAGCAAACTTCAAAGCCATGAGGTCGAAGTTTTTGGACCAGTAAGTACAATTATGCCTTATCATACCATCGAAGATGCAATAAATATAGCACAATTAGGTAAGGGCTCATTGGTTTCTTCTATTATTACCTCAGATAAAAAGTTGGCTACTGATTTTGTTATTGGCGCAGGATCGCATCATGGAAGAATTTTAATTCTTAATGATAAATGCGCTAAAGAAAGTACAGGTCACGGATCACCAATGCCGCTATTGGTACATGGAGGTCCCGGTAGAGCAGGAGGAGGAGAAGAGATGGGGGGACTGCGTGGAATTAAGCATTATATGCAAAGGACCGCCATCCAAGGCTCTCCAGACATGATAACTCAAATAACACAGCAATTTCAACCTGGCGCTGATACAACAGAAAGTGAAATTCATTTATTCAGAAAATACTTTGAAGAATTACGGGTTGGTGATCAATGGATTACAGCCAAACATACTGTTACAGAAACCGATATAACAAACTTTGCCAATTTAAGTGGAGACCATTTTTATGCACATATGGATATTACTTCACTGGAAGGAACCATTTTTACGGGTCGTGTTGCACATGGTTATTATATTCTTTCTAAAGCAGCCGGTATGTTTGTAGATGCAAAAAAAGGACCAGTACTATTAAACTATGGATTGGATGAATGTCGTTTTATAAAACCTGTATATCCTGGGATGACGATTGGAGTAAAACTTACAGTAAAAGAAAAAATAGAACAAGAAAAAAGAAATGAGGAAGATATACCCAAAGGCATTGTGAAATGGTATGTTGATGTATATGATGAAACAGGAGAGTCTGTTGCTATAGCTAATATCTTAACAATGGTACAGAAAAAGAATTAAATACTTTTTGAATTATGATTTTAGGTGAAAAAGAATTGCAACAACTTAATAAAAATGGATTTCTTGATATTGAAGTAGATCCAACATTGGATCTAATCCGGGAAATAAAACGCCTTAAAGAGGAGAAAAATGCAGTAATTCTGGCACATTATTATCAGGAATCTGAGATTCAGGATATTGCTGATTTTGTAGGAGATAGCCTACAATTATCTCAAGCGGCAGCCGCAACCAAGGCTGACATTATAGTATTTGCGGGCGTTCATTTTATGGCAGAAACCGCTAAAATACTATCACCCCAAAAGAAAGTTATTATTCCGGATTTAAAAGCCGGATGTTCTCTCTCGGACTCTTGTCCAGCACCTGTTTTTTCAAAATTCAAAGAAAAATATCCCAATCATTTGGTTGTTAGTTATGTTAATTGTTCGGCGGAGCTTAAAACCCTGACGGATATTTGTTGTACTTCTTCTAATGCCGTACATGTTATCCAAAGTATCCCTAGAAATAAAGGAATTATTTTTGCACCGGATAAAAATCTTGGCGCGTATCTCGAAAAAATTACCAACCGTGAAATGGTATTATGGAATGGTGCTTGTATGGTTCATGAAATTTTCAGCAAGGAAAAAATATTAAAATTAAAGCATCGATATCCGGAAGCTAAAATAATCGCTCATCCTGAATGCGAAGAGGCAGTTTTACAATTGGCAGATTATATTGGTTCCACCAGTGGATTGTTGAATTATACCATTAGTTCTTCAGCTCATACTTTTATTGTAATTACGGAAGCTGGAATTCTACATCAAATGAAAATGGCTAGTCCCCAAAAGACATTTATACCGGGGCCTCCCAACAACCAATGTTCGTGTAATGAGTGTCCTCATATGAAGCGGAATACTTTAGAAAAATTATACATTTGCCTTCAATATGAGACACCTGAAATAATTCTCCCTGAGATTACGATAATACAAGCCAGAAAATGTATAAACAAAATGCTTGAAATTAGTGAACGAGCCGGATTAAAACTAAAATAACCCTATTAAATATATGCTAAGAATAAAAAGTTTTTATTTATATGTTATCGTAATGATAGTACCTATGTCGTGTCAAAATGAATCTTCACCAACACCCGAAATTTGTTTTGAAAACGATGTGTTGCCCATATTTTTAACTTCCTGTACATACTCAGGTTGTCACAATGCGGTAGATCGAGAAAAAGGTTGGGATCTTACCACGTATAATGGAATAATCAGAGGAATAAATCCCGGGAATTATAAGTCAAGTGAAATGTATAAAGTTCTCATTTCAGCAAACCCAATGCCACCATCTCCCTACGATAGATTAGATCATGATCAATTGGTGACCATTGCCAGTTGGATTGAACAAGGTGCTAAAAATACAAGTTGTCCGCCGACTAACTGCGATACAAGTAATGTTAGTCTTGCTTCAGATGTCATTCCCATATTGCAAGTATATTGCGGTAGTTGTCACATGGTTAATAAACCTCAGGGTAATGTAGATTTTAGAACATACGACGATTTGCGTATCTATGTAGATGACAATTCGCTTATTGGCAGTATTAAGTTTCAATCAGGATTTAGTGCCATGCCAAAAAATTCTAATAAAATTCCGAGTTGTGCGATAAATACCATAGAATCATGGGTAAGAAACGGAGCACCAAATAATTAATTCAAACTAATTTAACATGAAAAAGTCTTTAAGTTTCATAGCAATCATTGTAACTATTTTCAATACATCCTTTGCACAATCCATGTTAGATGAGATTGATAATGAACCGATCAATGAAAAGGTTCTCAACGGATTTAAATCTACACGAGTTATCAATAGTCATAGTATGGAAATGCTTCCGTTTGGAGCATTGGATTTTAGAATTTTACATAGATTCGATTATGTGAGTAGCGGGGTTGATAATTTTTTTGGATTAGATAATGCCAGGACCATGAGGTTAGGATTCGATTATGGATTTTCTGATAATTTTTCTGCAGGAATTGGCAGATCAACTTTTAAAAAAGAAGTAGATGGATTTGTCAGGTATAGAATATTATGGCAGTCAACAGGAAAAAAAGCAATGCCCATCTCATTAATTTATACAGGGGGGTTTGTTTATTTAGGGCAAAAGTCAAACGTTTTTGCTGATCCCAGCATTGATGCAACGTTTGCCAGAAGACTTTCTTATTATCATCAAATTCTAATTGGTAGAAAATTTAATGAAAGATTTACTTTGCAACTGGCGCCAATGCTTTTGCATTCCAATTATGTGAACAATAGCTTTGAGCCAAATAATCTATTTGCTGTTGAACTTGGAACAAGATACAAGATTACAAAGAGGATGGCTATATTAATTGATTATAGTTTTCCAATTAATGCTTTCCCTTATGAACCGTTAACACACCCTCTTTCAATTGGAATCGATATCGAAACCGGAGGACATGTATTTCAATTACATTTTTCAAATTCTCCAGGTGTTACGGAACGCGCGTATATTAAAGAAACCAATGGAAATTGGCTCAATGGAGACATTGGGTTTGGATTTAATATTTCGAGGTTGTTTCAGATACAACATAAAAAAATAAAAGGGCTAGATTAGTTCTGTTCTAACGGAGATCAGTTGAAGCGCATTGCTTAGATTCTTTCTAAGTAGATTTAAGGTTATTGTAAAGGCTTCATTGGTTCTTAAAGATTTGATTAAACTTGAACGGTTACTAGAACATTGTATAATGATCATTGCTATAGAAAATCATTAGCTTTAAAGGATTTAATACAAAATTGATTTAGTTTTTAACCTATCTTATCTTATTAATTTGGACTATTTTGTTAAAAATCCTTGTTACTACAATTAGCAAACGGTTTTCTTAATCTTTGAATCACTTCTTACATGTCATCTATTAGTGGAATTGCATTGGCGAGCTGTTATTGCTAAGCTCATCTCTTTGGTTTGCGCCTTCTATGGACAATTTAGTCATATTTATCTCTTGACCTACATTATCATTTAGATTGTGATAAAATTCTGCCAAGGTAACTGGAGTTATAAAATGAGTTGATTTTTGCCGAATTTTAATAGAAACATGAAAAGCTTAAGGCACTAGAAGAAATTTTGATAAGATTCTATTCAGAAACAAATCACTTTAAAGAACAGAACCGTTTAACTAATAAATAGTACAGCACCCTTTAAATAGGAACCTTCAGGATGAAATATGCTAACAGGATGATCAGGGGCTTGGTGTAACTTATGCAATAATTGTACACTTCTTTTTGATTCAATTCCAGCAGCCATAAGGGTACTGTAAAAAAAATCTTCGGTAACAACCTGAGAGCAAGAAAAGGTAAATAACAAACCACCTTTTTTAATTTTATTGATGGCAGCCAGATTAATTCTCTTGTACGCCTGGATCGCGTTATGTCTTTTACTGATGTTTTTAGCAAAAGCTGGAGGATCAAGGACAATTATGTCAAAATAATCTTCTACAAGATTATTTAAAAAAGGTATGACATCTAAGCAATGGGATTGATGGGCGGATTTTGAATAATTATTAATTTGGAGATTGACCGTTAATTGTTCCAAAGCTTTGGAAGAGCTATCAATGGATTGAACAGAAGTTGCTTCTCCTTTGAGTGCATTTAGACTAAAACCACCGGTGTATGAAAAAGTATTTAATACATTTTTATTTTTAGAATATTTGCGTAAGAGTTGTCTATTTTCTCTTTGATCTAGGAAGAAGCCTGTTTTTTGTCCATCCAATAGGTTAATTTCAAAGCAAATTCCATTTTCAATAATATTTACTTTAGCTTTATTTCCTACAATAAAATAATTATTCAAAGTATGAGATGGGCTAGAAGGCAAAGTATCCTTGCTTTTGTTATAGATGTGTCGGATAGCGTTTGGGTAAGTATTTTGAATGGCTTCTGCAATTAAATGAATATTATTGTAAATTCCCTGGCTATGACATTGTATAACAGCCGTATCATCATAAATGTCTATGATTAATCCGGGGGCACCGTCAGCTTCACCATGAATTAAACGATAGGCATTGGTATCAGAATTACCAATTAACCCCAAAGTAGCCCGTAAGTTAAATGCATTCGATATTAATATATTCCAAAAAGAATCGGGATTATACTTTTCTTCACCAAAACTTAAAAGTTTGATACTGATACTATTATTTTGATAATAGCCAAAGCCTAATCTTCTGCCTGAGTCATCGTGAACATATACTAATTCCCCTTCCTGTAGATCTTGAGGCTTAGATTTTATTGCTCCTGAAAATATCCAAGGATGCTTCCTTAAGATAGAATGGCATTTACTTTTATGAACTGTAATATCCCTCAGACTCATATTTATCAGACCCGGTAAATAAAAAGAACGCTAAACAAGATATATGTAAGATATATAAATAAATCTGTCAAACGGAATGTTTGGCAGAAACAAATAAATAAACTTATTTTGCAACATATTTAGGCAAAATGGAAATCAAAGAATTCAATAAAGGAAGTAAAGGTAGATGCTTTATCTTGTTTTTGTTCATGCTGATCTTGTTAATATCCATGTTGGTATGGATTTATAACAAGAATTTCGTACTGGATTTTCCTAAATAAGGTCTAGTCCTCTTCGTTTTCGAACAAAAGTATAGAGGCAATTTCAAATTGGCCTTCCTTTACATAAAGGTCTGTACAGGACATATTCACTTTTAAAGATTCTTGTCCTTTGTTTTGTAAGATGGCTTCAATACCATTTTTACTTAATAATACCCTTTTAAGTTCAGCCAGATAATTGTCTTTAATGGTCATTATTTTTTTCCAACCTTGCATAACAGATATTTTATTGGTACAAATTTATATATAATATTTATATAATATATACCGAAGCTATAATTTTTTTTCTATCAATAGTTTATGAAAATTTTAAATATTATTATATTAAATATTATAATAATATATAAACAACTATAAATTAGAATTATATTCCCTAAATATAGGGATAAAGTCTTCAAATAAAAATCAGCAATTCTAAGCTCTATTATTTAAGGTCAGGAAACTATCAGTGGTAGTTTAGAATTTCTTCAAGAAATTGGCGATTATTGGATAGTCTGGGCACCTTTTTTTGCGCACCAATTCTATTGGTTGCTTTCATCCAGTTTGCAAAACAACCAGCGGAAGCAACATTCAACTTTAATCTATTTAATGCGAGGTTCTTGAAACGTTTAGCTTCATAATCTGAGTTCAAAGATTGAAGAACTTGGTCTAATTTCTCTGCAAATAATTCCGGATCATCTGGATTTTTTTCAAACTCAATAATCCATTCGTGTCCTCCTTTGGTATGGTTATCCTGAAAAACAGGTCCAACTGTGTAATCTTTAACTTTAACATTAAAAAAGTCGCTTGTTTTTTTGATGGCTTCATCGGTATTTGAAACCATTAATTCCTCTCCAAATACGTTGATAAACTGTTTAGTACGTCCTGTTATTTTAATTCTATAAGGAGAAAGGCTGGTGAACATTATTGTATCTCCAATAATATATCGATATAAACCGGAATTGGATGTAATTATCAATGCATAATTCACCTGAAGGCTTACCTCATTTAGAAAAAGACTCTTTGGATTAAGGGAATCAAGTTCATCTAAGGGTATAAATTCATAGAATATCCCAACATCCAGGAGAAGGAGCATTCCATCACTATCCGAGCGATCCTGAACTGCAAAATAGCCTTCGGAGGCATTATAGGTTTCAAAAAAGGAAACAGATTTGGATGGAAAAAACTCTTCGAATGTTTTTTTGTAGGGTAAAAAGCTCACCGCACCATGGACCAGAATCTTGAAATTTGGCCAAATTTCAAGAATATTGGATTTACCGGAAAGCAACAGTAATTTTTTACATAAAATTGACATCCAGGTTGGGGAACCAGCCATGAATCTTATGTCTGCATGTAAACTTTGCTCCGCAATTACATCAAGCTTGGCCTCAGAATCTTCCAATAAATTGAATTCTTCTTTAGGTACCAAAAAACTTTTCAGCGTAGAAGAAAGCTTTTTATAAATCACTGCAGAAACATCACCAATTACAGAGTCCGGATATTCTATAAGATCATTTCTGGCTGAGCCGGCAAGAATTATCGATTTTCCATCGAGTATACCACATTCCGGAAATTCTGAATAAATGGAGGCCATCAGTCGAAGTCCTGCTTTTGTGTGACATTCTTTGTGACTCTCGGGTGTAATTGGAATATATTTGCTTTTATCTGAGGTAGTGCCAGATGATTTAGCAAAATAAAAAGTTCTACCAGGCCACAATATATTTTTTTCTCCGGTCATCATACGTTGAATATCTGACTTTAAGTCATCATATTCGTGAAGTGGAATTGTTTTACGCCACTGATCGGTTGAATCAATTTTTTCAAATAAATACTTTATACCAAATTCTGTATCCTTAGCAGTATGAATTATTTTTAATAATTGAGCTTCCTGAGTTTTTACAGGTTGATTACAGAAATCTGATATTTCAGAATTTGCTAATTTAAGATATTGAGTCCAAATGAAATCTATGAATCCCATGGTTTTTCGACGCTTAAAATTAATCTGTATTTTTAGAAATGCAAATTATTTTTTGGGAATTCTAATTTCATACTTCACTCCATTCTTATTCGGAAGAACAGTTTTTAAAAGCCAAGGGTTATAAATTTTTAAAGTTCTATAACTTATTTTGTATTGATGAGCAAAATCAGCAAGACTATTTAAACTAGAATCAACCGTAATGATTTCAAAATTATCCAACAAGTCATATTTATCGGATGGGTCGATAAAATAACCAAATTTTTCCGGATTACTCATAACTTCCTTAGCAGCAATGATTCTGAAAAGATATCTGTTCGTTTCGTCACTTAGGTTTAGGTTAAAATAAGAAGTTTCATTTTGTTCTTTCATAGCGAGCGCCAAGGCAGAAGGGCCCATGTTATAAGCAGCGCATGCAAGCGACCAGCAACCAAATCTATTATATTGGGTTTTCAAATATTTTGCTGCAGCAATGGTTGCTTTTTCAAAATTGTTTCTTTCATCAACGAATTCATTGATTGTTAAACCCAATTCACTTGCAGCAGCTTCCTTAAATTGCCAGATTCCTTTTGCACCTGCAGAAGAAACGGCATTTCTTAAAGAACTTTCTGCAACAGCTAAAAATTTTATGTCATCTGGAATGCCTTCAGATTTAAAAATTTTCTCAACAGTGGGCAGAAATCTATTGGCCAATTTCAAATGCATTAAGGTAGAACTATGTTGATACGTATTGATCAGTAATTCTCTTTCCAACCTTTCAGCCAAATCCGGAATTTGAATAGGAATTTCTTCACCAGCAAATGAAAGGTTAGAGTTTATTCT
>WBZT01001682.1_pt1 | contig 16012 bp, 16 predicted proteins | sample 5204241 | NCBI WGS metagenome assembly WBZT01 (sample SAMN12344358, study PRJNA552823) | activated sludge metagenome | biome: Activated sludge suspended growth; feature: Nitrification reactor; material: Wastewater; isolation source: activated sludge from nitrification reactor of wastewater... | reverse complement strand
GGCCGTCAGCGCCGTTGATCGGGCTTCACCCGTAGGGTGAAAGGTCAGCTTGTTCATAGGCACCTCCTATTGCCATTATTTCATTTGCTTGCCTCAACAAAGGCAAGAGGCAACTGCCCTTTTTAGGGTCATGGTGTCCCCCCTCACGACGCCTGCCGCGAGTTGGCGGCTTCCAGGGCGCGCACCACCTCGGCCCGAATCCAGTAATTGCGACGGCGAATGACTCGCGGCGCGGGGAGTATCTCGGCCTGAACCCACCGCCAAATCGTCATTAGAGTTACCCCTCCGGCCATCTGGCAGAGGGTGGCGGAAGTTATGAGAAAGTCGGCGTTCGTGGGAGTAGCGGAGGAAAGATCGGGCTTTGGCATCGGGAAACCCTAGGTTGCTTAAAGTGTTAGCACTTTACCTTACTCTAGGGGTGGGTAATCAACATGGGAAGGGTGGGCAATTATTTCCCACCCTTTTTGGGGTGGGCAGCCCGAAGGCATGGGCAACCGCTTGAGTTGAAGACAAATTCCACACGGGATTTAGGGGTCCCGTGCCATTCTGTGGGACATTCTCAGGCCAGCCCACTTGGTTCGGGGCTTACCCCCGGCGTGGGCTTAGCGGCCCTTGTTGGAGAATGTTGACCCTCACTTTGAGGTTTGACCTTCTCAGGTCCGGGACCGGAATTTGTCCACCTCCGCCAGGCACAGGACCTTCGGTCGCTCGGAGTTGGTCCAGGCATGTTTGAAAATATCCGCCGTTTGGAACAGGGTGGAGTGATGAGTCATGCACCAGTCCCTGATCTTCGCCTTGCCACCGGCGGGCAGGCTCATGGCCGGGAGCCCCAGGGCGCTGGCTGCCGCGACCATGATCTCGATGCGCTGGATGTCTATAGGTTCCCGGCGGCTAGTGGCGCTAGCAGTCCACCAGCGCCACAGGTCGAAGGCGTCCATGCAACCCGAGAGCCCGTGGTTCTCGGTGAAGTCCTCAAGTTCGGGGATGGTGCAGGGGAAGGCCAGCAGAAGGGGATTACGCTTAACCGCCGCGAAGTCCACCTCGTCCAGAAAGTCGAAGGCCGCCATCAGTTCCGCCTTCGACAGCAGGGGGTTGTCCTCGGGAAACTTGAAGTACACCCCCTCCTCCGCGACTCGGAGCCATTCGACCCATGTCCCATTCTCCTCGCCTTCGGTGACACGGAGCAGTTGCTTGAAAGCGCCGGCGTCGATCTTCTTCATAGGCACTCCTTAGATAGTGCGGCCTTCAAAGCGGGTGCCGCGCCAGCCAGGGAAGGTGCCCAGGGTTCGCCCCGTCGGGCTAGGCGCGGCATGAACGGATTAGGCGCGGGCGAACCGCACCACGTCATTCGTGGTCTCGCCCACCAGGCGCAAGACATAGGCGGACCAGGCGTTCAGGGCGGCCCGGCGCTCATCTTGATAGAGGGCGCGGTTATAGGTCCCTGCCACCCCCGCCCGGGTGCCAGAGACATGATTAAGGATCGCCTCGATAATGTGGGGCGGCGTGCGGAGATCCTCGGCCAGCCGGGTAGCTAGGGTGCGGCGCAGATCGTGGAGCGTCCAGGGGGTAATCTGGGCGCGGGCGTCCAGTCGGGCTTTGCTCTGGCTCCAAGAGCTAAAGGGACGGGGGCCCGGCGCCTTGGCGCGGAGGCCCGCATGGTCGATGCCCGAGGTAAAGACGTACTCGGACGCTAGCCCCATGGCAGCCTGCTCCTCGCGCCGCTCAGCCAAGATCGCCAGCACGGGTTCCGCCAGAGGCACCAGATGCTCGCGGTGGTTCTTGGTGCGGCTGGAGGGCAGGTGCCAGGTGTCGTCGTGAATCTCCACCCAGCGCATCGCACCGACCTCCTCGCGCCGCTGGCCCGTCAGCATCAACACCTTAACGATGCTGGCAAACAGTTCGCCCTTGTTGGCCTGGGTGGGCGCCGTGGCCTGCCAGATGGCACGTATCTCCGCGGTGGTCAGGACGCGCTCCCGGGATTTCTCAGCACCCGGCTTCTTGATGCCTGCGGTCGGGTTGGTCTTGATGATCTCCCGCTCCAGTGCCCAGCTGAACAGCATCCCCAGGTAAGCCAAGGTCCGATTGGCCATGACCTCCGCACCACGATCCATGAGCACGTCCAACACGTCCAGCACCGCACGGCGCCCCACCTCAGCCAAGGGACGCTCTCGCCATTCGGCAAACAGGTCGGAGGTCAGCACCCGCTGAATCTCCCCCATGGTGCGTGGTGCCGGGCGGCGGTTCTGGCGCCCCCGGTAACGGGCAAGGAAGTCAGTCACCGCCGCGGCATAGGTATTACGTGAGGTGTCCACCTGCTCGCGGCGCTGCTCGCGAGGGACACTGCCAGGGTCTTCGCCGCGTTCGGCACGGGTTCTGGCCTCGACCGCTGCCTTGCGGGCCTCGGCCAGGGTCAGGGCCGGGTATTTACCGAGCGTCACCCGTTGCTGCACCCAGCTACCGGCCTTGAGGGCGCGGATGATCATGACCCAGGAGCGGGCGCCCGTCTGCGAGACGCGTAACCCCAGTCCCGTGGGCTTGCCGTCAAGAGTGGTGGTATCCCAATACTCTACCCGCGCCGCGTCGGTGGGAGGCTTGATCCTTTTCACGGCGGCGTCAGTCAGATTCAGGGTCGGCATGGCGTCTCCATAGCTTGGGGGGCCGCTGATTGGGGGTAATCCTGGGTAACACACGGGGTAACAAACTAGGGGGTTATGGACTGTTACCCCGAGTTAGTAACAGTTTATAACATTCAGTGGATTATGCAATAATAAAAGGCGGTTAGACACGACGTAAGCACTGATAAGTTATGGTTTGAAATGCCCTGAAATGTGTATTTCGCTGATTCGTACTCAGTAGGTCGAGAGTTCGAATCTCCTCATCGGCTTTATTAATTCAATAGCTTAGGCGCCCAAGGGCGCCTTTTTCATTTCGGGTATGCCGGAAAATGTGCATACGTACTCCCGCAGATATTCCTCCTCCTTCGTCACCAGCGCCAGCGGGGTGGCGATGCGGGCATGGGCGGCCAAATGATCGGGCGCCAGGAGGGCATAGCGCTACACCATGATTGCCATTGCCCCTCCGCAGGACCCAATCCCACCAGGTCTGGCCGGTTTGAGGGGGACAAAGCCTGCCGGCGCCGCAGAGGCGGGCCAAACCCTATCCCGCTATCTGCCGATGGGGCTTAACGGCGAGGTCAGAGGCTGGACAGGACCGATAAGGCACGGGGATATGAGATTGCAACCCTGTGAGGGGTCAAGCCATGTCTTGAGCGGTCAGGCAGATCGCTATCTCACCCCCTGAAGTTGGCGCATACTGACCGCATGTTGCCGCTACGGATGAGGTTGGACTCCCCCTGTGCGATAGCTACCGGAATCCTGATCGGTCGGGCAGGGGGAACCGGGTCGCAGTTACAGGGAGGGCCGCTTCCACGCCACCCGCTCACTGATTTGTTGCGGACTTTCCAGTTGCAGAAATCAGGGCCTCTTCCACCGCCGCATGGGCGTGGATGGTCATGGAATCGAAGGTCGGGAGGGCGACATCTGCCGGCTTGATGAGCAGCGGGATCTCGGTGCAGCCAAGAATCACGCCCTGGATGCCATCCTCACGGGTCATGCGATCGATGATGGCGAGGAAGCGGGCCTTGGACGCGGGGCGAAGGCGGTTGTTGACGAGCTCGTCGAAGATGATGGTATTGATATCGTTACGTTCGACTTCTTGCGGGACCGCCACCGCGATGCCATAGTTCTTGGCCAGGTGGTCGCGATAGAAAGGCATCTCCATGGTGAACTTGGTGCCGAGCAGGGCGACCTTGTTGAGACCCGCGACCTGGATCGCCTGACCCACGGCATCGGCGATATGTAAGACCGGAATCCCCGCCTCCTGCGCCACGGCCTCGGCGGTGGAGTTCATGGTGTTGGAGGCGATGACGATGAAATCAGCACCGCCCTGCTTCAGGCGTTTCCCAGCCTGCACCATGGTCCGGGTGAGGGCCCCCCAATCGCCCTGTTCGGCCTGGCGCTCCTCCCTGGCGAAATCGCCGAAGGAAATGGAGTACAAGAGGAGTTCCGCTGAATTGGGCTCGCCCAACTCGTCACGAACCCGTTCGTTCATGATGCGGTAATACTCCAGTGTGGAGGGCCAGGCAATGCCGCCGATGATGCCGATCACCTTGTCCTGGTGTCGCCCCGGGCCGAAGGCGTCGGAGGTGTGAGCCCTGGAGGCAACGGGTGCGACTGGAGCGGGCGAGGTATCCACTGCGCTGGCGGGGCCACAAGTGAGCAGGGTGATCAGGAGCCAAGGGCGCAGGTGTCGGAAGCGGGGCTGGCGGTCGATCATGGGTAGGGTCCTCAATTGTGAGTCGCAGTGCGCCATCAGGGATATTCGCGATGAGTTCTGGGGCAGCCCTCAGGCTGACCTCGCCACACGCTTGGCGAACAGGTCCGCAGCGGCCGGGGCCACCTTGCGATCAGAAAACCAGCCATGAGGCTGACTACCCATGTTATACCAATACCCTGAACCGGACTTTACCTGCTTGACGGAGAGGAAGCCGCCCTGGGTGGATTTGCGCCACCGGCCCGTTCCCTTTTTTATTCGTAGCCTAACCTTGGGGAAAATTCCGAGCAGCGGCTCGGCGAAATCGACGGCGATCCTGACGTTGTTGAAGTCTGGGCGGGCCGATACCAATTGGACCCTGCCGAGCCGACTCGCGGATAACCCTATGGCGTGGCTAATCCAGGTTACGTTTTTGCCGTGGACGCTCGGCACGCTCCCCGAGTGGGGCAGGAGGAAGCGTTGCGGCGGGGGTTGACTCTTTTTCTTCCATCAGCAGGGATTTAGTGCCCGAGAAAATGCTCGAACACCTACGAGAGTTTTCGTCCGTTTGTGCCGATTTACCCATCTTCCACTGGAGAGAGCGCAGCGTGCGACCCCTGCGCGTCACTGGCGTCGCAGGCGCGGCTCTCGGGACCTTCACGATCGCCAGTCGGCTTTTATGCCCTGCGCTGGCGACCGCTGCTGTCGCGCCGGTCTTGGCCGAGGCCGGCATTGTCGAGCGAGGTAACCATGGTTGAGCGTGCGAAGAGGGACTGGCGACCGGGTGCGCCAGGGGGACCCTGGCCTTTTTCTTCGGCAGCTCGGCTGGTGCGGCGGACGGTTAGGGCGCAGCCCTTGGCGGCGACCCTGGTATTGGCCTTCGGTGCCCTGGTCCTGGACTTCGCCGTTGGACAGGAGTTCCACTTCCCACTCGGCTTTCTGGTGCCCGTCGCGGTGGCGGCCTGGATGGGGCGGCCCCGGCTCGCCTACTTCCTCTCGATCGGCATGCCGCTGGTGCGGGTGTGGTTCTACGGGATCTGGCAGGTGCCCGACCCCTTGCCTGTGGATCTCGTCAACGCGGTAGTGGAGTCTTGTGTGCTGGCGTTGTACGTGCCCTTGGTGCGGCGGCAAGGCGAACAGTCCCGCCAGATGCGCAACGCCATCTCCGCCAAGGACGAAGCGATGGAACATCTGCGCGCCTTTACCCGCAGCGCGGGCACTAGCCTCCAAGGGCGGCCCGTGTCTCCCGGCCTGGCGGAGGGGGTCGCCTTCGTCTATCGGGGAGATCTCGACCCGCCTCGGGTCGTCGCGGTCCTCGGCGAGGCCGAGATCGGGGAGGAGCTGAACCGCCTCGATCGCGCCTTGACAGCTTGCGCTCGCGAGCTCGAGGAGACCCGCACGCGCTATGGCGAGGAATGGCCGGACGGTGTCGAGCTGGCCGAGGTCCGCCTGGCCATGGTCAGCGACCCCTATTTCGCCGCCGAGTGCCGGCGGCGCATCCGGGAGGATCAGCTCGACGCCCGCGGGGCCGTGGTCGGCGAGATCAGCCGCCTGGAGCAAGGGCTCCAGTCCCTGGACCCGTCCTATCTGACGGCGCGCAGCGCGGACATCCGCGACCTCGGCCGCCAGATCCTGCGCCATCTCGCCGACCGGGCCGAGGGCGCGGGGCACGCCTTGGCCGCGCTCCCGCCGGGGGCGGTCGTCGTCGCCGACGAGATCCTGCTCTCGGATGCGCTGCAGATGGATTTCCACAACGTGGCGGCAATCGTCACGGAGCGCACCGGGCCCGCCTCCCACGTCGCCATCCTGGCACGGCTCAAGCACATTCCCTCCGTGTGCGACATCAAGGGGGCCGGCTCGGCGCTAGCCTCGGGGGTGCATCTCCTGGTAGATGCGGATCAGGGCACGGTCACCGTCGCCCCCACGCCAGCCCAGGGTGCCCGCTTTGCCGCGCGCAAGGCGCGCTCCTGCGAGATCGATCCAGAGACCGAGGGCCCGGCGCTGCGCTGCGTTACCCGCGACGGACTCGAGGTCGGGCTGCACGCCAATATCGCCCACCCGGACGAAGCCGTCATGGTCCGGGAGCATGGACTGAAAGGAGTGGGTCTCTTCCGCTCCGAGCTCATGTTCCTCGACGCCGCCCGCCCGCCGGACCTCGCATCTCAGTTCGCGGCCTTCGATGAGGTGGCGGCCATGCTGTATCCACGGCCGGTGGTCGTGCGAACCATGGACCTGGGGGGCGACAAGATTCCCCGGTTCGCCGCGGGTGGGAGTGATCCGGCCCTGGCATCGGGCCTGCGGGGCCTGGCCTATTCGCTCGCCGAGGGTACTATGTTTCGGACCCAGCTGCGGGCCATCGCCCGCGCGGCCCGGCGGGGAAATATCCGGGTGCTGTTTCCGATGGTCATGAGCCCCCTGGACTTGCGGGAGGCGTGCGATCTATTGGCCGAGGCACTCGCCGCCGAAGGCTGCGAGAAGCAGGTTCCGGTGGGCGCCATGATCGAAACGCCGGCCGCCGCGTTCCGCATCGGTGAGCTGCTGGATATCGCCGATTTCCTCAGCCTCGGCACCAACGACCTGAGTCATGCCATACTGGCCATGGACCGCGGCGCGGCGAGCCAGGACGCGGTGGCGGCCTTCCTACACCCGACCGTCCTGCGGGTGACCGAGCAGGTCGTCCAGACCGCCCGCAAGCGCGGTGTCCCGTTGACCCTGTGCGGGGAAGCGGCAGCGGATCCTGTCATTGTCCCCTTCCTGCTCGGCATCGGGGTAACGGAGCTCAGCTTGAGCTCCTTCTTCGCGGCCCGGGTCCGTCGCGCGATCCGCGACCTGACCCTCGACCGGGCCCAGTCCCTGGCGAAGAGCGCACTGGGCAAGCGCAACGCCACCGAGGTGCGGCGGCTCCTGTCCTTCACCCCGATCGTTTGAGTCCGGGCCGCCGGGCCCTCCTGTCCGTTGCCCGCCGCAGTCGCCGCGGCCGAGAACTACGGGGGAAAAGGACGCCACACGGTTCGGGACGCGCCATTTCCCATCGTTCGAAGAGCGCACACACCCACCGAGACCCTTATGGCCACACCTCGCATCATCTTCCTCACCGCATTCGCCATGATCCCGCTGGCGGCGAACTCCTGGCTGTGCCGGGCGGCCCTGCGCGACACAACCATCGACGCGGCCAGCTTCACGTCGATCCGTCTGGTCTCCGGGGCGCTGATGCTCTGGCTGCTGGTGTGGCTGACACGCAAGGCGCGCGTGGCTCGGGGAAGTTGGCTGTCGGCACTCGCCCTGTTCGGCTACGCGTCGCTCTTCTCCTTCGCGTACCTGAGCCTGACCGCGGCCACCGGCGCACTCCTGTTGTTCGGCGCCGTGCAGGTGACGATGATCGGTCTGGGTCTGCGCAGCGGCGAGCGATTGGACGGCGTGCAGGTCGGCGGTGTTGCGCTCGCCTTCGGCGGGTTGGTCGGTTTACTATTGCCGGGGTTGTCCGCACCCCCACTGGGCGGCGCCCTGATGATGATCGGCGCCGGCATGGCCTGGGGTGTCTACTCGGTGCGAGGCAAGGGCGCCGGCGACCCGATCCGCGTGACGGCGGGAAACTTTCTGCTGACCGTGCCCATTACAGCGCTGTTGAGCGCGCTGATGATTGGCGACGTTGCGGTAGATACGGCTGGGTGCGGATATGCCGCCGCCTCGGGCGCCCTGACCTCTGCGCTCGGCTATGCGCTGTGGTACAGCCTGGTGCCGATGCTGCGGGCGACCAGCGCAGCGACTGTCCAGCTCAGCGTACCGGTCATCGTCGCCATCGGCGGCGTCACCCTGCTCGGCGAGCCGATCACCCCACGGCTCGTGCTGGCCTCGGCAGCCGTGCTGGGTGGGATTGCACTGGTCATCCTGGAACGTAACCGGATCGGCGCGCGCTGGTAGCGGGGCGAGCGGCATGCAATGCCGGTCAGCGCTCTCGACTCCGGGTTGGCACGCCGACTCAACCCCTGGTTGATCTTGGAGCGACGGCGCAGAACATCCGCGAGCGCGACGGTCATCTCCCGGGGCTGGGCGATGATGCAGGCCTGAGCCGTGCATTTTTTTACCCGAACATATATCAACTGGTAAGCACCCTTATCACCCAGGAGAACAGCATGAACGTAACCACAGCCATCAAAAGCCGCCGCGCCGTCAAATCCTTCGACCCCGCGCACCGCATGACCCAGGCTGAGACCGACACGCTGATGCAACTGGTCATGCTCGCGCCGACTGCCTTTAACATCCAGAACTGGCGCTTCGTGCTGGTCAGCGATCCGGCGTTGCGGCATCAGATTCGTGAAGTGGCGTGGGGCCAGGCCCAGGTCACTGATGCTTCGCTGTTGGTCATCCTCACAGCCGACCTCAAGGCCTGGGAGAAAGACCCCCAGCGTTACTGGCGGTTGGCCGACCAGCCGGTGCAGGACTACCTTGTACCCGCTATCGACCAGTATTACCGCGGCCGCGAACAGGTGCAGCGCGACGAGGCCATGCGCTCTTGCGGCATCGCCGCCCAGACCCTGATGCTGGCGGCCCAGGAGTTGGGCTACGACTCCTGCCCGATGGACGGGTTCGACTTCGACGCCGTCGGCAAGTTGATCCATCTGCCGGCAGACCACGCCATTGCCATGTTCGTTGCGGTCGGCAAGGCGTTACAGCCTGCTTATCCACGCAGCGGCCCCTTGGCCATGAATGAAGTCGTCATCCACAACCATTTCTGAAAGGTATAGAAAATCCAACTGCACGGCACCTCGGGTCAAGGGGACCCAGCATCGGAGGAAGGGGCTCGGCAAGGCAAGGTGCGAGCCAGCCGGGAGCGACGGGGGTGTGGGAGGATGCGGGGAGCAAACGGTCGTTTGGGAGTGTGCCAACTAGCACCTCCCCTGCTGGTCGCCCTGTGCGGAGGGCCGGAAGGGCTTGCGGGGTGCTTGGCCCGTGCCTGGGCTTGGTGATAGCCCCTTCCGGATTCAGGTCGTCTCCAAGCGTTGCCAAAATTGTCGCCGACCCCGTCATAGCCCTGGGCCGGGGCGGACAGGGAACGGGTAACGGACACGGAACCGTTGCGCCGGCCCACTAATTGAGACGGTGGATCGGCTCAGACAGATCAGAATGTGGCAAAAGACTGTAGCCGATCACCGACTTAATCACAAAGACAATCAACAAAATCAATAGACTGATCAGCACGTTGAGCCCAATTATCAGCAGCAGGGCCGTGACGGCATTCCCCTTGCGCACCATGGGCGGCACTGGCTCGGGCCGCTCCCGGTGGCGGCGGTCTTTACCCACGAAGAAGACGACGTAATAGCGGTAGGCCAGGAAATCCACCCAAAACCGCAGATCGACGAGTTTCGGAGAAGATTTGGGTATCGCCGCCGCCAACAGGTGCTGCACGGCGGCGAGTTGCGGTTCGCTAAAACTCGATCGCAATTCTAATGGCAGTGTATCGAGGTAATCCGCGGGGGTCCGTTCGCGGTACTGCGGCCGATCGTCGCCGGTTTCCTCTGAGGAATCTTGATTCATCTCCGCCTCGTTTGGTGAACCTACCTGTGCCGCTGGGAAGCGGGGTCCTAGCCTATTAGGCTGCGGACCGGGTCAGAGCTGGAACCAAGTCGCATCCGGGTGCCGGTGCAGGGGTCGGCCCTGCAGCAGGTTGTCTACATTGTTTGCCACGGAGTTGACAATTGCCATAAAGAACAACCCCCACAGCATCGGCAAGAGGATCATGGTCAGGCTAGCCGATGAGCGTCGCGCATTTAATAAGGAAACGCTCATTCCGGAGTAGGCCAATAGCAGCAGGAATTCCAGGGCGAGCAGAGGATAGTAACCGCTACGTACCAGATCCCGCCACTCGACCGACCACCCGCCTTCATTGGTCCAAAACAGCGGCTCTTCCCGCAAATAGGAGAAGGCCAGCAGCACGATCAAAAACATGACATTGATCAGCGCACCCGGAATCAGCAGGGGTGCATGGGGCAAAGGCGGCTTTCTGCCGCGAATCCTGCCCAAACGATGACGGCTCATGACATTTTTGGCTGTAAGTTCAGGGTAGGAGACGCTGATTTATCCGAGCCGTAATTATTTATCGGAGCCATACGTAGTATATCTCCTGATCGACTGAAAGAGCGGTCAGCCCGCGACCAATCGCCGTTACGGCGCGGAATCCGCTCCCTCCTGGCGACGGTGCCATCGTGTCAGCGTGGCCAACAGGTGCGCCCGCACGAAGGGTTTGGTGATGAAGTCGTCCATCCCCGCTGCCTTGCAGCGCTCGGCTTCTTCGTCCAAGGCGTGGGCCGTCATGGCAATGATCGGCACCCGCGCGGGGTGACCGTCAAGGGCGCGGATGCGCCGCGTCGCTTCAATCCCGTCCATGACAGGCATGGAAACATCCATCAGGATACTGCCAATCGGTTCAGCGCACACCGCCTCCAGGGCCTCAACGCCGTTGGTGGCGGTGCGCACCTGGTAGCCGGCCTTGCTGAGCGTTGCCGCCGCGACCATGCGATTCACCTGATTGTCGTCGACGAGCAGGATCGGCAAGTTGTCGCGGCTGACCTGCTCAGACGGGCGGCAGGCCGGGGCCCTGGCTGGCTGGGGCGGCGGAGCTGGCTGTACGGGCACCAACGTCAGCTCGAACCAGAAGCGGCTGCCACAACCGGGCGCACTCTCAACCTGGATGCGTCCGCCCATCAGGTTGATGATCCGTTGAGAGATGGCCAGACCCAGGCCGGTCCCCCCGAAATGGTTAGGGCCGCTGGTATCGGTCACCTGAGTAAACTCGTTGAACAACAGCGCTTGACGCTCCGGGGGAATGCCGATGCCCGAATCCAAAATCTCAAAGCGCAGGCGCTGACAGGTCTCGCCAGGGCACAGGGTTACCAGTCGCAAATGGACATGACCCGATGCGGTGAACTTGACGGCATTGCCGGCCAGATTGACCAGCACTTGTCGCAATCGCAACGCATCGACCAGCACGGCCTCGGGCAGTAGGGGGTCGAGTTGCGTCTCCAGTACCAGACCTTTGGACGTGGCGAGCGGCAACACTAACGCGGCCGTGGTGCGCATCAGTGCGGCGATTTCGGTGGGCTCGGAGTGCAGATCCATCCCGCCCGACTCGATCTTGGAGAGGTCGAGCACGTCGTTGATCAACTCAAGTAGGTTCCTGCCCGCCTCCCTTGCCACCGTCAGCTGCGCGTGCTGCTCCGTCGGCAGCACCCAATCCTCGGCGAGGTCGAGAATCCCCAAGACGGCATTCAGCGGGGTCCGCAGCTCATGACTCATGTGAGCCAGGAAGCGCGACTTGGCGGCATTGGCCCGGGTCGCCTCAGCGGATGCCGTCTCAGCCTCGGCGGCAGCGGCTTCGGCCCGCCGGCGCGCCTCCTCCAGCTCCGCGTAACTGCGCTTCAGACGCCCCGACATGCTGTTGAAGGCGCGCGCGGTGTCGGCAAGCTCATCGCTGCCGCGCACGGGTACGGTGTAGCCCGGACCGCCGTCGATGATGGCCTGCGCGGCCGTGCGCAGACCTGCCAGGGCACGGGTCAGATAGGTCCCCAGCAGGATCGAGAACAAGGCGACCAGCGCAATCTCGACCGCGGCGATGGTCCACAAGCGGGTGCGCGCCTCTTCCACGAGCTGTTGCTGCGCGGTGGTGGCGATGCCGAGTTCGATCCGGCCGAAGTCGGTACCGGCCTCGCGGATCGGAGCGCCGGCGTCAAAGACCCCGTCAGATGCGCCTTCGTTCTCGACGTCCGCCACGAAGGTTCTGGCCAGGAGCTCCGGGGCGCCGCGCTGGATCAAGAGGTTTCCGTACCCGATTATGCGCAAGTAGGCAACGTGCTCGTTGGTCATGACCTCGTCGGCAAAGGTCTCCAGGGAGGCCAGATCCTCGGACAAGACCGCATCCTTGGCTAAGGCAGCGAACTGCGCGGCCGTGCCGGTAGCGCGCTCGGCGATGGCACGGGCACTGGAGTTACCAAGATACTGGAGACTCGACCAGACCAGAATCGCAAGCAACGCGACCTCGATGAGGGCAATGCCGAGAACGGTCTTGACGCGAAACGACAGGAACCGACCGACACGATCGAGTGTCATTTGCCGCTGTCAGGGTTGGAGGTGTCGATCGGCAGGTCGATCCTGAGGGCCCGCACGTCATCCCAGTCCGCATCCTCGGCGGGCTGGACCCCCTTGATCTCGATCGAGTGTAGCAGTTCGGCCCCCTCCGGGGTCTCGCCCAGGGCGACCATGGCGTCGCGGATCTTCACCACGACCTCGGGAGCCACGCGCGGATGGGCCGCAAAGGCGTGCGGCGTGAAGGCAGGTGTCATCCAAAGGACACGCAACTGCTCGCGCACCTCGGGTTCGACGCCCTCGAAGGTCCGCTCGATCCCGCCGCCCGCGGGATAGAGCCCCTGGGCTACGGCGCGATAGACCGAGTCATGCGAGCGCACATAGCGCGGCTCGATCGGAATCCCGGCGTTGCGCAGCGCGGCTTGGGGCAACAGGGTCGCCGCGAAGGCCGCCGGCGCCGGAAAGGCCAGTTCCTTGCCGGCCAGCTCGGCAATGGCCGTAATCGGGGAATCCCGCCGCACCACCAGCAGCCCCCGGATCCCCGGACCCGTCTGGTGGGCGAAGGCCCGATAGCCGGGGTCCCGACTGAAGACCGTATAGTGGTAAGGATTCATATAAGCCAGGTCGTATTCCCCGGCGGCCAGGCGCCGCTCGAAGGTCGGGATGTCCGGGGCGGTGCGGAAGCCAATCTGCACGCCGGCTCGGGCGCCTATTTCCTCCAAGATCGGTGTCCAGAGTCGGGCCAGCTTGCTCGCGGATTGTTGCGGGACGATGCCGAAGCTGAGCGTCGGTGTCCCGTCTGTCTGCGCGGCTGCGGGATGGCCCGACTGATCCGCCCATCCCGGCGTACTCAGCGCCAAGGCTAATAGCAGGTATCGCGTCGTGATGAGCATGGGGTGAATCGCCTCCAGGGGACTTGTCGTTTAAGTGTAGCGGGCCGCGAGGATCAAACCTCGGTGAGTCCCCCCCAGCAAAGCCGGGGGCTTACCTCAGGGAGTAATGCCCCATCTTCACACAAAACCTCCCTAGTGAAGGCGACTTCTATCCTAACACCTGGGGTCAGGTTGCCGCCCGGATGGTCCTGCTGACCGCCCGCCAGCTTGACGCTGGATTGGCGCAACGTGCGCGGCGGCGACTTCTTGAAGAGCGGGTCCGGGGAGGGTAGCTTGCTTGATGTCCTGTGAGCGGAAATGACCTGAACTTCAAACGGAACGACGAATTGATTGCAAATATCTGCAGCAGGTTGCAGAGAGGGCCAATCCGAGTCGCATCCCATGATACGTCCGACAAGCCCTTAATTTTTCCGCGTCATTTACTGACTCCAAATTGTATTAAGTCTGCAGCCTGTCTTGTAATCTGTTCCGCTTCATCTAGATTTTTTCCAACAGCCGTAATGTGGCCCATTTTCCTTCCACTTCCAGACATGGCCTTACCATAGATATGGACATGTGCCCCGGACACCCCCAACGCACGATCCCTGCCGCTTGGGGCGCCGGGCCCACGCCTAGATCCGAGTAAATTCACCATAACCGCAACTGGGGAGACCATCTCTGGTGATCCGAGCGGCCAGCCCATCACTGCTCTTACGTGGTTTTCAAATTGTGAACAAACACAGGCATCGATAGTGTAATGACCGGAATTGTGGACCCTGGGTGCGAGTTCGTTGATCATCACTCGTCCATCGCGCGTCAAAAACATTTCGACACCGAAGCTTCCGACACCGTCAATTGCTTCTATTGCCTTTAATGCACGATGAGCGGCTTGTTTTGCAATTTCCCCTGAGACCGGAGCCGGTGCGCGCACAAGGTGACAAATATGATTGCTCTGCACTGTTTCCACCACAGGATACTGAACGACTGAACCGTCAATTCGGCGCGTAATGATCGTTGCAAGCTCCTTCGTGAATTCACAGAATTCTTCCACGTAAAGCGCTCTTTGATTTCCGTCCAAGGCCCTCCATGCGGCAGAGACTTCTGCGGCCCCACTAACGGTAAAATTACCATTCCCGTCGTAACCGTTGCGCCGCGTCTTCAAAACCACTGGCCAGCCAGACGCCTCCGCGAACGTGACTATATCTTGGGCCCTAGTTACCGGGGCATACCGCGGAGTTTCCAAGCCAACCTCCGTAAGCGTTTGCTTCTGGATTAGCTTATCCTGAATGCGGCGAAGGGTGGCGGTACTGGGATAAAGTGGTCGCCCCGATTTTTCGATAATTTCCAACGCATCAGGATCGAGAAATTCATTTTCTATCGATACCACGTCGGTTTTTGAGGCGAGTTTAATTAACGCTTCTGGATCGTCCCAGTTTCCGACAAGCGATTGGGTAGCAAGTTGTGCGGCCGGGCTGTAATTGTTGCGCTCCAGGACGATGACCTCACAACCAAGTTGCAATGCTGCGAGTGCTGTCATCTTTGCAAGCTGCCCTCCTCCCACCACACCCAGCCGTGGATGGGAGATCCCGCGAAATTCATTCAGAATTTCATTATCATAGGTTTCATACATCATTTACCCCGCTGCTTATCAGCTGGTCTGATTAATCTGGGGTTTCAAACTTGTCGAGATTGGCTAAGAAAGTCTTGTAATCAATGTAGTGGGTTCCGTCGCATGAAAACGACATGTTGATCATGCCGTTGATGAGATTAATAGCTGCATTTCGTAGATAGATTGTCTGGTCAGTCAAACGTAACCTCTTAAATTCATTTAATACACGCCGAATGTCATTGGGGGTGAGCAGGGAAACCCGACCCGCATGGTCATCATCTGCGAAGCGGCCAAGGAAGCCAGATTCAAAGATAGTCTCGCGTACAAACTTTTCATAGCAGAAGGGGTCACGTGCAAACCAGCAGGTGAGCTGACTGGAGGAATAATGAATCTTTATGTGGAAAACGCCCTTGCGGGTAAGCAGTCCCCTTACGAGCAGGTGGAGTTGGTCGATATATTCATCAAACAAGCTCTGCGTTCGCTCCTGGTCAAATAATTGCGCTCGCACCGAGGCGTCCCCTTTGATCTGCAGCCATCTTTCTGGCATATCTCACCTCTCGTTAGAAGTCAGTCTCTATTGGGATGGATAATGACAATCACCTGCACCGTTCCTAAAGAAACGCTGTCATGGTGTGTGGATTCTTTCAAGCCTCTCCCACAAGTGTCGCGCAACCTGGATCACTCAAGCCTGCTGCGGACGGCCCCACCATTTCGAAAGCCGCTGGGTCAGAATGCGCTGGGGTACGTTTTCGTAGTGGGACACATCGTTGAACAATCGCAGTCGGGGCCGTACCTCGCTCATGAAATCAAGGATGGTCAGCCCAGCGGGACTCTGATCCAGGCGATCACGATAGCCACGCATATCGAAGCCCAACAGACTACTGATCAGCAGTCGATTGGTACCTTTGTGGGAAACGACAAGCACGATGCGATGCCGATGCGTTTCCACGATACGCCGAAAAACGGGCAAGACCCTGTTGATGACATTCACGCCAGATTCACCGCCTTTGGGTGCGATGGTAACGGTAAGTGTCAAGGTAGTTGTCGCATCAATCATGTCATATTTGCGTCGGCCTTCTCCTGTTCACGAGGGGGTTTTCCCGGGTTGAGCAAGACCGAAGCGGGCGGCGTCCAATTGCGG
>WBZT01001678.1_pt1 | contig 16033 bp, 14 predicted proteins | sample 5204241 | NCBI WGS metagenome assembly WBZT01 (sample SAMN12344358, study PRJNA552823) | activated sludge metagenome | biome: Activated sludge suspended growth; feature: Nitrification reactor; material: Wastewater; isolation source: activated sludge from nitrification reactor of wastewater... | reverse complement strand
CATCTCTCCGGCTCTGCCAATCTGCTTGTCTTCCCGAATATTGACGCTGCCAACATCGCCTACAACCTGTTGAAGACTGCAGCCGGCAACAACGTGGCGATCGGGCCGATCCTGCTCGGCTGCGCGCGACCCGTGCATATCCTGACCCCGAGCGCTACCGTGCGCCGCATCGTCAACATGGCGGCGCTGGCGGTGGTGGACGCCAACAACGCTCGCTAGCGACGAACTCGCCAGTCAGCCTGACTTAGCCGATCACATCAGGGACGCACCATGCACGACATCGAAACCCCGTCGCCGTGGATGGTGCGCCATGCCGAAGTGGGGCCGGTCGCTTCCGCTTTCTGGCGGCTGACGCTGGCGCTGCCCTTGCTCATCCTGCTCGCGGCCTCGGTGGAGATCGAGGATGGGAATGTACGCGTCTAGCCGCGCCCTGGAGGCGACTGGCCCTTGTCCTTGCCTTTGCCCCCCTTCTTCGCCTTCGCCAAGCGTTTGCTCTTGTCCACCGCTTCCTCGAAATGCTGCTCGACCGGGCTCGGCAGATCGATCACCATGCGCCGGTATTCCTCGTATTCGAGGTGCGCCTTTTTCATCGCGTCTTCGCTGCTCACCGCGCCGGCGTGCGTGAGTACGGCGTAGTCGGTAGTGCGCAGGAAGTCGTCGAGCTTGTCGATCCAGTCCCGCATCGTCATCGGCTTGCGGCGGATGGCTTGCAGTTCGGCGAATTCGAGATACATGGTGACGAGGCGGTTGAGCAGGTCGAGCTCCTGTTCGCCGAGGTAGTTCTTGGCGATCTCGACGTCGGCCTTGCGCGGCCGGCTGCCCTGCCAGTTGGTCAGCCCCATGTTGGGCTGCGTGGCGTCAGCGCGCCGGACGATCAGTTCCGCGGCGGTATGACCATGCGCCGCCCAGTGCATCTTGTTCTGGATCGTTGCGAAGAACTGTTGCGAGGTTTCGGCGCGTGAGTCGTAGTCGATGCTGGTGGCGTAGATGTCGAGCACCTTGCGCCAGAAGACTTTCTCCGAGCTGCGGATGTCGCGGATGCGCGCCAGCAGTTCGTCGAAGTAGCGCCCGCCGCCCGCGGCCTTGAGGCGCTCGTCGTCCATCGCGAAACCCTTGATCAGGTATTCGCGCAGGCGTTGCGTCGCCCAGATGCGGAACTGCGTGCCGCGATGCGACTTGACGCGGTAGCCGACCGAGATGATGACGTCGAGGTTGTAGTGGTCGACCCGGTAGGTCTTGGCGTCGGCGGCAGTTGTTGCAAAATTTGCAACAACTGCATCCAGCTGCAATTCGCCCTCGGCGAATACGTTGCGGATGTGCCGCGAGATGACCGACTTGTCGCGCCCGAACAGCTCGCTCATCTGCATCAGGCTGAGCCAGACCGAATCGCCGCTCATCCGCACTTCGATGCGGGTCTGGCCGTCTTCGGTCTGGTAGAGCAGGAATTCCGCCCCGCTACCCGGCTCGCCCGCCTCGACGGAACTCCGCGTCGCGGGCGGCGTGGGGCGCTTACTCATAGCCGAGCTCCTTCAAGTACCCGGCCATCTTTTCCTCCAGCACTGCCAGCTCGGCCTTCAGCTGCTCGCGTTCGCGGCGCACGGCCATCAGGTCGATTTCTTCCTCTTCCTCGAAGGTATCGACGTAGCGCGGGATGTTGAGGTTGTAGTCGTTCTCGGCGATCTCGGCCGGGCTCGCGAGGTAGGCGTACTTGTCGGCGCTCTGCCGCGCCGTGGCGTGCTCGAGAATCTTTTGCAGATCCTGCGGCCGCAGCAGGTTCTGGTTCTTGCCGTCCTGGTAGTCGCGGCTGGCGTCGATGAACAGAACCTTGTCGTCGGTCTTCTTCTTGCGGAAGACCAGCACGGCGGCCGGGATGCCGGTGCCGTAGAACAGCTTCTCGGGCAGGCCAATGACGATGTCGAGCAGGTTCTCGTCGATCAGTTGCTTGCGGATCTTGCCTTCGGCCGCACCGCGGAACAGCACCCCGTGCGGCACGACGACCGCCATCCGGCCGCTGCCGGGCTTCATGGTTTCGATCATGTGCAGGATGAAGGCGTAGTCGGCCTTGGTGCGCGGCGGGATACCGCGCCGGAAACGCTTGTATTTGTCGCCTTCGGCGGCTTCGTGGCCCCACTTTTCGAGCGAGAACGGCGGATTGGCGACGACGATGTCGAAATGCTTAAGCAGGCCGTCGCCGTCGAGCAGCTTGGGGTTGCGCAGGGTGTCGCCCCACTCGATGCGATGGTTGTCCTCGCCGTGCAGGAACATGTTCATCTTGGCCAACGCCCAGGTGCTGCCGATCGCTTCCTGCCCGTAGAGCGCGTATTTGCGGCTGCCGGCGCGCTGGCGGATGAGCTGGCCGCATTTCATCAATAGGGAGCCCGAGCCGCAGGTCGGGTCGCAGATTTCGTCGCCTTCCTGCGGGTCTACCAACAGCGCCATGAGTTGCGAGACCTCGGGCGGGGTGTAGAACTCGCCGGCCTTCTTGCCGCTGGTCGAGGCGAAGTTCTTGATCAGGAATTCGTAGGCGTTGCCGATCACGTCGAGCGTGCCGATGCGGCTGGGCCGCAGGTTGAGTTCGGGCTTGGCGAAGTCTTCCAGCAGGTGGCGCAGGATGTCGTTCTTCTGCGCCTCGTCGCCCAGCTTGTTGGCGTTGAAGCTGATGTCCTGGAACACGTCGCGCAGCTTGGCGATATTGGCTTCCTCGATGGCGTGCAGCGCCTTGTCGATACGCTCGCCGTTGCCGGGCTGATGCCGCGCTTCATGCAGGGCATAGAAGTTGGCGGCTGACGGCAGGACAAAACGCTCGTTGCGCAGCATCTCCTCGATCAGCTCGGGGTGGTCGCCGTACTGCTTCTTGTAGGCGTCGTAGTGGTCCTGCCAGACATCAGAGATGTATTTGAGGAAGAGCATGGTGAGGACGTAGTCCTTGTAGATGCTCGGATCGACGGTGCCGCGGAAGGTGTCGCAGGCGTTCCAGACGGCGGCGTTGATGGCGTCCTGGTTGATCTTGGGGTTCGACATGGGGCGTTCCGGGTCAGGGATTGAGGGGGTGCAACTCGAAGGCCAAGGCGTCGAGTTGTCGTTCGCGATTGCGGATCAGACTTTCCAGAAGGTGGCGTTCCCGGCCGGCATCCCTGGCTAGGGCGACGATGCGCTGTTGTTGCTCGATGGGCGGCACGACGATCGGCAGCGCTTCCAGCACGCCACGGCGGATGCTCAATTGGTCGGAGCCTTCGGCGCTCCTGGCCAGATAGCGCTGGGCGGGCGCGCGGTTGATCTGCCAGGCGAGGAACTCGGGGAGCAGCGCCGCCGATTTGACCCGCAGCAGGAAGAAGTACTGGGAGCAGACGGCAGGCACCGGGACATCTTCAAGGCAGAGGGCGTAGTTGCGAGCGCCGCGCGCGACGAAAACCACGTCACCCGGTTGAAGCCACACCACACCCTTGTGCCGATCGAGTGATGTGCGCGTCAGTCCGGCCCACGCCAGCACGCCGTCCGGCGTGACATCGCGCATCTGGAGCGCGTAGGCATTCCCGTCGGGATCCTCCGGGACGCTTCCCCTGAAGGGGTGGCCGGCTTGAACGTCGGCATGGTCAATCAAAGGAATCATTGCTGCACCAATCCGGTTGATGCATAAATTGTGCTTGCAATCTTCGATTTGCGCAACTAGCATTCAGTTCTATGTGCATCAATACCGATGATGCACACAATTGTTATCTACCTTGAAGGAGCTTCTAAGTGAATGAAGGTTATGAAATTGATTTCCTTCCTGTAGGAAGCGGAGAACGTAGCGGCGACGCAATCTGTGTTCGCTGTGGAAGTCCCGGCGACTACAAGGTGATGGTTTACGACGGCGGCACCAAGGAGTCCGGCGAAGCCTTGGTTAAACACATCCGTGAGCACTACGGCACAAATCTCGTCGATTACGTCGTGTGCTCGCACCCCGACGCGGACCACGCGTCTGGCCTCTCGGTGGTGCTCGAAAACATGACGGTCGGCGAGTTGTGGATGCATCGACCTTGGGAACACTCCGAAGTGATCCGCCAGTACTTCGACGGGCGGATTACCGATAACAGTCTGGCCGAGCGCTTGAAAGAAAAGATGGCGGCGGCTTACGCGCTGGAGGAGTTGGCGACGGCCAAGGGGATTCCGCTACACGAGCCGTTCCAGGGAGCGCAGATCGGCGCCTTTCACGTGACGTCTCCCGACAAGAACTGGTACGTCCACACCCTGATTCCCGATTTTGCCAAGTCGCCGGAGAAAAAGGCGGCGGTCGCCTGTGCCGACGGTTCGATTTTCAGGGTAGTGCTTGCGGCCGACAAGGAGATGGCCTCCGGGGTTGCCGAGTCGTGGGGTATCGAGACGTTGAGGGAGGATGTGAGCACGTCGGCCGAAAACGAAAGCAGCGTCGTATTGGTCGGCGAAATCGCGGAACGCAAAATCTTGCTGACCGGCGATGCCGGCATCCAAGCCCTGGCGGCAACGGCGACCTATGCGGAGGCACGCGGCGTTTCATTGCCCCAAACGGTCAAGTTCATTCAGGTTCCGCATCACGGCAGCCGGAACAATGTTTCGCCGAGTGTCCTCGATCGCTTGATCGGGCCGAGAACGTTCAACCCTGCCGGTGAAGCGCGCATGACTGCATTTGTGTCTGCCGCTCAAGGTTCGGAGGCACACCCGCGCAAGATGGTTGTCAATGGATTCCTCCGACGAGGTGCACGCGTCATTCCTACAAAGGGCCAATCGATCTGGCATCACTACAACATCGGTACGCGCGACTGGGGACCGGTTCATTCGCTGCCATTCTTCGAGGAGGTCGAGTCATGGGACTGAACAGTTGGGCTTCCCTCGTAACGGATCCGTACGAGCGTGCCGCGCGACTCTATCCGGCGCTGCTGGCTCTGCTCCCGATGTTGGTCGTGATCGTCGCGACGTCGGTATTCGGCAAGCCGATCGCGACACAACTGTTGGCCTTATTGGGGGCATGTGGAGTCGCGTACTTGTTGGCGAACATATCCCGCATGCTCGGCAAAGCTCAGGAAAGCAAGCTGTTCGACGCCTGGGGAGGTACGCCTACGACGCAACTGCTGAGGCACAGAAACACGTTCGTAGACCCGCACACGAAGCAGCGTTACCACGCTTTCCTGGCACGTAAGATCAAGGCTGAGTTTCCGACGAGCGAGCAAGAGCAGGCATCTCCCGAGGCCGCCGATGAAATTTATCGGGCAGGCGTGAAGTGGCTGCTGGGAAAAACGCGCGACAGGAAGCGGTTCTTCCTGCTATTCAAGGAAAATGTTTCATACGGTTTTCACCGCAACGGGTTCGGCCTCAGGTGGATCGGAGGCCTGATCGGCCTGCTCTCGGTTGCGTGGATGGGAGTCGCCTTTCAGGCATTCGATTCGCAACAGCGAGTGGCTTTGTCGACAGAGCAGATCGTAACGATGGGCTTCGCGCTCGCCATCACTCTGGCATGGATCGCCTACTTCAACGAGACTCGCGTCAAACAGGCGGCTCACGCCTATGCAGATATGTTGTTGCGGGCATGCGACGAATTGCGCTAACTCGAACAAAGGTTCGAAAGCAACGGGCTGCCAGCCTGCTGTCCCGTTTCGGCCGAACACGATGCCGAGGCCAGAGCCCTTCGACGGGCCGCTTGATGATCTGTATGCCGCCATAGCACTTGCGTGCGTCATCAGGCGGCTTCGGGTCGATTTCACCCCCTGTGCCGTACAGAGGAACAAGCCGCGGCCCGGTTCTTGGCGCGCGTTTGACAAAAATCCGTGTCGGCCGACGACGAACGGTCTTTGGGCTGGAAGTTGATTGATTCGTTTGCTTGATTTGCTCGCACCGTGCTAATTTACATTTCATGGTTCCTGGTGTTTCCCGTTCGCTGCTCCGCATCCTCGCCCGCACCCTCGCCGGCGTACTGCTGTTCGCCCAATTGGTGACGGCGGCGCATGCCTGTGGGCTGGCTGTGCATGCGATGCCGGCGCAGGTGGCGGTGGCCGATTCGCAGCATTGCCACGAGGCGCCGGGTGCGCCCGATCCGGGTGCGCTGTGTGCGCGCCATTGCAGTGCGGACGAGCAATCGCCCTCGACCTCCACGCCCGCTGTGGCGCCGATGCCGGCGATTGCGGTGCTGGTGGTGCCGCCGCTGGCGCCTGCGCAGTTGGCATCCGCCAACGGCATTGCCAGCGCCAGCGACATCGCGCCGGCGACCGATCCGCCGCCCGCCATCCTGTTCCACGCCTTCCGCAGTTAGCCCCGCTCCAGCCTTGAAGCGGCGCGCGCCATTTCGGCTCGCGCCGACGTGTTCATTGCTGCAAGCGGAGGCGTCATGTCTGTTCGTTCCATGTGGTTTGCCGGGGCCGTCGTCCTCGGTCTGTCGTCCGTCGCACCGGCAGGTGCGGCCGATGTCCTGACGCTGGCGCGCGTGCGCCAGCTTGCCGCGGCGGACCAGCCGCAGCTCGTCGCCCAGTCCGCCGCGGTGCAGGCGGCGCGCGAGACCGCGGTGGCCGAGGCGCAGCTGCCCGACCCGCGCCTCAAGCTCGGCCTGCAGAACGTGCCTGTGGATGGCTTCGCGCTGAATCGCGAGCCGATGACGCAGGCGATTGCAGATGAACGCCGAACTCGATGCGCGCCAGCGCCAGATCGAGCGTGACGCGGCGCTGGCCTTCGTGGCCCTGCGCGGCGCCCAGCGTCAGCTCGACATCGCGCGCCGGCTGTCGCGCGAATCGGCCAACCAGGTCGAATCGATGGCGCCCGCGCTGCGTACCGGAAAAAGCAGTCAGGCCGACTACTACGCCGCGCGCAACATGGTCACCATGGCGCACCACCGCGAGGTGGAGCTTGCCGCGCAGGTTGGCCGCGCGCGGGCGGACCTTTCGCGCTGGATCGGCGTCGCGGCGAATGAACCCCTGGCCGACGAAGCCGAGCTGCCGTTGCCGCCGCCGCGTCCGCTGGCGCGCGTGCTGGATGCGATGGAGCGCCATCCGGAACACGCGACGGCCGCGCAGGCCGTCGGCGTGGCGGATGCCGAGGTCGCGCTGGCGCGCGAGGCGGGCCGGCCGGACAAGAGCATCGAGATCGGCTACGGGCGCCGCGCGCGCGCCTTCGGCGACATGGTGAGCATCCAGTTCGCGATGGATCTGCCGCTGTTCCAGCGCGATCGCCAGGATCGCGGTGTGGCCGCCCGCGTCGCGCAGCGCGAACGCGCACTGGCGCTGCAGCAGGATCACCTGCGCGCGCTGCGTGCCGAAATGGCGGGCGCATGGAACGACTGGCAGTCGGCGCAGGAACGCCTGCGCCTGATCGGCGCCGAGCATGTTCCCGACGCCGCCGCGCGCACCGAATCGGCGCTGGCCGCCTATCGCGGCGGGCGCGGCGAGATGGCCGCGGTGATCGAGGCGCGCCGCGGCGAACTCGAAGCCCTGCTGCTGCAGGCCGAAGTGCAGGCCGCGCTGGAGAGAAGCCGCGTCCAGCTTGCCTATTACGAATCCTCGCTCGGAGACACGCCATGAAAGGCGCACTTGGCACCACCCTCATCGCGATCGTCGCCGCCGCCGTCGGTGCCGGCGGTTATGCGCTTTATGCCAAACGCGTCGCCGCGCCGATGGCGCCTGCCACGGACGCAAACGCGCCGGCACGCATCGGCGAACCCTCGACGCCGCAATCGGGCAAGCCGCAAGGCGAGCGCAAGGTGCTCTACTGGCACGACCCGATGGTGCCGGGCCAGCGCTTCGACAAGCCGGGCAAGTCGCCCTTCATGGACATGGAACTCGTGCCGGTCTATGCCGACGAAGCGGTGGGCGGCACGGTCGCGATCGATCCGCGCGTGTTGCAGAACATCGGCGTGCGCTATGCCGAGGTCGAATCGCGCGCCGATGCGGCTTCGATCGAGGCAGTCGGCAACGTGCGCTTCGACGAGACGCGCATCGCGACGCTGCAGGCGCGCGTCGGCGGCTACATCGAGCGGCAGGGCGTGCGCGCCACCGGCGCGCCGGTCACGCGCGGCCAGGTGCTGGCCGAGATCACCGCGCCGGAGCTGGTGCAGGCGCAGGACGAACTGCTGGTCGCCAAACGGCTCGACGACGCGATGCTGATCGACGCCGCGAAAAGCCGCCTCGGCCTGCTCGGCATGTCGAACGCGCAGATCGACGCCGTGGCAAACGGCGGGCGCGTGCAGCGCAGCGTCGCGATCGTCGCGCCCGCGTCGGGCATCGTCACCGAGATCCTCGCGCGGCCGGGCATGAACGTCGCGGCCGGCGCGCCGCTGTTCAGCTTCGCCTCGCTCGACAGCGTGTGGGTGGTGGCCGAGGTGCCCGAGCGCGATGCGGCCGGCATCGCGCCGGGGCGGGAGGCGCAAGTAAGTTTCGCCGCCCTGCCCGGCGAAAGCTTCAAGGGTCGGGTCGAATTCATCTACCCGGAAGTCGCCGCCACCACGCGCACCGCGAGTTTGCGTGTCGCGCTGCCCAACCCGCAGGGCCGCCTGCGGCCGGGTATGCTCGCCACGCTGCGCTTCGCCGCTGGCGCGGCGAAGCCGGCGTTGTGGGTGCCGGGCGAGGCGGTGATCCGCACCGGCACGCGCAGCGTCGTGCTGCTGGCAGAGGATGGCGGGCGCTTCCGCCCGGTCGACGTGGTGACCGGCGCCGAGCGCGACGGCCGCACCGAGATCCGCGAGGGCCTCGCCGCCGGCGCGAAGGTCGTCGCCTCCGGCCAGTTCCTCATCGACTCCGAGGCCAGCCTCAAGGGCGTGCTGTCGCGCATGTCGTCCGCGTCGGCGCCGGCTGCAAATGCGGCACCTGGGCCGACGCTCGCGCAGGGCAAGGTCGATGCGCTCGACCGCGCCAAGGCCGGCATCACGCTGACGCACGGACCGATTCCCTCGGTCGACATGCCGGGCATGACGATGGGTTTCCGCGTCGACCCGCCGCGCCTGCTCGATGGCGTGCAGCCGGGGCAGGAAGTCGAGTTCGATGTGGTGAAGCGCGACGACGGCTACGTCGTCACCACGCTGCGGCCGAAAGCCGCGGCGCCGGCATCGCCCGCACACGAGCACAAGCACTGAGGCACGACGATGATTGCGAACCTCATCCGCTGGTCGATCGCCAACCGCGTGCTGGTGCTGCTGGCCACGCTGGTCGTCGCCGCGGCCGGCACGGTGGCCATGCTGCGCACGCCGGTCGACGCGATCCCCGACCTCTCCGACGTGCAGGTGATCATCCGCACCACCTATGCCGGCCAGAGCCCGCGCGTGGTCGAGGACCAGGTCACCTACCCGCTGACCACCACCATGATGTCGGTGCCGGGCGCCAAGGCGGTGCGCGGCTTTTCCTTCTTCGGCGATTCGTTCGTCTACGTGCTGTTCGAGGACGGCACCGACCTCTACTGGGCGCGCTCGCGCGTGCTCGAATACCTGAACCAGGCGCAGAGCCGCCTGCCGGCCGGCGTGCGGCCCGAACTGGGGCCGGATGCCACGGGCGTCGGCTGGATCTACCAGTACGCGCTGGTGGATCGCAGCGGCCGGCTCGACCTCGCGCAACTGCGCGCGCTGCAGGACTGGTTCCTCAAGTACGAATTGCGCAGCGTGCCCAACGTGGCCGAGGTCGCCAGCGTCGGCGGCATGGTGAAGACCTGGCAGATCGTCGTCGATCCCGACAAGCTGCGCGGCTACAAGCTGCCGCTCGCGATGGTGGTCGACGCGGTGAAAAGGGCCAACGCGGAAGCCGGCGGGTCGGCGATCGAGATGGGCGAGGCCGAGTACATGGTGCGCGCCACCGGCTACCTGAAGTCGGCCGACGATTTCCGCGCCATCCCGGTCGGCGGCGAAGGCACGACGCCGGTGCTGCTGGGCGACGTGGCGCGCATCCAGGCCGGTCCGCAGATGCGTCGCGGCATTGCCGAACTCGACGGCGAAGGCGAGGTGGCGGGCGGCGTCATCGTCATGCGCTCGGGCAAGAACGCGCGCGAAACCATCGAACTGGTCAAGGCGCGGCTGGAGGCGCTCAAGCCCTCGCTGCCGAAAGGCGTGGAGATCGTGCCGGTGTACGACCGCTCGGGCCTGATCGAGCGCGCGATCGACACGCTGAAGGAAAAGCTGGTCGAGGAATTCATCGTCGTCGCCGTGGTGTGCGCGCTGTTCCTCATGCACCTGCGTTCGTCGCTGGTTGCCATCCTCTCGCTGCCGGTCGGCGTGCTGGTGGCCTTCATCGTCATGCGCGTGCAGGGCATCAACGCAAACATCATGTCGCTCGGCGGCATCGCGATTGCCATCGGCGCCATGCTCGACGCGGCGATCGTGATGATCGAGAACGCGCACAAACACCTCGAACACTGGCGCCGCGACCAGCCGGATGACGCCGAGCCCGACTTCGCCACCCGCGCGCGGCTGATCGCCGATGCCGCCGCCGAGGTCGGCCCGGCGTTGTTCTTCAGCCTGCTGATCATCACGCTCTCGTTCCTGCCGGTGTTCACGCTCGAAGCGCAGGAAGGCCGCCTGTTCGCGCCGCTGGCGTGGACCAAAACGTGGGCGATGGCCGCGGCGGCCGGCCTTTCGGTGACGCTGGTGCCGGTGCTGATGCTGTGGTTCATCCGCGGCCGCATCCGCAGCGAGGAATCGAATCCGCTCAACCGCTGGCTGATCGCCGCCTACCAGCCGCTGCTGCGCGGCGCGCTGGCGCAGCCGTGGCTGGTGGTCGGACTCGCGGTGATTGCGCTGGCCGCGACGCTTTGGCCGGCGCGCCAGCTCGGCAGCGAGTTCATGCCGCCGCTCGACGAAGGCGACCTGCTCTACATGCCGACCACATTGCCGGGCATCGGCCCCGGCAAGGCCGCGGAACTGCTGCAGCAGACCGACCGCATCATCAAGTCGTTCCCCGAGGTGGCGCGCGTGTTCGGCAAGGTCGGCCGCGCCGAAAGCGCCACCGACCCCGCGCCGCTGGAGATGATCGAGACAACCATCCAGTTCAGGCCGCGCACCGAATGGCGGCCCGGCATGACGCTCGACAAGCTGATCGCCGAGATGGATGCGGCGACGACGCTGCCCGGCCTGTCGAACGTGTGGGTGCAGCCGATCCGCAACCGCATCGACATGCTCGCCACCGGCATCAAGAGCCCCGTCGGCATCAAGGTTGCCGGTGCCGACCTCGCCGAGATCGATCGCCTCGCCGCGCGCATCGAACAGGTGGTGAAGACCGTGCCGGGCGCGACCTCGGTGCTGGCCGAGCGGCTCGGCGCGGGGCGCTATGTCGAGATCCGAATCCGCCGGCTCGATGCGGCGCGCTACGGCCTGTCGGTCGCAGATCTGCAGGAGGTGGTGTCGCTCGCCGTCGGCGGCGAGAACATCGGCGAGACCATCGAAGGCCTCGAGCGCTTTCCGATCAACGTCCGCTATCCGCGCGAACTGCGCGACTCGCTGGCGAAGCTGAAGGCGCTGCCCATCGTCACTGCGCGCGGCGCCACGATCACGCTCGACAGCGTGGCCGACGTGGTGGTCGCCGACGGCCCGCCGATGATCAAGAGCGAAAACGCGCGGCCCTCGGGCTGGATCTACGTCGACCTGCGCGGGCGCGACATCGGCCGCTTCGTGCAGGAGGCGAAGCAGCGCGTGCGCGACGAGGTGCAACTCACGCCCGGCTATTCGATCGCCTGGTCGGGCCAGTACGAATATCTCGAACGCGCGGAAAAGCGCATGGCGCTGGTGGTACCGGCCACGCTGGCGATCATCCTCGTGCTGCTCTACCTGATCTTCCGCAACTTCGGCGAGGCGCTGCTGGTGATGGCGGCGGTGCCCTTCGCGCTGATCGGCGGCGTGTGGCTGCTGTGGGCGCTCGGCCACAACCTGTCGATCGCCTCGGCGGTCGGCTTCATCGCGCTCGCCGGCGTGGCCGCCGAGTTCGGCGTCGTGATGCTGATCTACCTCGACAGCGCGCTGCGCGAGGCACGCGCCCGCTACGCAGCCGAAGGCAAGCCGTTCGACCGCGCCGCGCTGGTCGAGGCCATCATGCAGGGCGCGACACAACGCGTGCGCCCCAAGTCGATGACCGTCGCCGTGATCCTCGCCGGCCTCGCGCCGATCATGGTCGGCAGCGGCACCGGCTCCGAGATCATGCAGCGCATCGCCGCGCCGATGGTCGGTGGCATGGTTTCCGCGCCGCTGCTGTCGATGCTGCTGATGCCGGTGGCCTATCTGCTGATGACGCGGCGCAAGTGCGATGCCGGCGAAGTGTAAAACGCGCCGGCGCCGCACGGGGCCGGTGTATTCTTTCGTCCTGATCCGTTCCGGCAATTTCGTTTCGGGGGAAACCATGCGCCATCACGTCGCCGCCGTCCTTTTCGCCACCGCGTTCGCTGCATCCGGTGCATCGGCCGAGAGCCACAACTATTCCGATTTCTGGGGCGCCACCAACGGCGCGACGCTCAACATCGTGCAGACCGGCGAGACCGTCACGGTGACCGGCTTTCTCTACGACGTCGACCGCCTGCCGACCTGGATCAGCTTCAGCGGTTCGCTGAACGGCACCAGCACCTTCACCGGCAACGTGATCCAGAACGCGGGCGATCCGCCGAGCAACAGCTGGGTCTCGAACTGGAACCCGTATTCGGTCGGTTCGGCTTCCATCACGTTCACCAGCAAGAGCCGCGGCACGCTGACGCTCACGCTCAACGGCACCACCACGACCGGCACCATACGCCGCGCCAATATCGCCAAGCTGCCGCTGGCGGGGCAGTACGTCTCGTCCGTGGTCGAGGTGTTGCAGGGCTGCACCTCGCGTCAGAGCGGGCTGTATTCGGGGGTCGGCTACTTCAACGTGACGCTCAACGATGCCGGCACCGCGGCAACCGGTTCCTTCGAGGCGCTCGACAACACCCCGGGCTGCACCTACTACCTGCCCTTCACGCAGTCCGGTTCGGTGGCCACCGGGAACGGCACCTTCTCCTGCAACGACGGCACCAGCGGCGATGTCGAGGTCGAGAACCTGCGCGCCTACGACGACATCGTGACCATGCAGATGACGCGCACCTTCACCTCCGGCGAAACCTGCGTGGCGACGACCTTCCTGAGCGGCTCGAAGTAGCACTTCTTGCGGCTGCCCGCATCCGAGCGGGCGCCGGGCCGGAGGCCGCGTGGTTCGGCGATCTGCGGCATGCCACCGTGGAGAGCGGCGCCGATATTGCGCCGCCACGGTGCCTGCTCTGCAAGCGCCGCCGCATGCGCCTTCCAGGCCGGCCAATCTCGCACTGTCGGCAGCCGCGCGGGTCGTGGCGGCAGTCCGGCCAGCCCCGATTCGCGATCGTCTCCGGGATTCCGGTCTGTCATAATCGTCCGGCAATGCCGTGGGGTGGCGCGTGCTGCGCAGCCGCCCGTCGCTGGCGATCGCCACTCTGAGGGAGGTACGACGATGCCCGGTCAAACTCATCGTGTTCGGCACGCTGCAGTCCTGCTTGCCGCGAGTTCGATTTGCCTGACGGCGCATGCGCAGTCCCTGTCGGATCTCGGCTCGTCGGAGCGCTGGTTCCTCTCCAACGGTTCGACCGTCCTGGGCGTCCATGAACCGCTCGGCGCCGTGTTCCGCTGGACCGCCAGTGGCGGCCGGCAGCCGATCGGTAGCATTGACGCGGGCGCGCCCGAACCCCGGCGCAGCCTGGTCATGCAAGGGCTGACGACGGGAGGCGGCACCCTCTACGGCACGCGTTTCGTGCAGACGAACGCGGCCAGCTACAACGAAGCTTTCCTGTGGTCGCCCGGTTCCGGCACGGTCGGCGTGGGCGCCTTGCCGTCGACCGCCGAACGGAGCTTCCACGGCACGCAGGCAATCGATGCGTCCGCTGACGGCGGTGTGCTGGCCGGCCGTTTCCTTGCTACCGTGGCTTCTCCTACCGGGGGGGCGTCTGAACTATTCACGCATGGTTTTCGCTGGACTCGGTCAGGCGGACTCGTGGACATCGGCGAGCTCGGCAGCACCGGCCCGGGTTTCTCGACTTCGACTTACGTCTCGGCGGTGTCGGCTGATGGCAATGCGATCGTCGGCGATTCGCACGGCCACGCTTTCTTGTGGACGACTGCCGGGGGCATCCGCGATCTGGGTACGCTCGGCGGAGCGGACAGCGAGTTCAAGATCATCTCGCGGTCGATGCGTGTATCCGCAGATGGCTCGGTCATTGTCGGCGACTCACAGGGCAGTCCGGGCGGCAGAACCCACGCCTTCCGCTGGAGCGCTTCGACGGGCATGGTCGATCTCGGCACGCCGAAGGGCCAAGACCCCGGTTTCTCCGCCAACGCGCAGCCCGTTGCCCTGTCGTCGAACGGCAATGCAGTGGCCGGATTCTGGAACGAGGGGCTGCCGAATTCTGCGGTGCGCAGCTTCCGCTGGACCCAGGATGGCGGCATGAAGGACCTTGGGCAACTGGCCCGCGTTGCCCAGGCAACGCCAGAGGCGCCCAACGTGGTGGCTGCGGCGATGTCGGCCAACGGCGCGGTCGTCGTCGGCACGCAGACGGATTTCGTTTCGGGCGGCAGCTTGCAGCGGGCGTATCGCTGGAGCGAGCCGACCGGCATCCAGACCATCGAGGCGTGGACCGGAAAGTCGCTCGGCGGCGGCGTTGCCGCCAACTTCGCCTACGCCGTCAATGGCGATGGCAGTCTGGTGCTCGGCATGCTGTCGAACGGCCACACCTTCCTTGCCCGCGCGGCGGGCGTGATCGATGTCGACGCCACCGGCGCGGCACTGGCACGCAACGCGGCGCAGGCGCATGCGGTGATGAACCTGCGCGAAACGCGCTTGCGCGCTGCGCTTGCGCAGGACTGCGCGGTGTTCGGCAACAACGGCCTGTGCCTTGCAGCGGGCGGCAGTTACGCCTCGGCGAGCGACCCGGGCGCGTTCGAGGCCGGCGCCAACCTGCGCCTGGGCTGGCGCATCGCGCCGCATGTCAGAGTCGGCCTGGCGCTCGACCAGGCGTTTGCCGACGACACGCCGTCGAACATCGAACTGCATGGCGGGTGGCCGATGGTCGGCGCCTTCGCCGTGTTCGACGCGCACGACGCGCAAGGTGCCGGCCCCGCGCTGCGCGTCGCCACCGCCTGGCATCGCAGCGATGTCAGGCAGACCCGGTTGTCCGAGACCGGTACCGAAGCCGGCCGCGGCGATTCGCGCCTGACCGGCCGCGCTGCGCTTGCCGAGGTGTCGTATGCCATGGTGCCGGCGCCGAACTGGCGCGCCGAGCCGTTCGCCGGCCTGCGCTACACGCGCGTCGAGCGCAAGGCCTATACCGAGCAGACCGGCGCGGCGTTCCCGGCGAGTTACGCGGCAATCGAGCGCTCCGCGACGACCGCGCTGCTCGGCGTGCGCGGCAGCGCTGCGATCGGCCCCGCCACAGCGCTCACTGTCGGCCTGGGTGTCGAGCGCGACCTGCACGAACGTGTGGATGGCTACGACGGCGCCATCGACGTGCTCGGCCGCTTTGCGCTGCCGGCGCCGGACATCCGCAAATCGCGTCCCTTCGCCAGCGTGGGCGTGAGCCACGACATCGATGCGCGCCAGCGCATCGGCGCCGAACTCGTCGTAAACCGCCACGCGATCCAGTCCGGGCATGGCGTCGCGGCGATGATGACTTACGCGATCGGTCTGTAGCGGCCCGGCCGGCTACGACACCCACGATTGACAGGCCTGCAGTGCCCATGAACAGGGCATCTGCGGCATGGCATTCCGGAAAGGTGCGCCCCTTCTAGGCCTCCCGGGTGTGTGCCCTGGAAGCGCCTGTCCATGCGCCTTTCAGGGTGTCTCTCCGCAGATCTGTTTCGCATCGATGCCGCGCGCGACGCTGCGCCGTACGCAACGGGTAGCGCCCAGGCCGCGCTCGATGACCTGCAGCGCGCAGTCAGCATCGGCGCCGCCGCACATGAAGATGTCGACGGCAGCGAAGCCAGCCTCAGGCCAGGTGTGGATCGAGATGTGCGATTCGGCGAGCAGCACCACGCCGGTGATGCCGCCGCCGTCGCCGAAGGCGTGGAAGTGCGAGAACAGCACGGTCGCGC
>WBZT01000960.1_pt2 | contig 16033 bp, 10 predicted proteins | sample 5204241 | NCBI WGS metagenome assembly WBZT01 (sample SAMN12344358, study PRJNA552823) | activated sludge metagenome | biome: Activated sludge suspended growth; feature: Nitrification reactor; material: Wastewater; isolation source: activated sludge from nitrification reactor of wastewater... | reverse complement strand
TCACCCCCAGCCCCTCTCCTCCGAGGAGAGGGGAGAAAAGAACTGCGGAATCTCGTGCCACGAATACCAAAGAGCGATAGTTACATGTTACGATTATCCAACCAAGGCAAAAAGTTTGCAACCTCTGGTTTCGTGGAACGAGTAGCTTTCATTATATCACCTCACCCCCAGCCCCTCTCCTCCGAGGAGAGGGGAGAAAAGAACTGCGGAATCTCGTGCCACGAATACCAAAGAGCGAAAACACCAAAATACATTCGACTGCTAAAATGCGATAATTGTGCTAACTCTAATTTCGTGGAACGAGTGTTTTTTGACTTTTGGATTAGAAGTTTCCCAAACTGGAGTTTGGGAAACAGGATAGAAATAATTCCCCTCTGGAGAGGTCGAAGAACTGGCGAAGACATGTGGTGGCACATTAGCCGGGGTGTGTTGCAGATTCTCACATTTGTTATCCCTCGTGCCATGAAGCCGGGTCATGCCAACAAAAAAGGCGTTCAGTTTTGCTGAACGCCTTGAAAAAATAATATGAATTGCCGGATTATTTTACCAGAACCATTCGTTTTACGCTTGTGAAATCACCGGCATCGATCTTATAGAAATAAACGCCTGATGCGTAGCTTGAAGCGTTGAAGTCAGCTTCATAATAACCCGCCTGCAGATCGCCTGCGAACACCTGGGCTATTTCATTTCCGATCACATCATAAACCTTCACCGTTACGTTCGCAAATTTTGGAATATCAAATTTGATCTTGGTAACCGGATTAAACGGATTCGGGTAATTCTGATGCAGCGCAAATACACTCGGTATGCCTGTATTCAGGTTCTGGATACCGAAAGGAACGATGGTATCGAACTGTGCCGTCTGTACAATGACGTTAGTCATTGAATTGATGGTAGGAGTGGGGTTATTACCTGTATATGAATTATTACCTGCTCCAACCCATCTCTGGAAATAATAAGTTTTCCCGTTATAAACTGCTGTCAGTGCTGAAAGCGAAAAATTCACAGTAGCAGCAGAGTCATAGAACAGGTTTCCGCCGTTAACTGTAACGCCCACAGCAGGTGTAACAGATGATATCAGCTTAAACTGCGCCCTGTAGTTACAGGTATAATTTGAAACATTGGTTGAAATGGTAACATTGTTAATGGTATCACCATTATTGCTCCAGTTCTGGAACACATACCTTGTTGAACCGAATATCTGCGGTGTTACTGCCGAAAGCTGCTGTGTTGAACCTACATTCCATGCGAAAAGAGATGGACTTGTATAGGTTGTTCCGTTAACCTTGTAAGCAAGCAATATCCTGTTAGTGTTAACACCAACATAGTTCATACCAACAAGGTAGCTGACTGATGTTTTATGAGTCTTTCCATTGCCGTTTGTTCCGGTTATAATTATACGATAATTTCCGGTGGGAACTGCAGCAGTTGAATTAACCTGCACTGTGAAGTTGGCAGGGAATGTGCTTACTGTACCTCCCGAAGGGAACGAAACTGAAATACCGGCATCTGGCGGATCTACCTGTGCGGTCAATGTAACAGGTGAATTATATCCTGCTGCAACCACAGGGATCGTCATATCGTATGTTGCGTTTTGAGTTTGCCCCTGCAGAACAGATTTGAAGCTGCTGGTGGGGATCATAGTAAAATTAGCAGTCTTCTTAGCGCCGTTCATAACTTCTGTACCCTGCTGGATCCATGCAATCGGCATAACTTCTGCCTGGTTCCATATGGGGTCTTTATAAAATTTCTTCTCTACTATAACAGTCTGGCCGGGGTACAGATAAACATTCTCACCGTTGCCGCCGTTTACCAGCCTTCTCATTATATCATAAAACTGTGTTTCACCATTTGTTCCGGGAGGAGATGAATAGCCATTATGTCTTTCCTGGATCGAGAAGTGAACAAAAACACTGGGATTCGGAAGAAGTACTTCGCAATATATCCTTGCACGAACAAGAATACTATCGCCAAATGTACTATCAGTAAGTATCATTGTTATCGGACTCAAAATGTTTGTCCTTGTATCAAAAAGCGATTGCAGGCCGCCTGAAGTATATGGAGAATTTATTGTAATCAGCCCGTCCATTCTTGCCTGCGGTATCGAATTAATACCGTAGAAATTCCTCCTTGCATTGTTATCATTCGGGTTATACAAAAAGTACCCATCATTGCCGGGTGCGGGCCAGTTCATATGGTATGCTATACCTACAACCCTGTCGGCATCTACCGAGTTGATCCATGATTCCATCGCCGGATTGTTGGAGGCACAAGGGCCGCAGGTCCAGCTTGTGAATCTTTCTACAAAAACCATTCTGTCTCCCGCAAGGAATGAAGACGTAACGGCTGTTAAAATGAAAACAATTGTAAATAGCTTTTTCATTTTTTATACCTTTTTAAATGTGTGGATTAGTTGTGATTAATTAATAAAATATGAATACTTCTTTAATATTTCAAGCCGAATGATGTGAATTGAGCTAACTATAAAAAGCCATATTGCTTTCCGGGCCGTATTGTAATTAGCTTTTAAATATTTAATTAGATTGATTTTACAATAATTCCTTACAAAATTGCGGACTAATAAGCGAAATTCCAACATTTTTGATCAATCGAAATAATGAGAAAAGTAAAAAAACTGCATTTAAAAAAGATCAGGACTACCCAAAGCAGGAAAGACGATAAGGTGAGCGTCACCGGATTTTCAGTCCGCCCGCTGAAACCAAAAGCCGGCAAACCAGTAACTATCAGAATGACCATTAAGAATGTATCAGAAAAAATGCTGAAGAGCGTTCCCTGGCAAATTGTAAAGAACAAAAAGATCCTTGATCACGGAGTGAGGTTTAACCTGGCTGCAGGTGACAGCTTCAAAGTATCAACTACATGGACGGCGTCGAAAGGATCCTTTTTCATTTATGCAGATGCCGACCCCAAGAATACACTAAGAGAACCTAAGATAAAACAGTTCAACAACCTTCCGCAGGGAACCGATCTGAAAGTAAAATAGTAAAAGTGGTAATCAGTTAAGCGGTTAATCAGTTAAACGGTTAATCAGTTAATCAGTTAAATGGTTACTTTCAGGCGGGAAAGGCAGTTCCGGCAAATTCACATTTTTTGAAATTTTCTTAAGCATGAAAAAATAAAATGGCAGAAAGCAATATTTCTTTTAAGACAAAGCTTCGTTACAGGTTTGATAATATAATGGCGCGCGGTCCCATCGCTTTGATAGGCTGGCTTGGGCTGCTCTCGCTTTTGCTTGTTTGTGCGGCCGCAATTTTGCTTACCGTATCCGGATTCACACAGGATGACGGCGAAACAATGGGATTCATTGAAGCGGCATGGAAAAGCTTGATGAGAACTCTCGACCCGGGTACAATGGGCGGCGATACAGGCTGGGGATTCAGGATCACAATGCTTGGCGTTACGCTTGGAGGTATTTTTATAGTATCAACACTTATCGGTGTGCTTGCCAGCGGTATATCCAACAAGCTTGATGAACTGCGTAAAGGACATTCATTCGTTGTTGAAAAAGATCATACACTCATTCTCGGCTGGTCAGAAAAGATCTTCCCTATTATTTCAGAACTGCTCATAGCCAACGAAAACCAGAAGAACCCCGTGATAGTTATCCTTGGAGAAAAGGATAAGGTTGAGATGGAAGATGAGCTGAAATCAAAAATACCTGACACAAAAAACACACGGGTTATCTGCCGAAGCGGAAGCACGGTTGATCTAAACGATATCGAAATAGTGAACCCGCATGAATCACGCTCAATAATAATTCTTGCGCATGAAGGAAATGATCCTGATATCAGCGTTATTAAAACGATCCTTGCGTTAACAAACAATCCAGGCAGGCGGCAGGAGCCTTATCATATAGTTGCGGAAATCAGCGACCACAAGAACAAGGAAGTCGCCGAGATGATAGCTTCGGGGGAAGTAACGCTGGTGCATACCGAAGACCTTATCTCGCGGGTTATAGCGCAGTCATGCAGGCAATCAGGCTTAAGCGTAGTATATACAGAGCTGCTTGATTTCGACGGCGATGAAATATATTTCCAGGAAGAACCCGGATTGAACGGCAAGACCTTCAAGGAAGCCATTATGAGCTATGAGGATTCAGCCGTTATGGGTATCCGGGGGAAGGACGGCAAAACGATTATCAATCCAAGCATGGATACTGTATTTAATCCGGGAGATAAAGTTGTCGCAATTTCAAAAGATGACGATACTATCCGCCTGTCATCGGGCGGCGCGGCAAATGTGAATCCCGATGCCATCACTACCGGCAGCCCCAAAATGGCTGATACAGAAAAGACGCTCATACTCGGGTGGAACTGCAAGGCATGCAATATCGCTATGGAGCTTGATAACTACCTCGCGCCCGGCTCTATGCTTACAGTTGTTGCAGAAGGTGACGGTGTGGAAGAACAGCTTAATGACCTGAAGCCCAGGCTTAAGAACCAGGGGGTGGAGTTCAAACCGGGAAACATCAGCGATCGTGAGCTGCTGGATTCAATGGAACTGCATATTTACAATCACATAATTCTGCTTTCTTATTCCGATACAATGCCCGAACAGGATGCCGATTCCAAATCGCTCATTACACTTCTCCACCTCAGGAATATTGAAGAAAAGACCGGCAATGATTTCACAATAGTAAGCGAGATGATGGATATCAGGAACAAAGAGCTTGCCGAAGTTACCGAGGCCGATGATTTCATCATCAGCAATAAGCTTATCAGCTTAATGCTTTCGCAGCTATCAGAAAACAAGGAGCTGAAGGCGGTGTTCGATGACCTGTTCGATGCAGATGGCTCGGAAATTTACGTGAAGCCTATCACTGATTATGTTAAAACGGGAGTCGCGGTGAATTTTTATACGCTGTGCGAATCCGCTTCACGCAAAGGCGAAATTGCCATTGGCTACAGGCTTAACGAGTTTTCTCATAATGTGAACAGGGCTTACGGCGTTATGGTGAACCCGAAAAAATCTGACATGGTAACATTTACAGGTAGCGATAAGCTGATTGTTATTGCGGAAGATTAAGGATTCAGGGAACAGCACTTTTTTGAAAACGTCAGGAGTTTTTCCTGGCGTTTTTGTTTAGTACGTATTGATGTAACTCTGAAGAATAATGCAGGGAACGCATCTTGGCTATTATTTAAACAGTTAGTGTATTTCTTAATTCAACATGCATTCCTGAATTCAGATTACGGCGAATTCCAATCCTGTTAGGGATTGAATATTGGTAGAACAAAATTTACCCGGTATCATTCCGTCCCGTACGGGACGGGATAACAGGGGGAAATCCGTTATCTACCAATATCTCGTGCCTAACGGCACTTGTGTTAATCTGTTCCGCCGGGAGTTACCTCCTGACGGACGTTTTTTGTAACCCGAATCGCCCGATTCGAGTGCGTTTGCATTCTATCAGAGACTCCGGAAAAGAGCGGGGATCTTCCGTCCTAAACCCCCATTGTTGAAAATGCATTGCCTGAATCCCGTTCAATCAAAGCAAAACGAAAATTGGAGTGATAGTCCCCCCTTCGCCGAAGGGGGGATAGTTATTTTGAAGAATAAATGAATCTGGATTGAACCTTAATTTTGATATCCGGGAACCAACAATGGGGGTTCAATTACAAAAAATGCCCGGCATATTTTTTGCTGGACATTATTTTTTTTCTTTTCTGGTTTTACTACTTACCTACTCAACTACTCACCCACTTCACCATTTCACTATCTCACTATTTCAGTAAGACCATTTTTTTTACATCTGTGAAACTGCCAACTGAGATCTTGCAGAAATACACGCCGCTTGAGAGCCTGGTTGCATCAAAACTTACCTCATAACTTCCTGGTTTAAGGTATGTATTTACAAGTAATGAAATTTCTTTTCCGTTTATATCGTACACAGACAGGAATGTCTGTGCTACTGAAGTGCCGCTTATATCAAATTTTATTTTTGTTACTGGATTAAACGGATTAGGGTAGTTTTGGTGTAAGCAGGACTTAAAGGGTATGTGCGTTGAGATTACATTAACTCCTAACGGATTAAGTTGTCCATATCTGTCTATCTTCAATATATACGGGTCTTCTTCTTGAATTTCAGTCCTGCCAACAACTATAAATCCTGAATCTTTTGTTTGATCAATTTCCCATGCTTCATTATTAAAATTCGTAAAACCAAAGGAATTAACCCAAATATTTGTACCGTTAGTGTCAATTTTTCTTATTCTGGCAAATGCTGTACCGGCACTATCGTACCATCCTGCCATAACAATTTTATTGTCAGCACTGATTTTCAAATCCCGAATTTCATTGCTGTAATTAGAATCGACATTTTTGAACCATTGTTTGTTAGCACTGGAATTGAACTTTGCAAAAAACTTGTATCCACCTACGTAGTAACTTTCATCATCTGCTACGCAAATAGTTCTGGGCAGAAGGTATGGCTTTTCATAAAAAGTACTTTCCCAAAGGACATATCCACTTTGCGAAACTTTTCCGATAAACATATAAGAAGGGCTACCGTTGACTACAGTGTGCGCACCAACCAGAACTAAGTTTTTATCGTTTGAAAAAATAAGATCATTAAATGAACCTGAGAATCTACTTGCTGTATAAAGGGTATCAAAGACGAGATTTAAGTTTGCGTCAAACTTTGCAAAGTAAGGTGCATCAACGGATTGTCTATGCATTCCAGCTACAAAAAAACTTCCGTCATCTATTTGTATAATCTTATTTACAATAAGATATTGATTGGAACTTACATACAACTTCAAGATATTTCCATTGAGATCAATTTTCACCAAACTTCCAATATGTCCGCAAATCACATAATTATTATCCAGTGTTTTTACTATACACTCAGCCAGTTCAACATTAATAGTTTTATTCCAAAGAGTATCACCGAATTTGTCATACCTTACAATGTACATGTCATCTCTTATCCCTGATTCACGTTTTCTCCCGACAGCAATATACCCTTCATCCGGTGTTTGAACAACAGATGTGAAATATTCGATATCAGGGGCTAAAATAGTTTTTTGAAAAGTTATAGATTGCCCTGAAGCTCGCATATTCAATAATAAAAGACCGAACAAAAAAAATAGCTTCGAGGTATTGATTTCCATACCTATTTTAGTGATTATTCTATACATTGTTATTTTTAGAGTTTTTCCAGCAAGAGAATCAGTAATTTTCCTAAATATAATATTGATTTGCCGGATTTGCAACAACATGTGCTCAAAGGGGTCGGGTTATGCCTTTGGGTGACATTACAAATATAATAAGCACTTCTGGCTGTTACAATGATATGAGTCATAAAGTCACGCCGCGTGCCGTCAGGAGGTAACTCCTGACTGATGCTTTTTGCAACCTGAATCGCCCGATTCGAGCGCGTTTTGTGAATTAGCTGAGACTCCGGAAAAGAGCGGGGATCTTCCGTCCTAAACCCCCATTGTTGAAAATGCATAGCCTAAATCCCGTTCAATCAAAGCAAAATGAAAACCGGAATGATAGTCCCCCCTTCGACGAAGGGGGGGATGGTTATTTTGAAGAATAAATGAATCTAGATTGAACCCTAATTCTGATATCCGAGAAGCAACAATGGGGGTTCAATTACATAAAAAAAGCCCGGCATATTTTTACCGGACATTTTATCGTTATAATTTTTTGCCTTTTGCCTTTTCACTTCACTATATCACCTACTCCCCCCACTCACCCGCACCCCTGCCTCCTTGCGTGTATAATTATTGAATTACATCTTTTGATAATATTCGATAATTTTGCAGTTCTAAATAAAAAATAAGGTAACCATGATCAAACTTCGCGCGCTTGCCGAAAACACTAAGGAATTCTCGGATAAATTCCCTTCCCTGTTATATAAACCTCTCGGTAAAACCGGGTTTACGGTTTCCGCGTGCGGATTCGGCGCGTACCGTACCGATTACAGGGTGCGCGAGCATTTCGAAGCGCTTGAATACGCCATATCGCAGGGTATCAACCTGATAGATACTTCAGCAAATTATTCCGATGGCGGCAGCGAAATACTCATAGGCAATGTGCTGGAAGAAATGATCACCGCAGGCAGGCTTAAACGCGAAGAGATCGTCATCGTATCAAAAGGCGGATATATACAGGGTAAAAATCTTGAAGCCGCCAAAAAGATGAAGGAAGACGGCGTGGGTTATTCTGCAGTTACAGAATACGCCGAAAATATCTGGCACTGCATTCACCCTGATTTCCTGAAGGACCAGATAACGCTCTCGCTTGAACGCATGAAGCTTGAAACGATTGATATTTACCTGCTGCATAACCCGGAGTATTTCCTCGACTCTCCCCTTTCGAAAGATCTGGAGCTTGATGAGCTTAGGCATGAATATTATATCCGCATCAAAAAAGCATTTGAATACCTTGAAACCGAAGTAGCCGCGGGGAGGATAAGTTATTACGGAATTTCTTCCAATTCATTTGTGAAGCAATCCGATGACCCGGTATTCACATCGCTCAAAAGCTGCGTAGAAGCGGCGAACGAAATTTCTGAAGACAACAGCTTTTATGTTGTTGAGCTTCCGCTCAACCTTATCGAAAAAGAAGCTATTGTAAATAAGAACCAGGTAGGCGATTCATTCAGCGTGCTGGAATATGCCTATGAAAGCGAGCTTGGAGTGCTGGTTAACCGTCCCTTAAACGCTCTCGGCGAAAAGGGCTTAACACGGCTGGCGGATTTCCCTGTGGATAAGGAATTCACAACGCTCGATGAGGCGCAGATAATCGCAGAGATCAACCTGCTCGACCTGATGGAAGAAGATTTTATCAAAGATCATCTCGATAGCATTCAGCTAAGTGATGAGAACCGCAAAGCGGTGCAGGCTTTTCTGAAAGCGGGCGAAATACTAAAGGAGAATTGGAAGGGCTTCGGCTCAATGGAGAATTTTAATGATGTGAAAAAGCAGTTCCTGATCCCAAGGGTTAATTATGCATTCACCACTCTTGTTGCATCACCGGGTGTAACAGATGAAGTAAAGGAAAAGCTTGATAAGATAGCGCGGCAAACCAACAAGCTTATGGGTATTCTTGATAGTCTGTACGGACTTCTGGCAAACACCGCCTCGGCGGATCTTCACCTGCGGCTGAATAAATCCGTTGACGCAGCCGAAGCGGATAGCTTCAAAGAGCTATCGCTCTCGCAGAAGGCAATATTGTTCATCAATTCATTGAAGGAAGTAAGCTGCACTCTTGTAGGCATGCGCCAGAAAAAATATGTTGATGATGTAACCGGAGTACTAAAAGCGCCCGTACTTGTTGACGCATACGATAAATTCAAAGAAATTTAGCCGCTATTTTTTGAATCAATAAGTCTTTATCTGTTTGGGGTCATTTAAGATTATCTGCGGTTTTCCTTTAAACTGAGAAATGTACCCCGAAACCTCTACATTTTTATTCTTATACTTACCTATATCCGGAAAGTCAGCGAACTTGCTTGCGAATATAACAGCAGTAAACGGATTATCGGGATACTTCTCCACAAAATTGAGGTATGCAACTTTTTCAGACTGGTATATATCTGCAACGAATCCTTTCACCGTTACAAGCTTACCGTGATACTTATCAGCTTCAAGCGGAGAAATTGTGGCAATCGGGGTCTTTCGGTCGGCTATTTCTTTTCTCTTCTTGGGATCGCTGAGGTCTTCCATCTTCAAAACATTTGAGTCATTAGCCTGCTGTTTAAGGTCCTCTTCCTTTTTCTGCTCACTGCTTTTCTGCTCAGTGTTTTGCTGCTCAGTACTTTTTTGCTGATCATCAACAAACTCCGGCTTTTTTTCTTTACCGCAGGAAGATATAAGTAATAACAGAACAGAGAATACCAGTATGTGGATTAATTTGCTTTTCATGATTTTTGGGAACCGGGCAAGGTTCATAATTAGGTTATAAATAAAAACCCATGATAATTCTATCATGGGTTATAAAAATAAATAAATAATTCAGTGAATTCAATGATTAACAGCCCAAGATAAACTACCTTCCGCGTTTGCGTGTTGCTGATTTCTTAACTACCGATTTCCTAACGGCTGCTTTCTTAACTGCAGCTTTCCTGACGGCAGCTTTCTTAACTGCAGATTTTCCGGCTGTAGTTCTCTTAGCTGCAGGTTTTTTAACCGCGGCTTTCTTAGCTTTCTTCTTCACCGGGGTGTTTGATGTTCCCCTGCCTTCATCATACATTAAGTGCGCCTGCGCCGCAGAGAGCCTTGCAATTGGCAGCCTGAATGGTGAGCAGCTTACATAATCCAGATTTGCCGTGTGGCAGAAATGGATTGTCCTCGGGTCGCCGCCATGTTCGCCGCAAATACCGACTTTCAGCTTTGGCTTAACGCTTCTGCCTTTATCAACCGCCATTTTTACCAGCGATGCTACTGCCGGGTCGATCGATATGAACGGGTCACCCGGAATTATTTCCTTCTCTATATAATAGGGAAGGAACGTGCCTGAATCATCACGGCTGAGCCCCATTGTAAGCTGGGTAAGGTCATTGGTGCCGAAAGAGAAGAATTCGGCTGCGGCTGCAACTTCATCAGCGGTAAGCGCTGCCCTGGGCACCTCTATCATTGTACCGACATGGTATTCAAATTTCACATCTTCAGCTGCCATTATTTCTTCGGCGATCTTCCGTACAACTTTTGTTTGGTGTTCAAGCTCTGAGCTTGTTCCAACAAGCGGTATCATCACCTCAGGCTTAACATCAATTCCCGCTTTTCTGGCTTCTGCTGCTGCGGAAAATATTGCCCTTGCCTGCATAGCTGTAATTTCAGGATATACAATTCCAAGCCTGCATCCCCTATGTCCCATCATCGGGTTGAACTCATGAAGGCTTTCAACCTTTGCCTTGATATCATCGAACGATTTATTGAGCATTGTTGCCAGCTCTTTTTGTTCACTTTCCTTATGCGGAAGGAACTCATGAAGCGGCGGGTCAAGTGTCCTGATTGTAACAGGCAGGTCTTTCATTTCCCTGAATATGCCGAGAAAATCTTCCTTCTGGTAGGGAAACAGCTTTTCAAGCGCAGCTTCACGTTCGGCAAGTGTATCGGCAAGTATCATCTCGCGTACTGCGTTGATCCTGTCGCCGCCAAAGAACATATGTTCTGTTCTGCAAAGGCCAATTCCCTGCGCACCGAATGCAAGCGCATTCCTGCACTGGTCGGGCTGGTCGGCATTTGTACGCACTTTCATTGTGCGGTATTTATCTGCCCATGACATTACTTTGTCGTATATCTGGAATGTTTCGGAGTATTCAGGCTTCAGTGATTTTTCCAGCAGAACCTGGAGTATTTCTGATTCCTTGGTATGTATCTTTCCTTCTATCACTTCGCCCGTGGTACCATCTATAGAAAGCCAGTCGCCTTCTTTCAGAACAAAACACTTATCATCTCTTACCACCTTCAGCTCGCGGGTCTCATAGTCAATTTCTAGGTCACCGCATCCGGCAACGCAAACCTTGCCCATCTGCCTTGCAACAAGCGCGGCGTGTGATGTCATTCCGCCCCTTGCGGTCAATATACCTTCGGAAGCGTTCATACCTTTAATATCTTCAGGAGAAGTTTCGATCCTTACAAGTATCACTTTTTCTTTTCTTACTGCCGCGTCTTCAGCATCGCCGGCATTAAAATAGATACGGCCTGTAGCGGCGCCCGGCCCGGCATTCAACCCTTTTGCTATCAGCCTGCCCTGTTTTATTGCTGTTTCTTTTTCAACATTATCAAATATAGGCCTCAAAAGCTGGTTAAGCTGGTCAGGCTCTATCCTCATAATTGCGTCGCGCTCAGAAATCAACTTTTCGTTCACCATATCAACGGCTATTTTAACGGCTGCAGAGCCGGTACGCTTGCCTACCCTGCACTGCAGGATGTAAAGCTTGCCGTCCTGAATGGTGAATTCAATATCCATCATATCCTTATAATGCCGCTCAAGCGCTTTGCGCACTTTTTCGAGCTGTGAATACATATCAGGGTTCTGCTGGTTAAGTGTAGCTATTGTAAGCGGGGTCCTGATACCCGCAACAACATCCTCGCCCTGGGCGTTCATCAGGTATTCGCCGTAAAAAACATTTTCGCCCGATGCGGGGTCTCGTGTAAATGCAACACCTGTTCCAGAGCTCTCACCCATATTGCCAAATACCATCGATTGCACATTTACTGCGGTTCCCCATGACTCGGGGATATTATTAAGCTTGCGGTAAACAATGGCTCTTTCATTCATCCACGAGTTGAACACGGCGTCAACCGCGCCGTTAATCTGCTCCATCGGGTCCTCGGGGAATTCCCTTCCAAGCCTGATCTTGATCTCAAGCTTGAATTCCTGTACAAGCTCTTTAAGATCCTCGGCCGTAAGGTCTGTATCCATTTTTACGCCGCGGTCTCTTTTTTTGTTCTCAATTATAAGCTCGAAGGGGTCGCGTTCATTTTTGCTGTGCGGTCTCATTTCCATAACAACATCACCGTACATCTGAACAAAGCGGCGGTATGAATCGTAAGCAAACCTTTCGTTGCCGGTCATTTCTATCAGCCCGTGAACTGTTTCATCGTTAAGCCCGAGATTCAGAATAGTATCCATCATACCCGGCATCGAGGCGCGCGCGCCTGAACGAACGGAAACGAGCAGCGGGTCATTTTTGTCTCCGAATTTTTTGCCGATCTCACGCTCCATTCTGGAAAGTGCGGCCTTGACCTGGTCTCTTAACTCTTTGGGATATTTTCTGTTGTTCTTGTAGTAATGGGTGCAAACTTCTGTAGTGATTGTGAATCCGGGTGGTACGGGCAGCTTCAGGTTTACCATTTCCGCCAGGTTAGCGCCTTTACCGCCAAGCAAAGGTTTCATCGCGGCATCGCCATCAGCTTTCTTACCGCCAAAGTAATACACTAGTTTTTTAGGCATTTTATCGGTTTGTTTTAGATTATACCAAAAATTTTATTTGTCAGATGGAGGCGGTGCCGAGTCCATGATAAACTGAAAAGCGCTGCTGCTTTTTTGTTTGGGAGTTCTGTTTGTTCTATATAGTATCAGTAAAAAGTATTAAATATCGAAGTAATTCTTCTCCTCTTCTTTAAATATCGAAAGCACTTCATCAGGTGAAACCGCTTCAAGCAGCTTTTCCCTGAATTCATCCTTGTTCATCAGCCTTGATATCCTGCTTAGAAGCTTAATATGGGTATTAAGCAGGTTTTCCTTGCCAATGAGCATGAATATGAACCTGACGGGTTCACCATCTATTGAATCGAAATCAATTGGCTCTTTTGTAATAGCGAACGCCGCAACAACATCGCTTATTGAATCAGTCTTTCCGTGCGGAATCGCAAAACCCTTCCCTACACCTGTGGAAACAAGCTTTTCCCTCTCAAAAATAGTTTTGGATACTTTTTCTTTGTCAAGGATCTTATTGGATTTTGCCGCCAGTTCAATTACTTTCCTGATCGCATCATCTTTATCGGTCACATCCAGGTTTACGGCTATTACATCAGTGCTTAGTATATCAGAAATTTTCATGACATTAATAAAATGATAATTATTACCTCAACTACAAAGTTAGCAAATTTAACCGTAATAAAAAATTAAGAATTTACTGCGTAAAAATGCAAATTTGCCCCTAAAACTGCAATTTTGAGTGCCTTAACCCTGCGGGGCAGGGTCTGATAAAATGACATTATACAGCAAAACCAGGGTGCCGTTTCCTTAAATGATTTATTGTTGACCTTACAGCTCTTTGTACAACGGGCGATGTATCTTTTATTAGCACTGCTAAAAATTCTTTCGCAAGGTGCGGGTGATTATTTCCAAAGCTGTTGTTGAACGCCATGGCAATGTTCCACCTCACATGTTCATTTTTTATTTTAAGCATTCGTTTAAGAAATTCCATAGTCACATCGGTTGCGCCATTGCCAAAATAGGAGCCAAGTATAAAGGGACCCAGATTTTTCTTTACATACCCGGAGCTGTCATACATAAGCGGCTCAAAAAGTGCGAAGGCTTTCTTCAGCTTTCGGGAATCGTTCCGGTCACGCAATACGGCGGCGGCAAGAACCACTCCGCGCCTAATGTTTTCGGAACTGTCCTTCGTCCATTTTTTGAGTGTTTTGTAGAATGCCGGATTCTCTTTCAGCGTTCCGCCCAATGCGCCGGCGGCGTATTCGCGGACTTCCCAATTCGGATCATCTGTAATATTATACAGCCATTTGATGACTGCTGGGATGTTGAATCTATATCCGCGCCATAAAATGTGAATGCCAACCTCCTTAGCATTATCGGATTTTAGTTTCAGAATTGCAAAGCCTGCCTTGTAAAACTCACGTTCCGGATTTTTGTGGTTCGCTTCTGTTATATGCCTCACAATTTCTGCAATCACATAACGCTTATCTTTCATTTTAGCCGTACCGGAGTGTTTCGTGGATATGGAATCAAGTACAGCGATGATCTTTTTGAAATCCTGCTTAACTATTGCAGCAGCAATTACTGCTTTTTGCTTTTTGGTGAGTAAAGTATCTTTCATGTTACAAAGATACAAAAAAATATTTGTTGAGAATGCGGGTAATATATACTTGTCATGATGGTCACCCAAACTGGAGTTTGGGTGAAAGGGATTTGAAGCCGGAGTTTGGGTGACAGAGGGTAAGGTAGTTTTTCAAGTAGAGACGACCCGGTGGGTCGTCTCATGCTGAGCTTTGAGATAAACCCTTGGGTTCAGGCGTTAGGATTGAAAGGGAATACATGAATGATGTTTTTTATTTATCATAAAAAAACGCCGCCGTTATTCACGGCGACGCTTTATCCATACAAAACCAAAAAGCTTATTTCATTTTTTCATATTCAGGCATAACAAATCCTGTTATGAATCCGGAGCCCGGCTTTACTTCAAGCGCCGCATCGATCCATTTTTTAGCTTCTTCCTTTTTATCATTCTTAATGAAGCACATTGCGATCATTCCAGCTGCCTGGTCATTTCCCCAGTTGGGATAAGTTTCATCCTTCGGCTTATAGGTTTTGAAATAGCCCCATGACTTTTCGAACATGCCCTGCGCTTTATCAACGCCGCCGCCAAAGCTTTCCGGTGTGTAAAATGTCATATAGCCATCAATAAGGTAGTAGCGTGGATTTTCCGGCTCAAGCTTCATAGAGATATCCTTTGCTTCCTGAGTTTTGGCTATTATATCATTCATTTTATCGGGCTCATACTGCCAGCGGTTGCCCTGAACTGCCATCTTCATAATATACGCGTCAGCAAAATCATCTTTAACATCGGTTGCTTTATCCAGCAGGCTTAAAGCAGACTCGGTGTATTTCTTCATATCGTCATTGTTTTTTTCTTCGGCTGCGGTACGTGAGAGAATGTAATCTGTGAATCCAAGGTAATAGTTTACCATCCATTCATTCTTTTTAAGCTGCAGAATGCGCTCGAAGTCACCCCTGACTTTAAGCAGGGCAGCCTTATCGTTTTTATCGGCAGCATCTCCCAATTTTTTCATTGCTTTCATCATTGCATCGGTATAGTCATCAGCCTTTGCATTCTCAATCACAAGGAATGCGAGCAGCAGCATAACTATTGCTGAAAGTGTTAATTTGTTCATATCTGTTGTACCTTTCTATGTCCACAATATCTGTGGAGTTTTATATTATAATTGTTATTACTAATTTTTTTGCCTTTTTACTTTTGCCTTTTGCCTTAATCAAAATTGCAGCCCCAATCCCAGGTAAAACTGTCTTTTGTTGGTTGTTACAATTTCTTCGCGTTTTGAATAATCGAAGTTATATGTATAATCGTACAGATTCTTCTGATTGAGCAGGTTGTTTATCTGGAACACCGCGATTGCAAATCTGCCGAAGAGCGAAAATATATACTGGAAGTTAACATCCATCCTCTGGTAAGTGGGAAACCTGCCGCTGTTGGTTTCTGCGTAGATCGGCTGGTAAGCATTCGCATTGGGGTCATATATACCGCCCGTTATTGGTGTGTACGGCTTGCCTGTAGAAAGCCTGTATGAAA
>WBZT01001677.1_pt1 | contig 16034 bp, 16 predicted proteins | sample 5204241 | NCBI WGS metagenome assembly WBZT01 (sample SAMN12344358, study PRJNA552823) | activated sludge metagenome | biome: Activated sludge suspended growth; feature: Nitrification reactor; material: Wastewater; isolation source: activated sludge from nitrification reactor of wastewater... | reverse complement strand
CCCGAACTCAGAAGTGAAACGGTGTATCGCCGATGATAGTGTGGGGCCTCCCCATGTGAAAGTAGGTCACCGCCAGGTCCTCTTACAAAACCCCGCTCTTCTACTGAGAGCGGGGTTTTTCTTTGGGACTTTGTCCTGTACTGCAACCATTTTCACAATCCATTCGTCAGGAGTTCCTTATCACACTTAGTGATCGAGGTTACGCGCAGTCGATCATGTGTTTAAGTCTGGAATAGAAAGGGGATCACATCCTCGAACCGAGTTGCGAAATGAATGTTCAACCCCTGACGAACATATTCCGGCACCTCTTCGAACTCTCCTTGGTTGTCAGCCGGCAGGATAATTTCCTTGAATCCGGCCCTTCTTGCGGCGATCAGCTTTTCGCGTATACCCCCAACCGGGAAGACTGCCCCCGTTAAAGTAATTTCCCCTGTCATGGCCACGCGACGGACGGGCTTATTACGCGCCAATGACAGTAGCGCACTGACCAAAGTGATGCCCGCCGAGGGGCCGTCCTTGGGAGTGGCGCCAGCGGGGACATGGATGTGAATAAAGGCATTCTCGAAATAAGCCTGTTTTACGCCAAATTGTTCCGCGTGGCTGACGAGGTACCCATAGGCAATCTCGGCGGACTCCTTCATGACCTCACCCAGTTGGCCCGTAAGCTTGAATCCCCTCGTAAACCCATGGGTCCTTACGGCTTCGATGGAGAGGGTAGCGCCGCCCATGGCTGTCCACGCTAACCCCGTGACCACGCCTGGACCCATGAGCTTGCGTTCGTCACGGAACATGGGGCTGCCGAGATAGTCCTTAAGTCTATCCTGGCCTATCTGAAGGGGTTGCAACTCTCCTTCCAGCATCCGCACCGCGCATTTCCGCACGATTTTACCGATCTGCTTGTCAAGTCGACGCACCCCCGCGTCCCGTGCGTAGCCGACGATCACCGCGCGCAGGGCAGCCGCATCGAGTCGTACCGACCGCTTGGGTAATCCAGCCTTTTCGATCTGGCGGGGCAGCAGGAATCTTTTGGCAATGGCCAATTTTTCCTCAACGATGTAGCCCGACAGGGGGATGATTTCCATGCGATCCGCCAGTGGCCCGGGGATGCTGTCCAACTGATTAGCGGTACAGACGAATAGCACCTTGGAGAGGTCAAAGCGCAAGTCAAGGTAATGATCGAGGAAGTCAGAATTTTGCTCCGGGTCGAGAACCTCTAGCAGTGCCGAGGCAGGATCGCCGTGATAGGAGGCGCCAATCTTGTCTATTTCGTCGAGCATGATGACCGGGTTGGCGGTACCCGTATCCTTTACCGCCTGCAGGAATTTGCCTGGCATAGCACCAATATAGGTACGCCGGTGTCCCTTTATCTCGGCCTCGTCGCGAATTCCGCCGACGGAAAAGCGGTAAAAGCGGCGGCCCAGGGCATCGGCAATGGAGCGACCCACGGAGGTTTTGCCCACCCCGGGTGGACCCACCAGCATAATGATGGATCCAGCGATTTGACCTTTGTGAATCCCGACCGCCAAGAATTCAAGGATGCGAGTTTTGACGTCTTCCAGACCGTAGTGATCCCGATCCAGGATGCGTCGTGCGCGTTTCAAGTCTAGCCTGTCTTTGGAGTAGCGCCCCCAGGGTAAGGTCGTGATCCAATCCAGATAATTCCGGGTGACTGAATATTCCGGGGATCCCGTCTCTAGGATGGCCATCTTCTCCATTTCTTCATCGACACGCTTCTGGGCCTCATCGGTCAGGGTCAGGGCCTTGAGGCGCTCCCTGAATTTGTCCAGTTCAGCCGTGCGGTCATCCTTGGCTAACCCCAGTTCCTTTTGAATAACCTTGAGTTGCTCCTTGAGGAAGAAGTCCCGTTGTTGCTTTTGCATCCGCTCCTCAACCGATTCGCGGATTTTTTGTTGGGCACGGGCTAAGTCCAGCTCGTTATTGAGCAGGATGAGGACCTTTTCCATGCGTTTAAGCAAATCGACGGCCTCAAGAACCCCCTGGAGTTGTTCCTTAGTCGAGGTTGTCAGACTGGCGGCAAAATCGGATAAATGGGAAGGGTCATCCGGTCCGAAGCGATCCAGGAAGACTCGCAACTCTTCAACATAAAGGGGGTTAAGGGGGAGCAATTCCTTGATGGTATTAATAACGGCCATGGCGTAGGCCTTGACCTCATCCTGCTCCCGCGTGCTTGGTTCAGGGAGGTATTCGACGCGTGCCGAGAAAGGTGACCGCCGCGAGATCCAGTTTTCAATGCGGAAGCGATGAATGCACTCCACCAGTACCTGCAGGTGTCCATCCTGTTCATGAACCCGATGGACCCGGCAAGCCGTGCCGACGGCATGAAACTGCTCGGCGGTGGCCTCCTCGGCCGTGTCGTTGGTAACCAAGACCACGCCCAGGATTTTGTGATCCGAATTGACCACGGCACGAATGGTCTTGGCCCAATGCTTGCCCGACATGAGTAGGGGCACGGCCTGACCTGGGAAAAAGGGGCGGGCCGCCACGGGCAATAGATGGATGATGCCGGGCAGCACGTCCTTGACGCGAGCCGGCATGGTCGGCTCGGCTGCCGGCGCTTCTACATCCTGATCCGATGCATCGATCCCTACGTCCTCGCTTGCCGTAAGGTAGTCCTCTTGATCCGCATGGTCACTCATCTTTGCCGCCTGATGGAAGTTGTCTCAAGATCCAGGTAAGGGTGAAGGGCTCGAATTGATAAGCACACGATTTTCGGGCGATGGAGCGGCTTTGCAAGTCAGATTCGCTAGGCTAGCAAAGGTGGAGACCGATAACTCCTCGGCTCGTTGACCTGGGTCAATGCCAAGGGCGGCGAAATCCTGCGAAGTTGCCAACCCTTTAAGCGTGTTGCGCAAGGTTTTGCGTCGCTGTGCAAACGCCTGGGTGACCAGCCGTTGATGATGACCTGGATCCTGAACCGGGAAGGGTGGGGGATTGAGTGGCGTCAGGTGCAGAAAAGCTGAGTCAACCTTGGGCTCCGGGAAAAAGGCCTGGGGTGGGATTTCAAACAGGGCCTCGGCACGGCACCAGGTCTGGATCATGACGGAAAGCCGGCCATAGGTTCGGGAACCGGGAGGGGCGACAATCCGGTCCACTACCTCCTTCTGCAACATGAGATGCATGTCGAAGATACAGGACTTTTGCTCAAGGAAGCGGAAGAGGAGCGGCGTAGAAATGTTGTACGGCAAATTGCCGGCCAGGCGTAGCTTTTCCCCGGGTGCCACCAAATGACAAAGATCAAAGGTCAGGGCGTCGGCGTTATGGATGCTCAATTGCCCAAGGTGCCCACAAGAATGGGCCAGGCCCTCAATGAGGTCTCGGTCCAGCTCGATGGCATCCAGATGCCCGACCGCGCGCAACAGTCCTCGTGTTATAGCGCCGCGTCCAGGACCTATCTCCACCAGTCTTTCCCCTGGGCTGGGCGCAATGATCGCGATGATGTGGTCGATTACGCTCTGATCCTGGAGATAGTTCTGGCCAAACCTTTTGCGGGGGTGGGGCATGCGCGGGGTTGAACATGAGGCTGGGATAGAACCAAGTCTGCGCCAAAGCTAGTCTGTGGGTCCAGTTGAATAGCAATTTGGTTGCCTTGTCGTGAACTAGTCGTAGCGAGAAAAGTCGCGTACCATCCGTCCAGGATATTGATGCTTGATGATATCCGATTAGTTACAACAACAAACGGGGACGACATATCCTTCGATGAATGAATTCGATCAGGCCTATCTGGTCCCGGACGGGACCGATCTTCAGGGCATTAAGGATACGCTCGAGGCGAAATGCCGGATTGGTGAGGATGAACCCCATCACCTGCTGCGGCGCTTTTATGACACCTTCGACTGGAGCTTGTACCATGCTGGTGGGGTTCTGGAGGAGCGGATCGACGGTCATCAACGCTTCATGATTTGGCGCGAGCTGAACGGCGAGGTGCCTACCTTGGCGTGTGAACTCCACCAGGACTTGGGTTTCGCCGCCGATTTGCCGGCTGGTATCAACACCCATCGCCTTGCGCAACTCCTGGGTATTCGCCGGTTGCTCCCACTGTTGGATGTCAATTCCCGGATACTAACGTGGCGCCTCCTCAACGAGGATGACAAAACCGTCGCGAGTCTGGAATTGGAGCAGAACCGTTACGACGATAAGGAGCGTGAACGGCAGGGCCCAGTTTCTACCCGCCTGCGGCTCCATGCCGTCAAGGGTTATGAAGCTGATTTTCGGGATACGGCGCGGATACTTAACGAGGAGCTTGGACTGTCTCTGGCACGCACCGAACTCCTGCTGGAGGCCTTGGCTTCCGCTGGGCGCAAGCCGGGTGACTACAGTTCCCAACTCAATTTCCACCTCGATCCCGATCGTCGCGCCGACGCAACAACTAAAGAGATCCTGCTCCACCTGCTCAACTCCATTGAGGTCAATGTTCCCGGCACCCGCAGCAATCTTGATTCGGAATTTCTGCATGATTTGCGCGTGGCGGTACGTCGCACCCGTTCTGCCCTGACCCAGATTAAGGATGTTTTTGCCCCGGAGGTGGTGGAACAGTACAAGGATGCTTTCGGCTGGATAGGTGAATTCACCGGGCCCGTGCGCGACCTGGACGTCTATTTGCTCGACTTCAACGCTTATCAGGCGTGCTTGCCGGAGCCGCTGAGGCCCCATCTAGAACCCCTGCGTGATTTCATTCTCGCCCATTATGGCGAGGAACAGAAGACCCAGGTGGAGCACCTGGATTCCAGGCGTTTCCGTGATCTTTTACGAAATTGGCGGGCCTTCCTGGAGGCTCCGGTCCCCGAAAGTTCCGTGGTACCTAACGCTATGCGTCCGGTTAAGGCGGTAGCGGATGCCCGCATCTGGACCATGTACAAGCGGGTCCGCAAGGAGGGGCGGGCCATGACACCTACCTCGCCACCAGAGGATATGCATGAGCTACGCAAGAGCTGCAAGAAGCTGCGCTATCTCATCGAGTTCTTTGACAGCCTCTATCCGAAACATGAGGTGCGTCAACTGGTGAAACTGCTCAAGGTACTGCTCGATAATCTCGGAAAGTTCCAGGATCTGGCCGTCCAGGCCGACCACCTGCGCGGCATGGCCCAGCGGATGCGCGACGAGGATCGTGCCAGCACCGATACCCTGCTCGCCATGGGGGTCCTGGTAGGCGACCTACTGGAACATCAGCATCGAGCCCGGGAGGAGTTCACGCAGATTTTCGCTAGTTTCGATGGCGAAGAACACCAGGGCTTGTTTAGGACCCTCTTTGACGCGCATAAGCGGCAGGGGAAGGGCGCATGAAGATCATCGCTTCCTACAATATCAAAGGCGGCGTCGGCAAGACGGCTACGGCTGTTAATCTCGCCTATCTTTCGGCCAGGGAGGGCTACCGCACCCTGCTCTGGGACCTGGATCCTCAGGGGGCCGCAACCTATTATTTCCGAATCAAACCTAAGGTCAAAGGCGGTACCAAGGCCTTGGTGAGCGGTCACCACGATCTTGACAACCTCGTGAAGGGCACCGATTTCGAGCGACTGGACTTGCTGCCGGCGGACTTCTCGTACCGTAACATGGACTTGGTATTGGAGGACAATAAGCGTCCGACCAAGCAGTTACAGAAGTTACTCGCCCCCATGGCTATTGCTTACGATCATGTCTTCCTGGATTGTCCACCGAGCATATCGCTGGTATCCGAAAATGTCTTTCGAGCCAGTCACGCCCTGGTAGTGCCCATGATCCCTACCACCTTATCGGCACGCACCCTGGCGCAATTGCAGGATTTCCTGGAGGGTCACGAGGACCTCGGCAAGACGAACCTCATGCCCTTTTTCTCCATGGTGGACCGGCGCAAACATCTGCATTTACACCTCATGGAAAGTCTGCCTCAAAGCTTTCCCAACTTCCTCAAGACCAGCATTCCCTATGCAACCGAGGTGGAGCGCATGGGCTTGACCCGTATGCCCCTGCCGGCCTATGTTCCTGCGAGCAATCCGGTCACCAAGGCCTACGAGGCTCTTTGGCAGGAGATCAAGTCCGGGATCAAGGGGTCGGCAAATTGGGCAACCGCTGGCTAGGGCGTGCTCCCGTCACCGATGGCTATCGAAGGTTCAAACAAGCGACTGTAGATACTCGTCCACTGCGCGGTCAGGGTCGATTTCGCCCTGACGTACGGCCTCTCCGTAGCGTTGGTGCCAGCCGTTAATCAGGGGCCGGGCTCGCAGCCACTCGGCGTGGACGATACGGGCCAAGGGTCCTCCTCGGTCGAGAAAGCCACTATCCTCGAAGGCGCGCCCGGCGGTGACGCGGTCATAGTCTAGGCGGATGATGCGGGTATGCCAGTGTCCATGGCGCCATTCCAGTTGACCATAGCTGGCCCGCTCGTCCCCGTCGAAGGGCGAGCCAACGGAGCCGATGTTGAGGATGTCGATGCCCTGGAATTGGCGAGTCAAGGGCCTGTGGGTGTGGCCCGTAACGAAAAGGTCCACGTCAAGTGGCACTTTGGCCGGGAGATCGGCGTCCTGGGTCCGCGCCGAAATGCCATCGCGGTTACCGAGGAGGGTGCCATGGGTGACATGGACCCAGCCCAGCTGCGGTTCGGCCTCGAAGCAGAGATGGTCTGGCCAATCGGCGAGCCAATGCTCGGTACCGGCGATCTGGGTACAGGTGAAATCGGCCAGGGCCCGCAGCCGGGCGTCGATGGGATCCAGGGGCGGTTCGTGTCCACAGCGCAGGACCCAGACCTCATGGTTGCCGAGAATAGGCAGCCACCCCGCGTCCTGACGCAATTCCTGGAAAAGCCTCAGGCAGGTGTCGCTCGTCGGGCCGCGATTGATCAGATCACCGGCCATGACGACCAGGTCCGGATTCCAGGCCTGGATATGGGCGACACAGGTCTCCATGGCCGGGAGGTTGGCCTGGACATCGGAAAAGACCGCGACCCTCATGAGGTCCGGTCCCCCAAGAGCGCACAAACGCGCGCCACCTTGGCGTCGAGTCGCCCCAAGGGGCCATCCCGTATATCCAGCTTGGCTGAGACATAGACCCGTCTGCACCCCTGATCCGCCAACAATTGGTGGGCGCCGGCGATCAGGGCCAGGGCGGACTCCAGGTTCTCGGTCTCGACGAGGGTACCCATGGCTCCGAGTTGGTAGGGGTGACCGCTAGCACGGATCATGGCGACTACGGGGGCTACAAAGGCCCCGACGCTCGCGCCCTGGTCCATGGGAAAGATGCCGAGGTCGAGCAGTACCGACATGGGTTTTACCTCTGGAGAAGGTTCGTTCATCATTAGTCCCGGGGTCTGGCGGTAATCCCGCCTTGCCCTTTTTCGTGCCCCTTGGGGCCCCCATTTGATTGCCGAGTTCCTGGATGTTGCAAGAACAAGAAGTCACAGAGCCAGACTGGGAAAGCCCGCTAACCTTAAAGCTGACCCCGGCCCTGCTCATGCATTCTCTCATGGCCACCGCCACTGCCGTTCACACTGGCTACGCCAGTTGCGTGGACGACAAATTAGTGGCTAATGACCTGGTGTCCATGGATGGTGCCGTGGGCAATTATGTGCGTCTGGTCGAGCAGGATTTCTACGAGGACGATGACCCGGATACCGTCTGGCACGACTGGACCCTGGAGATTTCCATTGGCAAGATCCTGACCACGGCCCATTGGCAGATCCCCGGCAACTCCTCCCCCATGGAATGGGAGTGGACCGCGCGTGAGGCGGAGAAGGCCTTTGGCAGCGCCTGCATCCTCATTGGTCGGCGTGTCAGGCAGGGCTTAGTGGTCGATGAGCCGGTGCCTATCGAACAACCCCACCCGCGTATGAGCCGACATTGAGCCACGCGCCCGTTTTCCGTATGTCAGCCAGCCTGAGGTTGTTTTCGATCTCGGACTAGCGAATGGTAAGGGCCGGCATCTAGCTGCCGGACCCTTGGTCCCTATTCCCAATCTCAGCGAGGCCTAAGCCTAAGCCCATGAACTTCAAGATCGATATCGGTATCACTCCGGAGGAGATGCGCAAGTTGCTCGGTCTGCCCGATGTGGAGGCCTTTCAGCGGCAGATATTGGACGACATTCGCCAGCGCATGGTCGAAGGCGTCGAGGGCTATGACCCCCTCAAGCTCTTCCAGCCCTATGTAGCGGGGTCCATGGCCTCCTGGGACATGTTTCAAAAAATGTTTTCCGCGGCGGTCGGGTCAAGCCAAGGCGCTGGCAAGACCGCGGATTAAGCTGCCCCTGTCGGGCACTACTCAGCCCAGTCGCTCCAATTCCCGCTTGGCCTGGGAGCGGATGCTCTCCAGTTCCTCGATCAGACGGTTGATGGTGTTATCGACATCGGTCTCGCTATGCATCATGGGGCCGATGATGATGGATCCGTCGATGGCGTAGCCGTGCTGGCCGAGGCGGATGCCTACCCCGGGCTCTGCCATGATATCGAACAGGGCCCACCCGGTATTGGGGAGATGAAGTTGGAAGACGTGTGGCATGGGTTTGTCCGGTGGCGGTCTGACTCTGGCTAGGAACTTCAGGTCGTCAATTCTGCTGTCAATCTGTCGAGGCGCAGGGGTTGATGGAGGGGCTTGCCATCCAGGTGGGGTAAGCCGTCCGCACCCAGCAGCAAACGGCCCTGGGCGAACCACTTCACCACTTGGGGATAGATGCGATGCTCCTGAATCAGCACCCGGGCGGCCAGGCGGGCAGCGTCTTCGCCGGGCTCCACCTTGACCAAGGCCTGCAGTACCGCCGGGCCCCCATCCAGTTCCTCCGTGACAAAGTGCACCGTCGCGCCATGTTCGCGTTCGCCCGCCACGAGTGCCCGTTCGTGGGTATGCAGGCCGCGAAACTTGGGCAACAGGGAGGGGTGGATGTTGAGCATCCGGCCCCGATAATGAGCCACAAAGGAATTGGTCAGGATGCGCATGAATCCCGCCAGTACCACCAGGCCGGGTTGCAAGCTGTCAATGAGGTCCATGAGCGCCGCGTCGAAGGAGGGGCGGTCTGGGTAATCCCGATGGCTCAGCACCCGCGCCTCGATAGCGGCCTGGCGCGCCCGTTCCAGACCGAAGGCATCCGCCTCGTTGGCAATGACGGCGCGGATGCGTATGGGCAGGGTCCTGTTCTGGACCGCCTCTATCAGGGCCTGCAGGTTGCTACCGCTCCCCGAGATCAGCACCACCACCGACAGGGGGCTGCTGGTGCTCATGATGGTGCCCCGCTTGCGTATATGACCCCGGGGGGGCCCAAGCACTCCTCAATATGGCCCAGGATCCAGGCGGGCTCGCCTAGTTCACCAAGCCGCTGGCAGGTCAGGACAGCCATCGTCGACGGGACGCAGAGTACGAGGCCGACGCCACAGTTGAAGGTACGCCGCATCTCCGCCTCCGCGACCCCGCCCTGAGCTTGCAACCACGCGAAGACGACTGGCAGTCGCCAGGAGTCTTGGTCGATGACCGCTTGGGTGCCTGTCGGCAGGACGCGCGGCAGATTCTCCGTCAGGCCGCCGCCGGTGATGTGGGCCATGGCATGGACGGGCACTGTCTTCATCAATTCCAGAATTGGCTTGACATAGATGCGGGTGGGGGCCAGTAGGCGCTCGCCCAGGGTGCAGCCCTCCAGATCTTGCTGGAGATGGGCGCCGCTGATCGCCAGGATTTTGCGAATCAGTGAATAGCCATTGGAATGGGGACCGGAAGAGGCAACTCCTACAAGGACGTCCCCCGGCTGAACGCGATCCGGGGTCAGGAGTTGGTCCTTCTCGGCAATGCCGACGCAAAAGCCCGCCAGATCGTAATCGCCGGGGGCGTACAACCCCGGCATTTCCGCTGTCTCGCCGCCGGTGAGGGCGCAGCCCGCCAGTTCGCAGCCCTTGGCGATACCCGCCACCACGGCAGTGGCGACCGCGAGTTCAAGCCGTCCGGTCGCGTAGTAGTCGAGGAAAAAGAGGGGCTCGGCCCCGGCCACCAGGATGTCGTTGGCGCACATGGCCACCAAGTCGATACCGATGGTGTCGTGGCGGCCAAGTTCCAAGGCCAATTTCAGCTTGGTGCCCACGCCATCCGTCCCCGACACCAGTACCGGCTGGCGGTATTTGTCCAGGGGTAGCTCGAAGAGGGCCCCGAAGCCCCCCAGACCCGTCATGACGCCAGGCCGGAAGGTAGCAGCGGCGAGGGGCTTGATACGCTCCACCAAGGCGTTCCCAGCATCGATATCGACCCCGGCATCCCGGTAACTGAGACTTAGGCTATTAGGGGGAGGGAGATCCTGTGGCATGACGGGCTCCGATGATGAATCAACCAGCATTCTAGCAGTTGGTCCTGGCCGCCGGTACTTGGACAAAGCCGCGCCTGGGGGAATAAAATCCTCGCCACTCCTAGTCCCCAGCCGGGTGTCATGGTCTTGAAACTCAGGGATCTTCCCAACATCATCAGCTTTCTACGTCTGCTGGCGGTGATGCCCGTGGTGTTACTCCTTCTAGAGGGGGAATTTGGTTGGGCGCTCCTCATCTTTGCTATAGCTGGGCTGTCCGACGGTCTCGATGGCTTCCTTGCCAAGCAGTTCCACTGGCAGAGTCAGTTGGGGGGCATCCTGGATCCCTTGGCTGACAAGACCCTGCTGGTCGCCTGCTTCCTGGTCCTTGGCGCCCTCAAGCTGATCCCCATCTGGCTGGTGGTGGCCGCTATCGGGCGTGACCTCATCATCGTCGGGGGTGCCACCCTCTACCACTTCCGTGTCGAAGAAATTCGGGCGGCGCCAACCTGGGCGAGCAAAATCAATACCCTGCTACAGATCGCCTTGGTGGTAGCCGTCATCGCCAATGCCGGGCCCCTGCCCCTACCCGCTGCCCTGGTTGCAGCCCTGACTTGGGCCTGTCTCGCCACCATTCTCGTCAGCGGTCTTCAGTATGTCTGGGTCTGGTCCCGCAAGGCGAATGCTATGGGCCTGCATGAGGATTCATGAGCTGCCCCGAATGTCATGGGCGCCAGACCACCGGATCTTTTCCAACTTCTCCAGATATTGCCGGGTGTTGCGCCCCCGGTCCTAGTCCGCCACTTTCGCCCTCAGCACCCCACCTAGGGCTGGGTCATCTAGAGTCTCGCACATCGCCTTTGCCGAGGCCTCGCCATTCCCGATCGGCACCAGGGGGCGGTGGCTCGGGTGGAGGCGATCAGGCATGGGGTGGGCTTTCATCATAGGCGGGTGCGAATCTGGCTATGCTATATTCCAACCCATTCTCGGTTGCCAACCTGGGCGCTTTCCGCCGGATTCATGGAAAAACCTCATAGAGTATATTTTTTTGGCACTTGCTTGATCGACATGGTCTTCCCTCAAGCCGGTCTGGCGGCCATGCGTTTGCTGCGGCGGGAAGGTATCGAGGTCATCTACCCCCATGGGCAGACCTGTTGCGGCCAACCGGCCTACAACTCGGGTTACGACGCCGAGGCCCGGATCGTAGCGCGTCGCCAACTCGATGCCTTTCCTCAGGATATCCCGGTGGTAGTGCCCTCCGCCTCCTGCGCCGGCATGATGAAGGTCCAGTACCCCAAGCTGTTCGCGGGTACGCCGGACCAGGAACGCGCATGGGCGCTGGCCAGGCGGGTGGTGGAATTGACGGATTTCCTGGCACGGGTCCTGGATTGGCGGCCTTTCGACCTGGGTGAGCCGCTTAAGGTCGTGCTGCACCACTCCTGCTCGGCGCGCCGTGAGCTGGGGGTGGCCGATGCCGCGACGGACCTGCTGTCGCGGCTGGCCCACCTGGAGACGGTGGAACCCGATCACGCCCAGGAATGCTGTGGCTTCGGAGGTACCTTCGCCGTAAAGCAGCCGGAAATCTCGGCGGCCATGGCGGCGGACAAGGCCGAGGCGATCCTGGCCACGGGTGCCCAGGTCCTGGTCAGCCAGGATTGTGGCTGTCTGTTGAACCTGGGCGGTACCCTGGAGCGCCGGTTCCCGGACACAGGGCCGCATCAGTCCCGGCGACCCAGGGTCAAACACATTGCCGAATTGTTATGGGAGCGCACCCATGAGTCCTGAGTTTCCCGTCCGCGTCAGCTTGGCCCTCGGCAACGAGCGGGTGCGCCGCAATATCCGGCGCACCATGGATGGGCTGGTCCTCAAGCGCCGCAAGGCCTTCCCCGACGAGCACGAGCTGACGGTTCTGCGCCGGCGCGGCAAGTTGATCCGCGGTCATGCCCTGGCTCATCTTCCGGAGCTGCTGCGGGAACTGGAGCGCAATTGCCATCGCAACGGCATTCAGGTGCATTGGGCGGAGACGGCCGCAGAGGGCAATGCCCTGGTTCGCGACATCCTGCGCCAGCACGGGGCCGACCTGGTCATCAAGGGTAAGTCCATGGTCTCGGAGGAGATGGGACTCAACCACTATCTGGAGGCCCAGGGTATTCGCGCCGTGGAGACGGACCTAGGAGAGTTCATTCTCCAGTTAGGGGACGAAAGGCCCTCCCACATCATAGCGCCGGCGATCCACAAGGACCGGGTGGAGATCGCCCAACGCTTCGCGACCCACTTCCCCGAGTACCCCTACACCGAGGATATCGAAGGCCTGACCGCCATCGCCCGCCAGATCATGCGCGAGCACTTTGGTCGGGCCATTGCCGGCGTCTCCGGTGTCAATTTCGCCGTTGCTGAGACCGGCACCCTCTGCCTGGTCGAGAACGAGGGCAATGGCCGCCTCTGCACCACGGGGCCCCAGGTGCATATCGCGGTCTGTGGTATCGAGAAGGTCATCGCCCGCCTGGATCAGTTGCCGCCCCTGCTGACCCTCCTGACGCGCTCCGCCACCGGCCAGCCCATCACCACCTACGTCAATATGATCAGTGGTCCCCGACGGGAGGGCGAACTGGATGGTCCCGCCGAGGTTCATCTGGTCTTGCTGGACAATGGGCGCTCGCAAATTCATCGCGATCCCCAATTGAGTTCCACCCTGCGGTGCATTCGCTGCGGCGCCTGCATGAATCACTGCCCCGTCTATTCCCGCCTGGGCGGCCATGCCTATGGCACCGTCTATCCGGGTCCCATTGGCAGCGTCCTCGAACCTCAGCTCCAGGGCCTGGATCGTCTGGGGGAGTTGCCGGATGCCTCCAGCCTGTGCGGCGCCTGTGGCGAGGTCTGCCCGGTGCGCATCCCCTTGCCAGCCCTGCTGCGGCGTCTGCGTGCCGAGGGGGTGAGAGGTCGCCAGGGCTCGCGGGTGCTGGGCCAGGGCAGCCGACTCAAGCTGTTGCACCGGCTGGTCTGGACCCTCTGGAGCCGGGTCAACGCCACCCCTGGCCTCTATCGGGTTCTGACGGGTCTGGGCACCCGGCTGCGCTGGCTGGTGCCCAAGCATCTGGGCCCCTGGACCCGGACCCGGACGGCGCCCGCCATCGCCCCCCGGAGTTTGCATGAATTAGCACGGGCGGAGGGATTTCCGGGTGAGTAAATTTCCACAGGTCTGGGCTTGCCGGTGTCGGCCATGAATAAGGCCCGCGATGCCATCCTGACACGCCTGGGCGCCCGGCACCCGGTCAGATCCCGGCCCCTGCCTGAGAACCCGGTGCGCCGCTTCGACTGGTCGGCGGAGGAGCGGCTGCGTCGCTTCCGGGAGGCCCTGGAGGCGGTGCGTGGCGAAGTGGTCATGGTTGGCGAGGATTGGCCGAGCCACCTGTTCGCCTGGATGCGTGCCAGGGGCGCGAGCAATCTGCGCTATGCCCCGGCCTCCGAGTTGGGTCAGAAACTGGAGCAGGGCTGGCCGGATGGTGAGGTCATCCACCTGATTCCCCATTGCGAGCCGGTGGAGACCTGCCGCCAGGACCTCTTCACCGCCACCGATGCGGGCCTGACCGGCTGTCTCGGCGGCATTGCCGAGACCGGTTCCCTGGTCCTTTGGCCCAGCGTCCAGGAGCCCCGGCTGTTATCACTGGTGCCCCCCATCCATGTCGTGGTGCTGGATGCCCGCCGCATCCGCTCGACCTTTCATGAATTCCTGGTGGCAGAAGACTGGGTGGGGCAGGGCATGCCCACTAATGCCCTGCTGATCAGCGGTCCCTCCAAGTCGGCGGATATCGAACAGACCCTGGCCTATGGCGTCCATGGCCCCAAGGAGCTGCTGGTATTGGTGCGTCAGAACCCAGGCCTGGTGGGCGGGGCCTGATCGCGGACCCCCAGGCGGCCCCAATGCCAGTAATCCCCGGAAGACCCCATGACTGAAACCCCGCCCCTCGCCGCGCCTTCCCGCGCCACCCCGGAGACTCATCACAGGGGCCTGGACAAGGTGGCGCGAATTCCGGTCAAGGTGGAGCCTGCTCTCGAGCCCCTGCGCAAGCCCTCCTGGATTCGCGCCCGCGCTCCGGTCGGGCCTGGGGTGACCCGTATCAAGCGGCTGTTGCGCGAGGCCAGGTTGACGACCGTCTGCGAGGAGGCCCAGTGTCCTAACTTGGGAGAGTGCTTCAACCAGGGCACTGCCACCTTCATGATCCTGGGGGATGTCTGTACCCGGCGGTGCCCCTTTTGCGACGTGGCCCATGGTCGGCCGGTAGCCCTTGATCTGGATGAACCCGAGCACCTGGCCCAGTCCATCGCCGTTCTGGGCCTGGGTTATGTGGTCATCACCTCCGTCGATCGGGATGACCTGCGTGACGGTGGCGCCGGCCATTTCGCCGCCTGTCTACGCGCCATCCGCCGCCGCGCCCCGGGGACGCGCCTGGAGATCCTGGTGCCGGACTTTCGCGGCCGGGAGTCCCTGGCCCTCGACCAATTCACGGGCGATAGCCTGCCGGACCTTTTCAATCACAATCTGGAGACGGTGCCCCGGCTCTACCCCCGGGCCCGACCCGGCGCCGACTACGCCGGCTCCCTGGCCTTGCTCGGCGCCTTCAAGGCGCGCCACCCTCAGATCCCCACCAAGTCCGGTCTCATGCTCGGTTTGGGCGAGGAGGGCGACGAGGTGCTGAGGGTAATGGCCGACCTGCGCGCCCAGGGCTGCGACATGCTTACCTTGGGCCAGTACCTGGCTCCCAGCCGCTCTCATTTGCCCGTGTCCCGGTATTGGACCCCGGACGAGTTTGAGTCCCTCCGCCGCGCGGGGGAGGCCCTGGGCTTCGTACATGTCGCCAGCGGCGCCATGGTGCGTTCCTCCTATCATGCCGATCGCCAGGCCACCGAGGCCCTGGCGGATCTCAGCCCCGAGTCTGCGGCCTGATGCTGGGCAAACTTGATCTAGATCAAGGTGAATTCTCCGGCTCCCTATAAATTCCCCTGCGGGGAAGCGCAAAGCGCGCCAGAAAAAGAACTCGGCGACAGGGGCGCAGGGGACAGGGAGCGGTAAACCAGGGATGTGAACAGAGGATGCCGCCGTGCTTTCCCATGGTTCGAGTATCGCCTCAAACCGGTCCGAAGCAGCCGGGAGAGCCTGTTCCACCTGAAAGGAGAGCCTATATGAATATCAACCGCCAAGGCCGCAAGGTCGCTTGGCTTTCCAGTACCCTGGCCGGCATGGCCCTGCTGCTGGCCCAGGGGCCGGCCCAAGCCGAACGTCCGACCGGCAAGGCTGGGGTCGATTGGGGCGCACCCGCGGGCCAGGAGTGCGTTGATTGCCACATGACCGAGAACCCTGGCCTCTACTGGGAATGGAACAAAAGCCAGCATGGTCAGAGTGGCGTCAACTGCCTGGATTGCCATGCGGCCAAGGAGGGGGATGTCGATGCCTTCGACCACGAGGGGGCCCTGATCTCCATCGTGGTGACCCCCAAAGACTGCTCGAAATGCCATACCGATGAGTACGAGCAGATGGAAGGTTCCCATCACTCCAAGGCGGGCGACATCCTCGCCTCCCTGGATAACCTCATGGGCGAAGTGGTGGGCGGACCTGCGGCGGTCAACGCCGGCTGTCGCCAGTGCCATGGTGGTCTCCTGGAGTTCCAAACCGAGGGTAAGAACAAGGGTCGCCCCCTGCCGGGCAGCTGGCCCAACACCGGCATTGGCCGCTTGAACCCGGATGGCTCCAAGGGTTCCTGTACCGCCTGCCATGGACGTCATCGCTTCTCCCG
>WBZT01001676.1_pt1 | contig 16036 bp, 9 predicted proteins | sample 5204241 | NCBI WGS metagenome assembly WBZT01 (sample SAMN12344358, study PRJNA552823) | activated sludge metagenome | biome: Activated sludge suspended growth; feature: Nitrification reactor; material: Wastewater; isolation source: activated sludge from nitrification reactor of wastewater treatment... | reverse complement strand
ACACGACAGGACTGCTGATCTGTGCATCATCAAAAATGGCAGGTAATCCTCCACACCAGTTAATAGGATCATTCCAGTTATCGTTAATACCCAGCCATGTTTTCACTCCCGGGGGACAATTCGGAATGATCGATACATAAAAATCCTCCGTTTCTCCATAGGTATAGGTTGCGCAGGGATCAATATTAGCGGCAGCCCATACCTCTCTCACCCGCATACGTGTAATACCGGTGTATCCCGATGCCGGAACTGTAAAAGCGATACCGGATATTGCATTGGCCGCCAGACTTACCTGTCCAAGTTTTTCTCCTGCATCTGCAAAATCACCGTCAACGTTATAGTCTATGAAGACAGCAATATTGTTGTTGCTGTTCCATCCTCCGGCCTGTACCGTAATAGTATATGCGGTTCCACGTGTAAGAGCTGCCGTTCGGCCAGTTACTGCAGGCCAGAGTTCATACGAGTAGGGGCCTGCTGTAAAATCACAACCAGATCCTCCATTCGAAACAAGACAGGAAAGATTGCCCGGTAAACCTGCATTGTTATTGGAAGGGTAAGGCATACCGCCCTGAAAATTCGTATTGATAGCTGTTCCGTTTGCGCCATTCAGTACTACTGATTGAACGTAATCGTTATTGCTGTATTGACCCCATGGTCCGGCAGCACCTGAAATAAACTGCGGAATACAATAAGGTAAACCAACGACAACACCACCGGCAACAGTATAGCCTCCGGCATCAGGCAGGGCACTGATACCGGTACCACCCGGAGATGGACAAGTTGCATGGGAACCGCCCACGGAAAAGGAGCGCAGATCCGCATCAATAAGATTCCCTTGTACAGCTGTTGGTTTTACATCATACGTGAGCCAGAAATAGGTAGTATCATATTCCAGGCAATAACAACCGGTCGGAGCCGGCACGAAATCAATGATTGTTCCCGGTACGGCAATTGTATATCCATAGCGCTTCGAAGGATAATCAATTACGCCGGCCGTGGCCGGAAACGGAGACACATACGTGGTGTCAAAACGGGAACATCCTCCACTGTAATAAATCTTTGCATTACTGATATCGCCCAGATCAGTTGTTCCATTCGTATTCATCAAGATGGAATCGAGTTTGCAGGCAGTAGTAAGCGCAGGCGTTGTTGCGTCAATATAACCGCATCCGCTGGTACCGGCTATCACGCAACGTATTCCCACTACCATCTGATTTACACCACCGGCAGTAGCACTGACATTCTGCTGAAACAGATTCATATGCACGTCTGAAGCAAGAGTAGCAGAAGGCCAGGTTTGGGTCTGCACCTGATCGATATAAATATTATTACCATCCCCGCAAATACCGGAGAAGATGAAATAATATCGTTTGCCATTGTAAGTGGCGGCCGGCAGTGAATACGAATACAGGTTCCACGTGTTGGCCACAGCAATCGGAGCGCCATTATAACGGCGAAGGATATCCGTCGTTCCTAACGTATTGGTCAGTAGGGTGGCACCATTGATATCAGGCACCGTATTGATGTACACCCGCACTCTATCGTTGTTCGCCAGAAATCCGTTATCCCGGTACATGTAGAAGCTGAACGTAGGGTTGTTTCCACCATTATTACTGAAATCAAACGGCTTGGTAACCATCAACACGGTGTCATTAAGATTCGCGCTGAATGAATTAAACATCATTACGTTTGAACCACCTCCGGGACTTGCAATACAGGCAGGATTGGTTGTTAGTGCTACGTTCTGCAGTGTAAACGCACCATTTACAAGTGTGGTAGTGCGCAATGTTCGCCATCCGGGAGCAGGAAAAATACCGGAGCTTTCAAAGGATTCGTTTTGTAAGACAGCTTGTGCTGGCAAGGAGCCATTCAGCAGTACCAGTAAAAGACAAGTTAAGAGCAGGGATCTCTTCATAGTTTAGGTTTAATGTTCAACAGGATTGCCGGTCTGCAATGCTCTCACAGTACCGGCAGTTGTTAAAAGTAAAGGGACCTCTAAGATATGGATCTCAACGAAATAACCAAATGTTTTAACCTAAATTCAACATCAACCCAGCCAGCGTAAAAAATAAAGGGTGACTCCCTCCGGAATCACCCTTTTGAACAACAGAGGTAGTGGTTATTCGTTCTTTATCAGCTGACGGGTCATTTTTGTATCCCCCATCTCTATAACGATCTGGTAATTACCAGGAGCCAGAGCAGTGGTTTCCAGATGATAGCGGTGTATTCCAACCGGCAGCATGCTTCCGGTCACAATATCATTCACCAGAGCGCCTTTCTGATCGTACAACACAATTCTCACCGGCAACTCTTCACTCAATACAAATGATAGTTCGGATTGGTCACGACAAGGATTTGGCCAGAGATTAAGTTGCCTACCTTCTTCCGCTGAGTTCTTGGCTGTTGAAGTAGCTGCTCCATCTTCAGAAACAGTTGCATCCGGATCATGCTCCGGAGCAGAAATCCGATACGTCGTATAAGAACAGGGATCAATTACTGCGGCAAAATAGTTGGAGTTGTAAGATGAACCGGTAAACCCTGTACGCAAATCAATGTAGTTGGTGGAGCGGAATACGATGTTCGAAAATGAAGGTGTTGCACCTGTTGAACATCCGGTTCCGGTGGCGGTCACCACAGAATTGATACCTGACGATGTACCTCCTACAACTGTACTGCCACAAGTAATCGAGTAGTTGAATTGAGGAAGAGAATTACCAACACCAACTGCATACCAGGCAGCACCTGTCTGAATTGCCTGATTACTGCAGGATCCGTACAGATCAACAGCAGAACGTATGGCACCTTCTCTGGCATCGATGTACTGTGATCCGCTTCCGAGATAAAAGGTCAGGTTCCGGTAGGCGATAGCTCGTGCAGCAGTGAGACCTATTCCGCTTACTGAAAAAGCTTGTCCATTATCGTTTGTTCCTGTTCCACCCATACTAAGCAGATAGAACCAGTAATTCATAACGCCACTGTTCGTATGTACACCTCCTGCATCACCTGATCCTGAGTACCAGTTAGTACCCAGATACGTGTCAGGATCACTGTACAATCCGGGATTTGCCAAGCTACGGATAGCACCATTGGTACGATCATCACCGATCAGCCAGTCGTTGGTGCCAAGGGAATAGCTTTCAATGACCTCTCCGAATATATCACTGAAGCTTTCGTTCAGTGCACCTGATTCGTAACTATACGTTAGTGCCGCTGTAGCTCCGGTTACCGCATGCGTATACTCATGTGCGATAACATCCAGCGGACACCATGAATTAGCCAGTGTGCCCGAACTGCCTAAACCGACTTTCATCGTTCCACCGGTAAATGACATCGAAGCATTATCGGTATAGTCAACACCATTACTGTTAAAAACAGCGTTGATATAAGCGGTTACAGCCCCGTTTGCATTGTCATAAGAAGATCGTCCATGTATATTGAGGAAATAAGAATAGGCGCGACGGATCTCCCAATTCACAGTACCGGCAAACCGCTCATTATTGGTGGCCCAGGTATTGGTAGAATTGAAGATGTCGACCGGGCTGGCCGTTGATGTGGTACTGCCCCAGTCTTTCACAATCCATCCTGCAGTCTGACAATCATCCTGCATATAATACCAGTTTAAGACAGGAAGTAAATAGGTATAGATCGTGCGGGTGCCATTGAAGACGGTGCTGACTGTTGTAGTGTTACAATTCGATTCAAGTGCAACTACAGCAAGAACCTCTCCGGTAGCTGCATCAATATAATAACGTTCGGCTTTGTGAGGAGAAGCTGCGTGAAGATCCATGGTCCAGGCGAGGCGAAAGGCTTCCGGATTCCAGTTTTTCATTTCACGTCCGTTAAACCATACCAACTCAGGCTTGGGTGCATAACTGGCGTCAGGTTTTCCGGTGTGTTCCCGGATTTCTTTTTCCCATTTCTCCGATTCCCAGCACCAGGCTGTGGCACCCATGGCCTGCATAGCCTTTTGCTGCGCGGTTTCAGCGGTGAGCGAAACCGATCCGGGTTGTTTCAGTCCTGTAACCATCTTGCCATTCGCAGCATACGTATGGTTGGAAGCATTCACGTGAACCATAAATTCACCAGCCTCCACTTTGAACCCATAGGCATATTGCTGATAACGGTAATGGCTATACCCTAACTCGTCATCCAATACCTGTTTAACCCGCATTTCGTCGTTTGAAGTAAGACGGAAATAGGTGGAATAATCAATAAACAATGTTGACGGAGATAGTTCCACGTCATCACGGAAGTCGATCCATTCAGGACTGCTTCCGGCTTTGGCAATTAGGTCCATCCGGGGATCCAGTGCGCGCTCATTCGACTGCGCTTCTGCCCTCAGGATACCCGCTATGGCCAGTATCAGGAAGAGAAGATGTCTGTTCTTTTTCATGTTTCTGCATTTTAAAGGTTAATCACAAACAGGAAAAGATCAGTTTCTCTCAAGGGATTGAACACGGTTGTTCAGTTTCTCGTTTTCCTTTTTAAGCTCGATGATGTACAGGGTAAGCTCTTCTATCTTCTCCATCATCACTTTTTGCATTTCACCTACGGCAATGCCGTTTTCTTCAACTTCACAGGCAGAGGGAACACCCGGCAAGTGTTTTTCTGTTTTGATATGTTGTTCGAGTTCGTCAATTGATTTCAGATTGTAATCATCTGCAAAAACATAATCCGGCCATGCAGAAGTGTTCTGAACCCGTAATTCTGTACACATGATTTTTCCGGCTACACTCAGCAGATAACCGGTAGCGCCTGTTGCTGAACCGATACGAAGTTCTGTCATATATGATTTCGTATTGAAATACCCGCCCCAGTTCTCAGTACCTCCGGAAGCAGCGCCATAGACACCAACACGTGTTCCGGCCGTACCGGATGCACTTCCATAAACACCGTAGGCAAAACCAGTATAAGTGGAGGCATCACCAACACCACGCAATCCCATATAACCACCGGTTCCATAAACTCCAATACCATATCCGGGGTTGGAAATGGAGGTGGCATCGATACCTCTGACATCAGAAGTTCCGGTATAATTGGTAGCTACTTTCAGCGTTGGTGAAGTTATAGTAGAATTTCCCAGTACCTCCAGACGTGATGATGTAGTTGCAGGTTGACCAATACGAACATCTCCGTCATTTTCAACCACCATTCGCTCTCCGCTGTTGTAGATGGCGAAATCACTATTACTCTGTTTGAAATATGTCCAGCAGGAGGTTACTCCGTTAACCGCATAGCCGTAAAAAGGTAGTCCACCGCTGGCAGCTATCGAATTGACAGATATCCCGCCATAGCTTCCATTGGTATCTGCAACTACAAATTGTGCAGCACCAATAGCTGACGTTGCGTTCAAACCTAAAAACGTTCCTGAAGAATACAGGTTGCCGGTAACTAGCGCTGATCCGTTCCAGCGTGGAATATAACCAGTGGTATTGCTGCCCACTTGCGGGTCTGTTTCAGAAGTGAGATACCCCGCTAACGCATGGTTACCCCAGCTATAGGCGCTGTTCCAGTCGTTGGATGTTCCGCCGGTAGCAGTAATAACACCGTTCACGTGAAACTTGGAAGATGGTGTGATGGTGCCAACGCCGATATCACCATTTGTTTTAAAATACATCCGGACCTGATTATTCGTTTTAATTTTCAAAACTTTCGAATCCGTTGTTCCGATAAAATTTGTCGCTGGATCTGTTCCTGCATTTCCGGTAAGAGACCAGTTCTGTGCTTTCACTGTCTGGCAAAATGACAATGAGCCAAGCGCCAGCAAGGAGATCAATAATTTTTTCATGGTTGTTGATTATTTTAGGTGATGCAATGTTAGATACCCGATGCATACCTATCAATCCCCTATCGGGGGGATTTATTTCTGTGATAAAAATCAGTTGTAACAGTTGTAGAGAAATATCACACGGTTGGCTGAATGGACAAAACAAATGGTTGTTGACACCTGTGAAAAATTATTCCACTTATAATAAATATTGATGTGCTCCAGGTGCACACCTACGCTGGCAGGGGTTGATATAAAAAGAGTACTTTCTCTGAAACTTAATCAATTAACATCGTTCCCGAAAAATCATCTACCCTCCATATATAGGAACCGGAGCGGAGGCCAATGGCATTCAGATGATATTCGTTGGCACCCTGCAGATGTGTTTCGAGCACCAAACGTCCATCGAGATCATAGAGCCGGAAAAATGCAGAGGAGACCATCTCTGCAGGCATGCGCAATACAAAAGAGCCTTTGTTAGGATTCGGAAACAACAGTGGTTGTGTAAGTGTAGCAATTGGTTCGGCAGGAAGTGCCACGGGGAACGTAAAAATATCTTCAAAGTTCCGGGCATAGGTATAGGTACCGCTGCAGCTGTTCTTTGCATCCCAGTTAATACTCCAGGTCATCATGCCACCAATGTTCGGATATCCACTACCGTTAGTAAGCGTATAGTTACCTGGCCGCGGACCTTTCCCCAGCAGATAATTCATCGCGGACGATACCGTTGCGGTATCCGTATATCCTGATCCGGCGGCCTGTGTACAGGCCGGTAATCCGATTGCGACTTTCTCCGGAGGATAACCCGCAAAAAATCCGCCCTGCGTCTGAAATCCCACAATCATGGCTTCTGTCATGGCTACTATAAAATCGGCTGTTCCCTGCGTGTAAACATTTCCGTCGATGCCATACATGGTTCCGCTGTTGTAGAGTTGCACGTGGATCAGATCGGTTGAATCGCGCAAGGCATCCAGCAATGGGAGATAGGCACCCCAGATCCCCCCGTAAGCCGATTGTCCGCCCTGTACGAAAGCTGTTTCGGGAGCAAAGGTCAGCAGTAGCTTTCTTCCTTTGGCAGCGCGGTAATTGCCCATGATGCTTTGCAGGGCATCCCGCATACGAATCAGTGATGCATCAACAGGACTGGCAATAGTTCCTCCGGTGATGGCCACTGAGCTTCCTTCCAGATCAATATCGATCCCATCGAAATTATAATTGAGTAGTATGCGGGTCATGGAGTTGATAAAGCTGTCGCGCTCCATAGTACTGCTGAGGGTGATAGGGGCTGTTGCACCACCCACGCTCAACAGGATCTTTTTACCCGCCGCCTGATGCGCCTGCATCTGGTTCATAAAAACAGTTGGTGAAACCTGATCAGGAACAAAATCCATCCGGTAATCCGTTCCGTTAACAGGCAATGCAAACGCTACATCGATCACATTGTACCGGGAGTCGATTTGGTTCAATTGCACATATGGCGTGCTGACTGACGACCAGTTCTGAAAATAGCCTACCAACGCCGGACTGGGCAGCTGGGCCTGAAGCACTGTAGAAAGGATCAGGAGAATTACAATACGAACAAGGTGTCCCATATCGTCAAAGGTAAACAGAGCAACCGCCTTATTTATCTCTTATTTGGCCAGTTACCCAATGGGGAGTGTTAATAACAGGTGGACCGGAGTGGAGAGATCCCGTGTGACCGTCAACGAACAATCAGCTTGCCCGAAGACTGATCTACAGACCAGGTATACACACCTTGCGGAAGATGATTCACATAGAATCCATAACGGATCATGCCTTCCAGCGATGTTTCACGTATCACACGGCCGGTGATATCGGTCAGACGAAAAACAGTACCCGCTATTCCCGGTGCCGGAAGCAGAACGGTAACCAGTTCAGAAGCGGGGTTCGGATATACACTAACGTTAGTTTTACCTGAAGGTGGGGTTGCTTCTATTCCGGTAATAGCGGTTCCTTCAAAATAATCGGCATTGATAGCCGTGGTGCCCAGGCTATCTGCAAAAACCGTGAGCACGATAGATGGTTGTTGGGTCCTCAACCAGGTGTACATGGTGTACTGTGCTGCGGAATTATCTACGGGTATATACATTCCAAATCCCATTACGTCGGTGAGCAACGTGTCATACACCGTTTGAACATATTTCACACGAAGTGTGTTGGCATACGTGCTATTGGGAAGGGTTAAAGAACCCCATCCGTCTGCTACATGTGTTTGGTTTGCATGAAATATCCAGCGCATATAAGGAAGTGCGGTGTCCATATCTACCACAAACCGATAATATGCGTTTAAAGTATCGCCGTATGTAAATGGAACCGGCAGATACATTTCTGCGGGATTATAGACAAGCAAACTGTTCCCGAACGGGTCCGGCAGGCCATATGCTTTGCCTCCGTTCAGGTAAAAGCCATTAGAATCTGATGTAAAATAATAATAAATACTGTCTGTTGCATTTTGTCTTGCCAGATTGGAAGTTGGAAAATCAGCTGTAAATGGGGTGGAAGCGGCAGAGAGATAGTCCAGTGTATCCGTATCGTCCTGTGTTAACAAACTTGCAAAGTTCCAGTTCTGAGAAGCCCCACCTGAAGGAACGGTTCCGGTATATGAAGTGTCCTTGGCGTTAATATACCCTAATCCTGCAAAGGGTAGTTGTGCAGGAGTAATTGTGATCTGCGCACTCAGCGTTCCTGTTGCAATCAGGATAATCAAAAAAGTGATTAATTTCTTCATAACGGACGTGATTATTTCTCCGGACGGAAAATATACATCAGCGACGAATTTTTTTCAATATCGGCTTTACCCTTTGACGTGGTTTGGAGTCCGGTGATAAATGCTGTTACGGGATTCATCCCGCCATTTTTGTACTTGCCACTCAGCAGTGCTATGTAGAAAGGATCCAGAAACAACGGTTTAATAGATTCCGTTTTAAATCCTGCTTGCTCCATCAATTTCAGCATTGGCTTTTTGCTGAAATGATACAGGTGCCTGGGCACATCGTAGGCGGCCCAATAGGGTCCATATTTTTCTGCATCCCAGGAAGTCCGGTTCGGTACAGCTACGATCAATACACCATTTGTGCTCAATATCCTATGCAGATGCCCGACCGTTTCCTGGAGATTATGTACATGTTCCAGTACATGCCATAAGGTTATCGCTCCAAACTGACCATCCGGTAAGGATTGCAGATGTGAAGGTTCCTGTACGTTAAGTCCGTGGTTGCGGATGGCTTGTTCCCGGGCACCGGAATCAGGCTCCAGACCGGCACAAACCCATCCACTCTGTTTGGCAGCCGATAAAAACTCACCGGTTCCACAGCCATAGTCCAACAAGGTGCGTGGTGATGGGTTGCAACTCTCTACTTCTTTCAGTTTACCCGCTATTGCTCTCTTTCTGGCAATCTGGTAAACCTTGTTCATTATTCCGGAACTGGAATTTGTATGACTGATATACTCTTCCGATTGGTAATACTTTCCAATCTCAGCCGGTGCTGGACGCGGATTTGTAAATACGAAACTACAGGAAGAACACTCCACCAGCTTGAACTTCTCATGAGATACGGTAAAGTCCTCGCACTCCAGAAATGGAGTTAAAGTGCTTCCCGCGCAAACTGGACAATGATCGAGTATTTCCGGCATTTCGTATATGCGTTAACGTTAGATGTTTTCAGAGTATAAAAGTATTGATTTTCGGTGGATATATTGTGTTTTTCCAATGATTTTTATCTGTTGAATCCGGCATCTTCCGCCCCCTTACACCCTAAATACACCATTCCGGCCGCCTTTCCCGACCCAACACGACATCACCCACAACAATGACCTCCAAATCCACCTCTTTCCCCCTGTTTTCCAACTATAACCCCAATTCATTATCGGCATTTCTGCATCCGTTAGCTGGATTTTTCCGCTAAGACGTATCCAGAACTAAACCTCAATATTACCATTAGGTGTTCGAGTGTTCTTTAGCTGGATAACAGGGTTTTGAAGCCAAAGAACCTATCAATTACACCGCCGCATTACGATGCCTGAATTTAGAGAATTTCAGAGGGGAAAATTATGGTTTTCTCCTCTGAAATGTACCTCGAATTCCGCCTCAATATTATTGTTAGGTGATCGAGTATTTCAGAGAGAGAAAAAGTGTTTTTTCCGCTGAAATGTACCAACCACTTAACCTTATTATTACCTGTAGGTGTTCGAGTGTTCTCAGAGTGGAAAACAGGGTTTTTCACCCTGAGAACGTATTGAGAACACCGCCCATTTACAATGCTTCACTATCCCAATGAACATATTCTAAGCCATCACACCTTGTAATATTTATTCCATCCGACACTTTTCTAACGGTATACTTTTCCGGCCGTATCCATATAAAGCTGCAGCATTTAATCAGAATTACACTCTGATACATGTGAGCCCATAAACGTAGTCGCCACAATCGACATATCACCCACATCTGACACTTTTATAACGGTGGATTATATAGCCTACTTGACTATAAAAGTCGTTCGTTTCAGCAGGATTTCACACCCTTTAATCGAGTGTTCAATACATGTATATGGTTTTCACGTCTTGATCGTATCGAGAACTCCGCTCTTCTTTCATCGGCTTTTTCATCTTCATCCGACACTTTTCTAACGGTCTAGGTTTCACGTGGAACACCCGGTATTTAACGACCTAAGTAAACCATCAGAATAGATATATCAGCCGGGTTAATACCGGAGATCCTGGAAGCTTGACCAAGCGTGGCCGGGCGAATTTCCGTCAGCTTTTGCCTGGCTTCAGCACTTAGACTTGGAACAAGGGCGTAGTCGATTTTATCGTAGATCGGTACATCTTCGAGACGTTTCATTTTTTCAGCAAGTTCAATCTCCTTCTCCAGGTAACCCTCATACTTGATGTTAATCTCGACCTGCTCCAAGGTTTCCCAATCATTCGTTACCTCAGTAATGAGTTCATGTACGGAAGAAATATTCTCCATCATTTTTTTTAATGAAACTTGCGGTCTAGTGAGAATATTAGCAATTCTCAATTTTTGGCGAATCGGATCAGTCGAAATTGATTCTAACCATGAATTCGTCTCCTGTGGTGAAATTGATGTTTCACGGAGCATTTTCATAACTAATTGATAATCAGATACTTTACGTTTTACGGTATTATACCGTTCTGCACTCGCTAAACCAATTTCGTATCCAAGCGGTGTTAATCTGACATCTGCATTATCTTGACGCAATAATGTTCGGAATTCTGCACGGCTTGTAAACATACGATAGGGCTCATCAGTACCCTTTGTAATCAAATCATCAATCAGAACTCCAATATAGGCATCGGCTCGATTCAATACCACCGGCGGCAAATTGTTGACTTTTCGATGAGCATTTATTCCAGCCATGAGACCCTGGCAAGCGGCTTCTTCATATCCGGTCGTTCCGTTGATTTGGCCGGCAAAATAAAGTCCCTCCACCAACTTGGTTTCAAGGGTATGGTTGAGTTGGATGGGTGGGAAATAATCGTACTCGATGGCATAGCCCGGACGAAACATTTTGCAATTCTCAAATCCGGGAATTAATCTCAGCGCCCGGTATTGTACATCCTCAGGTAGGGAAGAGCTAAACCCGTTTACATAAATCTCAACTGTATCCCAACCTTCCGGCTCAACAAAAAGCTGGTGCCGGTCGCGGTCCGAAAACCGGTTAATCTTGTCTTCAATACTCGGGCAATACCGTGGGCCCAACCCCTGAATTCTTCCATTGAACATGGGCGATTTCTCAAAACCTGACCGTAAAATGTCATGCACCTGTTCATTGGTATAAGTGATATGGCAAGGTCGCTGCTTGACCATTTTTGGGGTATCAGTAAAACTGAACTTACCTGGATCCGAATCACCTTCCTGAATTTCCATTTTAGAATAATCCAGAGATCGCCCGTCAATTCGTGGGGGCGTTCCCGTCTTCATACGACCGCTCTGAAAGCCGATCTGTACTAATTGCTCGGTAATACCTGTCGCTGCCTTTTCGCCCGTCCTACCGCCACCAAATTGCTTTTCGCCGATATGAATAATGCCATTCAGAAAAGTGCCGTTTGTTAAGACCACAGACTTTGCCTTGAATGTGATCCCCATAGGGGTAGTTACACCTGTCACCCGGCACCCTTCAAGTGTGATTCCATTCACCATATCCTGCCAGAAGTCCACATTGGGGGTCTGCTCAAGCATCTTCCGCCACTCAGCTGCAAACAACATTCGATCATTTTGAGTCCTGGGACTCCACATTGCAGGCCCTTTAGACCTATTCAACATTCTAAATTGGATCGCGCTACGGTCACTGACAATGCCAGAATAGCCCCCAAGAGCGTCAATTTCTCTCACAATTTGACCCTTTGCGATACCTCCCATGGCGGGATTACAGCTCATCTGAGCAATTGTCTGCATATTCATGGTGATTAAAAGCACCTTTGAGCCCATATTGGCTGCAGCAGCGGCAGCTTCACAACCTGCGTGACCGGCCCCAACCACAATTACATCATACTCCGGATAGATCATAGTTCCACGTGAAACGTTATATTGATTTAATGATATTAACACACTGTGTATATCTATCAAATATACTGTGCATCAATCCTTTATAAATGAATAATAACAAGAAACCAACCAAGTTTTAAACATAGAAATGTGGATGGTGAAGGGGGAGAGATGGAGTGCAGAAAACAACAATGAGATGCTCAAAAGGCTAATTCCGGTCTTCTCGATACGATCCAGACGAAACAAACCTTGTTTGTTTGTCAGGATCACTCGAAGACCTTATGATCATAACATCAAGTATCTAAAAATGAATAAGATAATGGACTAAAAATAAACCAATTCCAGTAATCTGAATTGAAAATGTCGAATAGACTAAATGGCTAATGAAAACGGTTTTCGAGTGTACATGAATCGAGTACAATGAATGTCGAAGGTGTTCAAGTGTCCATGAATCGAGTACAACGAATGTCGAAGGTGTTCGAGTGATCATGAATCGAGTACAACGAATGTCGAAGGTGTTCGAGTGATCATGAATTGAAAACAGTGTTTTCAATTCATGATCGTATCGAGAACACCACTATCGACAATGTTACTCATCCTTTCGAAACACCTTCAACGCCAATACCGGCAATGCATCCTTTATACCATATATTAAAGCCTGCTTTTTAACCTGACTCCATTTCTTAACTTGTTTCTCTCTGTAAAATGCAGAAGAAACATGAGCATATTCCTCATAATAAACCAACTTAACAGGTAAACGTTTGCTTGTATAATTAGCCCCTTCACCTAACTGGTGTTGCAATATTCTTCTCTTTAAATCAACTGTGCTTCCGGTATAATAAGTGCCGTCGCAGCATTCAAGAATGTACATGTATCCATGCATAAATTAAGCATATTAAAGTTCCACGTGAAAAATGATGTTGAGACGAAAGTAGAAACTTATTCGAAATGGCGCCGGTCTTCTCGAAACAATAACAACGGTCTTCTCGATACGATCCAGACGAAACAAACCTTGTTTGTTTGTCAGGATCACTCGAAGACCTAATGATCATAACATCAAGTATCTAAAAATGAATAAGATAACGGACTAAAAATGAACCAATTCCAATAATCTTAATTGAAAACGTCGAATAGAATAAACGCCTAATGAAAGCGGTGTTCGAGTGTCCATGGAACGAAAACCACAAATGTCGAAGGTGTTCGAGTGTCCATAATAATGAAAACATGGTTTTCATTATTATGGACGTATCGAGAACACCGACACAATTCTAAAACCTCCGTTTTCCGAGATAAAAATCTTCTTTTGAGGTCATCTTCTTCTTTGAGGCCGGATTCTTATCTCCGTAACCACATAGATGAAGCAAACCGTGAACGATGACACGATGAAGTTCGTCCTTTAATGAAATACCCAGTGACGTTGCATTGTCACGCACACGGTCCAGACTAATATACAGCTCGCCGTTGATGATCTTCTTCGTGGTACCCTGATCGAAAGTGATGATGTCCGTGTATGTTTTGTGCTGTAAATACTGAACATTCATTTTATACAGATACTCATCACTGCAAAGAATGATGTTGAGCTCCTCAATGCTTTTTCCTTCCGATTTAGCAACCGACATCAGCCAATTGCGCAAATCAATCCGGGACCGTAACTGGTAGGTAAGGTCCGATGTGAAAAAAGAAATCATGGTTATCAGGCGATGTGTCCGCCGGTCTTAAAGTAAAGCTCCACCACGCGACCATTCTCAGAGAAAATAATCTGGTCGGCCAGGTGTTTCATAAGAAACACGCCACGACCGGTTGGCTTTTCCAGGTTAACAGGATCAGTAGGATCGGGGAGGTTGAGGTAATCGAAGCCGGGACCTTCATCGGTAATTGTAAAGGCAATCTGCTCGCCATCTACTTCATATGAGATATTCACCTTCTTGTCCGGATCGAATTTATTACCATGTTGCATGGCGTTGTTTACGGCTTCCGTTACCGCTACCAACATATTACCATAACACTCTTCATGCACATTGTATTCCGTCTTTATATCGTCGATGAGTTTCTCCACCAGGTTGATACTTTCCGGCTGTGAGGCAATTTGCATAGCTGAGGTCTGCTTTTCAGTGTTCATGTGGATCATGAGTCAGAAACTTTCTGAGTTCCCGTACCTGACATCACAAATATACGACGTCATGATACCTTCAAGGATACGAAACTACAAAGTTCTGCCCGCTTCACCCAACCCATAATATAAACTTACTAACTATGAAGCGTTGATAGGATGATGGCCTAATTCGACAGGTTCTGGAAATAGGAGTTAACCAGATTCTTGTAAAAAGTGGTGAATCCCGGAGGTACCGTTTTCAGCAATTCCGTTTCCCGCATCTTCATTTTCTTGAAATCTTCAAATTGTCCGGGTGCTTTATAGATATCTCTGGCTTCGTTGGATTCGCGGCGCTGCTCTTGTTCCCGCTCCCGCTCAGCTTTTTCAGATTCCAGCAGACGGGTAAGGATGTCTTGTTGACGCTTCAGGGTGAGCTCTGTAATACGCTTGTTAACGATGTCTTTCTCGTTTTGCTCCATCTGTTCGGCAATCTTGCCTAAATCACCCAGCTTTCCTTGTGCGTCTTTGTTTTCCTGCTGATTGAGCTGATTCAGAGCATTCCGGAGGGCTTCCTGCTGTGCCGCCATCCGGGCCAGCTCTTCACTGAATCCCGGCATACCTTGTCCGGGTTTCTTGCCTTCTTTCATGCCCTTTTCCATCTTCTCTTTCATGTCCTTGAGCTGCTGGCTGAGCTTTTCCTGCATCTTTTTAATGTCGCCGGCACTCGGACCACTTTTCGGCTTGCCTTGTCCGGGTTTGGGTTTTCCCTGACCCGGCTTTTTACAGTTGGAATTACTGGGCATATCCTGCGCCATCTGCTGCTGGGCCTGATCCAGACTTTCGCTGAGCATGAGCGCGAGATTGTTTACGGCGGTCAGAATGTATTGCTGATTCCCCCGGGCCTGTGGAACCTGACGGTCCTGAAGGTTTAAAAGCGCTTTTTCGGTGTAGTCGTTAATGTCCGTGATCTGTTCGTTGATCATGGAGCTGATCTGGATAACACGCTTACTGAGGGCCAGCAGCGAGTCTTCGATGATCTTCGCATCATCTTTTAACTTCCGTTGCTCCTGGGCCATCTTCAGGTAACGTGGATTATTAACATCCACACTCTTGATGTCTTCCATCAGCTTTTCCTGATCGAAACTGAAACGTAACAGGTTTTCAAGCAATGCACGCATGGCCTGCATATCTTCTTCCTGTTGTTCTTTTTCCTGTTGTTGTTGCTGCTGCTTGATCTTTGCACTCAGGTCTTTCATCTTCTGCGCCGCCTGCTTTTGCTTTTTCATGGCGTCTTTCTTCTTGCCCTGACCTAACTGCTGATCGGATTGCTGCATATCGTCCTCGATCGATTCCTGCTCCTGATTAAAGTCTTTCAGGTCTTCAGCATATTCGAGTTCTTCGTTCTTCTTTTCGATATCATCCAGCTGCTTTTGTAAATCGTCGAACTCTTTGTTGAGTTCTTTCTGTTCTTCCTGCAGCTTGTCACTTTTACTGTCTTTCTGCTCTGATTTATCAGCCAGCTTTTCCTGATCGTCGGCGAGTTTCTCGAGGTTCTCAGCTGTCTCTTTCATCTTTTGCTCGAGCTCCATCTGCTTGAATAGTTCGAGCGTACGATCGAGTTGTTTTTCGAGGTCTTTGTTGTCGAGCT
>WBZT01001675.1_pt1 | contig 16040 bp, 20 predicted proteins | sample 5204241 | NCBI WGS metagenome assembly WBZT01 (sample SAMN12344358, study PRJNA552823) | activated sludge metagenome | biome: Activated sludge suspended growth; feature: Nitrification reactor; material: Wastewater; isolation source: activated sludge from nitrification reactor of wastewater... | reverse complement strand
GCCGGTGATTCCAACCACGGTTACCAGCGAACCGGCGGCGATCAATCAGATCGTGGAGCGCAAAGCGTTCCGGCTGGATAAATCCGACTGGACAACGGAAGATCACGAGTGGTTTCGGGAACATTGGGTCGAGCCAGAGACGAAACGGGGAATGACCGCCGATGAGGCGGATTATTGGTATTTTGAGCGGTTTCGGGATCAGAAGCCGCTCGAAGCATTTTGTGTGTGATTGAATCGTGTTTTCAGTAGGACAAACAGCCGGAAACCTTGCTTCGCTGACCGACGGTCTGTTTGCCGCCGGTGTGGATTTCGATCAACTGAAGCGCGACAAGGTGCAGGTCGTCAAGTTTGATGAATACTTCCGGCGAGAAAACGACCGGATGTTCCGGCGACAGTCTACGCTTTGGCTGCCGATTCTGCGTGGTGGACTGCGACACGAACTGTATTTCGAGGGACACCAGGCGCTGACCAGCGATGGCGGCCCAGGCTACAAAGTCAAAAACATCTCTGAGGAAAACCGGCATCGCATTTTTGTGGTGAACCGGATTCGCCCGTATTCCAACGAACAGGCCGCAATGTTCATGTCGGCCAATCCCAAGGTCAACGCGATTGTGAAAGACGCCGATCCGACACGCGAACAGCGCCGGATTGATGCGGCGGATGCCTTGCGGGATCATTTGAATTATCTGTGGTTTACGGCGGACAAGTTGCAGCGATGGGCGAAGCACGCGCAATTTCACGGGCGGTATCGGGCAGAGGTCTGGTATGACCGCGACAATAAGCGCGGACAGGAACTGGTGCCGACGTATCAGCAGATCGGCCAATCCCCGATGGCGATGGTGGAATGTCTGGAATGCGGCGACTTGAATACGGCCTCGCCGGATCAGGCAATGCCGGGATGCGCGACGTGCGGCTCGCCGTATGTCCAGCAGCACGAAATCAGCGGCGTCGAGCCGTTTTTGGAGGAAACCGGCGCGGAGTGGCAGGAAGCCGGGGAAGTGGAGTGTATCTTCGATCCGACGTGGGCCGGACGGTTCAGCCTGACCGTCGGCAAAGATTTGTCGCCGTGGTTTTATCACGAGCGCGACGAAGTGAAAGAGTCCGTCGAGGCCAAATACAACGTCAAACTTCCGGCGCAAACCTACGAACATTGGCAACATGAGGAAATGTTGCATCCGGGGCGAATCCTCCGGCGTGCGGAGCAGCAGCGCAGTTTTGCAAATGGCGGCAGCGGACAAGACGACGAATGTGTACTGGTGCAGCGATTTTATTACGAAAAAGAAATGCTGCATTTTATCGCCCTGCAAGAGCCGAAGGAGTTGCCGAATGGAACAGTGATTCCGGCGGGCGTCCGGCTCAGCGAAGTTTGCGAAGCGCTGTGTTTTAAGACTGCGCCGGGACTGGAATCGTTTCTGGACGTGTACGAAGAATCCCATAAAACCCGGTTCTTTGAAGGCGAGTACGATATTTCGCCCGGCAAGGCGATTGCGCGCGGCAACAATGAAGCGCCGGATTATCAGAAATGGACAAACGTTTTGCTGTCCGGCGCGTTTGATGGCGCGTTGAAAACGTTGCAACCATCGCTGGCCGTCGTCGAAGAAGTCTTTCCAGATGGCCGGTTGTTCAACCGGGATGATCGAACGATTCGCATTAAGCTGGCGCAATTGCGCGCGCTTGGCGAAAACGCCTCGATCAATAGCGCGATTGGCCTTGTTCCCTCGCCGCCGATCAATAACGGGATCAGCGATTTGATCAGCATGTTTACGGCGGAACAGCGACGCATTACCGGCACGGAAACGTACCTGGGCGCGGAAGATCAGGACGTCAACCCGGAAACTGCGACCGCCGCGAACATCGGCGAAGACCGCAATGCGCGGGTCAATAGTTTGCAGTTGGCAAATTTTGCAATCTTTCAATTGCGGCTGATGGAGCGTGGGTTTGCGCTGGCGCGCGACAATTACGGGGAAGTCCGGCTGGTGTCGTTGACGGATGATGAAAAACGCCGACGAGTCACGCGGGAATTACGGCGCGAAGATTTGGTTGGCTCCATTGAACTGCACGTTGAAAAAGACTCCTGGTTGCCGAATCTGGCGCGGAAACAGCAGGTTGCATTCAAGCTGGGAATGGAAGCGTATGCGCTGGGGCAACAGGCTGGGATTGCCAATCCGCAATTCGTGAAAAAGCTAAATCAGGTTTACGGAATTGATCTGATGACCGACCGGCGCAATGAGCGGATTGCCGACTGTGAGGAAATTTTGGACGAGATTCGTCAGGCTGCGCCGATGGCGTCCTCGCCGGACGAGTTATATCTGCTGAATCCGGTGATTTTGTTTGATCCACATCACGAGATCAAGGCGATGTGGTGGCAGGATGTTCGTACCCGGCGCGATGCGCGCAGTTATCATCCGTTTGTGATTGCCGTGATGGACCGATATATCGTGGAACACGCGATGGCGCTGATGCAAATGCGCGCGGGAATCGCTTCGATTGCGGCGGTCGGGCAGGGATTGCTTGCGCCGCCGGTGTCGTCGGGGATGTCGCCGGAGAATCAGAAACCGCCGATGCTTCCGCCTGCTGAGGCGCAGGAAACGGAAGGGCCGGAGAGAGAATTTGCGAATCAATAAAGGAGAGTGATGAAAAGAAAAGCAAAACCTGAAGAGTTGGTTGAAATCGAAGAAGCACCTGAAGCGGCTGAACCGTCAACCAGTCCTGTGACGGTGGAACAACTGCTTGCCGAGCTTGCTGTCGAGCGTGACACTTCCGAGCAGCTGCGTGTTCAGCTTGCAGGTTGTTTAACTGCTGCTGAGGGGTGTTTGAGCGAAGACGTAAAAGAAGGCAGTTACGGGTGGTCGCTGGCGTTTGAGAAAACACGAGAATTGCGCAGGGACTACGACTTACTGCGCGCTCAGTTGCCTTCTGAGGTCTTGCCGGTTCTGGTTGCTGACGACGAAGAAGAGGTCGAGTTTCTGCGAGAAAGTGTCGCGGGTGTGGTCGTTGCGGTTAGTGTTGCCTACCGCGAATTTGTGAAATACTTGAACGCAAACTTTCCGCCATGGGGCGAACTGCCGGATGAAACGAAACAGTTGTACGTGCAGGGCGTGGAGCACGTTCGCGCCGGGAACGGGCCGCGCACTGAGTTTGAAGGGGTTGTGCAACGACTGCTGGACGAATCGCCGCTGGCGGACAGAGTTACTGCCTGATTGTTTTTCAATTGAAGTTAATCCTTGCTCGCTGGGAGTTCCTGGCGAGCTTTTCTTTTGTGACCTATGGATCAAATCGTAAATGAATTGTTTCAATCGGAACCGGCCAGTCAGCCTGCCGATCCGTCCCCGATGTCGCCCGGTTCACCTGAGCCGCCGCAATCGCTACAACCTGCCGCGCCTTCGCTGGAAACGTGGGAATTGCCAGCAGAACCAGAAGCGCAACAGCAGGCCGCGCCGCAAATCCCGCCCGCCGCAGAGCCAGTAACGGAACCGCCTGTTGCCGAAGCGCCGGTTGCGCCGGGACTGCCGACAGGACTGCAAACGTACATTGAAACCTACGGCGCGGAAAATGTGGACGCGCTGACCGGCATGGCGTTTGGGCTGATGGGAATTGGAGAGATTCCCGAAGGAAAGACGCCGCAGGCTCATTTTCTGGATCAGATTTACGGATTCGACGAACGCGCCTACAACGCGCTCGTGCGGGAGGTGGTGCAGTTTCATCGCGACGATCTGGTAAGAACTCTGCGAGAAGACGTGCTGCGCGCGGAGGGGTTGCCGGTGACGGCAGAGGAATTAACTGGACTGCGAGATTACGCCCGATTCGGCCATCAATATGTGGCCGACGAAGCCGGTCGACAGTTTTTGCAGGAGATTCCAGCGGAACTGCAAGGCGCATTTCAGCGACTGTCGCAGGTGCGCCGGGATTGGATGGTTAACCAGGTGACAGACGGATACATGCCGAAGGAAGTGGCGATTGAAGACCTGAAACGCGCCGAAGACGATTACCAGCGTGATCTGAAACAGCAACAGGACAATCAGGAAAAACTTGCACAAGCGGAACGACAAGTAGAGCAGCGCGCGTACCAGCAGACCGAACAATTACTTTCCGAGCAGAAAGAGGCAATCATTCAGGCCAAAGCTAAAGCCGACAATTTGCACCCGGAAATCGTGCGCGATATTTACGCGCGGGCCGGGCAGGAATTGGAGCAGTTGGCCAACGCGGCTCTTTACGGATATTCAAAAAATGAACAGGAACACGCGCTGGGCGTTCGGGCAATCCGCTCGTACCAGGCGCTGGTGGAAGCCAATAAGACCGGCTCCCCACTGGCTGTCAAACAGGCATTGAACGATCTGCGTTTGCTGGCCGAGCAACAATACTCTGTCCATTTGCAGCAGCGACGCCAGCGCGCGTCGCAACCGCCGCCGACGAACGGCGCGCCGCCGCAACAACAACCGCAGACGCGCGTGTTGGAGCCGGAACAGTCCGCACGGTCTGGCAGCATGCGACTGCCGAACGGTCAGGAATTGGTGGAAGTTTTGTTCACGTAAAATCCTTCTCTTTATGGTGTTTATCGGGAGCGTCCGGCTTGGGCGCTCCCATTTTTTTTATCTCGCAATCATAGGAGTTACTTATGCCGCAATCATACGAATCGTACCGAGGCGGCGACGTTGACGCAAAATTCATCGTTAACGTGCGTCGAACGCTCGGCAATATCACGAACATGAAGTCGCCGCTCATTCAGAAGGCGAAACAGTTCGCGCGCAAAGAAACCATCGGGCCGGCGGGAACGGAAATTCGCCAGTACGATTACCATTCCATTCAGGCCAAATTCGGGGCGTCTGATATGGATTTTCCGAACCGCTCGCAGTTTCACGTCGGCGCCTACCGGCAAATCAGCACATGGGTGTACCTGACGTACGCGATTGACCAGGCGACGAAACGCGCCTACGACAGCCAGGACAAAGGCAATCTGGTCAAAATGTCGGAAGAGTTGAAGATGCTGGCGCAGGGCTTGGGCTGGCTGCTCGACTTTTATTTCGCCACGTCGGATTGTTCCGGCCGGTTGGCAGTGGTCAGCGGCACGCCGTCCACAACCAGCATGCCGCTTTCGACGACCTGGAACGGCACACCGGCCAACGGCAACGGCGCGGCGATGATCTTCGCTGAAGTGGATTACGACGAAGTGAATCCGACCACGCGCGTTGTCAACAATACGTTCCGCGTGGCCTACGCCGACCGGGGCAATATCAACCGCACAACGAACACGATCACGTTTGGCACGGCGTTGACCAACACGCCGGTCGCCGGAAACATCATCGTGCCGAAAGGGTCGGCGTTTCAGATGCCGTATGGGCTGCCCTTGTTGGTGTCCGGGTCAAAAACCGGCATTTGGCAGAGCAAAAACGTCACGGGCAGTTACGAAGATCAGTCTATGACGCTGGATGCCGGAAGCTCGGCGCTCAACAACTGGATTCTGGAACGTATTAACGCCAAACAGCGATTGCGCGCCGGGTCGGCGGACGATGTGCCGTTCACGATCTTGACTGCGTTTGCCGAGCGATTGGAATACATCCGGTCGGCTTGGGCGATGTTCCAGATCAACAATGGCCAGGGCGAAACGCTCGATACGACGGTCAAAAACGCGCGGTATCGCGGCGTCGGCTTCGAAGAGTTTCCGCCGATTGATGCGGATCGGTTGTATGCGGTCAATCTGGCTGACTTCGTGGATTGCGAAGAGCAGCCGCCGGGCATTATCAGCACGGACGGTCTGGTCTGGCGCCAGATGGCGGCCACGTCAGGCAGTTACGGCAAGGGCGCGTGGTACACCAATTACGGCGCGGGCGGAAACTGGATGATGGAGAATCCGCAGAACCAGGCCGTGGTGACGAGTCTGTATGTTGATCCGGCGTCGCCGACGCTGGCCAACTACTACACGTCCAGCTAATTCAAGTTTGGTCAACGACGAGTGAGAACCTTCGGGGGATGTCTTCGGGCATCTCCCGCTTTTTTTTGGAGATTTCATGGCAAACACAGTCACGCAACTTTTACACCCGTCGGGCAGTCGCGTGTTTCACGACGCCGGGCCGGGATTGATCAGTATTTGGTATTCCGTGTCCGGGGATGGCACGGGATCAACCGTTGACCTGCCATATGACCGGCTGACAAGGCTGTCGCGCTTCGAGGGCGCATCGCCGACGGTGGTGTTAACGGATGTTCCGGCAAGCAAAAAGGTGACGGCGGTAATTCCAGCAACGCTCGCTTCTGGCAAATTGTTGTACTTCCGCTTAGTAGGATTGGGTTCATGATCTTTGACGCATCGGAAATCAACTCGCATCGCTGGCGGCGCACGATTCCGGCTCCACTCAATCAGGTAAATCACGAGGCGTTTCAGGTGAAACTGGACGATCTGGTCGGCGTGGAGCCAAACGGAACGAAGCGGCTCCGGCTGGTTTGGATGCCGACGTTTTTGCGCTGGGATCGGTATGCCGGTCGTTGGGTTCCGTTTCGCTGTGTAAAAGCGAGACGAGAAGTGAAACCGAGCGTCGGTTCGAACGTGGTCGGCGTGGAATTCGAGTATTACGGAATTCCACGTTACGCCATCGTTGGGTTGCTGCCAGAAGAGTCGCGTCAGTCAAAAGCCGGGCGGCTGGCGGTCGGGTTTGATGGCGACGGCACGTTTTTTAACGAGGATCGAACCGAGCACGAATACCGCATGGTGTTGCCGATCTGGGAACACGATCCTCGGTTGATGCCCGTGTCGCAGGCAAATGCCTGCTGTGCGGAAATGTCCTCTCGCCATGGCAAAAAGTGCTGGGGCAAATATCGTCCGCCGGACGATGGAGATATTCTGTTTCTGAAAGAGCAGATGGCGATGCTGTCGCCAATGCTTGAAGCAAAACCCTTCGAACGATCCACCGACCGCGACCGCTGGCGGATTGCGCAACTGATGGGAGATTTGCATCAGGCGCGCTTGAAAAAAGAGGACGAAGAGGCGGATTACATCATTCAGAGCGACTTGCTGAACATGTTCAGCGGTCGCGTTTATTCTTTTCCAAACTAACTTATATGACTTCACAAAACAGATTGTTGGACGCCGCCCTGACGTATGAAACCTACGTGCAGGAGCAATTGGAAACGCAGGCCGACCAATCGGCGCTGCGCTACGTGTTCACGCCATTTGACCGGATGTTGATTTTATCGCCGCCGGGCGTGCCCCCGTTGGAAGCTGGACGGATTCATCTGATTCCGCATCTGCCGCAGGCGCTGGGACTGCCGTACCTGATGCTGTTTTTCAAAGACCGGCCGTTTGATGCCCGCGAAGTGAATTACAAGCCGGAAACGCAATCCGGCGAAGTGCGCGTCAGTCCGGCTCCGATTGTGGACGCGCTGACCAGCCGGTACGGCGAGCAAGGGGCGATTCAGGTCAAGAGCCTGTACAACCTTCCGGCGCGCACCTGGCAGCAATTAAACCTGAATGATCTGTTATTTGAGGGCAAGATATTCAAAACGCCAGAGGAATATCTGGCGCAGTTTGCGCGCGTCGCCGAACGCGTGGCCAGTCTGAAGCCGAACGGCGAAAACGCGGAACTGATTGAGCGCGTGCAGAAGCTTGTGCCGAAGGTGTTGGGCGAACTGGAAGAATCGGTACAGCAGGCGGCCAGTTGGGCGCGCGTGCAGGCTGAGGATGCGAACGCCGCGCGCGCGAACGGAGAACTGAAAAAATTCTCTCCGCGCGAACGGAAGATGTTCGAGTTTTCCAGTGTGACACCGCACGATCAGGCGTTGAACCACGTCGCTGAAAACCAGAACGCAGCCATCGTGGCACTTCCGGCCTTGATCGAAAAGTTTGTCGCTGGTCAACAGCAGGCACCGGCAATTGACTGGCGCGAGCTTGGCAAAGGGATTGCGGAGGGACTGAAAGAGGCTGGCGTGGTAGTCGCAAAGCCGGAAGAATCGAAGCCGGAGAATAAAGCCCGGAAATAACGCTGTATGCGCATTGACTACAACCGGCTCATTTCCGAAGTCAGGATGGATTGCCAGTACCCTGACCCGCACAAGCCCACCGACGATCTAATCATGATGGTCGCGGGCGATGTGGCGCAGGCGATGGCAAACCGGATGGGTAACGCGCCGCCCGGCTGGTCGCAGCGGTATTTTGATTTGCAGGTGCAGGCCAATACCGACACCTACGACGTGGCGGAATCGGACTTTTCGAAGCCGGTGCGGATTCACACAATTGATCCGGGCGATCCAAACCACGTCACGCGGAAGATTGACGACTGCGACTGGCAGAATGTGGATGAGTTTTATCGCGGGCCGGAAACGGCGCAATCGTCCCGGCACTCCGCGCAGGTGATGGTCTTTTGGCGCGAAGGCTCTGCAATTCGGGTTTCCGTGCTGCCCACACCGGCGGAGTCCGTGCTGTATCGTGTCTGGTTTAACACGGGGACAATTCCTGACCCCAACAAAGGCGGCAACGCGCCGGTTCCGCCGGAGTTTTTTCGGTATCTGCGCGCGCAGGTGTCGGATGCGGTTCTCGGTCATTGCCGATGGGGCGGGGAACTGAAAGACGACGTGCTGAAAGCCGTCCAGGATTCCATCAGCAAACGGCTAAGGATGTCTGAGCGGGAGTGGAATTCTTTTGTTTTAACGAATTCAGTAACAGGCAGCACGTCTCCCGCCGGTTATGCCGACTGGTGTATGGATTCTTGGTATTAGCTACGGAATATGTTTCCAGCTTTTCCGTTGAATAATCTGATAAATATTAGCTTTTGACACGCCTAGCTCAGATGCAAGTTTTGCTTTATCCGAATCGAATTCAAGTTGGTTACTGTTAAATAAAAACCGAATCAGGATTACCTTTTCTTCGGTTAATTTCGTTCGCTTGTAGTCTGTGCCTCTGGGTGTTCTGTTTTTGCGATCCCTGTCCGCCATGTTCGCTGCAATATCCCCCAAGAAGAGATGATCTGGGTTTACACAAATACGATTGTCGCAGTGATGGCAAACCAAAAGCTTGCCGGGGTCTTGGCCTTTATGGATAAAATAGGCGATTCGGTGAGCTTGAACATTCCATTCCTTTCCTGGTCTGCGAACGTGAAGGATTCCATAGCCGCCGTGATTGGTCGTACCGCTCCACTTCCAGCAATCTTCAGGTTTTTGTCCAAGAGTGTATTTAGAGTGAAAGCGGGCAATGTCTTGCTTGTCGAGGATGTCTTGAATAGGATGCGTGTATGCCATGACCTGAAATCTCCATTTAGTGTTTTCAGTTTTGTGGTTAGAGCCGCGTCGAGTGTTCGAGCACCCGCGCGGCTTGCTTATTTTAGCATGAGATATCAGCGTTTCGGGCAGTAAAATCAAGTGTTTTAGCGATGTCCATTTATTACTTCACAGTCGAGCGCGGCGTGTACGCCTTTTTGACTTCGTTCAAAAGCGACAGCGTTGCCGACGCGGAAACACATTTTCGAGCCGCGACACTGGTCAATGACACCGACATCGTGAATGCCATGTATCCGCCGACATTGGTGCATAAGGTGATTTTGGATTTGGAGCGGGTTATCTGCCTGGCGATCTGTCAAACCGAAGGGCATCCGCGCCGGGTGAATTTCCGCGTCGAAACCGACAAGACGCACCTGGATGCGTTGCCGTCGTCGGTCGGCGGCATTGGGTCGGTGTTTACGACCGGCGGCGAGTACCTGCTCCGGCGCGAGCCGGATGTCGTGATGCAACTGCGAAACGCCAACGGGATCATTGAATCCCTGCCGGCGTACACAAAGCGAAACTATTGGGCATTCGACGGGGGAAAGTTTTACTGCACGGTTGCCGGTGCGGTAAAAGTGGAAACCTTTGATCCGCAGTTTGCGCCGGTGGATGCGTTCACGGATTACGATCTGCCGTTTGTGATTGCGCTAGCGGCGGTCGCCAAACTGCCGGAAGAATTTGAACTGGCTTGGGTGGTCGGCGCGGCGGGGATTCTGGCGGCGAAGACGGGCACGTTCCCGGAAGAAGCGGCCAATTATCAGCAAATGTTTCAACAATTGATGGAGCAGCACGGTCTGAAGCTGAAGCTTCCGCTGGATTTCAATGCGAATGAAGGGTAACGGGTTTGCTGTGGCCAATGGTAAGAGCACGGCGCGGTTTATCAATTCGGACACGGCGGCACGTCTGAGCAGGGTTCAGAGCGAACGGAAGATTGAGCCAAGAACAGGCGAAATGACAAAGGCGGAGCGTTTTCGGTTACTTTCGGAGATGGACGCTCGGAGTTGGGCGAAGCGGAAGAGACTGGAAGCGGACGAGTGATATGGCAGTTAACGCAACACAATTCGTGAACACGGTCGGCGGCGTACTTCGCAAAGGCCAATCCGAAGCGGCAAGCGGAATCTACAACGATTGGATTCTGACCCTGCTGCCGACGGCGCTGGATTTGCTGGCAACGAAAATTGCTGCCGATCCGGCGCGGCGCGGACTGTTGACGCGAAAGTTTATTGTTCCACTGTTTGCAGACGGAAGCGGGAATTTCGCGGCAGCAGATAGTAAAGCGATTCTGAAAGCCGCGCTCTGTTATGCGCAATGTGAAGACACGGCCAAGCAGGATGGAACCGGTGAAAATATCCGGCTGGTCTTCAAGCCGAACTGGCAGGATGTCGCCGAACTGAATCGTTATCTCGACCCTCAGTTTCCTTATTTTGCCGTCCGAAACAATACCGTCGTGACGCGAGCGTCCGGCGGCGATCCGGCGGTTGTCGGGCCGTTGTGGATTTACGCGGTGTACGTGCCGGATTTCGACACTTACGAAATGCCTGATGAATTGGCGGGTGAGGCGGTGGCCGAAGTGCTGGCGCTGGCCGCGCAGGTGTTGACTAAATAATTATGCCCCAAGTGACACAACTCAATCTGAGTCATCAAGAACTGACCGAAATGGCCATCCAAAAACAGGGGTTCACGGAGGGGCATTGGGAATTGCAGATTGCCTTTGCGGTGACTGGCTCTGCGCTGGAACTGAACGGCGGGCCGTCGTTGCCGTCCGTGGTGATTCAGGTCACGGGCGCATCGCTGGTGCGGATGGCGTCGCCAACAAAAACCTCCGTGGATGCGGCCACGTTATTTCCGATGGAGATTGAGGTTGGGTGATGGGATGGCGCGATGCGCACGCCTCAAGAGCGGTATCACGGATGTAAGCGAAAGCGACGGTATCAGAGCCGGGGTGAGGCGGCGGTTGCCGTGCAGAATGCTCGCCGACGATTTCGCGCGCGAAACCTGGGCACGTATGCCTGCAAATTTTGCAAGGGCTACCATGTAGGGCACCAATCGAAACCGCAACGGCCTTTCAAGTGAAAAAACGGAGCATAAATGAAAATCTTTTTTGACTGCGAGTTTATTGAAGACGGCAAAACGATTGATCTGATTTCAATCGGGATGGTTCGTGATGACGGCGCTGAATTGTATCTGGAATCAAGCGAATTTGATCCTGATAAGGCGAGTGAATGGGTGAAGCAAAATGTTTTCCCACACTTGAAAGGAAGCCACGGCATAAACTGCACTCGCTCTCAAATCGCGGCAAAAGTTGTCGCTTTCGTCTCGGCACTTGGCGAGAGTGAATCGCCGGAGTTTTGGGGGTATTACTCTGCTTATGATCATGTTGCTTTGTGTCAGTTGTTTGGAACGATGATGGATTTGCCTGCTGGCTGGCCTTATTACACCCGCGATCTGCGACAATGGGCGGATCAGATTGGGATTACGCGACCACTAGATCAGGTTGTCCCTACAGAATCTGAGCACCACGCTCTGGCCGATGCGCGTTGGAACAAAAAAGTCTGGGAATACTTGGATGAAATCGGTCGCCCATCTCCGGCCTCTGCCCTATGAAAGATTCAATCACCTACACCGGCCTCGCCGGATATATCCCGTCGCAACCGAAAATTGGGCGCGGCGTCCAGGATTCCGTTTTTGCGGGCGAAAACGCGATCAAGGAAACCTGGGGCTGGCGCACGTATGGCGGGAGCGCGGATCAATCCGAAACGCGCGCGGCCTCTGCGCCGGTGTACACGATCAGTTTGGTGTCCGGCCAGGCCGAAGCGATTTGTTCCTCTGGTGCGACGTGCAAAGCGGATTTTCGCGTGAAGCAGCATGTCGTGATTGCGCGCAAGTTGTATTTGATCGAGGCGATTCCGGCAGATGACCGGCTGCGGCTGGCTCCGACGCCGGACGTGACGATTTCCGGGCAGACGATCAATAAAGTGCCGGTGTTGTCGCCGGTCAACGCGGATCGCATTACGCTGACCGCTGGAAATGCAGTCGGGTATCGCAACGCGGCCATTTTTGCCATCGGCGACGGCTCGCTTTACAAAAACGGCGCGGCGTTATCGCCGCCGCTGACTGCGACGACAGCCCTGATGGTGGCGTATCCGTTGCCTGCCGGTGGGTATGATTCCCGTCCGGCGGGATTCACGACACCGGCCAAACCGACCGTTGCTTCTGGCGCAGCGGGAACCAAAAACCAGCCGACGGGCAGTTACTGGATTGCGGTTGCGCGAAAGCGCAAAGGGTTTCGCGGATATGGCACGTTCTCGGAGCGCGCAAACCTGATAATTGCGGTGGTAGGGAACAAGCTGCAGGTGACATTGGGGGCGTTTGCGACCAGCGAGGGGCAGGATGCCTGGGTTGTCGCGGTCAATCGAATCAGCGAGCGCACGCAGGAGCGCCCGGATTTGTGGCTGGTGCAGGAATATGACGTGCAATCCACGGCGGTCGAGTTCGATTTTTTCGACGATGAGTTGCTGGAAAAAGCGACATACGACAACGACGCGCCGCCTGCCGCTCAATACGTGTTCACGCTGGGCGGATATTTAGGTGTTGCCGGTTGCGGCGGGCCGCCGGATTCGTCCGGCATCGAAACCACGCCCGGCTCGGAAATTGCCGCCGCCAAAGCGAGCAACCCGGAAGCGTTCAGCCCATTTGCGCGCACGCCAACCGATCTGGGTGAAATTATTGTCGGGATTCAAACCGGCGAACTGGTGGCGTTCGTGCAAACGCCCAACACCATGCAGGTGTTGAGCCTGACGGGCAGCACGATCAATCCGTTTGCGATTCGCGCGGCCTGGTTTAATGGGTTTGCGCATCAATTCAGCGGTGTGGTCGCCGGAGAAATGTTTTACGGCCTGACCGATCAGGGACTGTACCGCACGCTTGGTAAGGACAATTACGCGCCGGATGATTCGTTTGCGGCAAAGGTGAAAAGTGATTTTGCCAATCTGGTGCGCGAGCGCGTGTTTTTAGGGTTCGATCCGATCAATAAACTGGTCGTCGTGTTTTGGTCGAACGCACAGCAGGGAGCCGGGAGTGGCTGGCAAACGCTGGCGTGGTCATTCAACGTCGAACAAGGGCATTGGAATACGCCCGTGGTGATGGGCGACGGCACGACGGATTTTACCGTGACGAGTTGCGCGTCGGTCGGCGGGAAACTGCTGTTTGCAACGTCGGATGGAAAAACGTATCGCTGGGATTTCGGCGGCGCAACGCAGGCCGGATACCTGGCGTTTCCGTTTGCGGAAGATGCCAGCCAGCATTTGAAAACCGTGCGCCGGGTGAAACTGGTCGGAAACGCAAACGGAAAGCTCCGGCTGTACAAAAATCTGGACGTGACGGGGCTGCGTTCTGGCGCGTCGGCGGCAGAAAAAACACTGACACAGGGCGGAACCGGGCAGTCTGTGGAGCATACGATCTGGCAGCCGGTCGTCCAGGGAACCAGCTTTGCGTTGCGGGTGGATTTTTCGTTGCCGGGGCGAGCGCCGGTCTTCGATCAGGCGGATGTGGAATTTGCCCAACACGGCGGGTTTGTGAAGTAAATGTTTCAGGGAATTGGCGATCAACTGCTTGCGCAGGAAGTGGTGTATGAACAGTTTCGAGGGGCGAGCAGTCAGCAGACGGCGGATCAGGCGCAGGAAGCGGTCGAAGGCGCAATCACGGAAGTTACGACCAACACGCTGACCGCCAACCGCAGCGGGACCTTGCTGAATCTGGAATTGCCGCAACCGCTGGCCGCAACCGACAGCCCTACCTTTGATTCGGTTGCCGTCACGGACGCGCCCACCACGCGCACCAATTTGGGACTGGGCACAATGGCGATTGCAAATGAAATTGCCGCCGTTGCTGACCTGTCCCAATCCATTACCAATCCGCCAACACAAACCGAAGTAACCAACATCCAAAACAAAATCAATGAACTGCTGGCCGCAATGCGCACGGCTGACCATCTGACACCATGACGTTCACCGGATTTACGCGAGTTCAGTATAAACAGCCTCTCCATAAAACCTTACTGGCGGAGGTGTATCGGTGGGCGATGGCACGATCAGAGGCATATTTGGATGAAACGGGATACACCACGCGCGAAAGCTTTTTTGAACCGCCGCCGCATTCTGTGGAATTCTTTGTGATGGTGGAGGGCAAGCCGTCAGCATTGCTGACGTTTATCCGCTGGGGAAAGGGTGTGTTTCAGGTCGGGCTGATTACCGATCCCGGCGCACGACTGCGCCCGTTGCTGGCGGCGCTGCGAGACGTGCGCGCGTGGCTGCCCGGTTGCGGGGCGTCGGAATTGTGGGTCAAGTTGCCGTTGCGCTCGTGTTACGACGCGGCACGGAAACTGGCCGCCAAGCTGGGATTCAACCAGATCAACGAAACGGATTGGAAGTTGGAGTTGACACATGGGAACACGAAATAAAAAGCCGGATCCGCGGAGTTTTGAAACCAACAGCGAATACACGCTGGCAAGTGCCACGCCCGAACTAGAACGACTGTCGGCGTGGAAACCCGATCCGACACTGTTCAACGCCGGAACGCAAGCGGCGTTCGGACAGCGAACGCGGGACATCAAAGAAGGGTATGGCGGGTACAGCGGAATCAACAATCCCGTGCTGCGGGCGCGAATGGAAGATTTGGCGCTCGGTGAAGCTGCCGGGCAGCGAGCGTCGGCGCTTGGCGATCAGGATTTGGCTTATCAGCGATTGTCTCTTGAGCCGATTCAGGCAGCAGCAGCGATTCGGCAAGGCGACCGGCTAAAAACAAAAGAATGGGGATACGGGCAGCAGCCAGAAAAACAAGGCGGCGGCATTGGCTCGACGTTGCTTCAAGGCGGTCTTTCGATTCTGGGAGGGCTGATTTGATCCCGCTGTTTTTTGTGCTGGTGTTGGCGATTAAAGCCATTCTGGCCGGACGGTTCGCGCCGGAAGTGAGTCGCCGGTTTGCGTGGCGTCCGTGGGACGGGCAGTGGGTGGTGGCGTGGCTGCTGGTCAATGGGCAATTTCTGATGGCTGTCTGGTTGTGGCTGCTGGGTGTGGAGCGGGACTGGTATGGCTGGCAAATTCCGGTTGGCGCAGTGGCGTATCTGGCCGGCCACGCGCTGCATTTGGCGGCAATGGTTGTGAATGAGGACTTTCGACCGGAGATTGTTGCGCCGAAAGAGTCGTGCCAACACTGCTTGTATCGCTGGCTGCGCCATCCCGGCTATGCCGGATTGGTCTGGGCGTCGCTGGGGCAAATGCTGCTGCTGGGGCATCGCTTGTTGATTGTGTGCTTTTGGGGATACACGGCGCTGCTCGTGTATCGAATCGTCAAAGAGGAGCAAGTTTTATGTCAACGTATGCGCGAGAATTAGACGCAACGGAGTTGGCGGCGCTGCTGGCCGGAACGTCGTATCCGGTGATTGCAGTGAACAATCGAACCCGGCTGGGACTGCTGGTAGTGTTTGGTAATGGTTGCACGGCGGGCGCAGTGTCGTTGAAGTCGGCGGCCACCAAGGATTTTACCGGAACGTGGTCAGAGCAAACGTATGCGGATTGTCCGGCATCGCCGCCTGGCGCGAACGGAGAGGCGGTGACGGTGGCTGTCGAGATTGTCGGCGCGTTCGTGCGCCCGGAACTGAAGACGGCGCTGGTCGGTGGCACAATTACAAAAGTCGTGATTTATGTTGGGTAATAAATGGGTGTCCCGTCGGTTTACCTGCGGCGAGTTGAGCGTTGCCAAAGGTGAACCGAAAAACCATCCGGGTTGAATGCAAGCTG
>WBZT01001674.1_pt1 | contig 16051 bp, 12 predicted proteins | sample 5204241 | NCBI WGS metagenome assembly WBZT01 (sample SAMN12344358, study PRJNA552823) | activated sludge metagenome | biome: Activated sludge suspended growth; feature: Nitrification reactor; material: Wastewater; isolation source: activated sludge from nitrification reactor of wastewater... | reverse complement strand
CGTACTGGCCGCCGACGCCTGACGGATCGCTGACGCTCGTGCTGCAAAGGAGTTGTCCTCGACCATCGCGTATGCGAAGTCCCCGGGGCAGGTGGTAGCACTCATGTCGCGGTGACCGGCCACCGTCTTCGTGTGCACCGCGGCTCCAGCCGCGTACCGGTTGGAGCCCCTGGAGATGAAGTCGGACGTAGCTCCCGGAGTGATGTCCACGCCGTGGCGCTCGGCCAAGTAGGCGAGCACCCGATCCATCGAGTCCCGCGCCGCGTCGGTCGGCGCCTGCGATCCGAGGTCACCGATGAAGCAGGCCAGCTGGGAGAAGCCCTGGCTGCCGCCGGTGGCATCCGGGATAGATGCCTGGGTCAGGCTTCCTGACCGCCCTTCGTAGACCACTCCGAACTGGTCGATCAGGAAGTTGTAGGCGATGTCGGGCCAGCCCTTCGCATAGCCGGTGTGAAAGTCGTACATGCTCCGCAGCAGACCTGGTGCGTCGCCGGGTCCGTAGTCATTCCCAGGCTCGGCGGTGTGGTGCACGAGCAAGAACCGCACATCGGTCTCCACCTGGATCACCCCACGTGGTGGACGGTTCTCGGCCCAACCGTCCCGCGTCACGATTTCAAGCCCCCGAGCAACGGTCACCGTCGGCAGTTGCAGCGGCATCGTCTGCCGAGCGAGCGCTGGCCTCGTTACAAGGACTCCGGCGGCACCAAGAAGTGCTCGGCGGCTCAGCCCTTCTACACGATTACATGATTCGCACATCCCAAGCCCCTAAGCGCCTAACGAACTGCGGGAAGGGCTCGAAACTGGCGGACGCAGGCTCCCAACGGGCGATCGCCCTGTCGGCACGCCTCCTCGGCGCCGAGCCGGTCCGCGAACGGCCCGGTGACGGCAGCGACAGCACCGGAGCCCGGCCAGAAGTTCGGCGCCGCTGCCGCCTGCTCGTTCTGGGTCCCGCCGCGTCCGTCGGTCGCGAATCCCGTCTGATAGGAGTCGGTATCCACGACATGTCCGCCGTTGCTCGCGGCAACACCCGGAAGGGATCTGACCTGGGCGGATCCCTTGAGCGCGGACTGATCGAGAATGAACCAGCCGTCGATGATCGGGTTGCCGGACAGGTCTACCGCCGGAATGATCGGGCTCGGACTCGTTGTAGTCGTTGCACTGGTTGTAGTCGTTGCACTGGTTGTAGTCGTTGCATTGGCGGTGTCGGCGGCATCTGTTGTCGTGGTCGTCGGCCGTTTCTCGTCAGGCCCTGAAGTGACAACCACACCGATCGCCACCACGAGTACCACCACGATGCCGACCGCTGCTATGAGCGCAACCGCGTTGCCCAGACGCGAGGGCAGCGGACCCGACGTCGAAGGCCCGGTGCCAGCGCCATGAGCCTGAGCGGAAGGCGGGGTTGACGGCGGAACCGGAAGCCAGGATGACCCGGATTCGCAGGGCCGGGGCAACGGCGCCCGGCCCCGTGCCGGCTCCAGAGGCGCGCCCGCTTCCCCACCCGGCGCACCGACGACCGGCGCTCCAGCAGTCGCAGCAACGCCAGTCAAATCCAGGCGGCCATCCCTGGGCGGCATCGGGGGTGGCGGGGCATGCGACTGCTTTGCCAGAGGCAACGGGCCGACGCGCGGCGCCGGAAGGTCCTCGTGACCATCCATCGTCTAAGCCTCCCTCCGGCGGCAACTCGGCCTCAGGATAGTTGGCTCTGCCGAAACCGTCTGCGCCTGGGCTGGATGAACACCAGCGGGAGTCGGCTATGCGCGGCGCGCAACCAGGCGCCACTACGGCGTCGGCGTCCGCCCGTCGGAGTGCCACACATGCGAACGATCACTCCGAACTCGAGCGCGACGGGCGTCACGCAGCAACGCACCCGTGGCCCGGGCTTCCGACCGGACTCAGCCCCTTTGCAGCCCGCGCTCGCCGCTCGCCAACGGTGGCCTCACGCTCAAGGTCCAGGTCTTCACCGCGGCGGTCATCGCGGCGCCGGGCCGGCGTCCCCCGTCTTCACCGACGAAGGTCCTCCGCTGGGCACGTCGGTCAAGGTCCTGACCCCCGTAAGATCTCCGGAGGGGTCGCCATCAGCGAAGGCGACGCGTCCAGCAGTGAAGCCCAGCACGAACGCCACAACTGCCACGAGCACCCACGGGACGACGCGAAGCCACTTCCGCCGACTCGCCATGCCGTCATCGACATCGCTCGGGCGGGTCGTGACGTCAGTGGCCGCCTCGACTCGGGACAGTAGCGGGACCCGCTTGATCTCGCCGTCGACCCAACCGAAGATGCCACCCTTCTTGGCTACCGGGTCAAGGACAAGCGCCAAATGGAATGGCGCGGCGAAGAAGTGGCGGTGCATGAACAGGTCGTCAGCGGACAGGAACACGCCGTAGCCCGGGTGGCTGTGATACCAGCCGACGATGTGAAGGTCGGGGTGCCGTTCCTGGCGTCGCTCATGGATGTCGTTGATCACCTCGTGCGTGAATCGGAGGCTATCGGCCTGACGACTCGCACCATCGGCGCGCAGCGCCGCCGAAACCACGACGTCGCCGGTCTCGCCGTCAACCGAGCCCAACATGACGCCGCCACACTCGAGCGTCGTGTCCTCGCGGGTGTGTGCGACGATCGCAGCTCTTACCGGGTTCAGGACCACCGGGCGCGGGGCGACCACCTTCCAGACGACGGGCGCCAAACCGTCATCGACCGGCTCGGGATCGCCGAGTTGGAGCTCGAAGTCGTTCACGACCACCCCGCTGGTGCCACCGTGTCGTCGCGGATCCACCAGTAGTCGGTGTCCATCCCGGTGCGGACGCCGAGATCGTCGTCCGGGCGGAGCTGCCAGCGATCGACCGGCCAGGCGATCGCTTCGTGGTTCGCAGGGATCGACGCCCGGACCTCCGGTGTCCTGACCGAGCCGCACGCGGGACACGCTGAATCGGATTCGGCGATGCGCCACACGGGCCGACCGTCCGGGGTCCGGGTGCCGCAGGAGCGACAGTCCCACGCCACCAGGTGATCGTCGCCTAACTCGACGACGGCGGAGTTGACGTCCACGTCGTCGCCGAGGAGGTCACGCAACGTGGACAGCGGCTGCGTCCGCACCCGCACCCCCGCGTGCGGATCGTGGGCGGCGCAACCATCCGCTGTGGGGGTCAACTCGCCGTACGCATCGGTCGACAACCCAAAGAAGCGAAAGCCGTTGGGTGACCCCTGGCTGGAGAACGGGAGCAGCCCAGCGAGCTGGTGGATCAACTTGACCGCCTCTTGGGCTTGTACCCCCCCGACGATAGCCGCCGTCGTGATCGACGTCGGGACAACGCCCTCCGCAGGAGCGTTCTCTCCCAGCAGACGACAGGAACGCCGCTTCGCCAGGTCGGCGAAGTCTGCGTCGTCGAGCGTGCACTCGTAACAGCTGACCGGCGGACGGAAGATCCGAACGGCTCCATCCATCTCACCGATCGCGCCATCCACCCACGGGGTGCCACTCGCCCACGCCAGACGATTGAGGTAACGACGGGCTTCCCGGTTGTCTAGCGCCCCGACCATGACGGTCGCTCGGCGGGCGAAGCCCACGCCCAACGCCTGTACAGGAGCGACCACTCCGTGGACCGCGACCCCCGGGTTGAGGGCCCCGAGGCGCCGAGCGAGCACCTCGGCCTTATGAAGCCCCGCGTCGTCGGGGTGAAAGCCAAGGCAGCGAGACAGGTTGGAGACCTCGATGGTGTCCATGTCGACCAGCACCGTGGATCCGACTCCGAGTAGCACGAGGTTCTTCGCCACCTCGTTGCCGAGTGCGCCAGCCCCGGCGACCAGCACCCGGCTTGCTGCGAGCACCGACTGGTCCCACCATGAGATCCGTGCCTGTCGGTCGTACCGACCCGCGGCTCGGATCTGCAGCGGTACCGATTCAGGAAGTTCGGACATCAGTTCGTCGGACCGTTTCGTCTAGCGGGCAGGGCCGGCGCCACCGATTCGGGGCCGAAGCAAAGGTCGATCTCCGGCAGGTAGATGTCCAAGCCACCGAGGGGCAGGAGGTCCTCGTTGTCCATGGCCCACCGTGCCGCCAACGGGTTCAGCGGACTGTTCACGTTGTAGATCCGGTACTGGAGCATCTCGCCGACCTTCGCCACGATCTGCCAGATCTCTTGGGTCGGCGTCCAGACATCGCCGATGCAAACGTAATCGGGCATGCCGTACTTCTCGCCGATGTTCGGGTGGAAGTGCCCGCTCTCGACCACGAAGACCGGCTCGTGGCGAGGGTAGTCCTCAGGAAGCACGAGCAACACGTGGTGCTCGTGCACGCGCACTGGAACGCCGCGCTCGGCGTCCCAGGTTGCGCCGGCGACCCGGTAGACGATCCGATACCGATCAGGAGGAGCCGGAGTCAGCGGCTCGATCGACACCGCCGGGTGTTCGTAATACACCCGAAGCAGGGACTCGTAGTCCGCCTGGAGCCGGCGCAGACGTGGTCTGGACATGTCAGTTCGCTCCTCTCTCGGCGACTCAGGCCGTGCCATCAATTGCGATTGCGTCGGCACCGAAACCGCTCGGGTGCCTATGACAGCCGAGGGTGACGCATCCGCCGTGCTCGTGCCAACACTCGGCGTGCACGACCCGACTGCACTCGGGGCACTGCTCCCACTCGTCGCCGTCCTTGACCACCCACAGGCAATACCCGCATACCCACAGGTTCCCGTCGCCCGAATCCACCGCGCTCATAGCACCTCGCGATCCTGTCGATCGACCCCTTCACCGGACGACCCACGCTGGTGCTCCTCGTCAGCCCCAAACAGGCCGCACCACCCGACAGTGAACGGTTCGGCGAGGTCCGCTCGCAGCCCGATCGTCCAAAAGTCGGCGCCGGGCGCGAGCACCGTCGGCGCCTCGACGACGGTGGCGCGCCGCCGGTCCACGGTCACCTTGCTGGGAAGCGCGAGGTACACGTCGATCGCCCGCGACCCCACTCGGCCGCGACCCTCAGCGTTCAACACGGCCATCGACAGACGCAACGGCGAGGCGCCCGGCTCCAGACCCTGGAGGAACTCCTCGATCGATGTCACGTCGCGTCCGGACGCCTGCTCGGCGGTGCGAGTCCCTTCGTGGTCGAACTCGTCGTAGAGCTCACGCAACGGCAGCTCACCAATGCGTTCGCCGAGATGATGGACGGTGCGAACCCACGCTGTTCGACCGATCTTTCCGGAGAGCAGTTGGTCACGCAGGAAGGCACGCGAGTTCATCGACCGGTGCCCGATCTCCTCGACCGGCGTGCGCGCCCGCGCCTCGGGGGCCAGGCCAGCAGCCCGCTTGAAGTCCTCAAGCATCGTCTCCTCCACGCGCTGGTAGAGACTGTGCATCCAGCGCTCCTCGAAGACGAGGTTGCGCGATCGACTGCGCAGCGCAGCATCGCGGACCGGGGATCGCCCGGCGCGGAGGATCGTCAGCGCGTCCGGGGTCGCGTCGAGCTTTCGGAAGGGATCGTCGACGGGTGCCTGGTCCGGCCGGACGAACGGCTCATGGAGGAGGTGCCCGACGATATCGGCCCACTCCATCAATACTTGGTACTGGTGTTGCAGCCGCGCCAATTCGTTCACCGCTCGACGGAGGCGATCCACCGCCCAGTCCGCGAGCGCTTGGGCGGGAGGACGCCGGTAGAGCTCCCTGAAGTGCAGGTTCACCTTCCGGTACACCCGAACGATCCCCGCGCCGAGGCACACCAGCAACCAGATGAAGCCGATAGCAACCGCCAACCCCATCGCGAGCTTGTCGGAGACACCCGCCCAGACGAATACGAGGAGGCCGACGACCCCTGCGCTCGCCAGCCACCGGGCCTGCTTGTCGGAGCGGGGGGCCGTGGGGTCGAGCGGGGGGTTCCGAATCAGTTCGCGAGCCTCAAACATGGCGTGCTCCGCCTGGGTGATCTCGGCACCGACGCGTTCCGCGATCCGGTACATCAGCGATGAGCGACGCTCCTTCGCCCAGTCCATGAGCGCCGCCTCAAGGCCGTCCAGCCCACCGCCCCCGATCTGATGCTCGCCGATTCGCACCTGCTCGTCCGGCGGCGCCTCGTCACCGAGCGCGATCGGGGCGGTCTCGTCGGGCACGGCGCCCGTGCCGTCCACGGGTCCAGGAACTGCGTCCGGCAAGTCCTCCAACACGACCGGAGCGACCGGCAGCGCGTCGCCGAGCCAGATGGTCGGAACCGCCCCGTCCGGCAGGATTCCAGAGGGAGCCCCGCCGGTATCGGCCGATACCTCTCCACCATCCGGCTCGTCGAACCCGTCGACGCACGGCTCGGCGCTGTCGGCGACCGGGGTGACAGGAACCTGCGCTCCCCGCTCCTTCGCCGTCCGCAGCGCCGCGACGACCCGGAATGCCGTTAGCGCGTCACACGCGCCCAACGGCAGCGGAGCCTCGGCGGCGTACCCGAGCAGGCGGAGTTGGTCGACCCCGACCGTGAGCCTGCTGCGCGGGTGCGGCACGATCTCCCCCGGCCACGTCACGACCGGACGGTCCGATTGGATGGATCGCCACGGCCACCCTGAGGGGAGCGGCGCTCCGTCCACGATCCCGAAACACACGTCCCGGAGGTCCGCCCAGAGCGCGGGAGCAAATGGTGGGTCGGGGACCTCGCCGAGCACGCCCTGCGCGCGTTGCAGGAGGTCCTCCTGCCGATCGAAGGAGAACGGTGGCGGGGTCCCGCGCCGCGGCCTCCCCCCGAAGGTCACTACGACCTCGGACTCGGCGCCGAAGAGACTGCTCGTCGCGAGCCGCTCGAGCTGTTCGCGGGTACGCGCGGCGAGACCGGCGCCATAACCGCGGGGCATCGACAACGCTCGGCCCAGCAGGAAGTCGACGTACCAACGGAAAGCCTCACGGAAGCCGACCTCCTTCTCGCCGGGGTGCCCGGGTGGGGCGAGGTCGTGGAAGCTCAGCGAGCCGTCGCACGCGCTCATCGCGTGCTCCGCGAGCGCGTCCATGCGGGCCGCGGCCTGATCGCGGGGAAGCTGAGGCAGCCGCTCCTGGGTAACCGAATCGGCCGGCTCCGGCCAGCAGTCGTCCTCGCCGACACGTGAAAGGAGCAGCACGCTCTCGGCGATGTCATCGACGATCGGATCCCCGTCGACGACACCAGCGAAGCACCGCATCGTCCGCAGGGCCGCCCATTGCAGTGGAGTCCCCATCTCGGCGTCGAACGGCCCGGCCGCGACTCCACGCCACCAGGCGCCGGCGATGGACAGCGCCAACGCCGCGTGGCCCGCCAGCACATCGGGAGGAACCCCCCGGTCGGCGGCCTCCGGGGTGACTCGATCCTCGGGGCTCACGACTACATTTGCCGCCCAGCCCGGCATGGTGTGCTCGCCGGCTCGGAGGGGCGACGAGCCTTCGGCGCCGAGGCACGGCACGATCAGGTTGAGGGCCACCAACTCCGTCTGACCGAGGTGTCGGATCAACAGGCTGCGCAGAGCGGACGCTGACCAGAACACCTCAGGTTGCGGGCCACCCTCAACCAGTTGCACGACGACCAGCCGGACCGTGTCGAACCGTGGACCCAGGGCGCCGTCGAGCGTCGCGTCCGGAATCGATGCTCCATCGAACCCCATCAGCTCAACCCGAACCCCTCGGAGCTGCGAGTCCTCGTCAACGGGCCCCACCACAAAGGCCATCCGATCGAACAAGCCGGTCGAAGACCACTGACGAAGCACCGAACGGAGCTCCTCGGTTCGATTCCCGAATGGCTGGACGATGACAAGTTGGGACGTGTTCATCGCTCGATCACGAGACGGCATCCCATCAGAGCGTGCCATCGGACCGCACTAGGCCTTCGATCCGGCTCCGAAGTGTGTAGTGTGCGTCGACGAGCTCCCGCCGCATCTCCCATTGCGGCGTGACCTGGGCGTCCTCTCGGGGCACTTCGTCTTCGAGCTTCTCGTAGCTGACGACCGACTTGGCGATCCGGTCGAGCAGGAACTTCTGGCGTTCCTCCCACGTCGAGCCCCCGTTCGGATCGGGGGCCCCGCGCGACACCGCGCCGGTCTCGATGTAGCGAAGGAGCTCGGGGTTGAGCGACGAACCGTGGGCCGAGCCGCCGAGGTCGATCAGCCGCTGGTAGGGGTGGAAGTCCTCGGGCGTCCCGCCGTAGGTCACGATCGCGATGCCGAGGTTGAGGAGGAGCCCCGGCACAAGGGAGCGCCGGTCCGTCGGGTCGTACTCCAGCAGCGGGGTCGGGAAGGACACGTGCCCATCCTGCTCGGGGGCGATGACGCTGACCTTAAGGCGGTCGGGGTCATCAAACCCGACCACCGCCGTCTGCCCCAGCAACGCAGCGGTGAACCAACCCCGCACCATCGCCTCGACGACCTCAGGAGCGGCGGGAACCGTCTCGATGAACGAACGCGTCCGTCGCCACTGCCAGAACGCCCGACGGTGATCCGCTGCGCGACTCCCGACGTTGCGGGCGTTCCACTCCTCGAGGATCGGGCGGGTGATCGAGTCGAACACCACCGCGTGGTACGGCTGGCTCAACGTAGAGAAGATGTCGATCCGATACACCGGGCTGCCGTCCGCGCTCAAGATCTCATTCAGGGTCTGCTGGGCGTTGGCGCCGTCGATGAGCCGGTTACTGATGACGTAGTCCGAGACGAACGACCCAACGGGACTCGTGAGCGAAAAGGGGACGCGAGAGAACTGGTAGCTGACCGACGGCGCTGACGCGTTGTGGGCCCGCACCAACGACCGCTCGTCGATCCCGACAAGCGGGCTCGCCGCCCGCGCCGCCTTCGCGAACGCGTCCATGAACGCCTGCTCGCGTTTACGGCGATCGCTCTCGAGTAGATCCGGTGATTGGACGTAATGCTGGAGGTCCTCCCGGAGGAACCTCTCGAAGGGGAACTGGTTCTCGAACAACCACCCCTCGGAGCGTGCCTCAAGGTCACTGGCACGACACCTGACGTTCGGGATCGCCCGAGCACCGATCCCCAGCTCCCGAGGCTCCCACGACGCGTCGAAGGTCACGAGCTGCTGGGGGCTGAGCGCCCGCCCGTCATCGGCCATACCGGGCAACAACCTTGCCGGTGGCTCGTTGCCTACCGGCCGCTTCGGTGTCGCGGTTGCGATGATCTGACGCACGCCGATACGCATTGCGGTTTCAGGTTGCTCGCCATGCGCCGTCTCCCGCACGAGCTCCAGGAACCGCCGTGGATAGGTCGACACCGACTCGACGAGGAACTCAGTCTTGCCCGGCAATAGCGAACTCGGCTCGTCGTCACCCGAGGGCCACCGCTTTATCGGCGAGTCCGGCTGGTTCTCCTGGCTCTCCAAACCCACCCGGGCGTCGCCGATCGCAGCCGCTAGTGGCGCCACCAAGTTCTCGCGGAGATCGTCCAGCACCCGAGCGGCCAAGTCCCGCGATTCCGCATCGACCTCGAAACACACCCCCTCGACCATCTTCTGGATCGACTTGCCAATCCCGGGGTGCTTCGGCGGCACCGCCCCATCGGTCCTGAGCGCCTGCTGAGCTCCGCCAGGAGCGCCCTTCGCCCAACCACGGAACGACCCGGACTCCTCCTCCAACAACCGGGCCGTCGACTGCAGGTCGTCGTTGAGTCGCACCAGTAGGCCCTCCGCCACGCGCAACCCGAGGGCACCCGCATACCAGGCCACGACCTCGGCCATCAACGTCTGCGTCTCGGTCGCCCACGCCGTGAGACGCTTGGTCCGCGCCTCCTGCTGGCTGGCGATCCACTCCGGTCGTCGGTTGCGCACCTTGGCCACAATTTCGTCCAGCCACCGGCTTGCCGGCCGGTCACCTGTGCTCTGCGCCAACGGGCCTTCGATCTCCAAGACCGCCGATTGCGCGTGCGTTCGCACCTCGGCTTGAGGTCGCAACGCGTCCAATACCTGGTTGGTCGACGCCACTGCCTCGCCCTGGCCACGACGCACGCTCAACCCGACCGCCGCCACGAACCGGGGAAAGTGCAGATCGACCAGCGCCTTCACTGCGTGGTCCGGGATCGTCCGATCCTCCTGCGGCGCCTCCACTAGATGCTGGCGCAACAAGCGATCCACCGCCAACCTAGCGAGGCGCTCTTTGGAGTACTGCCCGAACAGGTCCCGACCCAGGCTCACCCTTGCGAACCCGAGAGCACCGAACGGCAATAACGCGTTGCCGGCCACCCCACCCTTCAACGGCGTCGAATCGGCCATGCCGGTCGACTGGGGCCAGATATTCGTCTTCACGTACGCAACCACGTTGTCCTGCAGGACCTCGCTGATCATCAGCGCTGAAAGGCCCTTCGCTGCCGCTCGATAGACCTCCACCTGTTCGGCGAACTGGACTCCGCCGGTGTTCTGTGAACCCACCAGCAGCGGGAATGCCGCTCCACGACGCAGCTGGTTGGCCGGAACACCTAGCAACTGGCGCTCGACTTCGGACGAGTATCCGCGGGACCAGAACGCGTTGAGCGTCTCCATCAACGTGCCCAGCGCGTTGGCGTAGACGCCGGAGCGGGCGGCCGCGGGAAGGCCGTTGAACACGTCCGGCGTGTAGAAGACCCCGATGCTCTCGCCCGCCCAGAGATCGCCGGTTCCGCGCAGGAGATCGCACACGTCGATCGCCATGCCGGCGCCGGTCCCGCCAGCGATCGAGGTGATGACGATCGCGACGGGCTTCGGCACCTGGCCGCGGAGATCAGCACCGAATTTCCGCCCGAGCTCCATGAGTTCGGGGGTTACCTCGGCCGAGCCGAGCCGGCGCACCACCTCGTCGAGGAAGTCACGGATCCGCTTCGAGTACGCGAGCGAAACCATCCGCCCGAGCGCCCGGAATTGACCCGCTCCGTCCGAAATCGGGACCTTGACCTTCAAGGGGTCGGGTCGCCAGCCACCGACCGCTTCCAAGCCCTCGGGACCGGAGGTTTTCGGACGGAGCATCCGATCCACCGTGATGTAGTCGATTTCGGGATCGACCAACCCGCAGAAGTCCTTGGCAGGCAGGATGCCCGAAAGGTCCTGCACGCCGTCCTGCCGGCTCGGCACGTCGATGTGGACCATCTGCCAGCAGGTTGGAAAGTCGCCCTCCCAGCCGACCTCGCGGAGGCGCAACCGCAGCTCATGGCGAACGGCCCGCAGCGTCTTACCGCCCGAACCGCCCACCCCGACCATCAAGAATGGAGCCAACACAGCTCATCGCCTCCCTGCATCCGCATTCGTCGTGCTCACAAGAACATCGACGGCGCTGGCCCCGAATCCCCGGGAGCGTCGTCGCCGTCGAAGTACCGAGGAGTCCGGCCGGCCGATGCCGGCATGCCGTCCTCCTGATCATCCCCACCACTGGCGGCAGATTCCGCCAACCGACGCGCCGCCGGCTGAACGTCCTCGCCGAGTTGGCGCCGCACCGCCGCGAGGTCCGCCTCGGTGTCGTCCCCCATGCGCACGAAGACGAGCAGGATCCCCTGCGCCTGGTACCGCACCCCCGATATCGCGTCCTCGGACCAGCGCACTCCCGTCTGGTCGACATGGAGCACCCACGCCCCCCGGAGTGCCAGCGGGACCAGAGCGAACGCGCCCTGGGTGCCATCGGGTCCGGCCGAAGCGTAGCCGTCCCGCGCGCAACGCCCGACCGCCACATCGAAGGGGTGGCGGGGCGCACGGATGGCGAATCGACTCGCGCCGACATCGAACGAGCGAGCATTGCCGGTCAACGACGCGGCAACAGGCATGAAGTCGTTCAGGTCCAGCCCGACGGCGCCGCCGTCGAAGTTGTGAACGCCCTGCTCGTCGATGAGGACCGCCAGCTCCGCGACGTGCAGCTCGCCGGGGCGACGGTAGCGACCGGTGATCGAAGTGACGAACCACATCCCCAACAGCGGAACACCGATCCCGCCGATGAGCAGCCCAGCCGCCAGTCCTGGATCAGGGAAGTCCTGGGTGCGGTTGAACGAGATGTGCAGCGGCACCGAGCCGGCGACCTCGTCGTCGCCTGCCCGCAGCACGAAGGGAAGCTCGCCTCGAGCGGCGAGGTCGGCCGGCTCATCCGCCCCAAGCGAGACTGGGACCAGCAACGGCTTGTCCTTCGGGATCTCGACGCACTCGTCGGGCGCCTCGAACGACGGCCGGGCTGCCAAGCCCACCGTCTTCGGGAACCTCGGTTCGCCGATCTCGATGCACCAAGCACCAGCGGGGCTCTCGGCGACCGCGAGCACAGCCTTCGCGCGTTCGCGGTCATTCACGCCGCCGAAGTCGAGCATGGCCGTCTTGATCGGCGGGGCACCGCTCGCCGCCGGGGCGACGGCCACCTCGAATCGCTTGACGGTCGGAGGGAGCCGGACACCTCCGCTCTCGGTCTCAACGCGGACGTCGATCTGCGCCGCCTCGCCCACGACGTCCTCGCCGATCGTGAGCGTCGCGTCAAAGGACCCGTCAGGTCGTGGCGACACGGGGACCCGGACCGGTGCCGCACCACCACCGACGAGGTTCGCCGAGACGGTGATGTCGCCCGGCGCGATGCTCGACGGTCCCGCGATCGTCTGGCTCTGGACACTGACGGTGGCGTCTACCGGTTCGCCGCGTGGGACAGGCTCCTTCACCTTCAGATCGATCGCGAAGTCGGCGAACACCTGGATCGATGAACTCGCGCTGGATCCGAGCTCACCGACGTAGGTGGCCGTCCACTCGCCCCGCATGACGCGACCTACCCCAGCGGGTGGGAGGTCGATGGTGGTGAGGAAGATCCGATCGCTGATCCACGTCGTGTCGACCGTGGCATCGCCGAACGGCTGATGCCGACCGGAATCGGTCCTCGTCACCCGGAACGCAACGTCGGTCCCGGGGGCCGTGACCGACAGTTCGGCCGGCTCGTCGGGAACGGCAAGGATGGTGAACCGGCCGACGGCCGGTCCGACCTGGAAGCGAATCCGCCCCTCGTCGCACGACGCGTCTTCGCACACCGGCGAAGGTTCCGGCGGGGCGACGTTCGTGCCGAAACTGACACCTGCCGCGACCTCGCCCAACGCCAGCACGACCTCTTCGATCCTGAGCGCCGGAACGAGCGCACCGAGCGGCGACTCCGACCCGCACGTGCCGCCGACGATGCTGCGGAGGTACGCGTCGTCGAAGGGGCTCGCTTCGGTGTTGAGTCCTACCTCGACGAGCGGAGTCCCCGACGCCCGGAGCTGATCGACGATGCCGGCCGGTCTGCATAGCTCTTCTCGACCACGAGCTTCGAGACGATCGCCGGCGCCACGTTCGGTGAGGTCAATCGAGGGGTCGGGTTGCTTGCTCGCCGCCAGCGACGAGGCCTTGCCTACCCGGTCCTCGATGTCATACTGGCCGTCAGTGAACCAGATGATCATCTGGCACGGTGGGCGCTCGGCACCGGCGGCTCGTTCGGCCAGCCACGACTGGGCGCCCTGGAGTGCTGCGTAGTAGTCGGTGTCCAGCTCACGAGACCGCTGCCGGAAGCCCTCCGCTGCGTCCAGCAAGCCCGCGACCGATGCTGAGGTGAGCGGCTGGAACGGCACATGGCGCTGGACTCCGACGCCGAACCCCGCCATCCCGACCTCGATACCCGAACCCCTGTCATGCCCAGCTTGGCCGTTGGCCATGATCAGCAGAGCCGCCTTCACCGCCTCGACGCGGAGGTTGTCCGGATCCGTCTTCGCTAACGAGGCCGACTCGTCGACGAGGAATAGCACGTCGAGCGAGCGACCGGCACCGACGCATGTGCGAATCGCGTCGTTCCACACCGGAGGGGCGCTCTGGGTCTGCAACCGACGTGGCGCACCGATCGAGGAGAACCCGGCGGTGACGAGCAGGCACGTAAGGCCAACAAGCACTCCCGCTCGACGGGACCGATCAGAGATGGCCCGCATCACAGGTCCCGCGCCAGCGCGAATACGTGCGGCAACGCGGCGAGCATCCCCATGGCCAGTACACCAGAAGCAATCCAGCGCGCCTCGGGGCGCGCAACGTAGTCCGCGTTATTGGCCCGGGTAATGGTGTCGGTCATGCGGAAGAGCAGCACGAGCGAGATGCACACCACGGTTGCAGACAGATACCCGACGAGATGCGCTGGGATCCCTCCGAGCAGCAGTAGGACAAGAGCAAGGACGACGCAGCCGGCCGCAGCCATAAGCGGCCACACGGGCGTCGCCGTCACGACAGCGGATTCGACACCAGCCGGACCGGGGTCGGTCCCGGCGTGAGTGCTCTGCCCGTAGGGACCGGACTCCTCGGTCGCTCGCCCACCGCCGACGAAATCGCCGTGAGGCTGAAACCGGCCGAAGGGATCGTCTCCAGACACGGCGACCTCACTCATCGCCGAACAGTCGCACGGAGGGCGGTGGCGCCAACTGCGACATCGCGTCGTAGACCGGCGCGGCCGACGACGATTCCCACGACTCGACATCGGGCGCGCTGGACGCTCCCGCGACAACGCGATTGGTCACCGCAGCGATCGGAGCGACGACCGCCGAGGCAATGCACGCGACCATAGAGACGACGACGGCGATGCCGACCTCAGCCGACTGGTAATCCCTCACGGCTCCGATCGACACGATCCTCTCGAGCAGGTCGCCAACCAATGCCAGGGCGGCGAAAAACACCGAGCCGCCGAGAGACACAACGAGCACAATCCAGCAGAGGACTCTCTCGTCGCGATCGGCTCGCCAGGCTGCGAGGAGGTCCAGCATGCCGGCGAAGCCCAAGCACACCGCTACGGGTGCCACGTCGTACACGGCGACGTCGGACGACACGAGCTCGCCGTCGGCAGAGAAGAGCGGAAGGGTGATCGCGACAACCTTGACGACGCCCGCAAGTGCGAGAATCAACACGGGCTTTCGACCGGCCATGGCGCGTAGCGCGGAAGAAACACCCCTCACAGCGCCTCCATTCCTCTCCCTCGACCGCAACGTCGTTGCCCGCGCCGCACGATACCAATCGCGGCCGCCTCTCGCCATTTGAATTCGACGCGAGCGAAGATGCAGACTCATCGCCCCGCCGAACTGCGGGTTGTCAGATAGCAGCCTGGAGTGAGTTGGATGCCGGAGATCAGCGTCACGATCGTCAACCCAAGCCAGAACACGCAGCGTCCAGCTACGGTGCCCGACCACGTTCCAGCCAACGACATCATTCGGGCGCTCGTAACGCAACTAGGTCTGCCGCTTCAGCACAACAACGAGCGCGTTTCCTACCGACTTCACCACAAGCAGTCAGGACGGATGATCGCCGGACAGCAATCGCTGGCTGACGCAGGCGTCCGCTCGGGGCATGTGCTTCGGCTCCAGGCCGAATTGGTCGCTGGGTTCGACACGCGCCCGCACCCCGGATGAGGCCTAGCCCGGGCTAGGTCCGGATCCGGCCAGACGTGACCTAGTTTCCCAGTTTGACGCACTCGATGTGGTCGTGGCCGCGTGTGAACCGCACCGTGTGGTCGTTGACGATCGTGAACTTGAGTTGCTTGCGGTCCTTCGAGAGGACCTCCTGGCCGACGTTCCCGTCCCATTCGTTCTTTCGCTGGCCGGTAGCGGTGATTGTCCTACCCGCCTCAATCTCTGTGTCGAGATCGATCTGTCCGTTGAACTCCTCGAACGGTGAGCCGGTAATGTTCACTTTGCTGTCGTCGGATGTCCACGTACCGGATGCGCTATCACCATCGTGGGTGACCTGCCAGGCGCCTTCCCCGATCGTGAGCTGTGCGGTCAATCGGCGGTCCGCGTAGCTGCAGCTCCAGCTCCCGATGAACCAATTCCCAGAGGAACCGCAGCCCGCCGCTACTGCCGCGATGAACATGGTGATCGCGGTGGCTGCGGCACGTGTTCTCGTCATTTCTGGGCTCCTTCTGGGGCGAGTAGCGTCGCGATGCCTGCAAAGAGCGGACGCTATGGTCGAAGACCCGGGTCTGTCAAGAGAACGGTGTAACTGGTCATGGCGGTGGTTAGGGTCCGCCACAGGATAACTCGCGGGGTATAGTGTTCGGGCGTGGACATTGTCTTGACATCTGAGGCGTTGAACGGGTTTTTCGTGACGGTGTTTCCGCACCTGAACGAAAAGCAGCGGCGTGTCA
>WBZT01001259.1_pt1 | contig 16065 bp, 9 predicted proteins | sample 5204241 | NCBI WGS metagenome assembly WBZT01 (sample SAMN12344358, study PRJNA552823) | activated sludge metagenome | biome: Activated sludge suspended growth; feature: Nitrification reactor; material: Wastewater; isolation source: activated sludge from nitrification reactor of wastewater treatment... | reverse complement strand
ACAGCGTAAAACAAGCGGCCCGGCGACGGATGAATCCGGCGAGTCGTTCGCGGAATCGTTCCGGCGCCAAACTTCGTAGTGCCGTGAGAAGAAACAGCGCCAGGATGAACAGCCCAAAGGGATGATAGTTCCAGCTTTCGGTGAACAAACCGCGAATGCCGCAACTGAGACTCCGCGTCAAGCCGCAGCCGGGGCAGGGCAGGCCGGTGGTGTTTTGCAGCCAGCAAATCGAGAAGCCCAAGCCATGCGGCGGCACCACGACCGCGAGCAACAAGCCGAGCCACGCGACCCAGACGCAGTGCCGGCCAAACCAAACCGTGTTGGCACGCCCGGTTTGATTCATCCATCCCGAGGTCTTGAGGAGGAGGCGCGCGAACATGCGGGCGGGTTCCGGTAATTATTCCACCGCAGCGCCGAGAAATCGCAGGGACAGGTTGATAACCACGGCCGAAGTGTAGAGGAGTTTCAGCGTGTCGTTCTCCGCGACTTTGAATACGAAATACAACGCGTAGAACGGAACGCAGAGCGTCAGGAAGCCGGTGCCGGCGCTTTCCTTGAAGGCCGCGATTACCACGATGATGTGAACGCCGAGGCTGTAGAGCAACGCCAGTCCGACGAAGGCCAGCATGATGGGCGGGCTGGTGCGTCCGAAGTAATACAGGATGGCCAGCACGACGATCACACCGCCGACGTACGGGTAGGCGGTCTTGTACCAGGGTGTTTCCCATTGTTGCCGGCTGGGCTTGCCCGCCGCCGCGGGCCGGCTGGCCACGGTGCGCTGGCCGGTTTTCAGATTGTAGCCGCAATTCGTGCAGAGCACCGCTCCGCGCGGCAACGCGCCGCCACAGGAAGGGCAACCCGAGGGCGTCGTGGGTGGCGGCGCGGCGGGCGTGGTGCTGGCCGAGGGACGCACGGCCATCGGTGGCGGTGCCGGGGCCGGGCTGCCGGGCACGGTCATGCTGCCGTGGCAGGCCGGGCAGGCGATTTGCAGGCCCGCGTAACCGGATTCGGCTTGAATGTGCTGCTGGCAGTGCGGGCAGGAGAATTTGATGTCAGGCATAGGCTTGAGTAGTTTTGCGAAACCGAACTTCCGATTGGCGCGACGCTGCCAAAACCAGTGCCGCCAGTCAAACTCCGTTGCGCCGGTGCTCGATTCTCCTCCCAAACAAACGGACGCCACGGGTAGCACGGTCCGCCAACGGTCTCGTCTTGAGGCCGCGGTGAATAACTTCCGCTTGAATCGGCGGCACGTTGGAGCGACAACCGGAGTGCGCGACGAAAGAGTCTCGGTCCAAGTACCGGTTTTGAGATCTGATCGCCGGGGCGTCAGGACTTACCGCATGACGGTCGCTCGAAATGAGCATTGATCCCGCACCGCGGGAGCGCCGATCTCGTTAGACCTTCTCGTCGCGCACTTCATTTGCATAGGTGGGCCAGCTCAGCGAACCAACTCGCTGGCGATGTCGGTGCCGCGCGGCGCGGGAAATCCAGCGGTAATTCCCTCGCGCTGACCGGTGAATCCTTGACGCCGCTGCCGGCCTTGAATCAGTTTCCCTCGCAACGGATTTTGGCCGTTGGGCCAAACCGAAGAATGATGCCTATGACAATCCGCGTGTCCGCTTTGGTCTGCTGGTTTGGGTTGATCGGGTTCGGCATTGTGCCGGTTCGTTCCCAGGCCATCCTGCCAGCCCAACTCAAACTGGCCCCACTTGAATCAGCGGCAACGAAACCAGATTGGCTGCTGACGCCGGAGCCGTTCCGTGCCGGAGTGTTTCGAGGCCGGGCCAGCGACGAAGTTGTTCTGCAAAACGGCTTGCTCCGGCGCACGCTCAAGCTGTCGTCCAATGCGGCCACCGTCGGCCTGGACAACTTGATGACGGGCGAGGCGGCGCTGCGAGCGGTCGAGCCGGAGGCGGTGGTGACCATTGATGGACGCGAATTCAGGGTCGGCGCGCTGCGCGGCCAGCGGGATCGGGCCTATCTGCTGCCGGAGTGGATCGCGAGCCTCACGAATGATCCCGGCTCGTTTCAATTCGTGGATTTCGCCGCGGGTAAACCGGAGTCGCCGATCAACTGGAAGCGCAAACGCCACGGCGCCGAATTGCCGTGGCCGCCGCCGGGCGTGGCTTTGACGCTGAACTTTCGCGGGCCCGATGAATCAACGCACGGCATCTTGATCACAGTGCATCACGAACTGTATGACGGTCTGCCCGTGCTGGGAAAGTGGCTCACGGTCAGCAATGGTACGGCGCGAAGCATCACGGTGGATCGGTTCACGAGCGAACGGCTGGCGATGGTTGAAGCTGAATCAGCGGTGGATGAGCGAGCAGACATCGCCTGGCGCACACCGGCGATCACGGTGTTGAGCGACTACATGTTCCAGGGCATGGATGTGGTGACGGGCAATCAGGTGGCGTCATGGCGAACCGATCCCGAATTCAAAACGCAGGTCAGTTATCCGCTCAAGACGCCGTGCGTATTGGCGTGCGAGCCACCCATTGGTCCGGGCGTGCGGCTGGCGCCGGGGAAAACATTCACCAGCTTCCGCGTCTGGTTGGTAGTGCATGATTCGACGGATCGCGAGCGACAAGGATTGTTTGTTCGCCGGGCGCATCGCGCGCTCGCACCGTGGTCCACGGAAAGCCCGGTGATGATGCACGTGCGGAACGCGGACACGAAATCGTTTCGCGCCGCCGTGGATCAATGCGCAGAAGTCGGCTTCGAGATGATCATCTACACCTTCGGCAGCGGGTTGAATGTGGAGAACGAATCGCCGGATTACCTCGCGAAGGTGAAGGCGGATGTGGACTACGCGCACCACAAGGGCCTGGAGGTCGGCGCGTATTCGCTGTTCAGCAGCCGGAGGATTGATGACACGAACGATGTGATCAACCCCAAGACCGGCAAGCCCGGGGGCGCGATCTTCGGCAACGCGCCGTGCTTTGGCAGCGTTTGGGGTGCGAACTATCTGCGCAAACTCACGAACTTCCTGGCGCAGACCGGACTCGACTTGCTGGAGCACGACGGGCCGTATCCGGGCGACGTTTGCGCCTCGACGAATCATCCCGCGCACCGCGGCGAAGCGGATTCGCAATGGGTCAACTGGCGAATCAGCGCGGAGTTGTATTCGTGGTGCCGGGCGCGGGGGATTTATGTGAACCAGCCGGACTATTATTTTTTCGCCGGCGGCAACAAGACGGCGATGGGCTATCGCGAAGACAACTGGTCGCTGCCGCGCGCCCAGCAGTTGATCCACGCGCGGCAGAACATTTACGATGGCACCTGGACCAAACCGCAGACGGCTGGTTGGATGTTCGTGCCGCTCACGGAATACCAGGGCGGCGGGGCTGCGGCGACGATCGAACCCTTGCGCGAACATCTGGACGCTTACGAAGGACACCTGGCCAACAATCTCGGCGCCGGCGTGCAAGCCTGCTGGCGTGGTCCGCGCCTCTATGACTCCGAGGAAACCAAAGTGCTCGTGAAGCAGTGGGTGAGCTGGTTCAAGCAGTACCGCGAAATCCTCGAAAGCGACATCATCCACTGTCGGCGGGCGGATGGGCGCGATATTGATTATCTCTTGCACGTCAATCCGCGCTTGAAGCAACGCGCGCTGGCGATGATTCACAATCCGCTGGGCGAGGTGGCTGAGCGCGAGGTCACCCTGCCGCTTTACTACACCGGGTTGACCGGCGGCGCGCTCGTTCGCGAGCGGGAAGGAAAACCGAAGCGCTACAAACTGGATCGGGAATACCGCATCCGGGTGCCGGTCAAGATTCCCGCTGGCGGGCGCACTTGGTTGACAGTCGAGTCGCCGTGAGTTGGCGCCAGGCGGCTGAATCGGACAATGACTGACCGTGGCATGAACGGCCAAGACTGTCTGGCCGAAGGGTTAGTTTTCCGGCGAACTAGTTTTCAATCGCCGCCCGGTGCGGTAACGTTGATGACCGATGCATACTCATGAACGGGGGCAGTTTCAGTTCCGCGGCCGTCCACGAAGACATGCTGCAGGATTGATCTTGAGCGCACTCTATAAGTTCGTCCTGGTGCTCGCCGTCGCAGTTGGCGCGGTGGTTTCGGCTGACGCCCAAAACAACATCGGGTGGACTTTGGTCTGGGCGGATGAATTTGCCCAACCCAACGGAAGTTCGCCGGATGCCTTGAAGTGGGCTTACGAATTGGGGGCAGGTGGGTGGGGGAACAATGAACTGGAACATTACACCTCACGCACGAACAACGTCCGCATCGAGAACGGGCAACTCGTGATCGAAGCGCGGCAGGAAAGTTATCAAGGGTCAAGTTACACGTCGGCGCGGTTGAAAACGCAGGGGAAGATTTCCTGGATGTATGGCCGGATCGAGGCGCGACTGAAGATACCGCGAACGCAGGGAATCTGGCCGGCTTTCTGGACCTTGGGCACCAATATCTCCGCGGTCAATTGGCCGAATTGCGGGGAGATTGACATCATGGAAAACATCGGCAAGGAGCCGACGCTCGTGCATGGCACGGTCCATGGACCGGGGTATTCCGGCGGCAGCAGTATCGGGATTGGCTATTCGCTGCCGAGCAACGCACCGTTTGCCGATGATTTCCATGTTTACGCAGTGGAGTGGACGACGAACCAGCTCAAGTGGTTCGTGGATGGCGTGCAATATTTCAGCGCGAATCCGGCGAGTCTTCCCGCTGGCAGGGCGTGGGTGTTCACCCAGCCACAGTTTGTGCTGCTGAATGTCGCGGTTGGCGGAAACTGGCCGGGAAACCCGGACGGCACCACGGTTTTTCCGCAACGAATGGTGGTGGACTACCTGCGCGTCTATGCACCGACGAATCTGTCCTCTTGCAATCCAGGGTTGCTGGCGAATGCCGGCTTCGAGTCGGGCTCGCTGACGAATTGGATGACCTACGGCGGTGGCGCGAACACGGCGGTGGGCAACATCGCCAACCTGCCGGTGCGTGATGGGACTAATGTCTTCAAGCTATATGGGCAGTTCAACGGGAGCGAAAACTATTCGGGCATCTTGCAGGATGTGGCGGTCGCTCCCGGTCAGAGTTTCAACGCGAGCGGTTGGGCGCTGACTCCACGCGGGGATGCCATTGCGGGAGACAACACAGCCTGGGTTGAGTTGAGATTTCGCGACAGCGTCGGCAACACGGTCGGGCTGTTTCGTTCGAGTACGGTCAGCACCAACACTCCCGCCGGCGGCTGGCTGAAGCTGGCCGTGACCACGCAGCTCAATCCGACGACGTTCGCGCAAATCGGGGTCGTGTCCAATCTGGTGGCTCCTGCCGGGACCGTCTCCGCCCGGATGCAGTTGGTTTTCCGGCAGCTCCAAAACGCGGCTGGCGCGGTATTGTTCGATGACTTGAAGCTTGCGGCTACGGACCCGACGGCGATTGTCGTGCCGATCACGGTCGGACGCAGCGGAACGAATTTGAGCCTGGCCTTTCCCACGTTTCTTGGGCACTCGTATCAGTTGGGCTACAAGCAGTCTCTGGCCGAGCCAGCATGGCTGCCGCTCACTGGAGTCCTCGGTGATGGAAGAATCCAGACGGTTTCGGACAGCCTCGGTTTTGCCAGCCGCTTCTACCAAGTGCGCCGCCTCTGTCCATAGCGGCCCCCATCCCGCCGCCGAATTCAAAGCTTTGATTGGCCGTTAGCCGCGGCGATGATGCCACGACATTGAACCATGAAGTTGGCGCGGCGATTTTCGAAAACCAGCGGACGAGACCGCAGCCGTCGGCGTTGGGGCGCCCTCGCGCTGGGCGGCCTTCTCCTGGCGGCGGGCAATCTGGCGGTGCGGGCGCAAAGTGCCTCGAATCAAGTTCTGCGTTCGGCCGCCCAAGTCCGGCAGCTTAGCCCGGAGCAGGCGGCTAGACATCTGCCGGTTAAATTCACCGCCGTGGTGACTTTCCACGATGGCGACGTTTATTCTCGGTTCGTCCAGGACGACACGGCGGGAATTTATTTGCAGGAGACCACCAACATGCCGCCGTTTGGCGCGGGGCAGTTGGTGGAGATCGAAGGCGAAACCGGCGCCGGCGAATACGCGCCCATCGTGGTGCTGCATTCCATCAAGGTCTTGGGCGCGGGGGTCATGCCCGCCGCCAAACCGGTTTCGCTCGAGGAACTCGTCAGCGGTCGTGAAGACAGCCAGTTTGTGGAGGTGCTCGGGACGGTGCGCTCGGTCCGCTTCGAGGAAGAGTCGCAAAATTTCCTGCTCGACCTCGCGATGGGAGGCGAGCGGTTCACCGCCTACACGCGGCAGTTACCCGTGACGAACATCCAATCCTTGGTCGAGAGCGTGGTGCGCGTGCGGGGCGTGTGTTCCACCTTGTTCAACCGGCAACGGCAGTTATTCGGCTTTCGCTTGTTGGTGCCGCGGTCCGCGGACCTGATGATTGAAAAGCCGGCGCCGCCGGATCCGTTTGACATCGCGCCGCAACAGATCAGTAGTCTGCTGCGGTTCACCGCGCAGGGGAGTTATGGCCGGCGGGTGAAAGTGGCGGGCACTGTTGTGTATCACGAGCCGGGCGCGGCGCTCTTCATCCAGGATGAAACCGAAGGGCTGTTTTGTCAGACGCGGGAGCGGTTGCCGGTGCGGACCGGCGATCGGGTCGAGGTGCTGGGCTTTCCGGCCAAGGGCGAATACACGCCGGTTTTGCAGGATGCGACTTATCGCCAAACCGGCACGGGCACAGCGCGGGCGCCGGTGACCATCAATCTCGACGAAGCCCTGGCGGGCACGTATGACTGCCGCCTCGTCCGGCTCACTGGCAAACTTCTGGAGCACACCCAACGCGGGCGGGAGCAATTCATCGTTCTGGAGAAAAACGGTTTCATCTTCTACGCCTATCTGGCGCGCGAAGAGGGTGCCGCCGGTTTTTCGTCCGGGGAAGTGGGGAGCGAAATTGCGGTCACGGGGATCTGCCTGATTGAGCGAGGCAGCGGTTGGCGCGCAGGTGAAGGCTGGCGGGCGAAGGGATTCCGCATCCTGCTGCGCTCCCCGGGCGACGTCACCATTGTGCGCTCCCCGCCCTGGCTGAACGTTCGCCGCGTGCTCTGGATGGCGGTCGCGCTTGGATTGTTCGCGCTCGCTGCCTCGGGCTGGGTGGCCGTGCTGCGGCGCCAGGTGGCGGAACGCACACGGCAACTGGAGAACCAGATTCAAGAGCGGCAACGGGCCGACCGGCGGCGCGAGATCGAACAGGAACGCGCGCGCGTGGCGCACGATTTGCATGACGACCTGGGCGCGGGGCTGACCGAGGTCAACATGCTGACTTCGCTGGTCAAAAGCACGACAACTTCGGCGGAAGAGAAGCGGCGCTATCTGGATGAACTGGCGCAAACCGCCGAGCGGATGGTCACGTCGCTCGATGAAATTGTTTGGGCCGTGAACCCGCGTAATGACACGATTGCCTCCCTGGCGAGCTATTTTGGCGCCTATGCGCAACGGTTGTTGGATCTGGCCGGCGTGGCTTGTGGCCTCGATGTGGCGGAGGATTTACCGGATTATCCGCTGGACCCCAAGTTCCGTCAGGAACTGTTTCTGGCCTTCAAAGAAGCGCTGACCAATGTCGTGCGCCACGCCCACGCCACCCAGGTCTGGCTGCGGATTTCTGTGAAGGGAAGCCGTCTCCTTGTGCAGGTGGCCGACAACGGCCAGGGTTTCACCTTGAACACGCGACCGGTCGGGGCCGACGGATTGGCAAACATGAAGGAGCGGCTGAAGGAGCTTGGCGGCGAGTGCGAGATTCGAACGGACGCCGGGAGGGGCACCACAGTCTCCTTCCGCGCCCCGTTGCCGCAGAAATGGCTGTGATTGGAGGGAGAAGTGGGGCCGCGACACCAAAAGCCGATGACAGTCGGAACGACTGCAAGCTGGAGCCGGCAATCCGCGACGCGGCTTGCCTCGCGCGCGAGGAATTGGTTTGCTGACAGCGTTGAACTCGCGGACCTACAAGCAGCGCCCGCCTCCTGACGGCCGCCCCACCTCCACTCGACCCTTACCACGGCGGCGGTTGTGGCTCTTCTGGTTCCTCCTGGTGATCCTGCAAGTGCTCTTGGTCCTCGCTGTTGAAACGGCCATGCGGTTGGCCGGCTATGGGTACGACCCGCGATTCTTCAAGCGCCTCAATGTCGGCGGGGAGAATTTCTTCGTCCAGAATGAGGATTTCAGCTTTCGCTTTTTCCCCAAGGCGATTGCGCGGAATCCCGGCCCGGTGCGCTTTCCCGTTCACAAAGCTCCGGACACGTTTCGCATCTTCGTACTGGGTGAATCCGCGGCGATGGGGGATCCAGCGCAGAGTTTCGCGCCGGACCGTTATCTCGAAATGCTGTTACGGGACAAGTACCCCGGCCGCAAGTTTGAAATCATCAACCTTGCGTTCACCGCCATCAACTCGCACGTCATCCTGCCAATCGCCCGCGAGTGTGCCGCGCACGATGGAGATTTGTGGATCATCTACATGGGTAACAACGAAATGGTCGGCCCGTTCGGGGCGGCGACCGTGTTTGGCGCGCAAGCGCCGTCGCTCTGGCAGGCGCGCTTCGTCATCGCACTCCAACGATGGCGGCTCGGACAGTGGTTGATCGCGGCGAGCCGCCGGACGGTTACCGGTGGCCGCGAGTCCGCCGCTTGGGGCGGTATGGCCATGTTCCTGAACAATCAGACGCCGCCCGACAGTCCGCTGAAGGAAACCGTTTACCGGAATTTCGGGGCGAACCTTCATGAAATTGTGCGGGCGGGTGTTAACTCCGGCGCCGAGGTCTTGCTCAACACCGTGGCGGTGAATCTCCAGAACTGTCCGCCGTTCGCCTCTTTGACCAACAGCCGGCTTGCAGCAACTGATCAGGCTCGGCTCAAAGCACTTTGGTCCAACGCGAAACAATTTCAGGCGCTAGGAAGATATGACGAGGCGGCAGCGGCCTTCGCGAGCGCATGCAGACTGGATCCAACCTCGGCGGCGCTGCAATTCCACTGGGGGGAATGTATGCTGGCGCAATCCGACCGGGTTGCTGCGCGGGAACACTTCGGACTGGCCTGCGACCTCGACGCGCTTCCGTTTCGGGCTGACTCGCGGATCACCGAGATCATCCGCGCCGAGGGAGACAAAACCAAGGACAGCCATTTGGTCGTGCTCGATGCGGCGGCCGCCCTGGCGGCCGGCAGCCGCGCCGGGTTGTGCGGCGACGAGACTTTCTTCGAGCACGTGCATTTTGATTTTGATGGACGATACCGGCTGGCGCGCGCCTGGGCCGAGCAAGTCGAGTTGCTGTTACCGCGGAATACCAACGGGTGGCTTGCGCAACCAGGCTGCGAGCGGCAACTCGGGTTGTCGGATTGGAACCGCTCGCAGGTCATCCACTTTATGGTCGAACGCATGCAGGCACCGCCGCTCGACAGCCAGGGCAACAACCTGCGACGGCGGGGCGCACTCGAAGAACGCATCCGCCAGTTGCAGGCGGGAATGAACGCCGAAAGCGTCGCGCGGACCCGGCAGGATTTTCAGAAGTTACTCGCGGAGCGCCCGGCTGACTATTTCCTCCACCAGAACTTCGCCGTGTTCCTGGAAGTTGCGGGGGATTTGGGGAAAGCCACGGAGGAGTGGCGGCTGTTCCGCGACCTGCTGCCCCACGATTCGCTCGGGTATTTTCAAGTTGGGCGGTTGCTCATCGCCCAGCAACGCTATGCCGAGTCCGAGGTCTTGCTAAGCACCTCTTTGTCCATCCGTCCAAGTCGTATTGAGGCGTGGATAGAACTTGGCAACGCCCAGGCCTTGCAGAAGAAATTCCCGGAGGCGTTGGGAAGTTTTTCGACCGCTTTGGATCGCAATCCACGCGATGCGCAAGTCCTGCTCCGCCGCGGCAAGGTGCTGGCCCGGCTGGAGCGCCATGCTGAAGCCCTGGCCAGTTATCGAACTGCTCTGCAGATCAATCCCGCGGAATGGCTGGTGCATCACGAATTGGCGTTGGAGCTTGTCGCGGCCCAGCAGGACGCTGCCGCCGGCGCCGCCTTTGCGGAGGCGGCGCGATTGAATCCCAATTCCGTCCTGACACGTTTCGATTATGCGACCTGGTTGCTCAATGAACGACGCTGGGCGGAAGCTCAAAGCGAGTTCGAGGTGGTGTTGCGCCTTGAACCCGGGAACTTGCGGGCGCATGAACACCTGAACCGGCTGCAAGCCAGAAAGCGTTAGCCTTCCTGATCTGTCCCTGTCAAAACTAGCCAAATGGCCAGCTTGATGGCTCCCGAACCATTTGTATGCTCGTTTCGATGCCGTCCAACAGGGTAGGTTGGGATTGGCGATAGAAGGTTGATTTGACACCAAGCGGCATGGAAACCTTAGCCTACGTTAACAACGCAACACATCGTTCCCCAGTTATGCAAAACTCCGACAAGTTATCGAAAAGAAGTCAATTCCCGCACGTGACCACTCCGCTCATGGCGGCGTTGGTACTGGGGTTGGGCGCGCTGGTCGCCCACGCCCAAAAGACCGTCAATGTATCCATTGACCACAACCAGTACTGGAACGGATACCAGTGGCGGTCCACCGGCGGAGAGGGGTGGATGTCCACGCTGGAGGCGCTCGACCTGCAAGCAACGGTCAGTGCGAACGATGTGGTACGTTTGGCCCCGGACATCCGAATGGACAAGCTGTTCCACGCGGATACGGCGGTTTGGGCGGACGACACTGGCTTGAGCGATCCCAATCCCGGGGTGACGGTTCGGAACACTTTCTATAATGATCTGAGTGGGATCGCCGTGGATGGGGATACGGTAATATTCTCGGGCCGGCTCATGACCAATGGTTTGGCTGAACCTTATGCCAGTTCAATCGTTGCGTTCATCAAGGATTTCGACGCGGGTTGGGGTTGGCACGGGATGGCGAGCACGCCGCTCATCACCGTTGCTAACGGGGATGTATTTTACGTGGAAAAAGTGATTTCGGGCGGTGGCGCGCACATCCAGTTTGGCTTCGAATGGCAGGCGCCTCCCGCGCGCACCAACGCCGCCGCCGCCAGCTACGTGGGCAATCTTGGTGAGATCTTGCTCACCAACTCGCTGGTGTTGGACGTCGCCGCCATTACGGGCATCAGTCCCAGTCCCGCCAACGTGCGACTTGGTTCGAATGTGACCCTCGTCGCAACCACCGCCGGCACCGGACTGACATATCAGTGGAGCAAGGGGGGGGTGGCGTTGAACGATGGCCCGGGTATAACCGGTACCAAGACCAACGCCCTTGCGTTGACCAACCTCCGAGGCGATCAGGAAGGCGTCTATACTTTGGTGGTCACCGATACGAGTGCCAACAGCGCCACCGGTAACGTCTCCGTCGTCGTATACAATCCAAACTGGCTTTACTTCGACCGGGCCCTCGCCCCCTTCCAAGGCTGGATCAACGTCTGGAGCGGTGCAAATTTGATTTCTTCCCCGGCGCCAAGCGGCGATGCCGGGACCAGTCCGAAAGCGAGTTGGGGATGGGGCGTCAATCCAGCCACGCCGCTGCGGGCCAGCATGGACCTGAACACCGACGTTGTAACGCTCCAACCAAACACCACCGTTTATGACGGCGCCATCAATTCCATGGATCCCGCCTACATCAATCCCGATGGAACCCCCGCAGCGTACTTGGAGCAGGATTTCTTCCTCGGAAACAATTCTCTGGTCGGAGATACGCTCGTCTTCGCCGGCTACTGCTCCAGCAACAGTCTCGATCCCCAATACACCGCGACAGCTTGGATCAAAGTGAGTCAGGATTGGAGCGTGGAATACCGTTATGACACCAATTTGGTGGCCGGAAAGCCATTCATTCTGACGGTGCCTTCCAGCGCCACCACCAACCGTTCCTTCGCCCAGTTTGGATTCGCCCTTTGGGGACCATGTAATGCCTCAACGAACCCGGTCACGGAAGGCGCGGTCGAGGTCAAAGTTTACTCGCCCATTTCGGCTTCACGTTCGGGCGGCAGCATGGGCCTTGAGTTTCCCACCGTGATCAACCATCAATATTCCGTCCAATACAAGGACCACATCACCAACACCACGTGGAACACCCTGGCAACTACCAACGGCACAGGTGCGAAAATCACGATTCCGGACGCAACGACCGGATCACAGCGATTCTACCGTCTGTCCACGCAGTAAGCCGTCGTTTGACCTGAACACCTTGAACAATTCGTCAACGTCGGGCCTGCGTTGTGACGCAGGTCCGATGCTTGGCGTACGGGCGTGAAGCCAGGGTGGCATTGAGGTGAGGCTCTCCATGAAGAAGCGGGGTTCGGGATCAACCCATCGCGCGATGATCGGTCTGGCGACGCTGATGAATGCCTGGGCGTTATCAGGGGCGACAACCAATGTGTTCATTGATACAAGGTGGCTGTGGAACGGCTTTGAGAACGTTTACCACCAGGACGGGAGTTTCTGGACCAACACCTACTTTGCCCCGGGCGACACGGCGCGGCTGCAAGCCGGCATTGACGCCGCCGGGACGGTAAGCTGTGCGCCCGAAATCCGACTGGACCACGATTTCCATTTCGACACCAACGCTTGGGCCAACGCTTCCGGTGATGGCGTCGGTATCTGCACGGTGGTGAGCACTTTTTACGCGGACAGCACCTCGGTCGCTGCGGCTGGCGACAGAGTGGTATTCTCGGGAATACTTCAGTCCAACACGCTGGCGCCGCCGTATTCCAATTCCATCACCGCCTTCATCAAGGACTTCAATTCCAGTTGGGGTGACTACGGGATGGCTGCTGTTAAGCTGAACACCTTGACCAATGGACAGAGTTTTACGATTGCCAAAACAATCACCGCGCCGGGGCCGGGGAATCACGTCCAATGGGGCTTTGAGTGGTCCGGGCCACCCGCACGAACGAATGCCGTCGCCCATCTCGGTTCGGCTGTGCTGGCTTCGCTGCCGAGACCAGAAGGCGCGGACGTTCCTTGGGTGACTTACGAGGCCGAAGCCATGGTTATGCAAGGCGCCTCGGTCCTCGGGCCGCATTATCTTCCTGGTTCGCCGGCGTCCGAGGCTTCCGGTCGGCGTTGCGCGCGGTTGGCCAGTGTCGGTCAGGCTTTGGAGTTCGTTGCGCAATCGCCAGCCAATGCTCTCGTCCTGCGTTATAGCGTTCCCGATGCAACGGGCGGCGGCGGTCAGGATTACACGTTGAGTCTTTATCTGAACGGTGTATTTCATCAAAAGTTGCCACTGACTTCAAAGTACTCCTGGCTCTACGGTGACTACCCTTTCGTCAATTCCCCGGGAGCAGGTTCCCCGCGCAACTTTTTTGACGAAGTTCGTGTTTCTGGGCTGACCATCAGTTCCCACGACACCATCCGCATCGCCAAGGATGCCGGTGACAACGCGAGCTATTATCTCATTGACTTCGTTGACTTGGAAAATGTGGGCGTGCCGTTGTCGCAGCCGGCGAATTCCTTCTCCATCGCGAACTGCGGGGCGATTGGCGACGGCGTGACGGACTGCACGACTGCGCTTAGGAATTGCATCAGCGCGGCAGAGTCGCAAGGCAAGGCAGTTTGGATTCCGCCCGGAAATTATTTGATCACCGGCACGATTGACCTTTCATCCAACACCACGATCCACGGGGCTGGCATGTGGTACACCAAACTCAGCGGGAGTCCGGTTCTCTACAACACCGCACCGTCGCGTCGAATCAACCTCCGTGGCGCGGGAAGCAATATCCATCTGGCCGACTTTGCCGTGCTTGGTTATTTGAACTACCGCAATGACAGCGAGGGGAATGACGGGCTGGGGGGCGCCTATGGCACCGGCTCGACCCTTTCCCGCCTCTGGATCGAGCACACCAAGGCCGGGGCATGGCTAGTGAACTCGCTCGGGCTGGTGGTGGACAACTGCCGGTTTCGCAACACCATCGCGGATGGAATCAACCTGAACCTTGGGATGCAAAACACGCTGGTTACGAATTGCACGGCCCGTGGCACGGGCGACGACGGCTTCGCGATCTGGCCAGCCAAGGGACCAGCGACATTTCCGGCTGGCCAAAACGTCATCATCCACTGCACAGCCCAGACACCGTTTCTGGCGAACGGAGGTGCAATCTACGGAGGCGCGAGTAATCGGATCGAGGATTGCCGGTTCCAGGATGTCACTTACGGTTGTGGGGTGCTTTTGAGCACCACATTTCCAGTCGGCGTCCCGTTCGGCGGCACGACTGTCGCCCGGCGTTCGGACTTGGTTCGTTGCGGAGGTTTTGATCCCGGATACGGTTGGCGGGCCGCCCTGCAAATCTGCATGGACAATTACGGCGGCATCTCCGGGGTGAACCTCGATCACCTCAGTATCAGCAACAGCGTCGCCGATGGTCTAAGCATCATCGGACACGCCGGCGAGCTTTCCAACGCTAGGCTGTCTCACTTGAACCTATCCAATTTCGGCTTGGGAGTGGAGAGGAGGCACGGTTTGTGGGCGCGGAACGAATCGGTTGGAAGCCTGACGGTAAGCGATTCTGCAAACGTGGATTTCATGACCGACTCGCGCCAGTTCACCTTCTATTTCACACCACCTCCGACGCCTAGAATTCTCGGTTTGACGCTCGATCCCAGTACAAACCTGGTGCTCACCTGCACTGCAAGCCCAACCAGTGTTTACCATCTTGAGTTCGCTGCGGGGATCGCTGCCACCGCGTGGACCGAGGTGGCTGGCAGCACAACGAACGCGGAATGGAATGTGATAAGCTTTGGCACGCCCGTTCCATCGGGAATTGGCTCCCGCTTCTACCGCGTCGCTTCGCCCTAGCCTTGGCAATTCAGTCAGCCCTTCCGGCCCTTGTCCTGCAATTACAGGCGAAACTTCATATCGGTGTGGTTGTTTGGCGCTATGCCGCCGCTCGTGCAAATGTGATTGGGGGCGACGTGGTCTCTGTCCCTTGGACGCGAAGACTTGAAACCGCTGGGCGGCCTCTGCAAATTCTTGCGGGCGCGTGCCCGGCGCGGCATTCCGGCGCCGCGTGCGTGGACCAAGTGATGGCTATGATCAAAGTCGGCATTGTGGAAGACAACAAGACGGTACGCGAGGGGTTCGAGACTCTGCTCAACCGAACTCCCGGCTTCCAGTGTGTCTGCACCTGCGCCACGGTGGCGGAGGCCCTGCGCAAAATCCCCAAAGCCGCGCCGCAGGTGGTGCTGATGGACATCCAATTGCCAGACGCGACCGGCGTAGAATGCACGGCCAAGCTAAAGGAGTTGCTGCCCGTGCTCCAGATCGTGGTGGTCACGGTCTATGAAGATTCCGAGCGTATCTTCCAAGCATTGCGCGCCGGGGCCTGCGGTTATCTGCTCAAACGTGCCCAACCGGAGAAGATCATTGCCGCCATCCAGGAAGCGCATGAAGGCGGCGTGCCGATGACTCCCGAGATCGCCCGCAAAGTCATCGGGCAATTCCGCCAGGAGGCCACGACCGCGGTCGAAGTCGAACAACTCACCGACCGTGAGCGGGAGGTGTTGGAGTTCGTTATGCACGGTCTCGGCAACAAGGCTATCGCTGAGCGCTTAGGTGTAACCGTCGCGGCGGTGAAGTGGCATCTGCAACACATCTACGAGAAACTGCATGTTCACTCGCGGACGGAAGCCGCGCTGAAATTCCGCCAGGGTCAGTCGGCGGAAAACTAACCCGTCGGCTAGCTTGTTTGGGAGAGTCCAGGCGCTAGAGTGGGACGCAGCCGGTGCGCTATCCGCGTCCGAACTACCGCCACCGCCACGTCGAAAAAGTCGCCAAGCAACAATGCCTTCACCCATGCAAGCAATTTGGCTAAACCGATTCACCTTGGTTTTCCTGCTTGGTTGGATGGGGTTTTCAGCCAGTTCCGCTGAGGGTTGGAAGTTGATCTGGTCTGACGAGTTCGACCAACCCAACGGAGCCGCGCCCAACCCAGCCAACTGGACCCACGATTTGGGCGGCAAGGGCTGGGGAAACAACGAGCTCCAGACGTACACCGGTCGCACGAACAACGCTCGCATCGAGAATGGACAACTCGTCCTCGAAGCACGGCAGGAGAATTTCACGGGCACGGACGGAATTTCCCGGGAC
>WBZT01001671.1_pt1 | contig 16080 bp, 20 predicted proteins | sample 5204241 | NCBI WGS metagenome assembly WBZT01 (sample SAMN12344358, study PRJNA552823) | activated sludge metagenome | biome: Activated sludge suspended growth; feature: Nitrification reactor; material: Wastewater; isolation source: activated sludge from nitrification reactor of wastewater... | reverse complement strand
CGTCTTCAGGGTGCCCTTGATGAGTTCGGAGGAATAGATCATGATTACCTTGGTGTAATATATATTGGACAAATATACATCTGTTTCTTATGTATGTCAAGAGCAATGCGTCTATCCTTATATAAGTAACTGATATTTAATCAAATAAATTGAAAAGAGATCCGTCCTTGGAAACCGTAGCTGGGGTCCAAACCGGATTTCAAAGGTTCAATTCAACAGGAAAATGGTTAGCCATCAGGGTTGCAGGCAGTATAAACTGCCATCCGTACTGGTGAAGAAGATGCGCCCTTCCGATACAGTTGGCGTGGTAAAAATGGCTCCCATCGAATGATATATGGTCACGAAGTCCTCGCCTTTTTGAATGATGCTCTGAATGTCGGGACGGTATTCACCGGAAGCTGTCAGGTACTTCCGCCACTGCTCCTTTCCGCCAGGCGTTGTGAACTTCCATCTCCTCTTACCGGTTTCCACATCCAGTGCCAACAACTCTCCGCGCAGGTTGCCGATGTACAACACTGAATCACCGAACGCCGCGCCACCGAATACATTGAAGTTGACCGCAGCCTCCCAATGCGCTTGCCCGCTGAAAGGATCGAGCGCCAGGAGTAACCGATCATCACTCGTTCCAACGTACACGATCGAGTCTCGGATGAGGGGAACACCCATTGCCCATCCTTTTCTGAACTGCCGGTTCCACAAACCTGTCCCCCCCTCCGCATCCAGGCAATAGAGGTTGTAATCACGAGCGCCGACAATAAGACGATCACCGAAACAGGCCACCGTTCCCTGGACTTCTCCTCTCGGAAAATAGGTCTGGCCCACGGTCTTGAACTTCCAGCGCAGACCGCCGTCGGCTGTCGCCAGGGCATATACATTACCATCGAATGATCCGATATACAATGTTCCTTCGCTGATCACGCCGGTTCCGTGTACAACCGCATCCGTTTTGAACTTCCAACGAAGACTGCCATCACTCAGCCGTAGCGCATAGACGTGGCCGTCACCCGATCCGAAGTATAGGGTACTGTCATCCGCGACCGGAGAGGAATGGAAATAATCCGCATAACCATAAAGCGGATAACGCGCTTCTCCTTCTGTTTGGCAGATCCACTGTCTGGCATGCGATCGGATCGAAACGGCATACACCTTTCCGTCATCGGATAAGAAATAAGCGATACCGTTCCGTACGTACGGAGTACAACGAATAGCGCCTCCTGTCTTGTAGGTCCAGGCAACCTTTCCCGAGCGATGGTCCACGACGTACAAACTGGAATCCGTACTGCCGAATACCAAGAATTGCTGATCAATGACCGGAGATGAATAGATCGGTCCGCCGGTGCTCACCGACCAATAGACTGCAGGTTCGGGATTCCCGTTTTCTCCTGCCTTCGCTTGTTTCGAGCAGATCAAGGCAAGAAGTCTCAACAAGAATTGCAGGCGAAAGAACGGCTGGACGGCTGAGTAAAGCATCCCGAAACCTAATGAAACCAATCCTGCTTCCTGATTAAGGAAAAGTTAAAAGAACTGTCAGGAATGCAAATAGGTGATTGCCGAAAAAGCGCATTGCATTTCCGGTAACAAGACTGCAACTTCGTAGCACCTTCTGCCATCACTAAAATCCAGCACCGATGTCGACCGCCTACAAGAATTGTCAAAGCTGCGGAATGCCATTAAAGAAAGACCCCAAGGGTGGGGGTACCAATGCCGACGGATCGCGCAGTACGATGTACTGCAGCTTGTGTTATGCGAATGGAAAATTCCTCCAACCCGACTGGACCGCGAGTCAGATGCAGTCGTTCGTCAGGGAGAAGATGAAAGAAATGGGTATCCCTGGCTTCCTGGCGGGCTTCTTCAGCAAAGGTGTGCCGCGGCTGGAGCGTTGGAAAAAGTAACGCCTTCCGTTTCATGTTTCCAATAGCGGTGAGACAATAATCGGCTTCCGATCGCGTTCAGATCGAATGACCATCCTCAACTCCCTCTCCCGCCCTGACCGACATCTTGCTGAAGGTTTACTTTCCTCCGTCATCGCCACGCTCTTCCTCTTCTTCATCGACGAAGGGAACTATGACTTTCGCTGGATGGCGTCCTTTGGTAACTGGGTTGTTTTTCTGTTGTACGTGGTCGGTACGCTTCCGCTATACTGGTTACTGGCCCGCATCCTGCTGCGCGAGACCGACAGTCTGAAAAAAATACCGTTCATTTCGCTTGCCGGCGCAATTGCTTTGATCGCAGTATTCTTGTTAATTAAATAGCCGGGGGCGATTCAAACACAGATCCGCTAATCCGGAACTTAGTGTCGCACGAACAACATGATCAATTTCATCGCCTCCGTATTTCTATTGTATTCCACGGCACAGGATTATCGGTTTGATAAGCCTGAACAATCGGTCGTGTTACCTCCGGTATTGCACGAGATCTCCGGCATCACCTCGATCACCGACGAGCTCCTGGCCTGCGTGCAGGATGAACGCGGGGTCATTTTTTTCTACGATCTCGGTAAGCAGCAACTTGTTTCGAATCTGCGCTTTCATGCCGACGGCGACTATGAAGGCATCTGTCGGGTCGGACGGGATCTGTATGTGCTGCGGAGCGACGGACACCTGTTTCGCGTGCGCGATTTCATGCTCCCGAAAGGGAATTCCGGATATACCACCGTCGAATATCCTACCGGTATCATCGGAAAGAACAACGAAGGCCTCTGTTGGGACTCCATCGGCAACCGGCTGTTAATAGCCTGCAAAGGAAAGGTGGGCAAAGGGCCGGAATGGAAGGACCAGCGGCACATCTACGCCTTCGACCTGAAAACGCATCAACTGGACAAGGACCCGCTCTTCGCATTTGACCTGGAGGATATCCGGCGCTTTGCCGTCGAACACCGTGTTCCGCTGCCGACACGCGAGAAGAAAAAAGACGGCAGCAATGAACCCTTCTTACGCTTCACCACTTCGGCCATTGCCATTCACCCGGACTCCCACGAATTGTATGTCGTATCGTCGACTGATCACTTGCTGTTTGTTTTCGGCATGGACGGCAAACTCCATCACCTGGAAGTGTTGGATCCCGTCCGATTCAATAAAGCGGAAGGAATCATCTTTTTATCCGACGGCGACCTGCTCATCACCAACGAGGGTCAGGATAAGCGGCCCACCCTGTTGCGCTTCGATCGAAAGCAATAGCCTCGCCGGGAGGGAAGAAGCCATACGCACTCCTAAGCGTGGGCGGTAAGCGCCCTGACCATCGCCTTTACACCTGCTTCCGGATCGGTCGCGCCCCAGCCGAACGTTCGCTCGAACTTACTACTGTCGAAGACATAATCCTGCTCATACTGATAGAGCATTTCCGGAAACTCCCGCATGATCGGCATTAACAGTCCCAGGGACTTGATTATCCAGCGCGGCACCGCCTGGATACGGGGCTCCACCTGCATCTCCCGTGCGATGCATTCGACCCACTGACGGGTGGTCCAACGCTGCCGGGTGGTGGGTACATGCCATACCTGATTGAACGCATCGGCGGTGTTACCCAGTAAAGCGGTGGCCCTGGCCGCATCCGGGGTGAACGTGTAGGTGTGCAGCTTGTCGACGTTGCCAAAGGCTTGTGCCTTCTTACCCTTTCGAAAGTTATCGGCCACCATGATCTGCAAGGCACTGGCCTTGTTCTCCGGTCCGTAAAAATCGGCCGAGCGTGCGATCAGCGCCTGCAAACGTCCGGCTTCCACCGCTTCGAAGATCATGCGGTGTACCTGCGCCCGCACTTTCCCTTTCTCGCTGGGCGGATCGATCGCTGCCTCTTCCGTCATGTGCGGAACCGCTGAGGCCGCATACAAATACATATTGTCGAAAAAGACCAGCCGGGCGTTGTGTCGCGAACAAGCTTCGATCACCGCCTTCATGAAGGGCGGCCAGGTGGAACGCCAAACGGACAACTTGTACTCGAAACCGATCGTGACATACACCACCGCACTTCCGGCGATCGCCTTGTCGAGACCGGTAAGATCGCCGGCATCAAGCGCGAACAATTCATCTCCCGAACTCACCGCTCGCGGATGACGGCTGACGAGCCGGATGCTGTGAGTATAGGCGCGCAGTTCACGGGCTAAGGGAGTGCCAATGGCGCCTCCGGAACCGAGGATGGTGTGGTACATGGGAGAGGCTAATATTAATGCGTATTGTGGCTGTCAATAGTCGCACAAGTTAGAAGGATTGCTGCGCTAAATTCCACAAGCGACAAAATATGATTCAGCCTTTCTGCGTTGGCAGGTCTAAACAAATCCATGAATAGGGCACTACTGTTGTTCTCTGCACTAACTTGTATTTCCTTATCAGCTATTCGTTGGTTCGTGACCGACTCCAATGGTCTGCTATTTCTCAACTGGAACCTTCTCTTGGCTTTTGTCCCCTATTTGCTTTCGCAGATCATGCTCCGCTTACAGTATTCAGGACAATCGTCGCGTTGGGTTTTGCTTCCCTTCTGGTTGCTCTTCTTTCCTAATGCACCCTATATCCTCACTGATCTCTTCCATCTGCGAACCACAGGGGCAGCCCCCATGTGGTTCGATTTACTCCTCATACTAGGATTCGCATGGACTGGTTTATTCGCCGGGTTCATGAGTTTGGATGACATCCGGCACTTCTGCGGCAATCGAATCCGTTGGCCGCTGACAAACATTGCGATCTCACTCTTGTTGTTTCTGGCGGCGTTTGGTGTATACCTTGGTCGCTTTCTCCGTTGGAACAGTTGGGACGTGCTGCACCAACCAACAGCAATGTTAGTAGAACTCTCAGACAGGTTAATTCATCCTGGCGACCACCCACGAACCTGGGGGTTCACCTTGGGGCTTGGCCTTCTACTGAATCTAATCTATTGGTCCATCAATCATAAGCGAACACCAAGCTTAACCTCTGCAATAAAACCTTAATGTTTCTCTCGGAAAGAGTCATTATTCCTTTACGTTCATTATTGCTGTTATTATTCACAGTTAGTCTATTTAGTGCCACTCCGGTTGATTTTTATCAAGACCAACTTCGTGCTCCACGTGTAGCAAATGCGATTAAAGTACACCGCAGCACCCTCACCGCCGACCTGAATAAGTTAGGAGTCGGTCCGAATGATGTCCAGCTCTTGATCGTTGCCTATAAGGCCGAGCAGGAACTGGAGGTATATGTGCGAAGAACCTCTGAGAAGCGCTATCGCCGTTTCGCAACGTTTCCCATCTGTGCAAGTTCCGGAATGCTCGGTCCGAAAAAGCGGAAAGGCGACGGTCAGGTACCGGAAGGCGTTTATCACCTCGATCGGTTCAATCCGTACAGCAATTTTCACCTGAGCCTCGGGTTGAATTATCCAAATGCGGAGGACCGGCAACGCGCAGGAAGACTGGATCCCGGAGGCGATATTTTCATTCACGGCTCCTGCGTGACGATCGGATGCATGCCGATGACCGATCCGGTTATCGAGCGAATCTACCTGCTTGCGATCTGGTCCCGGCGCAATGGACAACCTAAGATCCCCGTTTACTCATTTCCATTCCGTATGAACGATGCGAATCTGACCCGCTATTCACGACTATTTCCTGAACACGCCGACTTCTGGAGATCGCTCGCAGAAAAAAGCAGGGACCTGGAACAGAATCTCCTTCGCTGACGAATTCCGCCCGACCCGCCGGAGCCCTGCAATTCTCTATCTTTGTGCCCTTATGAAAGAAACCGTCGTCAGCGGCATCCGGAGTACAGGCAATCTTCACCTGGGAAACTATTTCGGTGCGATCAGCAATTTTCTGAAGATGCAGCATGAGTATAACTGCTATTTCTTCATTGCCGATTACCATTCCCTGACCACCCACCCGACCCCGTCGGACCTGCATGCCAACGTTCGACAGGTCGTGGCCGAGTACCTGGCCTGCGGACTGGATCCCGAAGTATCGACGCTTTACGTGCAGAGCGACCTCCCGGAAATCGCCGAGTTGTACCTGCTGCTGGGCATGAACGCCTATGTAGGCGAGTTGGAGCGCTGCACGTCATTCAAAGAGAAGATCCGCAAGCAGCCCGACAACATCAACGCCGGACTGCTCACTTATCCGGTGCTCATGGCGGCCGATATCCTCATCCACCGCGCGGTGAAAGTGCCGGTCGGAAAGGACCAGGAACAACACCTCGAGATGGCACGCACCTTCGGCAACCGCTTCAACCGACTTTACCATTGTGAACTTTTCCCGGAGCCCTACGCGTTCAACTACGGCACCCAACTGGTCAAGATCCCCGGACTCGACGGCAGCGGGAAAATGGGCAAGAGTGAAGGCGAAGGAAACGCGATCTTCCTATACGACGAACCGGAAGTGATCCGCAAGAAAGTGATGCGTGCCGTGACCGATTCGGGACCTACGCAACCCAACCAGGAAAAACCGGAAGCGATCCGGAACATTTTCACCCTGCTCGAAGTGGTGTCATCGCCCGATACGGTTGCGCACTTCAACGATGCCTACAATAATATGGCGATCCGCTACGGCGATTTGAAAAAGCAACTGGCCGAAGACATGATCGCGTTCACCGCTCCCATTCGCGAAAAGATCCGGGAGATGCTTTCCGACGAAGCCCGACTAAGTAAGGTCATTCGACACGGAGCCGAAAAAGCACGCGAAAGCGCCGGCAAAACGGTGCGGGAAGCCCGGCATGCCATCGGAATCCGGCATTTCTAAAACAATTTATTCGATTTTTTGTTATTGATAATGAATACGTTACATCAATTTTGAATATTATATGTTGTAACATCTATTGTTTCAACGTACATTTGTATCACTAAAATATTCAAACCCTATAAAACACGACCCGATGAAAAAAGTCCTCACCCTGATCGCGGCCGTAGCGTTGAGCGCTACCGCAATCGCGCAGAACTGGAAGCTAGATGGCTCCCACTCCAAGATCCGTTTCACCACGAAGTACCTCGTCATTTCCGACGTCGATGGTGAATTCAAGAAGTTCGAAGGCACCTTTACCTCTTCGAAAGCCGACTGGTCCGACCTCCAGGCAACGATGACGGTACAGGTTCCCAGCATCACCACCGATAACGAGATGCGCGATAAGCACCTGCTCAGTGACGATTTCTTCAACGCGGAGAAATTCCCGACCATGACGTTCACCAGCACCGGCATCAAGAGCCTTGGTAACAACAAATATGTACTGAGCGGTAACCTGACGGTACGTGACGTCACCAAGAAAGTAGAAGTTCCGCTGGTCTATGGCGGACAAGTAAAAGATCCGTGGGGCAATCTGAAAGCCGGTTTCAAAGCAACCGGTAAGATCAATCGCAAAGACTTCGGTCTCAAATACGCCAACGCTGCCGCAACCGGCGAAGCAGTCGTCGGAGATGAGGTCGAGTTCACGATCGACGCGGTGTTGATCAAACAATAACCTCAACGAAAAACCGGTTCCGAAACGAACCGGTTTTTTTAGCTCAAAGAACGATGAACCACTGGATGATCCGCCTCCGCTTCCCGGCATTCCCAACGCAGGAATTCCTCCAACTCATCCCGGCACAACGGGCGATCGTAGACCGGCTCCTGCGCCAGGGCGTGATTCGCACCTACTCCCTCACCGGCGACCGCCGGGAGTTGTGGATCGTCCTGCGCGCCGAGAACGAATCGGCCATGCAAACGGTCCTGAACAAATTGCCGCTTTCGGAATTCGCGCAGATCACCGCCCAGGAAGCCATGTTCCACCTCGATTCCGTAGAACTGTTCCCCGAACCTTCCATCAACTGATCCGTCATGTCGAACCTTCGCCCGATGACCAAGCGCTACTCCAACGGCGAGGTCACCATCGTCTGGAAACACCACCTGTGTATCCATTCCGGCAACTGCGCCCGCGGACTTGCGTCCGTGTTCAAGCCGAAGGAGTCGCCCTGGATCGATCCGGCAGGGGCCGACAGCCAGTCGATCATCGATCAGGTGGCGCAGTGTCCGAGCGGCGCACTCTCCATTGAACTCAAACAATCAGAAAACAATAGCGTTATGGAAAACAACTCACTTACCCGCGTCACTGTTACCGACAAAGGACCGTACCTCGTCAAGGGCACCTTTGTATTCGTCGACAAAGACGGAAAAGAAGAAACGAAGGAAGGAAACATCGCGCTCTGTCGCTGCGGACTGTCCAAGAACAAACCATTCTGCGACGGTACGCACCGCAGCAGCGATGTGCTCTCGAAGTGATGCGCAGCATCCGTATCAGCGCGACCGGGGGCACCTGTGGTGTGTGGTGAGGACCCTTGCCGGGATCCGCCTCCGGCCGCTGATACCGATGAACAAATAAAAACCATGAAAAACGTTCCCGTACACGAACTCATCAGCAAACGTCGCAGCACGCGCGCGTTTTCGGACCGGACCATCTCCGATGAAACCCTGCTGCAGTTGTTCGAAGCGGCCCGTTGGGCTCCTTCGAGTTTCAACGAGCAACCCTGGCGCTTCATCCTGGCCCGTCGTTCCGACACCCGGGCGTTCGAAGCGATGCTCGATTGCCTGAACGAATCGAACCGCTCCTGGGCGCAACACGGCAACGTCTTCATCCTTCCGGTGGCAAAGCTCTTCACCACGCACAACCACTACCACAATCGCCACGCCTTCCACGATGTAGGCCTGGCGGTCGCCAACCTCAGTCTGGAAGCCACCGCGCACGACATCTACCTCCACCAGTTGGGCGGCTTCCATATCGATAAAGCACGGGAACACTTCGCCATTCCGGACGAATACGAACCGGTCAGCATCATCGTCCTCGGTTATGCCGGCGATATCTCCGGACTTCCGGACAACCTGCGACAGCGTGAAGAGAAGCCGCGACAACGCCTGCCGCTCGAACAACTGGTCTATTCAGAAAAATTCGGGCAGTCAAATGATCTGCCTCAACAATGAAAGGAACAAGCCTATGAAAACCGTATTCCATCCCACCGAACAGCGCGGCCATGCCGATCACGGCTGGCTGAATGCCCATCATAGTTTCAGCTTCGCCGGCTGGTACGATCCGTCACGCGTTCATTTCGGCATGCTGCGCGTGCTGAACGACGATATCGTTGCAGGCGGACAAGGCTTTGGCCTGCACCCGCACAACGACATGGAGATCATCACCATCATCCTCGATGGTGCGCTTCAGCATAAGGACAACATGGGCAACGGTTCGGTCATTCGTCCGGGCGATGTACAGGTAATGAGCGCCGGCACCGGCGTGATGCATTCCGAGTTCAACCCGCTGCCCGACCAGGCCACCAACCTCTTCCAGCTTTGGATCTTTCCGAAGGAGAAAGGCATTGCTCCACGTTACGATCAGAAATCATTCGACGCCGCCGCTCGTAACGGACAGTTCCAGCTCGTCGCTTCCGGCTTCCGGGAAAACGGGGAATTGTACATCCACCAGGATGCCGGTATTTCCCTGGGTGATGTAAAAGGAGGCGACACCATCACCTATCGTATGCGCAAGCCAGGGAACGGCGCCTACGTCATGCTCATCGACGGAGAAGTCAACATCGGCGATCAAGCCATGCGTCGACGCGACGCGCTGGGCGTCTGGGATACCGATACGATCCGTATCAATGCGACACAAAACAGCAGCTTGATGGTAGTGGAGGTCCCTATGCGGTGAGGAGTGAATAGTGAACAGTAAACAGTAAACAGTGAATAGCGAATTTTGCCTGTTGAAGCTTTGGCGTAGGCCGAAGCAAACAGTTTAATTACTAATTACTAGTTACTAATTTCTAATTACCAGTTTCCAGTTACTAACTTCGCTATCGTGTTTGGCTCGCTCCACAACCTGCAGTATTCGACTCGGCGGATGCGTTGGTAAAGAAACTTGACGATTACAGTGGAACGAAGGCAATATATACTCCATTTCACAGTAGCTGAGTGGCGGCTAAACCTTAACGGCAAGACGATATTGCAATTACCCGAAAACCAGAAACCGTAAACCAGACACCACCCACTATTTACTATTTACTATTTACTGTTTACTGTTCACTGTTCACTGTTCACTCCCCCCCCCGTCCATGCGCCTCGAAGACGAAATAGCCCAGAAGCAATTCCGGAATCAAGCACATAAGCTCGTGGTTAATATCATTTACACCTATAACTGGTTGATGAACTACCAGCAAACGATGCTGAAACCACACGGCATCACCGGTCAACAGTTCAACGTCCTGCGCATCCTGCGCGGTCAGCACCCGAATCCCGCCAGCATCAAACTGGTGCGCGAACGGATGCTGGACAAAATGAGTGACGCTTCGCGCATCGTGGAAAAACTTCGGATGAAAGGCCTGGTGGAACGCCACACTTGTCCGACCGATCGCCGGGTGTGCGATGTGACCATTACGGCAAAGGGTCTTGCGTTGCTTCAGATACTCGACAAAGAGAACGAAAAGGTGAACGAAATGACCGAACGGCTCACCGAGGACGAGCGACAGACCGTCAACGACCTGCTGGACAAGATGCGGGGATGAGCCCCCCAACAGCTTCTTTATCACAAATTTGACAAGCGCGTTGGACACGCGCTTTTTTTTATCTTAATTTCGTCCCAGCAACTTCGATGCGTTCCCTTCCTGACCATATCGCCGGCTTATTGGCCGATCACGACTGCGTGATCGTTCCCGCTTTGGGAGCATTTCTCGCCAGCCGCGAACCGGCCAAAGTGGATGTATCCGGTCGCCGGTTGCTTCCTCCCCGTCGCCGCATCGCTTTCAACGTATTTCTGCGACAGAACGACGGCCTCCTGGCTCAACGTCTGGTGGAGACGGAACATTTCACCTACCCTGAAGCCGTCCGCCACGTCGAGCATTTTGCTTCCGGAGTTATTCGCAAACTCGAGAACGGAGAGGAGTTCAATATCGCCCGTGTCGGAATCCTGTCGATGGGCAGCGATGCTGCGATTCGTTTTGCACCTGAATCTGAATCCTCACTCGACCCCGACTGCTTCGGACTTACTCCTGTAGCCATCCCGCATCGCGACCTGACTGCTTCCCGTAAATCAACCGAAGCTAACCCGGAACCGCTATCCGTCCCGAAAAACCGTAAGACTCAGCAACGTTCACTCGCTAAGTATCAGCTCCAACAGTTGTTGAGCGCGGCAGCCGTCGCCGGCGCGCTCCTGTGGTTCTCCTTTAACGTCTACCTCGTTACCCGTGACGGTGGTCAACAGGCTGCCATGCCGTCGCTGGATTCGGTGCGACCCGACGTGATCATCAACGACGCAGCCCAACAGCCGAAAGTCCTCGAAAAAAGCGAAGCGAAGCCGGAGACGATCTACGTTGCAAGTGTCGCACCCGTGAAATCGCCCGAACCTGCGCCGGAAGTCCGATCACCGGATGTTAAACCGCAGGAGCCCGCACCCCAGCCCGTCAGCAGCAACAATCAACACTATTTTGTCATTGCCGGCGCTTTCCGGCAACCGGGTAACGCCGAAACGCTGGTCCGCGAACTCCAGGGCCGCGGATTCACCAACGCCCGCGTCATCGATACGGTCGGGGCGCTGTTGTATGTCTGCTATGACGGTTTCGCGGACGCGAACGCTGCCGAGGCCATGCTTACCGACCTGCGTTCCAGGCAGGAAAAGGGTTGGATTTACCGCAACTGACCCCTTCGGTTTTCCGTAAACTTACAACGATACCAATTCCGTAATTTCACACGGGCCAAGAGCCCCCTGCTTTCTTTATGTCCTCGCTCAAACAAGGTCTTCACCAGAAACTGCTGCAAAAACTCTCTCCGCAGCAGATCCAACTCATGAAGCTGCTGCAAATTCCGGTCGCGAACCTGGAGCAGCGCATCAAAGAAGAGTTGCAGGAGAACCCCGCCCTGGAAGAAGGTCAGGAGCACGACGAAGACGAATACCGGGCGGATACCGAAGGCGAAGCCGAAGACGACAACAACGACGACGAGGAACTGAGCGAACGCGAAGAAGATATCAGTCTGGACGAATACCTGGTCGACGACGAGATCCCAGATTACAAGACCTCGGCTAACAATACCTCACCCGACGAAGAGCGCCGCGAGGTGCCGATCGGGATGCAGCAGAACTTCCAGGAACAGTTGTTGTCGCAATTGTACACGCTCGAACTCGACGATAAGGAATACCACATCGCCGAGCAACTCATCGGCAGCCTGGACGACGATGGCTATCTGCGCCGCGAACTCAGCGCGATTGTCGACGACCTCGCATTCTCGCAGAATATCATGACCACGCCGGAGGAACTGGAGTCGGTGCTGCGCTCAATCCAGAACCTCGATCCTCCCGGTATCGGCGCCCGTTCCCTGCAGGAGTGCCTCTTGTTGCAACTGGAGCGCAAACCCGGCAAGCGCGAAAGCGTTCAAACCGCCTGGGCCATCCTGAACGATCACTTCGAGGAGTTTTCGAAAAAGCACTACGAAAAGATCCAACGGGAACTTCAACTCACCCCGGAACAACTCAAAGCCGGCGTGGGAGAAATCCTAAAGCTTAATCCGCGGCCGGGCAACACCGCTTCTCAGGGACAGCGCTCTACGGAGCACATCATTCCCGACTTTCTGATCGCCAACAACGACGGCGTGCTCGAGCTGACACTCAATTCCCGCAACGCGCCCGAGCTCAAGATCAGCCGCGAGTACCGGGAAATGCTGGACCATTATAGCAAAGACAAGAAGAACGTCAAAGCCAACAAGGACGCGATCACCTTTGTCAAGCAGAAGCTGGACGCCGCCAAATGGTTCATCGACGCGCTCCGCCAACGGCAGCATACCTTATTGGAAACGATGCGCGCCATTATGGAATACCAATACGAGTACTTCCAGGAAGGCGACCCGCGAAAGCTGAAGAAGATGGTCCTCCGCGATATCGCCGAAAAGGTCAACATGGATATCTCGACCGTTTCACGCGTCGCGAACAGCAAGTATGTGCAAACCCATTTCGGCACCTACCTGCTGAAATCTTTTTTCTCGGAAGGACTGCAGACCGAAAGCGGCGAAGAGGTTTCGAGCAAGGAGGTCAAACAGATCCTGCTTGATTGCATCGGCGCCGAAGACAAGCTCCATCCGCTCACGGACGACGCCCTGACCAAAATCCTTAACGACAAGGGGTATAACATCGCGCGACGTACGGTAGCGAAATACCGGGAGATGCTCGATATACCCGTCGCCCGCTTACGCAAGGAGCTATGAGCCGTCCGTTCGCGCAATTCCTGTCCATCCTGCTCCATCCGGTGCTGATGCCGACCTACGCGATCTGGTTTTTATTCCACCACAGCTCCTACTTTTCCTATACGGTTTCCCCACCCGAACGCGACGCGCTTTATATGATCGTGCTGCTCAACACGCTCGTGCTGCCGACCCTGGTTTCCTACATCCTGATCCGGCGGGGCTGGATACGTTCCTTTGAAATGGAAAAGCGGGAAGAACGGGTGATCCCATTTCTGACGAATGCCGCCCTGTTGTTGATCGCGTATTACCTGATGCGAAAACTGATGCTCCCCCAGGTGTTTCCGCTCCTGATCCTGGGCGCCGCGGTAGCCGTCACCTTCGCGGCCATCATCAATTTCAAATGGAAGATCAGCATCCACATGATTGGGATCGGCGGCATCATCGGAACATTCTTTGGCTTGTCCACCTTTCTCCTGGTGGATGTTCGGATTCCTATCCTATTTTGCCTGGTGGTCGCCGGTTTGCTCGGCACAGCCCGTCTAAGTTTGGGCGCGCATTCGGCCATGCAAATCTACGCAGGCTTCCTGGTCGGATTCCTCTGCGAATTCCTGCTGTTGAGCATTTGAACGATCAGAACGTCCAGGCAATGCCGATGGAATACGGCATCATGTCGGCCGGACCCTTCCCGTCTTTATACAAGGGTGCCAGGCTGTAATAGGCATCGAGCGCGAGGTGGCCCAGACCGATCCTGCCGGTCACACCATAACGCCAGCGCTGGATGTCCTCGATCGAGTACAGTTTGTACTTCACGTCCTCGTCTTTGTACTTCAGGTGACTTTGTATCACATAACCGGCCCTGAAACCAAGACTGAATTTGAAATGCTTGTGGTTCTTGTTGGGATTACCGCGGAACCGAAACTCGAACGCCGCGTCGATCGAATTCATGACGTAGCGATTCTGCTTGTAGTCGAGGCTGTCGGGTATCGGGACCAACACTGTTCCGACGCCATCCGTGTCGGTGGCGGCCATCGCGTTATGATCCACCCGCAACGAACTCATCCCCAAACCGAATGCCGTTCCGAAATGATTGGTCGCATTCATCTGCTCACCCATCAGGAGAAAGCTGAACCCGCGCGAGCCCAACAGGTTGGTTTCAATATCCTTCGGGAGGTTGGTATAATTGTCGAGACTGAGCCGCAGGATGAGGCCGTCTTCCCGCTGCATCAGTTTGGGAACGTTCAGTTTCTTTTCCGGCACAGGAGCGGCGGCGGGTGTAGCGTTCTGGGCATGGACAAGGGCTGGAAGGAGCGCTAAGAATACAAGAAGATGTTTCATCGGCGTGTTTTGCATAAAGGTAAACAAGCTTTCGGCCAAAAGTACTCCACGGAACCGAACTTATGGTCGGGGACTTTCGGCTGTCAGGAACCGGTCGGAAGGGTCGATGTGAGGATCTTCACCCAGGATCCGCTAGCAGATCAAAACCAAGAGGAATAAAAAAAGCCCGGAGAATTCCGGGCATGGTGTTCTGCTCGTGGGCCCGGCTGGAATCGAACCAGCGACCCGCAGATTATGAGTCTGCTGCTCTAACCAATTGAGCTACGGGCCCTCATTCAGTCGGCATTAAATCGACCGCTGATGCGCCTGCGAAGATATATCTTTGCGTCCATTCCGGAAATCCCGCGTCCGGTAAGGTGTTCAAACGACCTATGCCCATTCGCAACCTGATCCTTGACCTCGGTGGGGTACTCTTCGCGATCGATTATCGTCGGCCCGTTGAAGCGTTTCGCAAACTTGGATTTCCCGACTTTCAGCGACAGTTCTCCCAGCAGGAGCAGCATTATTTCTTCGATGACTTTGAAAAGGGGTTGATCTCGATCCCGGTTTTCCGCGACCGCCTGCGCTCGTTCACCAGCCTGCCCGTTTCCGACCAGGCGATCGATGCCGCATGGAACAGCATCCTGGTCGGGTTTCCGGATGACAGCCGGCAGTTACTGGAACGTTTGCAAGGCAAGTACCGGCTATTCCTGCTGAGCAACACGAACGCGCTGCATGAGATCGCCTTTCGCAAGATGATCCGGGAACAGCACGGTGCCGATCTGCTCGATGAGCTTTTTGAAAAAGTGTTCCTCTCGCACCGCATCCATCAGCGCAAGCCGGATCGTGACGCTTTTGATCTGGTCATGAACGATGCAGGACTCGACCCGGACGAGACCTTTTTCGTCGACGATTCTCCGCAACATGTGAAAGGCGCGGAATTGGCCGGCATCCATGCAGCCTGGCTGGAGTTGCCAAAGTCGACGACGATCCTGTTGGAGGAACTGAAATTGCTGTAACGGTCAGTGCCGTTCCTGGCAGATCTCGACCAGCACACCATTGGTCGATTTGGGATGCAGGAAGGCGATGAGCTTATTATCGGCACCCGGCTTTGGTTCATCCGACAGCAGTTGAAACCCTTCTTCCTTCAGTCGCTTGATCGTTGCCCGGATATCGTCCACTTCAAACGCGATATGGTGGATACCCTCGCCACGCTTTTCGATGAATTTCGCAATCGGGCTTTCCGGATCGCTCGCTTCCAGCAACTCGATCTTGCTGCCACCCATTTGAAAAAAGGAAGTCGTCACCTTTTCCCGCTCGACCGCCTCCTGTTTATAATGCTCAGTACCCAGGAGGGCTGCAAAGAGTTTGTTAGCCGACTCTAGGTTTCGGACGGCGATGCCGAGGTGTTCGATTTTCAGGAACATACGAATAGCAGTTTACGATTCCGAAAGCGCGCTGGGAATTTCCACATAGAATGACGTCCCGCGACCCGGGGCGCTGATGAACCGGATCTTTCCTTTGAGTTTCTCGAGGGCGTTCTTTACAATAAAGAGTCCGAGACCGGAGCCGCTGGAATCGGGATTGCCCCGATAGAACATCTCGAATACCCGGCCCTGGATCTTTTCCGG
>WBZT01001668.1_pt1 | contig 16083 bp, 12 predicted proteins | sample 5204241 | NCBI WGS metagenome assembly WBZT01 (sample SAMN12344358, study PRJNA552823) | activated sludge metagenome | biome: Activated sludge suspended growth; feature: Nitrification reactor; material: Wastewater; isolation source: activated sludge from nitrification reactor of wastewater... | reverse complement strand
AAACCGGTTCGGCGGATTTGCTGAAACGAATTACCAAGGGTGCCACGCCGGAGGTGATGGTCACTGGACTGACCAAGGCCAAACAGGCGGGCTTGACCCTGTCGGCGACGGTGGTTCTTGGGCTGGGCGGGCAAGCGTACTGGCGAGAGCACATCGACGCCACCGCCGAGCTGGTCAATCGGGTGGAACTGGATTACCTGTCCACCTTGCAGTTGATGCTCGATCCAACGATCGAGGACGAGTTTCGCCGCAAGTTTCGCGAACCGTTCCAATTGCAGAACGACCAAGCCTTGTTGGAGGAACAGGCCCGGCTGATCGAGCGGCTGGCCCCACCCGCGCCCCTGACCTTCCGTTCCAACCACGCCTCCAACGCCCTGGCACTGGCCGGCGTCCTGCCTCGGGATCGGACGGCGCTGCTGGACACGCTGGCGACGGCTCTAAACGGCCGGCTAGCGCTAAGGCCGGACTGGCTGCGCGGCTATTGACATCGGCTCCAGCGCGCGGATTTCCGGCTGTGGCGACGCCGCGTCGCGCAAGGCGGCGAGAATTCGGTCTTCCAGTTCGATGCGTTCCGCCAGATCCTCGCCCAACAGCGACAGATCTTCCCGCAATTCGGCCAGATCCGTAGCGGACGAGGCACCGTCATAGCGGTCGTGGAAGGCCAGCGCCGTCTGGGTGGTGAGGGCAATACGCCCATAAAGCTGCCGGGCCAAATCGCGGGCCAGGCTGTAAGGCGAGTCGGCAGGCTGTTCTTCCAACGCCTGATAGACCTCGAACGGCCCCAAGGCCAGGTAATCCACTAGCGACTGGCGAAACTGACGCAGCAGATGCTGGACCGGCTCGGTCAGCACAAACGGTTTCAGCGCCGCCAACTTGTTGTACAAAACCAGACTTTGTTGGCGGGCCGCCAGCAGCTTGCGCACCAAATCCGGCAGCGCCTTGCTGTGGAGTGGATCGACGACGATTGCAGCGTTCATGCGGCATCCTCACGATGGTGGGTCTGTTCTGTTTTCTTTTTAGAGTTTGCTTCTCGCCCTATGCTAATCAACGGCGGCTTGCTTTCCAACCGATAAAACATCTAGCGGGCGCTGGCGACCCGTCCCGCCACCACTTCGTTGCGCAGGTAGACCGGCAGTGCCAAGTCGGGCGACACCCAACCGGCGCGCTGACGTGGAACAGCCGCCAATCGCGCCACGTCGGCGGCGTGGGGATAGCGCTCCTCCAAACAACCGCGCACCGGCAACCGCCGAGATAAAGCCGTCGAGTGAACCCGCCAGCCGCCCCCGGCGCCGAACCAGTCGCCCTCCGCCGGCGCGGTCACGGCCGCCGGCGCGCACACCCGCTCCTCTCCCAGCAATTCGGCATCGTCGGCGGTCACGGCGTAGGTTCCCCAGTAGACTTCGCTCATGCGAGCGTCCAGCGCCACCGCCAAGCGGGCGTAGCCGGTTTCCCGCCCCACGCCCAGCGCCAGCGCCGCCAGCGTGGACACCGGCACCATCGGCAGATCGGCGGCGAAAGCGATGCCCTGCGCGATGCCGACCGCGATCCGCACTCCGGTAAAAGCCCCTGGCCCACATCCAAACGCGACAGCGTCCAGTTGCACCGATCTCAGGCCGACCTCGGCCAGCACCGCATCGATCATCGGTAGAATCAAGGCGGCGTGGCGACGTGGCGCCAGTTCGTAGCGTTCGTGCACGACACCATCCACCCACACGGCGGCGGAACAGGCGTCGGTCGCGGTATCGAGAGCGAGCAGTTTCATGAAACTCCTGGGTTAGGGCGAGGTTGCGGGACACATTATTGGTCAAGGTCATCGCCCGTATTATATTGACCGCCGTCCTAGAAATAGAAACGAGCCTCGGAAACCCAAAGAATCCCGGCCCCTGGAACAGTCGCCACCATGAATCTCGAAAAAGTCATCTTCGGTTTCTTCATCGTCCTCGCCGCCACCTTGAATTTCGGCTTTTTCGTCGGCGATATTGACAACCCCGTCCATCACGACGTGTACGAGCTATTCGCCGCCATCGTGGTCAACCTGATCGCCACGGTGCTCAAGTTCGGCGACCGCACTCACATCGGCGCGATTCATCTATCCACCAGCTTGGTGGCGGATCTGCAATTGATCGCGGCGGCTTTGGTCTGGAGCTACGGCACCCAGGTGGTCGGCGCCGAGCTGACCCCGGAAACCACCGCCAAGGTGGTCTCGCTCTCCGGCGGCGCGTTGTTCGCCAATATCGTGTCGATGGTGATCCTGATCGCCGAAACCATCATGCAGAAAAGATGAACCCGGACATCCAAGAAAGCACTTTTTTCCTGGCGCTGCGGCGGATGCGGGCGCCGCTGATCACGCTCATCCTGATCTACGCGATCTCGGTGCTGGGCCTGACGCTGATCCCCGGCATCGACGCCGAAGGCCAGCCGACCCGAATGAGTTTCTTTCACGCCTTCTACTTCATCAGTTATACCGCGACCACCATCGGCTTTGGAGAAATCCCCAACACCTTTTCGGAATCGCAGCGACTGTGGATCATTCTCTGCATCTACCTGTCGGTGATTGGCTGGGCGTATTCAATCGGCGCCCTGCTGGCGCTGCTGCAAGATCAGAATTTTCAGAACGCCGTGCGCGTGCAGCGCTTCAACCGGGTGGTGCGGCATTTACGGGAATCGTTCTATCTGGTCTGCGGCTATGGCGAAACCGGGCAACTGCTTTGCCGCGCGCTCGACCAGCTGGGAATACGGGCGGTGGTGATCGAAATCGAAGAGGCCAGAGTCAGCCAACTCGATTTGCACGGCTACTCCGTCGATATCCCGGCGCTGGTGGCCGACGCCCGGCAACCGGAAATCCTGAAACTCGCGGGACTGACCCACCGCTGCTGCCTGGGCGTCATCGCCCTGACCAACGACGATGACGCCAATCTGGCCATCGCCATCTGCACCCGCCTGCTGGCGCCCACCTTGCCCGCGCTGTGTCGCGCCGAAACCGCCGAAACCGCCACCAACATGGCGTCCTTCGGTACCCGCCATATCATCAACCCCTTCGACAAGTTCGGTCGCTACCTGGCGCTGGCTCTGAACGCGCCGGCGGCCTATCACCTGCTGGAATGGCTAACCGGCGTACCCGGCACGCTGGTCGTACCGCATCGCGACCCCCCGCGCGGCCACTGGCTGCTATGCGGCTACGGTCGTTTCGGGAAAGCCATGGTGTCGGCCCTGGAGCAGGAAGGCGTGCTGGTGACCATCATCGACCATGACCCACCCCCGGACGATGCACAACGGCACTGGGTGCGCGGCGACGGTACCGGGGTACCCGCCCTGTTGGAAGCCGGCGTTCGGAACGCCGTGGGCATCGCCGCCTGCACCTGCGACGACATGAGCAATCTGTCGATCGTGGTCACGGCGCGGGAACTAAACCCCGAACTGTTCGTGGTGTTGCGGCAGAACCTGCAAGCCAATCAGGCACTGTTCGATGCGTTCGAGTCCGATTTCACCGTCGTGCCGAGCCAAATCATCGCTCGGGAATGTCTGGCGATTCTCACCACGCCCCTGCTGGCTCCCTTCCTGTGGCAGATCAAGCAACGCGGCGAATCCTGGGCCAGTACCCTGCTAGACCAGTTGACCGAACGTTTTGGCTGGCAAGCGCCAACCGTGTGGAGCGTGTGCGTGGATGGCGGCCAGTCCCCGGCGCTGCTGAACTGGCTGACGCAGGCTCCTCGCGAAACCGTGCTGGACGATCTGCTGCGCGACCCGCACGATCGCGCCGAGGAACTGGCGTGCCGGGTTTTGTATTTGGCACGGGATGATGGCGCTACGGCGGTGATGCTACCGCACCGCCGAACCGTGGTTCGGCCGGGCGACCAGTTGCTGTTCGTCGGCCAAGGCACGGCGTGGCGCGCGCTCGAACTCACCCTGAACAATGAGAACACGCTCGATTACGTGCTGCGGGGTCGGGAGATTCCCGGCGGCTGGGTCTGGGAACGGCTGGCCAGGAGTCACGGCGGCGCGGCACGCTCCGGCGACAAAACGAAAACGGATCGCACCGCCGCCTAATCGCACCGTGGTTCGCGGATCACACCATCCTCAGGCGCGCGAGTCGACCTTGGCCTCGGCCCGCTCCCGTTCCTGGGCCCGGCGCCAAGCCGGACGCGCCAGCAGGCGCGTGGTATAGGACTCCAGACTATCGTGCTCCAATGGCAGTTCAAAAGCCTGTGCCCAGGCCAGTGTGCGCGCGATCAGAATATCGGCGGCGGTAAAGCGGTCGCCCACAATGAACTCGCGCCGACCCAGTCCTTCCGCCAAGATCTTGGCCGCCACCGAAAACTCCCAGCGCGCAGTCTCCAGCACCGCCGGTACCCGCCGTTGTTCGGGCAAGGCGAAGATGTGCTTGCCGATGGTCCAAAGCGGCTGCTCCAGCTCGCTCAAGACAAAGTAGCACCACTGGTTATAACGAGCACGCTCCTGGCCGCCAACCGGCGGCGTCAGCCCCGTGGCCGGAAACCGATCACCGATGTAGGTACAAATCGCGCCCGACTCGGTCAGCACGAATTCGCCATCGACCAGGGCGGGCACCTTGCCGCCGGCGTTGAGCGCCAAATATTCGGGCCGCCAGCCGGCACCGGCCCTGAGATTGACGAAAATGTATTCATACCCCGCGCCAGCTTCTTCCAGTGCCCAGACCACCCGACTGGAACGAGAATTGGGAAACCCATAAACCACAAGCATGACTGCATCCTCCCGTGGATTCGAATCGCTTCACGAATTTTGATGGTGGTCGGCGTTTTTTTTCCTGAACCGGCGCTCGGTCGGTTTGCCTTGGCCTTCCCTGAACGGTTTTTCCTGAGAACCCGACAGTCTGGAAACCGGCTGTCTCCGCCCTGGTCCGGGTGCATCGAGGCGACTGATGTTCAACATGCACTGCCGTACCCGGACCCTCTTGAGATGCTGGAAGATCTCGGTGGGCATGCCCTCGGGCAGGTCCACGGTGCTGTAGTCGTCGTGGACCTCGATACGACCGATATAGCGGCTTTCGATCCCCGCCTCGTTGGCGATGGCGCCAACGATATTCTGCGGGGTCGCGCCGTGCTGGTGGCCAACTTCAAGTCGGTAACGCACCAGATCGGCATCGGCGGACTCTCTTGAGCGCCGGCGCGGTTTGTCGGATCTTGTCGGTCCTTCCGCTTCCGACCGGATGCGAGCGTTGGCGGCCTCCGCCGGATCGACGGTTTCCTCGACCCGCAACGGGCGGTCGCGCTGGGCTAGATAGGTCAACGCTGCGGCGATGTCGTTTGGGCTGATCTCCTGTTCCTTTTCCAGTTGGGCGACCACGCCGTGGAAAAAGTCCAGATCTTCCGCGGCAAGCACGTCCAGGACTTGCTGCTTGAACTGCGCCAGGCGATGGGCCGCGATCACTTTCCGGGTCGGCAGTGGCATCGATTCGATAGGCTGACGAGTCGCCTTTTCAATGGCCCGCAACATCCGCATCTCGCGCGGCGCAACGAACAGAATGGCATTGCCCGAACGGCCGGCGCGACCGGTGCGGCCGATGCGATGGATATAGGCTTCGGTATCGTAGGGGATATCGTAATTGATGACGTGACTGATGCGCGGCACGTCGAGCCCGCGCGCCGCCACGTCGGTGGCAACGACGATATCGAGGCCGTTGTTCCTGAGCTGTTCGATGGTGCGCTCGCGCAGCACCTGGCTCATGTCACCCTGCAGGGCGGCGCAGGCGTGACCGCGGGCTTCCAACCGCTCCGCCAGTTCGGTGGCGGCGACCTTGGTGCGCACGAACACCAGCACCGCGTCGACATCCTCCACCTCCAGGATGCGGGTCAGAGCGTCGAGCTTATGCAGGCCGCTGACCTGCCAGTAGCGCTGCCGAACCGAGGTGACGGTGGCGGTGTTGGTCTGAATCTTCACTTCCCGAGGATCGCGCAGATGGCGGTGCGCCACCCGGCGGATCTGCTCGGGCATGGTGGCCGAGAACAGGGCGATCTGCCGCTGCGGAGGCGTGTGTTCGAGAATCCAGTCCACATCCTCGATGAAACCCATCCGCAGCATTTCATCGGCCTCGTCCAACACCAGGGTACGCAAGCCTTCGAGCACCAAACTCTCCCGGCGCAGGTGATCCATGATGCGACCCGGCGTGCCGACCACGACATGCGCCCCACGCTTGAGCTGGCGGAGCTGGTTGCTCATGCTCTGGCCACCGTAGATGGGCAGCACGTGAAAGCCGGGCAAATGGTGGGCATAGCCTTGGAACGCTTCGGCGACCTGAATGGCCAGCTCGCGGGTAGGCGCCAGCACCAATGCCTGCGGCCGCCGCTCGGCTAGATCCAGTTTTTGCAGGATCGGCAGGGCAAAGGCGGCGGTCTTGCCGGTACCGGTTTGCGCCTGACCCAGCAGGTCGTGACCGTCCAGCAGGTGGGGAATGGTGGACGCCTGAATCGGTGAAGGAGCTTCGTAACCGAGTTCTTGCAGTCTTTGCAGCAACGGTGGGGAAAGCGCCAATTGCTCGAATTGGGTAATGAGAGATGACATACGCGAAACAATACCTTGTTTAGGGAGACGCTGATCGAAGACGGATTCTCGCAGACGAAACAACAACGGCAAGGATTTCAACCTAGCCAAGGCGTCTCAGCCCAGGCAAGTCGTAACCCGCCGCCGCCGCCGAAATTTATTGACGATATACCAGCGCCAGAACAGATGGGCGGTGCAGAAGGTGAGCACGCCCGCCACCAGGCCCACGATCAGCGAGCCAACGAGCAGAGGTAGGCCAATAGCGCCGGCCTGTTGCAACAGCCAGTGCAACGAAAGTTCGAACGTCCAGCTCTGCGGCGGGCTACCCAGCAGCCAAGCGCCAAACCGATAGGTGAGGTAAAAGATGGGCGGCATGGTCAGCGGATTAGTGATCCAGACCATCGCCACCGCCACCGGCAAGTTGAAGCGTAGCCAGGCAGCAGCGGTGGCGGCTAGCAACATCTGCCAAGGAAAAGGAACGAATGCGAAAAACATGCCGGCCGCCAACCCGCGCACGGTGGGGCGGCGGCTGAAATGCCACAAACGGGGATCGTGCAACAGCTCCCCGAGAAAACGAAGGTTCTTGTGCGCGCGCAAGTGCTGCGGATCGGGCAGGTAACGCTGCAAAAACGATTTCATGGGCGACGAAAATTCAACCAAGGCGCACACGTTGACGAAGAGCACGAATTTCGGGCGCTGCAAAAAATCTGGCCGGCGGATGATTATACGCTAACGGTCGCGACGCAAACCCTTTTTTATGAATGGAAGGGCGGTAGCGGTTGCTCGGTTTGGAACCACCGCTGGAGCAAGCGCTACCACGCTTGAAGCAGGACAGGGTGCCGCCGGCGAGTTTCTTAAAGGTCCAGTGGTCGAGATCTGCTTGGGCGTAGGTTTTTTCCAGCGGGGTCGGGTGTCACCTCGTACCCTCAGTCCACCTGGCGCGAAAGCTTAACTCAAACTGATTGAGGGTAAGCCTGTCATGCGGCTTTGTGGCTGGGGCCTGGTCTCGCATTTCTTATTGAATTGCTTGGCGCGCGCGCGGCATTGATGCAGCAAGCACCATTTATGGGCACGAAAGTCTGTATTTCCAAGTAAAAATTATTAATATTATTTATAAATCAATAATATTAATATATGGCACACTTTGTGCTTAATCTTTAACTACTTCAAATTGGAGTCGTGGTAATGGCGCTGTGACTCCTTTGTAAGTCGCATCAAGGAATCGTCTTGAACCCAATTTGAGCAGCCCAAAAACCGCTCGGGGGTAACGAAGCCCCAAGTGTTTGCAACCCATCCGGTTGCGGCACTTGGGGCTTTTTTTTTCAAGGTCATCAATAACGGCAACTCGCAATCCTGATCAAGATCCCGCCGGACACGATGTTGGCAGGATTTCGACCACCCTTCACTCCAACTAAAGAGGAAACTACCATGTCCTATCTTGACCCCAGCGAATTCGTCACCAAAATGGTCGACCAAGGTGAATCCAAAGTTTACATGTCCACCAAGGACACCCTGATCCGCGCCTTTATGGCCGGTGCCCTTCTGGCGCTGGCTGCGGTATTCGCCGTCACGGTAGCGACCACCACCGGATCGCCCCTGGTGGGGGCCATCCTGTTCCCGGTCGGATTCATCATGCTCTACCTTATGAAATTCGATCTGTTGACGGGTGTTTTCACCCTGGTGCCACTGGCCCTGATCGACGGCCGTCCGGGCGTGACCGTCGGGCAAGTGCTGCGTAACTGGGGGCTGGTTTTCATTGGCAACTTCGCGGGCGCCCTGACCGTCGCCTTCATGATGTCCTACATCCTGACCTACGGTTACACCGTCGACGGCGGCGAAATTGCGACCAAGGTCGGCCATATCGGCGAAGCGCGTACCCTGGGCTACAAGTCCCACGGATTGGAAGGCTGGATCACCATCTTCATCCGCGGCATGTTGTGCAACTGGATGGTCTCCATGGGTGTGGTCGGCGCGATGATCTCCACCTCCGCGAGCGGCAAGATGATGGCCATGTGGATGCCGATCATGCTGTTCTTCTTCATGGGCTTCGAGCATTCCATCGTGAACATGTTCCTGTTCCCGTTCTCGATGATCATGGGCGGCGGTTTCACCTTCGTCGATTACATGGTTTGGAACGAGCTGCCAACCGTGTTGGGTAATCTGGTGGGCGGCTTCGTGCTGGTCGGGCTGCCGCTCTACTTCACCCATGTGCGCACCAGCCCGGAGCGCATCCTCAAGAGCCACAAAGCCCAGATGTCCGATGGCAGAACCGAGAGCAGCGCAGAGCACACTCTTGCCGCGCGTGTCTGACCTTTTCCGGCCACCCGTGAACTGAAGCGACCCGGTCCTCGCTGGGGCCGGGCCTTCCTCGATCATGATGATGACAACACTCCGCATCGCATTCGGCCAACGCTCGGTCAAGGGGCGCAAAGCCGTCAATCAGGATTTTTCCGGTATCCAGATCCCGAGCGAACCGCTGCTCGGCTCGAAGGGTGCCGTGGCGGCTCTCGCCGACGGGATCAGCAGCAGCGACGTCAGCCACATCGCCAGCGAGACTGCGGTGTGCGGGTTTCTGGAAGATTATTACGCCACCCCGGAATCCTGGTCGGTGAAGACCTCGGCGCAACGGGTGCTGAATGCCACCAATTCCTGGCTATACGCGCAGACCCGCAACGGTCCCAACCGCTACGTACTGGACCGAGGCTATGTCTGCACGTTCAGCGCGATCGTAGTCAAATCCGCCACGGTGCACATCTTCCATGTCGGCGATACCCGCATCCATTACCTCGCCGGCGATCGCCTTGAGCAACTCACCGAAGACCACCGCCTATGGGCATCGGCCGAGCAGAGCTATCTCAGCCGGGCCCTGGGTATGGGCGAACATCTGGAAATCGACTACCAATCCTATCCGCTGGAGGTCGGCGACACCTTCGTGCTGATGACGGATGGGATCTACGAGTTCGCGCCGGAACATTTCATCACCACTACGATTCACGGACGGCATGACGATCTGGATCAAGCCTGTCATCTGATTGTGGAGGAAGCGCTGCGCCAGGGGAGCGGGGACAACCTGTCGATCCAGGTCGTGCGAATCGATGCGCTGCCAGAGCCTGTCGTCGCCGAGCTCCACGAGCAGGCTGCGACCCTGCCACCGCCTCCGCCACTGCGGCCACGGATGGCATTCGAGGGTTACGAGATCCTGCGCGAGCTGCACAACAGCCACCGCAGTCACGTTTATCTGGCCTTGGACCGCGAATCCGGGCAGCGGGTGGCGCTCAAGGTCCCCTCCGTGGAGCTGCGTGGCAACCCACTTTACCTGGAACGCTTCCTGACGGAAGAATGGGTTGCCCGGCGTCTCGACAACGCACATATCCTGAAAGCCTTCGAGCTGACCCGAAAGCGCCGTTATCTCTACACGGTCACCGAGTACGTCGAAGGTCAGACGCTGACCCAGTGGATGGCCGACAATCCGGTGCCCGACCTCGAAACCGTACGCGACATCGTCGAGCAGATCGCCCGAGGATTACAGGCCCTGCACCGCCAAGAGATGCTGCATCAGGACCTGCGACCGAATAACGTCATGATCGATCGCAATGGCACGGTGAAGCTGATCGACTTCGGCTCCGTGCATGTGGCGGGCATCGCCGAACTCGCACCCACCCCGGAGCACTGGGAGCTACTGGGCACCGTGCAGTACACGGCGCCGGAGTATTTTCTCGGGGAAGCCGGGAGCAACCAGTCGGATATTTTTGCGCTGGGTGTAATCGCCTATCAAATGCTGTCGGGGCGCACGCCCTACGGCACCCAGGTCGCCAAGGCCAGCACGCGGGCCGCGCAGCGCCGCTTGGTCTATCGCCCGGTACTCGACGAAAAACGCGCTATTCCGATCTGGATCGACGGCGCCCTGCGCAAGGCGGTTCAGGTGAACCCCCGCAAACGCTACGAAGAACTGTCCGAATTCATTTACGACCTGCGCCATCCCAACGAGCGCTTCCCGCACCAGAACCGAGCGCCACTTCTGGAACGCAATCCGCTGCTGTTCTGGAAAGGCGTGTCGTTTATCCTGTTTATCATCGTCCTTGTCTTGTTGAGTACCCATCTCGTGCCTGTTCACTAAATGTCATTGTTGCCAACCACCCGGAGCTTGAACATGAACAAGTTGGAAATGACCGAAATCATCATCACGGCCAAGACCCAGTCCGGCCTCACCTGGGAAGCCATCGCTGCCCAGGTCGGGCTGGCGCCGGTATTCATCACTTCCGCCTGTCTCGGCATGAACAGCCTCAAGGCGGAACCGGCGGACAAGTTGTGCCAGGTCTTGGGTCTCCCGGCCGAGGTCTCTACTGCTTTGCAGGCCTTTCCGCACAAGAGCTGGGACAAGACGATACCCACGGACCCGGTGATCTACCGCCTATACGAAGTCGTCGGAGTCTACGGCGACACCATCAAGGCACTGATCCACGAGAAATTCGGCGACGGCATCATGAGCGCCATCGACTTCAGCATGCACATCGACAAGGAGGAGAATCCCGCCGGGGATCGGGTGAAGATCACCATGAACGGGAAGTTTCTGCCCTACAAGAGTTGGTAAGACTCGGCTGCGGCCTGCCCAGCCCACGTGCCGAAGCGCGGGCCGGACCAGGCTGGGCGTTCCAGTACAATGCAATGCCGATCCAGCATCAAAAGGGTATCGCTTTGGCCAGCAGGAACTCCGCCATGTCAGCCAAGCGCATATTCCTATCCATGGATGCCTTGCGCATTCGAACGTAAGCCTCGTCCTCTGACAAGCCGAACCGAACCATAATCACCCCCTTGGCGCGTTCGATCACCTTGCGCTCGGCCAACGCCCGCTTGGCGGAGGTCAACTCAGCCTCCATGTCGGCCAAATGCCGGGATTGGGCCTGGAGCAGCTCGATCAGCGAGCGTGGCCGCTGGGAGGATTCGGGGGCGGCGGTGGCGAAGCTCAGCGACTGCTCGACGGCCAGATGGGGATCGAAAAAGCGGTCGACGGCGTCGGCTCTGGGCGGTTGCGCTTCCCGCAATGAGCGCAACAAACCCTCCGAGTCCAACAAGGCCTCTTCGGCCTTGGCGATCAGCGTGGCGCAGTGCTGTTGCAGGGCCTCGACCAAGTCACGTTGGATCGACCAAATAGCGGTGATGCGACTGCTGCAACAGGCAAACCATGGGTCACTGAGCGCGGGATCGAGAACGGCGCCGGGTGGCGCGGCGCGCAGCAGTTCGCGCAGCCTCAGCAGCTCCGCCGTGTAATCCTCGTTCTCCATGACTGCCCATTTCCGGTGCAAAGAGGCGTCGGCAAATTGCAGGAAAACCTCGAAACTGCGCGCCTGGGCATCGATCAGGTAAAGCAAACGTTCCTTGAGCGGACCGTCGCAACGCCCGGAACCGAAGTGCAAAGCACCCACGGCGCGCTCCTGGCCGGCAAATTCCTTTCCCTCGACCAGATTGAACAGGCTGACCAGCAACCGTGATATGTCTGGATCAACCGAAGCGTCGGCGACCTCGAAGATCAGGGCGATCAGGCCGGCGATAATCCGGCTGAAGGCGGCCACGGATTCACTGCCCGAGAGGCGTAGGCTCGTGATGCGAGCTCGCAGGTCCGACAAAGCGTCCAAGCCGAGCAGAACCCAGGCCAGCAACGCGACGATCCGGGCATTCGAGGATGCCGAGGCGCGCGACTCTTCCAGGATCAGGTCGCGCAGCAGGCGCTGGATGGACTCCGACTCACTGACCAGCTTGAGGCGGGTCGCTTCGAAGCGTTTGCCGCGAGAAGCGATGTAGATGCTCGACGCTCCACGCTCAGCCTGCAGTGCGTGAACCATGTGACTGATCACCCCAACCAGGTGCGCTCGCGACTGCAAATGCTTGAGTTCGTCGATCTCAAGATGCTTGGCCAGCAGGACGATGTCGGAAACGGATGACGGCACGGTATTTCGGATTGTCGTGTTTTGCGGGTTCATGGCCGCATGACCTGATTGTTGCCCGTAATACGAGGCGTGGCGGGTTTCCCGGTGGACGGATACCTAGGCAGCATCGCGATTCATGAGGCGGATTGAACGCTGGATCAAGCCTGGAGGTTATCCAACCCGTACCATTTCAGTGCAGTGATCGACGGTTCCGCTTCAAGCGATGCTTTCAGCGCATCAACCCATTCCGCCGCATCCGTAAATGGTGGTTGGTCTCGGCCGAACCACTTTCGGCCGAATCGCCGCAGCGCGATACACCAATGGTCTTTCCGTCCCTCGGCATTACCGCAGTGAAATGCAAACTCCGCGCCTTCTGGAGTCGACCACTCCACGTACCAACCCCAGTCTTCGGATTCCGGGTAGCTTGATGCCAGACCGCACTTCGCCAGTTCCTGGGCGACCCAATAGGCGAGTTCCGCACCGTACACTTGCGGATTGACTTGGCTTTCCTCGGGCAAAACGGGGGCGAATCGGGCCGAGCGGAACTCCGCGATGTCAATGAGGGTGGTCATCGAAACTCTCACCGCCTATCAGTCCCGGATCACGCGGTTGATTCGTGTCATTCCGCCGCCGCGCGATCATGCCCTAAATCCGATCGCTCAATCCTGGCGGATCGCTCGCGAGTGCGGCGGCGGCTGGCGCCGCATCGTGCAATTGCGCCGTCAGCCGCCGTTCGATGGCATTGACCGGCCGGGTAAACCGTGCCAGCAGATCGTACAGCACCGGGGTCAAGAACAGGGTCAGTGTGGTGGACAGCAATAACCCGCCGATCACCACCACGCCGATGGCGATCCGGCTTTCGGCGCCGGCTCCGGTGGCCAGCGCCAGCGGCACCGCGCCCAGCACCGTGGACAACACGGTCATCAGAATCGGCCGCAGCCGCTGACTGGCGCCAGCCAGCACGGCGGCACGCGTGTCCAAACCCTGTGCCCGCATCTGGTTGGCGAATTCCACGATCAAAATGCCGTTCTTAGCCATCAGGCCGATCAGCAACACGCAACCGATCTGGCTGTAGAGATTGATCGACTGGCCGGTCAGCAATAAAGCCAGCAAGGCACCGGTCACCCCGACCGGCACGGTCAACAGGATGATGAACGGATGAATGAAACTCTCGAACTGGGCGGCCAGCACCAGAAACACAATCAGCAGCGCCAAGCCGAAGGTGAAATACAAGCCGCCCGACGTCTCCAGAAACGATTCGGCGGCACCGGTAAACGAAACTCGCGCCTCCACCGGCAAAGTTTCGGCGGCGATGCGGTTGAGATCGACGATGGCTCGGCCGAGATCGTAGTCACCGACCAGCGAAGCATCGATGGTGACCGCCGGCAGGCGATCGAAGCGGCGCAAGGTCAAGGCCGAGTCGTCCTCGCGCAGCTCGACCACCGCGCCGAGCGGTGCCAGCTCGCCACTCTTGTCGGCACGCACGAAGATCCCGGCCAAGTCACCCGGCTGGCGCCGGTCGATGGCTTGCGCTTGCAGCAACACACTGTACTCGCGGCCCCGGTCGATGTAGGTGGTGATCTCGCGCGAAGCCAGCAGGGTCTGCAAGGTGGCGGCGATGCGTTCGACCGGGATGCCCAGTTCGTCGGCCAGGGCGCGGTCGATCTCGACCCGCAGGGTGGGCTGACTGGCTTGATAATCGCTGTCGATGGAGGTCAGCCCCGGATTGTCGCGGGCGCGAGCCATGATCGCCTCGCTCCAAGCCACCACGGTCGGGTAATCCGGTCCACCAATCACCAACTGCACTGCTTGCGAGCTGGCGCCGCGCCCCAGGCTGGAACGACTGATCGGAATAGCCCGTAGGTCAGGGATATTACGTAAATCGCCGCGCAGCGCATTGACGATGGCCTGCTGGCCACGCGCACGCTGACTCCAGTCGCTGAGACCGACCACCACGAACGCCTGATTGCTGTCGCCACGGCCGACGATCGACACCAGCCGCCACGCCTCGCCGCGCGCGAATAAGGGTTGCAAGATCTGCTCGATCTTGCGTACCCCGGCGTCGGTGAAGGCCAGCGTCGCGCCTTCGGGTGCCTTGATGGAAATAAAGAACACCCCGCGATCCTCGCTGGGCACCAATTCCTGGGGCAGATTGCGATACAGCAGCAGCGCGGCGCCGCTCAGCAGCATGGCGGCGGTCAGCACCACCAGCGGCATCGCCAGCGCGCCGCCCAGAGCGGCCCGATAGCCGCGTTCCAAGGCGGCGAAGGCGCGTTCCGCTGCCCGCATGAAGCGGTTGGGCGCCGCGCCGCGCCCCAGCAATTGCGAGCACAGCATGGGGGTCAACGACAGTGCCACGAAGGTGGAAATCGCCACCGCCGCCGCCAACACCAGTCCGAATTCCTGAAACAGTTTGCCGATCTCACCACCCAACAGCGACAGTGGCACATAGACCGCCACCAGCACCGCGCTGGTGGCCAGCACCGCGAAAGTCACCTGGCGGGTGCCGCGATAGGCCGCGACCAACGGCGGTTCGCCGTGATCCACCCGGCGCTGAGCGTTTTCCAGCACCACGATGGCATCGTCCACCACCAGCCCGATGGCCAGGATCAGGGCCAGCAGGGTCAACAAATTGATCGAGAACCCCAGCGCCGCCAGCAGCATGAAGGCACCGATGATCGAGACCGGGATGGTCAGGGCCGGAATCAGGGTGGCTCGTAGCGAATAGAGGAAGGCGAAGATAACCAGCACCACCACGCCCACCGCGATCAAAAGCGTCACCACAACCTCGTCGATGCTGGCCTGAATGAACAGAGCATCGTCGGTGGCGACGATCATCCGCACCCCATCCGGCAGTTGCGGGCGGATGCGCTCCAGCTCGGCCCGCACCCCGGCCGACACCGCCAGGGTATTGGCCCTGGACTGGCGGATGATCCGCAAGGTAATGGAGTTTTCGCCGTTGGTGCGTACCAGGGAACGGTCGTCCTCCACGCCCGGTTCCACCTTGGCCAGTTCGGACAAGCGGATCGGGTAACCGTCGCGCTGAGCGATGGCGAGATTGCGGAATTCCTCGATGGTCTTCAGCCGGCTATCGACCCGCACCGCCAGTTGCCGGTTGCTGGATTCCAGCCGGCCGGAGGGCAGTTCCACGTTGGCCCGGCGCAAGGCGGTCTCGACATCGCCGACGGTCAGGCCGCGCGCCGCCAGCGCTTCGCTGTCCAGCCAGACCCGGATGGCGCGACGGCGGGCGCCGCTCACCGACACCTCCCCTACCCCGGACACCGTGGTCAGCCGATCCACCACCACCCGCTCGGCCAGATCGGTCAGTTCTTCGCCGGACAGACGGTCGCTGGTCAGGGAAACCCGCATCACCGGCTGGCTGTCGCTATCGGCCTTGACCACTCGTGGCTCGTCGGCCTCCTCCGGCAAGCGGTTGGCCAACGAACCGACCGCTTCGCGCACGTCGGCGGCGGCGCTGTCGATGTCCCAGCCGGCGGTGAAGGTGATCCGAGTCTGACCCACCCCTTCGCTGGAACCGGATTCGATGCGCTTGACCCCGTCGATCCGGGCCACCGCGCCTTCGATGAGTTCGGTGATCTCGGTATCGACGATGGCCGGCGCCGCGCCGGTGTAGGTGGTGGTG
>WBZT01001667.1_pt1 | contig 16090 bp, 13 predicted proteins | sample 5204241 | NCBI WGS metagenome assembly WBZT01 (sample SAMN12344358, study PRJNA552823) | activated sludge metagenome | biome: Activated sludge suspended growth; feature: Nitrification reactor; material: Wastewater; isolation source: activated sludge from nitrification reactor of wastewater... | reverse complement strand
CAGGTGCATGGCGGTCGATCAGAGGGTTTGGCTATAGTGTTCCATGCCTGCCCCTTGAGGGGAAGTCAGCCGTTACCGGGAGGGGAATGAACGGTTACGATACTTCTTGGCAAGACGCATTAGCAGTCGTGGCTTCGGCTCGGGATACACGCCGACGCCGACACTCACTGCCCGGATGCTCTCTGGCGCAATCTTCATCGCGATAATAGCGTCCGCCAGTGCATAGAGCGTTGGATTGTTAGCGCAATACCCACCGTCGATCAGCTCTACGTCGTCGCCTGACTCGGTACTTACCATCTTTCGATTGAAGAAAGGATATGCGGAACACGAGGCTTGCACCGCATCAGAGATGGTGCAGCCGAAGCCAGGAGAAAACGTACCAATTCGTCCATGGGCTTGCGCCACATTGGCTTTGAAAATCATGGGGCGTTCAATGATCCATTTTGTCGTGACAATGCCGACACCTGTTCTTACGGCATCAAACTTCTTGTTTTCAAAAATCTTGTCGGCCAGATTTTTGAGCGCCTGCGACTTGCTGGCCCGGCTTTTGGTTTTCATAATCGTTGGAACGTACTCCTTATAGAGTGCGTGGATTTGATCGACTTCATAACCGAGGGCAATCAGAGCAGCGATTATCGCTCCTGTGCTGGTGCCGAAAACCAGATCAAAGCGCTTGTAGAGGGGACATCCCAGCATACCTTCAATCTCTTTAAGTACACCGAGCGTATAGAAGCCTTTTGCGCCGCCTCCATCCAGAGATAGAACCCGAAACAGCGGCGTGGTATGTGATTGTGTTTTATCGTTTGATACCATGTAGTTATCTTAATCTGTCCTGCCTATTCCTGTAATGTCCGATATAGCGTTCGTCGCGCGTGTCGCCTTCCGCAAGCGCCTTGAGGCACTTCGCCAACTCGCACCTGACATACACACCGGTCGTTTTATCAGTAAAAATACGCTTGCACCTCGCCCGTTTCAAGGCGGTAATCTACAAGTCAGGATTTTGTTCGCCGGTCGATATCCGCGCATAGCCTGTTTTCATATTCATCTTTTGTCCGTGATTTATGGCACAGTCAAGCCCTTGATTTAGCGGGGACGGGGTTTGTCAAAAATCTTGATTTATGGCACGGTGGCGGCGGAACGCTTGAACGAAAGTGGGCTCACCGGAGCCCTTTCGCGCGGGCTCAGAGGACATGCGCGAGAACGGCGGCGGAGCGCATCAGTGCCTATTCGTCCCGCGCATCAGGACTTCGATGCCCAGTTCCAGATCGCTTTTGGCGAGAACCCGATTGATGGTGCCCTGTTGGAGTTCCTCGGCGAGTTCGAGAATGTCGGTCAGTACGGCCCGCAAGCGTTCGAGCTGTCCCTCCAGCCGATCCAGCTCGCGGCGTTGCGCGTTCGTGGGCTGTTCGTGACGCCAGCGGGAAAGCTGTTCAGTGAAGACTCCGAGAAAATCCCGCTGTTCGGTGTGCAGCTTGAGGCTGCGTTCGACGATGGCATCGTCGAGCACATAGGGGCGGTCGCGTACCGACAGCAGGGTCGCATGGTGTTCCTGACCGTCCGCCAATTCGCCGTCAATGATGGATGCGATCAGCGGGAGCGCGGTAAGCGGTTGCCAGTTGGGCGCGGGCTCGTCGGCCAAGATAAATCTCCCTCAACTGAGGTTCTCGAACCCCATCATGGTAGCGGTTCCGAACGTGGAGCCGCCGGACCCGGCAGCAAAAGGGGGGCGGTGATGACCGACTTCGGGCCGGGCAGCGTCGAAGTCACCTTACCAGGATCCACAGAGCCGTTTGTACCTTTGTTTCTCATACGCGACGCTGTCCATGCCGTTGGTGATGGTCCGGATGCCGATTCGGCTTCTCTCTTCCAGCCAGATGACGCGCTCCCGTAGCGCCGCGCACTCTTGGGAGTGGGGATTCGCCGCGCCGGTGGTGGTTGGCTGTTCCTGCTTTTTTTGGTTCGACTGCGCCTGGTCTTCCAGGAACTCCCGTTCGCTGGGGCGCAGGCCGCCGGTCCCGGTATCCTGGGTGTTCAGGTCCATCGGTTTCGCCGATTCGCCACAGGGGGCCTGCTGGTAGACCGTTCTGCCGTCGGGCAGCGCACATTTGTATGCCCCCGCCCCAGCCGTCAGGCTCCAAACCATCGCGACGGCGAAGATTGTGGTCTTTAACATGGGTTGCTCCAGGCCGATCAGGTTGATCGACTAGATATTACGAAAGGCTTTCGCCCGATCAACGGCACAACTTCTCACACGGCACGCCGTCCTTATTCCCATCCAGCGAACCCACGCCGCATGTGTTGAGGTAAAACTTCGCCTCCTCGCAGCTCGTCATCTCCCGGCAATATCGCTTGCCGCCACATGAGAAGCCACCGCTGGCGGTAGCGGCTGGCGTATTTGAAACGGGCACGGTTAGCGGTTGTGCGGGTGCGGTTGGGACCGCTGCCGTCTTACCAAAGATCGTGGCGTAATCCTCCACGAAACGGTTGCCCCGGCCCTGAATCGCTTTAATCCGGCGGTTGCGTTCGATCTCCCAAACGTCCGGGGGGTCCATGCGGCTCCATGCGGTGTAGAGTTGCTCGTCTTGGCGGGACAAGTTGAATCGATAAGTATCCGACATATAGAACATTGTCCTAGCAATGTCGCCCATCACGTTTTCGGGAGGCTCGGCACGGCGAATGCTGGAATCGACTTCGATATTGCAGGTGCCGAATGCGCGTTTCTCACCGGAAATCATCCCCCAGTTGTAATCACTGCGCTTGCCGTTCACTTCGCCCACCGAGGGAACCAGGTTCATCAAATCGTTGTGGGCGGCTTCAAAGACGGGATCAACGCGCTGGCAGCACTCCCGGCCTGATACGGTCTTGCCGCTGCTTTTGACGCATTGGGGAAAGTCTTTCGGATTGCGCCAGCAGGGGCGGAAGTTGCCGAACTGCGCGGCAGGGAAAATATGCTCGGCCTCGATCCGTTGCGCTCTGGGTTTGCCCACCAGCGCCTCCAGTCCGCAGCTTGCGAGATCGATTTGCCGGTCGGCGCTGTAGGTACAGCCGCAGTAAAACGTGACGCGGCGATCGAAATACACCTGCTCGTACAACGTCCGCTTGGCGGCGGTGAAGGTACTGGCGGTACGGGGCAGGTTGCCAGCAGCGGGCGCTGCCGTGGCCGTTGATGGGGAGGGTGTCGTTGCGGACTCTGGGGCGCGATCGCAACCGCTGATCAAAACGACTAAGAGCAGTGCAAAAAACCGGGGCGAGGCAGGGCGGGCGGAATTCATGAGGTGCTTCCGGGCAGCTTGATGAAGCTGCGGAGGATAGCAGTTGTCCACAGTAGCGGTGGATAACCCGCGCGGCCTCCCGCCCGAACGCTTGTCCCCACGCCCACTTAACCGCCGGGTCCGTGCGGGTTAAATATTCGGCGTTTCCTTCATTTCCGCAAATCGAAGCGATCAAAATATGATTATTGATTGATATTCGTTGCACAAATGAAGTTACGCTGAACGGCCAGCGCTTGCGACGTATGGGCTTGATCGATCAATCGAAATTCTATAAATGATGGTCCTCGATTGAATTGCATCCGGTTTTGACCGAAGCGATCCGCGCCGGCCCGGTTGCAGGCCGCTCGTTCTCGATCTATCTTTTTCATTATTCCAACCATCAAAATTATAAAAACGATCAATGCAAGTCCCCAAGCTGAAGGTGCTAGTCGAGGCGGGCGTGGTGCGCGAAGTCGAGGTTCTTCATGACGCGGCGGCGGACGGCTGGACGGTGCACGTCACCTATGCCACTCGGCACGGCGAGCGGGTCGAGGTCCTGGAGCGGCAGCGCGGCGGGGCAAGGGTCTTCGCCACCCTGGACGCCGTAGCGCGCGGCCTGGCCGGGCTGGGGCTGCCGGCGTTCCGGGTCAACGTCACCGGCCTGATCGGGGAGGAACCGCCGTGAAACCCGGCCTGCTGCTCGCGCTGCTGGGCTGGCCGGGGCTGGTGGGGGCCTGGGAGGAAGAACCCGCCATCGCTTTCATCCTGGCCTACAACCCGGTGGTGGTGGCGCAACGTCACGCCACGGCCGCCTACCAGCCGCCCGGCGCCTTACGCCGGGTGATGGAACACACCTCGTTCTACGTCCGGGCCGCCTCGGGCACGTCGAGCACGGTCTCGGAGGGCGGCGACACCACCACCAGCTCACCGATGACGGTGGGGATTCAAGTCAACATCCCGCTGTCTTCCCCGAAGGAACAACGCGAGTTCGCCCAACAAGCGCTGGCCGAAGCCACCCGGATCGACGAAATCCGTGGGCGAGCCTTGACCGACCTGGCCAAGCTGCGCGAACTGGAAGCCGAGCGCGCCGCCGTCCAGACGCGCTTGGACTTCCACCGCTCCAAGGCCGACTGGCTACAAGAGCGGGTCAAGAAGGGCTACGAGGGCGATGTCGAAAAGCTGTGGGCCGCCGCCCAGCAACAAAACACCGAAGCCGCCACCGTGCAGCGCCTGGACCTGCTGCTGGCCGCCCAGCGCCGGCAGGTGGCGCATCTGGCGGGTGAGCAGTGGGAACCGTTATTCAAGTACCTTTCTAATAAGGAAAATTTACCAGTGGACTGAAATAAAGCAGGATGGTAATTCTATGAAAACGATGAGTTACGTCGATTGGATGAAAGAAGGGATACGCCGCTTTGGCCCCGATCAGATGGGTTGGCGTTTCGTCTGCCCGAGCTGTGGGTATATAGCCAGTCTTCAAGATTGGAAGGATGCCGGCGCTTCTTCCAGGCAAGCGGCTTTTTCGTGTGTTGGGCGTTATCTGAACGATCCAAGCGTTTCTAAAAACACGTTCAAAAATACCGGAGGCCCCTGCGATTACGCAGGCGGTGGACTCATCGGACTGAACCCGGTCGGAATTGTCATGGAGGGTGAGCGGAACACACGGGTCTTCGAGTTCGCCGACGCATGAAGACCATCACCGGCTTGATCGGCCGCGAGGCCCTGGTGGAACAAATCGCCCGCGAGGCGCGCAAGGGCCGGCATCTGCTCTTGACCGGTCCGGCCGGCATCGGCAAATCGGCGGTGCTGGAGGCGGTCATCGACCGGTTGTTGCTCCGGCAACAGCGGGTGGTGATTCAGGTCAGCGAGCATCAGGCCAAGGGCCAGTTCCTGGAAATCGCCCGGGGCTTGCTGGAAAGCGGCTTGTTGAAACCGTCCGCGCTGGAGCTGGACGCCAGCCTCGATGCCCTGGACCCGGCCGCCTTGGAATGGGCCAAGCTGCGCCGTTCGATCAACCGCCTGAGCATCCGCGACCTGACCGCCGCCATCGTGCCGGTGCTGCACGCTCAAAAAGATCGGGTGTTGATCGCGGTGGACGATTTAACGGCGGTGACGCCGACCCTGGTGGCGTTCTGGCTGGCGGTGTGCGACGCCGCGCAACTGCTGGCCTGCGCCAGCGCCAAGCGGCCGAATGTGGCCAAGCTGTGGTGGAAGCTGGCCGAGATCGAGATTCCGCCCGTGTCGCCCGACCACGCCCGCGCCCTCGCCCAAAGTTACCTCCAGCAGACCGGCACCCTGGTCGAATCGCCGCCCCTGTTCATCGCGCATGTCATCCAGCAGGCCAACGGCAATCCGCAGGCCCTGGCCGATTTGCTGGCCGATAGCGCGAAAGAACGGGTGGTCAACAAGCAACGCATCCGCGAGATGAAACACGCCGCCGGGGTCCAGTATCTGGATTTCACGCCGGTGATGATCGTGGCCCTGGCCTCGGTGGTCGGCGCGCGCTATCTGGCCATCGGCACCGGCGACACCGAGCTGTACATCTTCGCCGGGATGATCGCGGCGGTGGTGGTCTCGGTGCGGGTGTTCCTGTTCCGGGGGGCGGGGCGGGCGAATTGAGGCGGTTAACCGGTTTCCCGCTCGTCGCCCGCTTGCGGCGGTTGACCGCCGGGCCGGGTCATGATGCGGCGAAAGGCCGCCAGATCGGCGCGGTCGCGCCGTTCGGCGAAAAACGCCGCCGTGTTGAGGGCGGCCAGCTTTTCCGCGACCGCCGTCGCCACCAGTTGATTGAGGCTGACGCCTTCGGCCTTGGCCAGTTGTTCGGCGGCGGCCTTGATCGACCGGGGCAGGCGCAGCGGATAGGTGACCGTGGTGCTCATAGGATAATGCTCCGCAAGGCATCGCTCGGCCTTAACACCTCGATGCCAAACTGAAGGGGGATGTTGCCATAGTCGCGCAGGTTGAACGTGACCAGGACGTCGGCACGGCCGTTGACCGCTGCTTCCAGCACCATTTCATCGGCCGGGTCGCGCAGGCGGGGCCGCCACAGAAAATGGGTTTCCACCGGCTCGATCAGGGCGGCCAGGCCATCCAGAAACACCTGCGCGTCGGCGGCGCTGACACCGGCGGCCTGCGGGTGTTCGGCCAGGCTGCACACCGCTTCATATTCGACGACCAGCGGCACGTTCGCCACCAGCGTGACGCGACGATCCAGCGCGGCCAGGAGCAAAGCCGCCGACGCACCGGTCGGGCTGCGCAGCGCCGCAACGACCACGTCTGTATCCAATACCATACGCATACCGTATTAAATCACATCTCCGGTGATGTGAAAACCGGGTCACAACGGCCACCATGACCCTCGGCACCCATGTCGCCTTTGCCTCCGTGCTCTACCTGGGCGGCGCGACCCTGTTCGGCTACAAACCCGATGTCCTCAGTTGGTTGCTCGCGGCCGGGTTCAGCCTGCTGCCGGACATCGATTTACCCCCCGCCAAAATCGGCCGGCTGTTCTGGTTCGTCTCGGTGCCGCTGGAACGGCGCTTCGGCCATCGCACCCTGACCCATTCCGCTCTTGGCATCGCCGCCCTGGCGCTGCTGGCTTTGCCGCTGTGGTGGGTCGGGCCGCTGTACTTTTGGTGTGTGGTGGGCGGCTATTGGTCGCACCTATGGATCGACATGCTCAACATCCGGGGGATCGACCTGTTTTGGCCGGCATCGGTCCGGGTGGTGACGCCGGGCAACCGGCACTGGCGGCTTCAGGTCGGGAGTCAGGCGGAAATGATCCTGCTGGCGGTATTGATCGGGCTGACGGCGGCGCTGTACCCGCTCAGTCACCTCGGGTTCCGCGACGGCCTGCAAGCCCTGCTGCGCAACTTCGACATCGCGCGAGAACAGTACCAGCGCCAGGCGGGAACCCACTGGTACGAGCTGGAGCTGACCGCCACCGACAACCTGAGCTTGCAGCCGGTCACGGGGCAATTCCCGGTGGTGGGAGTGTGGCAAAACGGCTTGATCGTGGAACGGGACGGGCAGTTACGGGCGGTGGGCGCGAGCCCAGCCCATCACAACCTGTATCCGCTGAAGGCCCGGCTGATCCAGGGCGAACCGCTGCGGGTGGTGGCGGAACGGGTGGATATGGCGGGCCGGACGCTGCGCGGGCTGCTCGGCCGGATCGACCAAAGCCGCCCTTACTTTCTGCTAGGCGAGGTGGAGATCCCGGACGGGCGGGGATTGGCCTTAGCCGGACGCTTGGATAGCGTGGATCGCTACGACCCGGCGACCTACCGAGGTGGGATTCTGCAACTGCATTACGCCCGCGCTGCGGAGTTGGGGCCGTGGCTGGATCGGGTGGCGGTGCGCGGTGAGGTGGTGGTGCAGTTCTGGCTCAGGCCGGGGGAGACGGCGGTGACCCTGGGGGCGGGGGAGAAACGAGAGATGGAGAGGATACCGGAGCAGTTGAGGAGGTTTTTGTGAATAAGGGGATGCCTCAGAATTCGGATTCCAAAGTACGCTTAGGAATCAGTAAGCCGAGGATGCAGCGTTTTGCGCCGGTTGATAACTTTTCCAAAGGGGGGGCTAAGCGATTCTCAAAACTCGGCATACTGAGCAGATCGTTACGAGAACGATTTTCGAGAACGACAGGTACGAGGTCAGCACTGATAGAACCTGCTTTCTCATCCATGCTTCTCGAAAATGATCGTTTGCGAGAATGACGGCCATGCTAGCCGCTTAGCGTACTTTGCGATCCGTTTTCTGAGACGACCCCTTACTGCAGACCCGTTTACGCCGTCTTTTCCTGCCCGCCCGGCGAATAATCGGCTTACAAAAAAATTAAGACGACGCCTCAAAACGGTCTCCGAACGAGTTCGAACAATGTCCTTAGTGTTTGTGGTTGCGTAATACCAGCAGTAGCTGCTTGTGTGTGCGCCTGTAAAACGGCCGGGTGCGTGTCAGCCCAAAGTGGATGCACAATCAATTCACATTGAGTTCCACAACGGGCTGCGGGTACACCACTGAAAGATACATGTGCCCAGCCTACGCCTAGAGCATTGCAATAGGAATCGGTCGCTGTAGCGACAAGCGGTTGCCAGTGTGGCGTTGTCAAATCCACAGGTGCGGTGGCGTCAAGCGCGAGGCGGGCGATATCGAGCGCCATACGCCAATCGAGGATGTTATGCCAGGCCAGGTTGCTGTAGTCGCGGAGGCAGTCGGGGCATGAAGTCTGGCATCGGGCCGCGTGGTTGCCGGCGAAAGCGGGGTCGTTCAGGGATGTCGCAAGGTTGTCAGCACGGCGGAGCAGTTCCTCCATTTGAGAAGTGCTGGCGAATTGCGAGCAATAGCCCGCCCCATTCTCCAAGGCATCGGAGAGAAAAACTTGTCCGACGAGGTTCCCCTGCGGATTACGAACGACGCGCAATCCAACGCGCAACTCCCACTCATTAACATCCAACCAAGCGGCGGCGGCGCGGCGCAACAGGAATCCAAAGGAGTAGAGCGCAGCCCGCCCCTCGACTCGGCGTGGGTCCAGATTTAAGGTTGTTGGCACATCACGCAAGCCGAGCACCAACAAATCTGTTTGCTTGAGCGAGCCGAGCGCGCGGACATCCGGCGCAATTCCGGCCGCATACTGTACCGAGACGGTCGCAAGCCGAGCCTCCGCACGTTGCGCATTGATTTGCTTTACTGCATCTTTCGTCACCCAGGTTTGCCCGTTAGCCAACCGCTCGAATTGGAACAACCGGCCGGCGTTGTCGTTCACAATGCACACTTGGCGCGGCTCTTCGGCCCAAAACTCAGCATTTAGATACGGGGTCATAGGCAACGGTTCGGCGTCGGTCTTTGGTCGGGAGGCTCGCGGCGTCCACTCGAAGACCCCATCGAAGTCTCTTCCGCCTTCGTAAAGTGTGCGGAAGCCATGCGGTTGCGCGAGTTGCACCACATGGAAATCTTGTCCGGGGGCGTTGGAAAGCGGTGCCCCACATGCTGGACAGTCATTACGTGGTGGCATCGAGAAATCCACTGCCTGACATTGATAGCAGATACCTATTGGTATACGTGGGCCGAGCGGATCGGACTGCTCGCGTGTCTGGTTCCCCATACGTCGGTAGCTCACCACTCCAGCAGCGGTGTGAACCACTCCATCCTTGACGGTTTCCGCACCCGGTGCGAACTGGCCGATGGCGATATCCAAGTCACGGTCTACCACATCCTCTGGCGGCCACCCGTGGGATCGATTAGGGTTATCGTGATAAAGCATGCGGACGCGCGTCGGGAAACCAAACATCGGCAGCAGACCGGCATTGGCGAGCCGCTCGCTCAGTGAGTCTTGCGTGAAGCGTGCGTCGGTTGCCACGCGGCTGACTTCGTTGACTAGGCGCTGGCTCACAAAGTTAAGCAATTCCTGCTTTTCAGCTTGTAAATAGGGCGCACAGACGAGCAGTACATCACAGGTTCGGTCAATGGTCGCGCCGTTAGCGGCGATCCAGCCACCGACCTGATCTTCTATCGTCGCCGTCGTTGTGGCGCTGGCTGGCTGATGCCAAGCCGCTGCATTGCCGAATTCGCCATGAACATTGTCACCACCGCTACCGACGAACAGGCCAAGATCGACAAACGCTTGGCGAAGCACTTCCTTATTTAACACCCGCTGCGTGATGGTGCGGCGGCGCAAGTCCACGTAGGGTTGCGGTGGTGGATCGCTCGTAATGCGGTCGGGTCGCTGGAAGTAATAATCGTCATGGCTACGTCCTCGGCAGAGCGTCAGCGCTACGGCGAGTCCGGCACCGCGCCGTCCCGCACGACCGACACGCTGCTGATAGTTGAAGCGCATCGGCGGCATGTTCGCCATCATCACGGCCAGCAACGAGCCGATGTCCACACCGGCTTCCATCGTCGTCGTGACGCTCAAGAGGTCCAGTTCGTCGGTCAGCGGCTCCTCGGTAGGCTGCGGAAGGCAGATACCTTGGAAAAGCCGCTGACGATTGCGCGCCTCGGCCTTGTTGGTTTGGCCGGTGAGTTCTTCGCAGTTCAGACGGAACACATCGCCGGCCTGCGTAGCGAGGAAGTTGTAGTAATCGGCATCTACGGGAACTGCGCTGAGAGGCTGCGGGGCAGCAAGAGGAACACGGCACTCAATACAGAAGCCGCCTGCGCGATGAAGATGCACACGCCGACATTGGGGACAGGCGTAGAACTGCTCTACGGGCCGCATGAGGCAAAGCTGCTCGGCAAAAAGTACCCCGGTCTGGTCCGGAGATAGCACGCTGCACTGTTCCAGATAACCAATGACCTCCCGCTCAAGCGTCTGCGGGTCTTTTCCATTATGGCCGGCAACGGCATGGATGTAAGCAACAACGTAGCGCGGTAAATTTTGCAGGGCGTTAGCATCGCGTGTCGAAATGCGGCTGCGCCGGGAACCCAAGAGTTGAATCACGCCGTCCGCGACTTCTTGAACTAACGGGGTAGGCGCTGAGAATTTCACGCGGTCAGTGGTTGCGAGAGCGATGCGCAAGGCCTCGATGCTGCGCCGACCAGAGGCGAAGACAATGTCCATTGCCTCGGTCAAGATGGCGCTATCGATCTGACGAAGGTGGCCTTTCTGTTCCGGCGAAAGGTTAAGGCGTGGCGCGGGCTGGCCCGTTGAATGCCACTCGTAAAGCTCGCGCCACGGACTATGATGCTCGGGGTCAGTCCATAAAATGTCCTGGCCGAACCCACCAGGATTCATCCCGCGGGCGAGCAGCAGCGCGGCAATATCCACAGTAAGTTGTGGGATCGGAAACGGCCCGTGTTCGCCTCGTAGGAGTATTTGTTGCGCTGCTTGGGCGTAGGTAAGTTGTCCAACTCCTGGCGCGGGCAGATTAGCAAAAGTGGCGTTGGGCGCACCAAGAAGGATTTGTGCCTCGGTCGGGTGGGCCGCCGCAAACTCAGCCGCAAGAGACCTCTGCTCGTCGTCCAGAATTTGGCCGGCAACTTGATTTCGGAATGCCAACGTTCCTCGCCCGGCTGTTCGGATAGCGCCCGCCAATGATTGCCGAAGCGCATCGCGGTAATGGGCGAACCTCATGCCCGCAGATAGCTTGGCGGCATCTTGCCGACTGTCGGAGAACACTACCAATTTTCGGTTGGATCGCTGGGCTGTCGCTGGCATCTGGCGGAGCATGGCGTCGGAAAGCACTTGTGCGATCTTCTGGAAACCCGTGCGCATGACCCGAATAGGCGATGCCAAGCGTGTGCGGCCAGACCAATCCGCATCGCATCGAGGACACCGCGAGGGATAGGCCTGGCGGGCGCTGTCGTCTGTCGGTGGGTTGGCTCGATACATGGCGGGAACGTGGTAAAGATAGCCGTTACGCCCGCCGAGGGTAACGGCGCCATCTGCTGGTGAGAGGTCAGCGGATTTCCATTGGCGCTGTACACTGACTTGTTTCCACTGCGGCGTCAGCGGGGTTTGTTTCGCCGAAGGCCAAAAGACCGCATAGTTTTCATACTCACGGTCAAGGAACGACATGTCCGGGGACGCTTCGAGGTCGGGGTGGTCCGCGCTGAGGATATATACGCCAGGATTCTGAGGGTCTATCCGGCGGTAGCCCCCGAAAAAAACTTCACCACACGCTTCGCACGTGAGCAACTCCAGCACACGCGAGCCGCACCGGCAACTCAGCGTCGGTTGATAATGGAGTGAACCGACCGGGCACGGCTCGGTGCGTCCCGTGACCTCAGTGCATTGCGGATTGGTGCAGGCCCAGATCCCTTGTACGTTGCGAAAAAACAGGTGACTCCGGAGTGGGAGTGGCGCGGCACCCGCCGCCCCGCGAGCAGTTGCCAGGCATGCCAAGAATCCTTCGACCGCACTTTGACGATCTCGGTGGTCTTCCTCGGTTATCGCGTTGCCAAAGAGAGCAGCACCGATCTGCTCCGGCGTTCGCGGAAGCAAACCGCCACCAACGGGACATAGCGAAACTGCACGAAGCGCTTCAGCCGCCCGCGTTTGTTCTGCGACAGCGTATAAGAGTTCCTCTGTGGATGCCTCATCACTCAGTGCGCCGCCGCACCCAACTGCTTGATGGAGATCTCTGGCGGAGACTGTGGTATCCGTTCCAGCGGTGGTAAGCGCATGCGCATAATCGCGAAAAGCCCCAGTGTGCGCTCGGATAGCAGGTATTGCGGTCATGTCAGGAGTCTGCGGCGTGCCGCGCTCGACATAAAAGCGATTACCATCTCGCCCAAAGAACTCTTGCAGGTAATTCCGGCCGCCCTCGCCACCTTCCAGAGATGCGCTCGAAGCAATAATGCGGAGCTGGTCGGACTCTGGCCCCAGCCCAAGACGGTCGAGAAACACGCGCAAAAGATAGGCGACCTCCGTTCCAGGGGTCCCGCGATACGTGTGTAGTTCGTCCACCACAAGGTGAAACACGCGGTTCCGGTCGCCTTCAAGCCACCGGCGTGTGGCGTCAAACATCCCCGCTTCGATACCCCGCATTAACATAATGTTGAGCATCGAGTAGTTGGTGATGAGTATGTCCGGTGGGGTATCCTGCATGTCCCAGCGCGACCACATCTCTGCACCGTCCATGGTCGGGAAGAACCGGCGAGCTTTAGGATTGCTGACGACGAGTCCGGCGTCGCGTTCCATTTCGCGCAACTCGGTTCTGAGCCGCGCATTGCCGGCGTTCCGGTCACCCGAAATGGGCGTCCGTCCGGTGTAGCGCCCGAAGTAAAAGCGGTTCCCTTGACGATGCGCATCCAACCACGCGCGGGCTGGCGGACTGTCGAGCGATTCCCGCAGTCGAATCAGTTGATCCTCGACCAGCGCGTTTAGTGGATACAACAGCAAAGCCCGGACGGCAGCGGGGCGTCGTACTGCGTCTTCATGCGCACGTTGCGGAATCCGTGGTTCCCACCGGCGCTGGTTACCGTTCATCGTGTAGTGATTCCACCAATCCCAATGCGCGTCTCGCGGGCCAGGTGCGCCCCACGCCGCCGACTCTTGGACAAGTGCCGTTGTTAATGGGAGCAGGAAACACTCGGTCTTACCGGAACCGGTGCCCGTGGTTACCACGACATCCCGCCCATGCACAACCGACTGTTCAAAAGCGCTTTGCTGATGCTCATAGGGTTGCAGGCCCGCAGGGAAGGCGCCGCACGCGACGAAATCGGCCAGTTCGTCAGCTCTTGCTGCACCCCAAGACGCATCCAGAAGCCCATGCGCCATGCCGCGAAAATCTCGCCCGCACAGGGGGTAGGCGGGCACCGGTTCGATCAGCGGTTCGCGCCACAGGTAGCCGTCGCGGTCCAGCAGCGCGCGGCGCTCTCGGACCAAATCCCGGTAACGAAGGTCGAAGGGGCTGTCGAGGTAGCGCAGATACAGGTCGCGAAGGTTGCGAAAGAGGGCGAGCGGATTATTCATGCGAGCGGTTGGCGTAGGAGTTCGGCGGCAAATCGTGCGATGTAGGGCGGTATGTCGGCGTAGGTGAGGCGGGAGGTTGCCGGGTCAAAAGCGGGTGTTAGCCCAGAGCAAAGGACCAGTCCCCGTTCGAGGAGTCGCGGGGGCCGGCAAGCACCAGGCAAGCTCAGTGTGCATGTTGCCGAGTCGTATCGGAGTAGCCTCCGACGATAGCGCCGAAGGAGCACGTAAACCGCCACCGCACGCGGCATCTCGTAGGTTCGGCCAGCCCAGCGGAGGAAGTATCGCCACTGGTCGTAAAGCCGGAATTCAAATAAACCTGCGCGACCGGCATACAGGTGCTGGCGCTCACTCCCGCGCCATCGAACCGCGCTGGGGTCAAACTCTCGAATCCGCCAGCCAGCGCCTTCCGGGAACGGGGATTGAGGATGCTGCCGGGTTGGTGGAACGCAGGGTGGCAAATGGTAGAGGATGGCGAGCGGCGCATCGGGCTGGAAACGAATGCCCGATTGTATTGCCAACGATTCCAGCGAGCCTATGTCAGGATCGGTGAAACGGACAACGTCTGGCACGCCCAGATTGCCAAGGACTTCTGCCGCGAACGGCTCCCCGGCACGATGTAGACGGTCCAGCAAGGCGGGCGAGCGCGCCCCGCACAAGACCGCCCGGAATCCGTTGGATACCGGATGAGTGGCGAGAGCGGGTGGGGCAATACGCCAGCCATGCTCGCATTCGCGGGCGAAGAATTCTGCATGTCCGAGACTGCTAAAGTCCAAACGAAGCCGCTGATGCAGTTGAAACTCGTCACTGGCCGGCGATCCGGCCTCATTCGATTCCGTGCCGTCTTCTGGTGAATGAAGCTCTTCGACGGCAGCGCGGAATTGTTGCCAGGAGCCTGCGCGGCGCGCTGACATCCACAGCAACAGTTCGTTGGCCTTCATCGCTGCTTTTTCCCCTGTTTCCAAAGTTGTTTGGCGATGGCCCGGTAACGCCGCCAAAGTGCCTGGGTATCTTCGTTCTCCGCCAACAATGCGAGTTGCTTTCGACCGGCGTCGTTAATGGCGGCGGCCCACCTGCTCACTGGTTCACCTACCTGTAAACTGCGTTTATGTTCGGTCGTTGTCGCGGGCTCCAGCGTTTCCAGTGACACGAGCCGTGCAGAACGCTTGTCCGCATGGACTGGCTCAAGTGGCAGCGCCCAAACGGGCGCAAACGGTACCAGCGCAACAATCGTTTCCGTGCGCAGGTCGGTCCGGGGCTGACAGTAGAAGATTTCTCCCGGACGCGCGCCTACCAGCAGCGGATTTGCTGCTGGGATCTGGACTTGTCGCCAGCGGGTGCTATCAATCCAATGAGTGGTCGCGCCGCAAATCGCCGCGCCGGTACCAAAGTCGTAGGCCTGCCAGTGATCCCACTCTTCCTGCATCGTGCGAAGCACATACGTTACCGCCTGCCCACCGAACCAGAGGCGGTGTTCACCTTCATCATCCCAGCCCGGTGCTTCAAACGCGCCATCAGCAGCAAGCTGTACCGGATGGCTATCAATCCGAACTTCAAAGCCCTCTTCCAGTTCTCCATCGAACCGGATGCGAGGAGCAAATCCGGCGAGCCAGACATTCCTTTCCAACCGGATACCGCCGACGAACTGCGGCTCAATTTCGTGTGCCGGGCACAGGACATTTAGCGGATCTCGTTCTTCCCGCATGGGCACCGCTCGGGTCGGGATCACATCACGAATCAGAAACCAGCCGGATGGAACGCCAGGTGTCGTGGCATCGAAGACCGTTGTCGGCTGGCAGCCAGCCTCGGCAAGAGCGGCGGTAACCGATTCACGCAAGTTCTGCTTCGCTAGAACCACATGCCGTGTGTTTAGCCACAGGCTTTGGTCATATCGGCGGGTTATGAAACCGTGCAAGCCGAACTCGTCGCCGGCGGCGAGTACATAGAGTTCCCGTCTAGTTAGCTCTAAACGCCATTGCTGGTCACCCTCACACGCATTCCAGACCAATCCTTCCGAGAGTGAATCAGGGAACTCCGAGACCGGAATGGGCTGGTACGTATCCTCGCTCCATTCGGTGAGCTGCAAGGTTCCGTTTTTGGTCATAACTTCAAGATTGTTCGGCATTCCATCGCGCCGATGTGGAATCAGCGCGAGCGTTCTCACGGTCAAACCCCTCCCAAACACAAGCTGGAGCCGAATTGGAGATGCAACATTCTCCCTCGGAGTATTGTCTGATTTCGGCTCGCTTTTGCTGGAAATGTTGCTGACCGGAGAAGCTTTTGGGGCTAAGAAATCTCTTGCTTTTTTCTTTCTCTTGGCTTCTTCAGCTCGTCGCGTTGCTTCCGCTTCGGCCTTCAGTCGGGCCTCTTCACGAACTTGGGCTTCCGCTTCTTCAGCTCGTCGCGTCGCTTCCGCTTCGGCCTTCAGTCGGGCCTC